>OGMI01000011.1_pt1 | contig 195639 bp, 191 predicted proteins | sample 1573201 | NCBI WGS metagenome assembly OGMI01 (sample SAMEA2582012, study PRJEB24529) | metagenome | biome: Human gut stool | place: China | collected 2011
TTCCAAATAAAGTATATACTAAAACCAATGGTAGGAAGTAAGTCACGAATCAAACGCAACCAGAAATTGAATAATACATTTCTTCCTGCTGTTGAACCATTCTCAATCCTTTGAACAAGTTTGCCTGTACCTATTTTCTGGTATTCTGTATAATCAATTGTACTTATTTTTCTAAAGGACAAAAGCTTAAAATCCAGATAAATACCATGTTCCAATTTCTTTTCAGGATAATTATCCAAATAATTCATACAATAATTTACCAGCAAAATAAAACCATATGTTGCAACTCCTGCAAATGCAAGTGTTCTATCAGCCAATCCATCAATGACCTTTTGGAAATAGTCAGCCTTGTAATTAGCCATAAATGCATTAAATATACCTAGCCCAATGTAGACTAATACCCATATTCTGTTTTTCTTTAATATTTCTTTTATATAACGCATAACTGTACTCCTTTATAGATTGTATTTCAAGCATTAGGACAGTACAGTCAACGACTGCTAGCAAGTTTCTTTTAACCTCAGCACAATCTGCCAACAGTTTACATCAACTGTACTGAGTAGTTATCTCGGATAATTTTCATATCGTTCTCACCTCTTCCTAAAAATTTTCTATTATTATATCATGCTAAGTTCCAATATTCTATCGTAATTCCGTCAAAAGAATATAAAACAAAGGGCATATTATCTTGCCCCTCTGTTCTTTGTCTGCCTGCTGATACTGTTCTGGTTTTCAGCGGCTTTCCTTTGTAGTCTTGCAAGTTTATCCGACAGTTTTTCATCCTTATGCGTAGGTGTATCCGGTTTTCTGCAGGCATTCTTCCAGCTTTCGTATTGTCTCTGATAATCCGTATAAGCATTCCTGCATTCTCTGAATGTCAGCAGGAACTCGTTCATGTTTTCAAAACCGCTATTACGAACCATGTTTGAGAGTCCTACCTTTAATCGGTTGATATAATCCGTCTTTTCGTCAATCTTTCTCTGTAAATCACCTTTTCTGGTGAGCTTCGCCAGTCCCTTTAAGTTTGACATTTCTATTTCAAGACTGCCTCTTATCCTTATCACCGGTAATAAGAATATCCACATTTTCTATAATAGCCGTATATAATACGGGATAGTCTTTTATATCCCTGATATTAAAAAGACCTTCTTCTAAGGTATCTGGAGTATAGACATATTCAAAGCTCATAACCATTAATAACTTATCAATTACCAATTCTTTTTGAGGGAATTTCCTTTTTATAACACTCTTTAACTCATTCACAACATAAGATGATAACACAAGTTCATGCTGTGTAAATATGCAATTCATCATTGCATTCATCTTTGCACCGGGAAACAGTAATGCGGATATTAATACATTTGTATCAAGCATAATTCTCATTTACTTCACCACACTTTCTTCCCGAAACTCCTTTATCATATCCATAACATCTTCATCATTTTTTAACCCAAGTCTTTCTGCTTCTCCCGCAAATTCTTGCTGTGCTTCACGAAGAGCGTACATGGAAGAGTTCATTATATAGATTCTGCCGGATTCTTCAATAAACAGTACCTTATCTCCATTTTTAATTCCCAATTTTTTACGAATTTCTATAGGTATAGTAACCTGACCTTTTGATGTAACTTTTGCTAATTCCATATAAAAACTCCTTTCAACAGTAATGCATTCCTTACTTTCCTTACATATTAAGTATATCCCTTTTTATAAAAACATCAACCCTTTATGTGTAATTTGACACCAATTTTGACACCATTTTTTTGATTTTTGTCGATTTTTAATAAAATCAGATGCAATCTTAAAATCCCGCAATCCCAGTCAAAATGGGCATTCACGGCACTCCATGCAACTAGATAAATTTCACATCATGAAAACAAGAGGTGAGTGCTAATTTTTTGAAAATCCCTGCGTTTCACTTATCGGGTAACCGTCCAAATACGTTCCTGTCTTAGAAGCGGGAGTTGTACCACTGATTGCCAACCATTAGCTTTAGTAAATATCTCGTGATGATGAGATACATTTCCATAAAAATCTGTGGTGTCGTAATCTCTAATTACTGCATACCATTCTATTATAAAACAAGTGGCTCATTGTGACCGGAATGATGGCTCACGGCAAAATGGAATCGTGGCTCACTTGCAACGGACAGGCGGCTCATTTGGGCGCAGATTATTCACTTATTTTCTGTACAAGTGTTGTAATTTCTTCTTTTTTCATAAGTGCACTCCTTTTTTTCAACGTCTTATTGAGTTATCTATATATCAGACACGCAGGGTCTGGAAAAAGTTTTATATTTTTTAAAAATTTTCAAAAAAATTTTTTTGCGATTTGAATACCCAGTTTATGTATTATCTTTATTTTAATAATATAACATTTCAATTTAAAGCACAATAAGAACATCACAACCGCAACATTGGAAACGCTGTGTGATATATTATCCTGTACCCCCCAATGATATTATTGGTATGTCGCATAATGTGAACAGATATCTTTGATAACAATTTTAATCTCTTTTGTGTATGAAAAAAGCAGTCAATCATAAATGAAAAACTGCTTTAAATCATATCCTTTATTGCTTTGTGTAGAAATTTAACTGATTGTCTATGTCCCGTCCGACATACATTACTCTAAGTATTGTTACAACTTTTTTATCGCTGTCCGGAATATAAAGTACTACATAATTATCTACTGGTAATACACAAAGTCCACGGCTTTTCCACGGTTCTTTTTCATATTTTCGATAACGCTCCGGCATCGTATCCAGACTTAATATCTGTTCTTCCAGACGATCAAGTTGTCCGCTTGCATTTTCCGGCGATTGTAATTCAAAAGCAATATATTCAAAAATCCCTCTCAAATCACTGTCAGCCTGTTCGGATACTTCTACTTCATACATCATAAACCATAATCCTTGCGAATGTCCGCAAAAGCTTTCTTCGCATTTTTTGTCCGTCCAGCCTGCATATCCGCATATCCTTTCTCCAATTCTTCATTGAACTCTGCTTCTGATAATGTGCCGATGTCAACAGGTCTGGCAGATGGTATTTTTACTTCAAACGGAAGTCCTCTCTGTAAGATAATCTGTTTATAAAACATATTAATAGCACTGGAAGCAGGGATACCAAGTGTAGACAGGATACTTTCAGCTTTTTCTTTGACATCCGGTTCAATCCTTGCATATAAATTTGCTGATTTTGCAGCCATATAAAGCATCTCCTTTCGTGAGTAGTGTTTCCATCTATCTTTATTATATGCAAATGTCCGTACAATAGCAATACCGTTTTTACGTTTCAATAATCTTATTGAATAACTGTAACAATACTTCTTTTACGCCGGACGCATTGAATACAACAATCGCCATCAGCGCAAGACTCTGTACCAGTCTGAATTTAATAAAGAAAATCCCACAGGTCGTCATTTCGCAGCCTGTGGGATTTTTCACTCAACTAATATGTGTGTTTTTTATGCTTTGATGAAACTTCCTGCTCACCTTCCATATGGTTTGCAGTTGCATTCACCTTCTGTACAACTTTCTTCTTTTTTAATGGATGTTTTGGATTCTTATCCATAACAATCGCTTCCTTTCATATTCATTCATTTATGTTGAGCAGCTTCATATGAAACTGTATCAGCCTTTAATTGTAAAACATCTGCTGTTTTCAACTTACTTTGCTTTCTCTTTTGTTCTATCTGTACTATAGCACCTATTATTAGTACTGTCAATACCGGAGTGCCAATTTTTTTAAAAATGGAGCAGTTCCATATTGGATTTCTGCTCCATTCCCATGATTTTATTATATTTTACTGGCAAAACCGCTATTTACCATATACCATTGTCCGCCATCATTATAGCTTCCTGTGTACTCAAAAGCGATTCTCCCGTCCTTAAAGAACCAGTCACCGTATTCATTACTGCCAATACCGGTAAATCCTAAATCCAGCTGTCCATTCTTAAAATACCACCAGCCGTACTCATTTAAAGCCATTCCGGTATAGTTAAAATCCAGTGTGCCATTGTTAAAGTACCACCAGCCATATTCATTTAATGCCATTCCGGTATAAGTGTCACTGATATATCCATCTGTAACATATACCCATGTACCACCATTTAATGTCATACCGGTAAATCCCGTATTTAAAATACCGTTCGTAAACAGCCATGTACCATATTCATTTGCGGCAAAACCGTTATAGCCAAAATCAATCTGTCCGTTGTTAAAATACCACCAGCCGTATTCATTTGCCGCCATCCCGATATATGCAAAATCAATTCTGCCATTTTTAAAGTACCACCAGCCGTAGTCGTTTAATGCCATTCCGGTATAATCTGTCAGTACCTGTCCGTTCTGAACATAGAGCCACTCGTCATCCGGAATAATCATCCCTGTAAAACCGAAATTTAACTGTCCGTCCGTATAGAACCATGTTCCATATTCATTATTTGCAAGACCGTAAAATGTCGTATCCAGCTGTCCGTTGTTGAAGTACCACCAGCCGTACTCATTGCATGCCATACCTGTATATGTAAAGTCTACATCACCATTCTTGATATACCACCAGCCGTATTCATTTACTGCCATGCCACAGTAATCCGCTGCAATGGTATCATTTGCATAGTAATGCCAGTTACCATCTGCATCCTGACGCATTTCATAAATGACCTTTTCATCTGTTTCCGGCTTCTGTGTCGGGGCTTCTGTCGGCTTTTCTGTCGGCTTTGTCACCTCTGTTGGCGCTTCCGTTGGTTTCGTTACTTCTGTCGGCGCTTCCGTTGGTTTCTGCGTTGGCTTTGGCGCTTCTGTTGTGCCTTCGGTTGTGCTTTCCGTCGTCGCCTGTGTCGGCTTCTGCGTTGGCTTTTCTGTCGGCTTTGTCACCTCTGTCGGTGCTTCCGTTGGCTTTGTTGCCTCTGTCGGCGCTTCCGTTGGTTTCTGCGTTGGCTTTGGCGCTTCTGTTGTACCTTCGGTTGTACTTTCCGTTGGCTTTGACGCTTCTGTTGTACTTTCCGTTGTTGGCTGTGTTGCGTGTACAATTGTAACGCTTACCTGTGTACGGTTTCCGGCTTTATCAACGGCTGTGATTGTATGCACTCCTTCAACATCTGTGACCGTATAACCTCCGTTTTCACGACCTGCTAAAACACCGTCAATCTCCACATAGTCCAGATTGTCATCGTTTACCGTAAACTGAACACTGCCGCCGTATGTTTCATTATGCTTTACGCCGCTGATAACCGGTGAAGAACCGTCAAATACCAGTCCATCTGTAGACAGATAGGCTGTATTTCCTCCCTTATCTGTAATTTTAACATAAACAATACATTTTTTATCCGGATCAATTGCAAAACGCTGTTCGTAAACCGTCCAGTCTGAAGCCTGAATATTTTGCACTTCTTCCAACGTCTTTGCTTCCTCTGAAATCAGATAAAAAACCTTATCGATACCCAGTCCCAGATCATCTGCATGAATACCGACTTCCTGTCTTTCCTTGAAAAACTTTCCAAATGTCACTGCATTGCAGAATACATTCCACTTATTTGTCGATACGGTAATCTCTCCTGTCGGAGCCGAAATGTCTTTATATTCTGCATTGATTTCGACATCACCGTCCGGCATGATAAATACAGCTGTCGCTGAATGGCTGTCCGTGTTCTCTGTAAAATCAAGTGCAGTATTGCCTGCCCACCGGTCAAATGCCATACCCTGTGCCGCACCTGCCGCAGTTATAGTGACAATGTCGCCTGCTGCATATTCTCCCGAACCGGTTCCATTGCCTACAATCACCTGATGCTTCTGCACCGGTTCAATATCTTTATCGGTAAATTCCACCGTACATTCTGCAAATATCTTATCTTTCTGGGCTTTTACCGCGCCGACTGTTTCAATATCGCCTTCATCATATCCGTTCGGGAAAAATAAAAAAGTATATGTTCCCGTCTTTGCCCCCGGATATGCTTCTAAAAAATAACGGTTTGGATAATTTTCTCCGTCCGTTACCAGCGCGACAGCTTCGCCCCAATTGGTTTCATTCAGACTTTCCGCATCTTCACTTTCCCAAAGTGACGTTTTCATAACCAAAACACTGCTTCCAAGCCAGTCGGTCACATCAGCACCGTCCATTAATACTCCCTGACTGTTATAACAGTCAATATCAAAATACACCGTGTCATCAGGAATTGAGCCGTCTTCCTTTTGGAAAATGCGGTTGATATTTACCGTTTGCGGTGCAGACTGAATCACCAGTCTGCCAACAGATAAGTCTTCTTCCTCCGGCTGCTTTGTCGTTGCTGTCCAGTTCGACTGTGTATCCACGGTATATTTAAAAAACCAGCCTGCTTTTGCCGGTGCAAAGCTTTCCTTCGCTGCCTTGCCCTGCGCCGTTATATAAGTATAACCTTCCGTGAAAACGGATGGAAACAGCTTATTACCGACTGCCGCCTTTGTTGTACCTGTTACATCCTTATCAATAATGACCTGATTATCCTTTTTTAATACAATATAGCCGTCTGCGATATTGTCTGACGTCTGATTTCCGGTGAAATTTCCTTTAATTTCAACGAAGATACTTTCATCATACTCTGTCAGATTTAAAGAGGCTTTATTTTTTACCTCTATATTTTTTAAACTGCCGGATACCAGGCACAGTTCCGCTTCATCATCCAATATAACATTTTCAACATTCTGGATATTGCCGTCTACAGAACATTTCTGTAAGGTCAGACTGGTGTTTTCATTGCCGTAAAAATCTTTTATTTTTGCACTGGCAATAATACTCTCTCCCATGCCTTTCAGCGTAATATCTGCACAGCTGTTATTTTCTGTATGAATTCCTTCACGAATAACCGTTTTTGCATCTGCATAAACTTCTGCGCTGCCTGTATATGCGGTTTTCCCATCACTCCCGGAATCATGGCTCATGTAAACGGCCTGAATCTTTGTATTTTCAACCGCATTGGTAACAGTCAATGATGCATTTTGTCCGACAACCGTATTTTTAAATCCGCCTGCATAGACTGTTGGGAGCAGTTCTTCTTCTGTTCCCCCAAAACCTCCCAGTCCGGAACCTGCACCACCTTTAACATACGTATCCACACTATCAAGTACCAGACTGTGTCCAGCCAGAAAAATCTCTCTATGTACGACGCTTTGTAAAGCATTCGTGGAAATAAAATGCAATTTTACATTTTGAATCGTAACATGATCACCGGTAAGCTGTACTGCACCTCTGATAATCAGTTCACTGCTGCTGTCCGCCCCTGTTATCGTCACATTTCCCGGTATCATAAGAGGTGTTCCCGCAGCGTCCTCTGCAACCGTAATACTCCCACTGACAACAATTAAACTGCTGCCCGCCTGCAATGCCTGACGAAGCTGGCTTTCACTTGTAACAGTAACTGCCCCTGCACGTATATTCGCTGTATCTGCGTATGCATAAGTCATAAATGGAACAACTGTATTGGTTGTCATACACACTGCTGTCACTACGGCTGCTGCCGCAAAAATTCTTTTTCCTCTTGTAATGTTTTTTCTCAATAGCGCCTGCCTTTCCATACATTATTGTACATGTTTTATTCTTTCGTTTTTATAGTAGCAATTTAATATACCATATCTATTGATTGGTGTCTATAAAAAATTATTATTTTTTATCCTGATTTTTTATCCTGAAACATATTTTGCTATCGTTTCTATCAGCTTATCCGCATCCAGCGGCTTTGACACATGCTCATTCATTCCCGCCGCTTTGCAGTCTGCCACATCATCCGAAAAAGCATTGGCCGTCATTGCTATGATTGGTATCGTCTTTGCATCCGGCCGCTGAAGCGCCCGGATATTTTTTGCCGTTTCAAGTCCGCTCATAACCGGCATCATCAAATCCATCAATATAATATCAAATGTGCCGGATTCAGCCTGTTCAAACAACTCCAATGCTTCTTTTCCGTTCCATGCTTTTGTAACAATCATGCCTTCATTCTCACAGATGAAATCTGCAATTTCCATGTTAAGCACATTGTCTTCCGCAAGCAGAACTTTCATGCCGTCAAGTACAACAGTTTTTGCTTCTTCATCCTGCACTGTATACTGTTCCTTCTTCTTATCCACCTGAAACGGCAGTCTTATTACAAATGTTGTGCCTTTCTCTTTTTCACTGGTATAATCAATTGTTCCCTGCATTACCTCTATAATTTTTTTGACAATCGGAAGTCCCAGTCCCGTGCCGCTGTAAACGGTCTGCATCATCTCTTTTTCCTGGGCAAACGGTTCAAACATATGCTCCTGGAAATCTTTACTCATACCAATTCCTGTATCCTGACATATGAATTCCAGCATGACTCTGTTAAAATCAGATGTACTCTCCGTTTCTGTCACCGAGGTCGTCACCGAACCACCTTCTTTATTATACTTAATGGCATTTCCCATAATATTTAAAAGAATCTGCCGCAGATGTAACGGACTGCCGATTAAATGCCAGTGCATGATCTGTGTCTGTATCGGATAAAAACAGACATTTTTCTTTTTTGCCTGTACCGTTAAAATGGACGTTACTTCATTTAAAATATCCTGCAAATCAAAAGAATCTTCTGAAAGCTGGATTTGTCCGGATTCCAGTTTATTCATATCCAGAACATCATTGACCAGATCCAGCAGAAAGCCGGAAGCCTCCCAGACTTTTTCACGACAATCGCTCTGTTTTTCCAAATCATCCTTATAATACCTACCGATTTCTACCATACCCCTGATTCCGTTAATCGGTGTACGGATATCGTGGCTCATTCTGCGCAGAAAATCTGTCTTTGCTATATTGGCACGGACTGCTTCTTCCATGGACTGCTTTAATTTTAACTGATATTCCACCTCTTTTTTCTGCTGTGCTTCAATAATCTTTAGCTGCTCATTTAATTCCCGCATATGAACCCGCCCGGATTTATTTCTTGCCACCGTTGCAGCTGCCCAGATAAGCATAGAAATACATAATGCCAAAAGAACTGTCCTGCGTGTTGCCGCAAACACTTCTTTCTGTGGATAATATACGTATAAATTATAATCCCTGTATCGTCCTTTTCCGCCACAATAACGGTGTCCGTCACTTGTAAAATATACCAGATTATCTGAGCGTTCTATGGAACGTAATTCCTGTATAACCGGAATTTCCGTGGTTTGACAATTCTCGTATTGCGCATCATTTGTTCCGTAAATTTTATCATCAGCTGCTATAAAAAGGGTACCATTCATATTCATGGCATATCCGGCAAGCAAATTATTGACTGCCGCATAACTGTCTGTCAGACGGTCTGTATCCTGATAACAGTAGCAAAATACAACTCCCGGACTGTCTGTTCTGGATATTGCTGCCAGATCATACCATTTTTTGTTTTTCTGAATCCGTTCTGCATAGATTTTTTTAGAATATTTTGTAATCTCGCTGATTTTTTTATCCTGAATCAGTTCCTTCCATGCATCATAATCCAATCCGACATTGCTGTATTGACATTCCGGCTGCATATCTTCATCTAAAATGATAATTCCTGCCATCCGCTGTGCCTCTGTATAGTTCTTTAAATATACTGAATCAATTAACTCAGAATCCCTATGGATATCCGCTCCTACTTCAACTGCCTGTTCTGTCAGCCGTACCAGGCTCTTAATTTTATCTGCCTGTACGACCTCATCGTAGCTTAAGCACTGACTTTTTAAATAAGTCAGTGTATTGCCAAAGGTCTTCTCAATATTTTTTTTATCCGAGCGGACCGCCAGTATCAGAACGACAATAACCACTATAATGACAACCACGAGGAGTCCTTCGTATAACTGCACCTTCATTTTAGACTGTCCTGATTTTTTCATGGTGTAATCCCCCCTGCTGCCACCCGGTCTTCCATCCCATATTTTTCCAGAATACACTGAACCGTTCCGTCTTCAAGCATCTCCGCCATCGCCTGACGAAGCTGTTCTGCCTTTTGGGTGTCTTTATTTTTTGAAAAAGCCACACCCAGTTTTGAATCAATGATTTCCTCATCTAAAATGCGGTATTTCTGACCGGACTGCCTTAAATATTCCTGCATCACAATCTCATGTCCCGCACAGGCATCGACGTATCCCTTGCGCAGTGCAGCAAATAATTCATTCATCTCTACAAAGGAATACACATTTTTCACCTTAGGAATTATATCGTAACCCTGCCCTAAAAAAATCCGTTCAGGCTGTGTACTGGACTGTACCGCAACATTTTTCCCAGCTAAGTCATCCAGCTTATAAATATCACTGTCCGTCCGCACCATCACAACTTCCCTGCTGTACATATAAGGTCCGACCCAGATATAATCATCCTCCCTGCCATCCATTGAGAAACTGCCCCACGCACAGTCAACTTCACCGTTTTCTAAATAAATATCTTTATCATCCCACTGAATCTGTTTAAAGACCGGTGTATAGCCTATCCGGCGGCACGCTTCTTTTGCCAGCTCCACATCAACACCTGCATAATCGCCATTCTCATCCTGATAATTATACGGCTCATAGTCATCGCTTCCGATAACCAGTTCGGGCTGTACCGTTACAGCTTCCTTTTTCTCCCTGCCACAGCCACACAGTGCCATACTCATCAGACATACAATACCAAAAGGCAGTACACTCCTTTTTATCCAATATTTCATTATTATCCATCCCCCTCATATTTACACTTGAATTGTTTTTATCATACTATATTTTTTATAAAAAATCAACATTCTGACAAAATCCGTTTTCCATAAAAGGACACGAAAATATACCTTTATACATTTCCGTGTCTTAGCTGCATTCCGCCCTATATTTTAATCTTCATGCGGCAGATGCGGAATGATAAATTTTTCCCGAATATGAACTTTTTATAAACTCCTAAAGAAAAAGTTGACATTTAAAAATCTTCTCCCTATAATATCAAAAGTTAGGTTGCTAACCATTTCTTTAGAAAGGAGTGTGATTGGATTGCAGAATTTTGATGAAAAATCCGCTAACATGCACATGGGACGACTGATTCAGATGCTTTCCCACCAGATGAAACGAAAAAACTGCATTGTCACTATGATTGACGGTGACAGTCTGACCGTTATGCAGAAGCACATTCTTAAGTTCATTCTTTTGGAAACACTGCATCGGGAAATTTATCAAAAAGATATTGAAGAAGAGTTTCAGATCCGCAAGTCTACTGTAACCGGCATTTTACAGCTGATGGAAAAAAACGGATTTATCTACCGCGAAAGTGTTGAAAAAGATGCCAGACTCAAACGGATTGTGCCTACCAAAAAGGCAGAGGCTCTTCGTCCCAGTATCCTGTCCCACATCAACGAATCAGAAGCCCAGATGACCCAGGGCATTTCCAAAAAAGATGTGGCAGTCTGCAAGCAGGTGCTCCTGCAAATGTTACAAAACCTTTCTGAAAATAAACTATAAAATTAAGGAGAATCAAACCATGAACAAAACACTGTTAAAGTCCGTGCGTGAATATAAAAAGCAGTCCTTTCTGACACCGTTTTTTGTTATTCTTGAAGTTTTTATGGAAGTTCTGATTCCGCTTGAAATGGCTAAAATTATTGATGTGGGCATTGCAAACGGAAATTTAAACTACATTATCCAGCGCGGTATTATTTTAGTTGCAATGGCAATGCTTGCCCTGTTTTTCGGTGTGACTGCCGGTAATATGGCGGCCGTTGCGGCGGCAGGTTATTCCAAAAATCTGCGCCACGATATTTTTTATAAAATCCAGCAGTTTTCATTTAAAAATATCGACCACTTTTCTACTTCCGGTCTGGTAACCCGTATGACAACGGATATTACCAACGTACAGATGGCATATATGATGAGTATCCGTCTTCTTGCCAGAGCGCCGATTATGATTATTTTATCATGGGTTATGACACTCGTTTTAAACAAAACGGTTGCTATGCTGTTTTTAATCGTTATCCCATTGCTTGGCGGAACACTGATATTTATTGCCAAAAAGGCGCACCCGCATTTTATCAAGGTATTTGATGAATATGATGTTTTAAATAATTCCGTACAGGAAAATGTCAATGCTTCCCGTGTGGTAAAGGCATTTGTCCGTGAAGATTACGAAATTGACAAATTCCACATCATTTCCAAATATGTATACAGCCTGTTTACAAAGGCGGAAAAAATCGTTGCATGGAACTCTCCTGTCATGCAGTTTACCATGTACGTTGTTATTTTAGTCATTGTTGCGATTGGCGGAAACAGCATTGTTACCGGTACAATGCAGACCGGTGAACTGACCAGTATCATCGTCTATTCACTTCAGATTCTGATGTCCCTGATGATGGTAACTTTCGTATTCGTTATGATTATGATTGCGGAAGCTTCTACCGACCGTATCGCAGAAGTTTTAAATGAAGAGCCTGAAATGCAGGATTCTGACGATGCTGTAAAGGATGTTGCAAACGGAGAAATCATTTTCGACCATGTAAACTTCAGCTATGCAGGTAAAGACGGTACTCTTTCTTTAAAAGATGTCTGCCTTCACATTCAATCCGGTCAGACAATCGGTATCATCGGTGGAACGGGAAGTGCCAAATCCACACTCGTACAGCTCATTCCAAGACTGTATGACGTAACCGGTGGCGCTGTCAAAGTCGGCGGTGTCGATGTGCGCAATTACAATCTGGAAGCCCTGCGTGACCAGGTTTCCATGGTTTTACAAAAAAATGTTCTTTTCTCCGGTACTATTTATGAAAATATCCGCTGGGGAAACGAAAATGCAACCGACGAAGAAGTACAGAATGTATGTAAACTGGCACAGGCTGACGGCTTTGTCCAGGAATTTCCAAACGGCTACAATACACAGATTGTCCAGGGCGGTAACAATGTATCCGGCGGTCAGAAACAACGCCTTTGTATTGCAAGAGCGCTGCTTAAAAAACCGAAAATCCTGATTCTGGACGATTCGACAAGTGCAGTTGATACAAAAACCGATGCGCTAATCCGTAAAGCATTCCGTGAAGAAATTCCGGATACCACAAAAATCATTATTGCACAGCGTGTTTCTTCGATTGAAGATGCCGACCAGATTATCGTGCTTGATGACGGTAAAATCACGGGTATCGGTACTTCTAAAGAACTGTTAAAGACCAATGAAATTTACAGAGAAGTTTATGAATCACAGGTAAAGGGAGGTGCTGAAAATGAGTAATGAAAAGAAAACAAAAAAGCCGTCCCGGCTTTCAAAAAATACACTCAAAACAGCCAAAAGACTGCTCAAATACGTAACCGAAACGTATAAGTTGCGTTTTGTGCTGGTATTTGTGTGCATTTTAATCAGCTCCGTTGCTTCTATTTCTGTGTCCTTGTCACTGAAATATATGCTCGATGATTTCATTATTCCGTTAATCGGACAGGAATCACCGAATTTCACAAGATTTTATCAGGCACTGGCTGTTTTAGGCTGTGTCTTTTTAATGGGTGTACTTTCTACATTTATTTATACACGAATGATGGTATACATCGGTCAGGGAGTGTTAAAGCGTGTGCGTGACGATATGTTTGAGCATATGCAGACACTGCCAATCCGCTACTTTGACCAGAATACCAACGGTTCTATCATGAGCCTTTATACGAACGATACGGATACCCTGCGCCAGATGATCAGCCAGTCGATTCCGCAGGCGCTGATGTCCTTTTTTACAATTATTGTAACGTTTATTGCCATGCTGGTGTTAAGCCCTCTGCTGACACTGCTTGCAGTTGCCGTTATCGGCATCTTAATTCTTGTAACAAAAGCTATCGGCGGAAACAGCGGTAAATACTTCGTGCGCCAGCAGGTAGCACTTGCCGACGTTACCGGATTTGTCGAAGAACGCATGAACGGTCAGCGTGTGGTAAAGGTTTTCAACCACGAAAGAAAGTCCGAAGAAGAATTTGACGCATTAAACGAAGCTTTATTTGAAAGCGCCGCAAATGCCAATAAGTACGCCAATATCATGGGACCTGTTATCGGTAACATCGGTAATCTCCAGTTCGTATTAACCGCAGTTTTAGGCGGTACGCTCTCCGTTATGGGTGTCGGCGGCATTACACTGGGTGTTATGGCTTCTTATTTACAGTTTACAAAAAGCTTTACACAGCCTTTCATGCAGGTCGCACAGCAGTTTAACTCTATCGTTATGGCGCTTGCCGGTGCAGAACGTATTTTTGCGCTGATTGATGAAACTCCGGAAGCGGATGAAGGAACGGTTACACTTGTCAATGCCACAAAGGACGACAACGGCATTCTTCATGAATGTAAGGAAAGAACCGGTATCTGGGCATGGAAGCAGACGGCTTCTGACGGCACGGCTTCTTATACCGAATTAACAGGGGATGTCCGTTTTAAGGATGTGACCTTCGGTTACAACCCGGATAAGATTATTTTAAAGGATATCAGTCTTTTTGCAAAACCGGGTCAGAAGCTTGCCTTTGTAGGTTCTACCGGTGCCGGAAAAACAACGATTACCAACCTGATTAACCGTTTTTACGATATTCAGAACGGTGAAATCCGCTATGACGGCATTGATATTACAAAGATTAAAAAAGATGACTTACGTCGTTCACTCGGTATTGTTCTTCAGGATACGCACCTCTTTACCGGTACGATTAAGGACAATATCCGCTACGGTAATCTTGATGCAACCGATGAACAAATTTACAATGCGGCAAAGCTGGCTCACGCAGACCAGTTTATCAATATGCTTCCGCACGGCTATGATACGCTGTTAAGCGGTGACGGCGAAGAATTGTCACAGGGACAGCGCCAGCTCATTTCCATTGCCCGTGCCGCTGTTGCCGACCCGCCGGTTTTAATTCTGGACGAAGCAACTTCAAGTATTGATACACGTACCGAAAGTATCGTACAGAAGGGTATGGATAACTTAATGAAGGGACGTACCGTATTTGTTATTGCGCACCGCCTTTCTACTATCCGCAACAGTAACGCAATTATCGTATTAGACCACGGTCAGATTATTGAGCGCGGCGACCACGAAGATTTGATTGCACAAAAGGGAACGTACTATCAGCTGTATACAGGAAAGCTGGAGTTATCATAAATTACCAATCCAATCCATGCAAAAATACCCGGACACGCTCTTTACAGACGTGTCCGGCTTTTTTTCTCTACCCACTCGTCTGCTTTTTCAACCAGCAGTGTCAGATAGCGGAATAAGGATTCTGCCGCAAATCCGAATACGATTAATAACAGCATACAGATTGCTGACAACTGGCTCATTGCAAACAGGTGATTGAGCATAATACCGCAAAACAGCAGTCCTGCGATATTGCCAAATAAAATAGCATATTTCATCTTGTTAAACGGTTCACTGATTTTAATTAAAATCATAAATCCGACAACCGCCAGTAACAGTGTCGCCGCTGTCGCAATATCCGCTGACGGCAGTGAAAAGACATCGCCGCATATCACCAGCGCACCAACCACAAAGACATCGGTCAGTCCGGCTGGCAGTGCTTTTAACAAAACTTTTTTGATAAATTTCCCTTTGATTCGTTCCTTGTTTGGCTCTAATGCCAGCAAAAATCCCGGAATACCGATTGTAAACATACTAATCAATGAAATGTGTGCCGGTTCCAACGGATATGTAATCATAAATACCGCCGAAAATACTGACATCAGCAGGGAGAAGATGTTTTTTACCAAAAACAGGCTTGCCGAGCGTTCCACATTATTGACGACACGTCTGCCCTCCCAGACAACCGAAGGCATATGTGCAAAATCCGAATCCAGCAGGACAACCTGTGCCGCCTGCGAAGCCGCTTCACTGCCCGATGCCATTGCTACACTGCAATCCGCATCTTTCATGGCAAGAATATCATTGACACCGTCACCCGTCATTGCAACTGTGTGTTTATCTTTCTGGAGTGCCTGCACCAGCTGCTGTTTCTGCTTTGGTGTTACCCTGCCAAAAACCGTATACTCTCTGACCGCTTCTTCAATTTTAAATTGTGAATCTAACCGCGTGGCATCAATATAATTTTGCGCCCCCTCAATGCCTGCCTGCTTTGCAATCTCCGAAACCGTTTCCGGGTTATCTCCTGAAATGACTTTAATCTGTACACCCTGTGCTTTAAAATACGCAAATGTTTCCTTTGCGTTGGCACGGATTGGATTGGACAGCACAATAAAGCCCAATGGTGTCACTTCTTCCGTCAATCCGTTTTTCAAATCCCTGCCTGCATAGCGGGCAAATATCAGCACACGGTATCCTTTCTTTGTATAAGGAAGCAGTTCCTGTTCTACCTCGGAAAAATGGGACTGCATGACAAATTCAGGCGCCCCCAGTACATAAGCACCGTCGTTAAATACAACACCGCTGTACTTTACAGCCGATGAAAACGGAAAGACTTCCACCACCTGTCTGTTTTCTGTATCTGTATTTTTATAATTGACAGCATTGTCATTTTTTCCAATATTCTGCGCCATATATGCTTTTAATGCCTGCATGGTCGCATTGTTATCCTTTGATGCCCGGACATAGTCTGCCAACAAGGCTTCCAGCTCTGTTTCATGAAACCGCGTGGACTGTTCTGCTTCATCAAACCGGCTATATTGTCCCGCTGTATGCTCATTTTTCCCTGAAAATGCGTGAATCTCTTTGACACACATGGACGGCTCTGTAATTGTTCCCGTCTTATCCACACACAGTACGTCTACTCTTGCAAGTGTTTCAATACTTTTCATATCATGCAGTAACACTTTGTTTTTTGCAAGCCGCATGGTACTTAATGCCAACGCAATTGTCGTCAGCAGGTACAGCCCCTCCGGTATCATGCCAATGATTGCAGCAACGGTTGACGTGACACCTTTTTGCAAGGTTGTGTGATTGATATAAAAACTCTGGTAAAATAAAATAATGCTAATCGGAATAATTATAATACCAACCCATTTGACAATCTGGTTAATCGAGCGCACCATTTCTGACTGCTCTCCACTACCCATGGATTTTGCCTGTGTCGCAAGTCTTGAAATATACGAATCCTTTCCCACTTTATCAAGCCGTGCGTAACATTCTCCCGCAACCACAAAACTGCCTGATAACAGCGGCATGCCTGCCTTTTTTTCAACTTCATCGGCTTCGCCTGTCAGAAGCGATTCATTGACCTGCACATTTCCCTCAAACACTGTCGCATCGGCACAAATCTGATCGCCCGCGCGCAGTACCACAATATCGTCTTTTACCAGTTCTTCCGATAAAATCTGCTTTTGCATGCCTTCTCTTAATACGGTTGCATGCGGCGCGTTTAACAGATTCATTTTATCCAGAATCTTCTTTGCACGCAGTTCCTGTACAATGCCAATCAGCGTATTTCCGATAACAATCGGCAGAAATGTCAGATTCCGGTATGATTTTACGCATAGCAGCAATATTGAAATAATTAAAAATATTAAATTAAAATATGTAAATGCATTGGAAAAAATTATTTCTTTGATAGATTTATCCGTCGTCGTATCGGCACGGTTATCCAGTCCCTGTTCTACCCTGAGTGCCGCTTCCTGTTCGGTCAGACCTTTAAGTTCTTTTACCGGCTCATTTGTTTTATCGCTCATTTTATCCCCCATGTCGTCACCTCGTTATTTATCACATATTTTTATTATAATCCGCCGCTTTCTCTGTTGGTATCAAAAAATTTATGAAATTTATTAAAATTGTATGTCAATTCTTACCATTTTACATATGGTTTCTTCTGTGAATTTTTACAGAAAATGAAAGCTACTCCCCAAATGTGACATATGCCGCAGATACGTTCAAAAAGGGACCGGCACTTCATTTTGTGCCGGTCCCGTAAAATTACATATTATCTTTTAAAATATCGTGGTCACGCAGTAATTTTTCAATGACATTGCCTTTTACAAGCTTTAATAATGGCTTCTTTAAGGCATTGAGTGGTCCAGGCAGCTGAATTTCAAGCGGAGATTTTCCGTCCATCAGCTTTACGGAGCTGTCAAGCAATTCACGGACATCGTAAACACTGCCCCATACTTCCGGTACGCCACGATCAACACCGAGCAGTCCGTAAACCGCTTCCATTGCCGTTCTTACAGAATACTCTGTTGTAAATACAGTATCTCTTGGTGTATCCGCAAACTGTCCGAGGAAAGCAAAGTTTACACAGCCGTCCGGAATAACGTCCGGTCTGTCTCCCTTGGTTCTTGGCATAAAGAATGCTGTAATATACGGCATCATTGTCGGTACGCAGACTGCACTGTTTTCAGCGAGGTCTTCGATTTCTTCAACCGGCACACCTAAGTGATACAGCCATTCTTCTGTGATTTCCTTACCGGTACACTCTTTCATCGGCTTTTTAACATAATCGCCCGGTACATCGGTAAACAGTCCATATACCCATACGCAGACCTTATCTTTATCCTGGTCCTTAAACTGTCCCTGTCTGTTAATCGTCCAGCTCAACAGCCATTTAGAATCCTGACAGCTTACAATACCGCCTGTTACAACTTTTCCGCTCTTTGGGTCTCTCTTACAAATCTTTGTGATATATGGAATAATCTTATCATCAAGTGTTGTAACCGTTGCAGATTCCCAGTTCGTCTTTGCTACATCTGAACAGAACTTTTCAGGATGTCCGAATGACGGGTCCTGCTTTGCAATATTTTTCCAAAGGCTCCAGCAGCCGCTTGTGCGCACTTCTGCATCACCGTTTGGTGCATGGTTCTGGTCGCCGTAAATCGTTCCCTCCGTACAGCTTCCGTTTGTAACAAATACAAGGTCATTTTCAGTCAGGACAATGCCCTTTTCAACGCCCTTTTCCTTACACTCAATCGCCGTTGCAATCTTTTTGCCGTCCTTATGCTCAAAAATAACATTTGTTACTTCTGTATTAAAGCGGAATTCTACGCCCGCATCTTCCAGATATTTCTTCATCGGCAGAATCAGGGATTCATACTGATTGTATTTTGTGAATTTTAACGCACTGAAATCAGGCAGACCTGCGATATGATGAATAAAACGCTGGAAATACAGCTTCATTTCCAATGCACTGTGCCAGTTTTCAAATGCAAACATCGTTCTCCAGTATAACCAAAATGTCGAATCAAACACTTCGTCATCAAAAACATCTTCAATCGTCTTGTCGTATAAATCTTCGTCCTTGGTCATAAAGAGCTTCATGATTTCCATACAACCCTTCTGGCTTAAATTAAATTTGCCGTCTGTATGGGCATCCTGTCCACGGTTTACCGTTGCACGGCATAATGAATAGTTCGGGTCTTTTTTGTTGAGCCAGTAATATTCGTCCAGCACGGAAACGCCCGGTGTTTCAATTGATGGAATACTGCGGAATAAATCCCACAGGCACTCAAAATGATTTTCCATTTCACGGCCGCCGCGCATTACATAACCGCGGGAAGCATCGTAAATACCGTCACACGCACCGCCTGCAATGTCCATAGCTTCTAAAATGTGAATGTTTTTGCCCGGCATCTGTCCGTCACGTACAAGGAAACACGCCGCCGCAAGTGAAGCCAGCCCGCTGCCTACAAGGTATGCATGCTTATCGTCAACACCTTCCGGTTTTTCCGGACGGGCAAATGCTTCGTAGTTGCCGTTGCTGTAATAAATACCTTTGCTGTTTTTTTCATACTTACCGCGTTCTGTATTGCGGTACTCGTTTCGTTCCTGTGTTTCGTCTGCCTTTTTTCCTGCCTGTCTGTTTTTTGCCTGCTTGTTTTCACTCGCCTTTTTTGCATATAATGCGGCTGCTCCTGCGCCGACTACGATTGCAGATGCAACACCCAGTTTTGATTTTTTTGCCATAATGACTGCCACCTTTCTAAATTATCTAAAATTTATTATGAACGTTCCTGATGGTTTTATCATAAAGAATCGGCAAATCTTTTTCAATTTACAAAATCATAAATTTGATTAAATTTTTATCAAATAGGAAGTTTTGTAAGGTTTCCGGCAGTGAAATATCACAACTGCATTTCTATATACTTATATTTATAATTGATCGTTGGGAATCTGAAAATATTTGATTTTTTCAAATGAAACACAGAAATTTATTTCAGCAACTCTTACTTAGACTGTTTGTTTAAAACTTTTTCGATATACTCCTGATAACCTGCTTCTAAAATATGAAAATCGCAACTATTATCTGTCAGAATCTGTTTACGGTTTGTTGTAACCATTTCGTATATTTTATTTGCTTTCTTTTGAATCCGTATGGCATTGTCCATGCAAAACTGGTATTCTTTATTTAATAAAGTCCGATATTTTTCATCTTTAATGTCTTTAATTATCAGCTTTTGAATACAATCATCAGGAACCGGAACCATATAATTAAACCGCAATGAACCTTTTACTTCTTTTTTATCTCCCGGTATGCAAATTAAGATGTTGGCTTCCTGCTTTTTATCAAAAGAAGATACTGCGACGTAATAATTTATCCCATTTACTTTCATAACTGCCCCAAATGCAAATTTATTACGGTCTGCATATTTAAGATTCGGAACTTTTGTTACTCCTCTTTTTTCCTTTTCATATCTTTGTAAAAACTGATTATAATTCTCATCTATACGGTAAAAATCCATACTACCCCTCATTCCGCAGGCATTTTAATAACGAAAGAACCGCGAACTGAATTTATTCTATTCTGCGATAAGAGCAATTTGTGACGCCTGCGACACAATATTACCGTATGAAAAATCTTAGATTTAATGATTTTTCACACTCTCTCCAAAATGACATATGCCATCGGGCATATTGCAAAACAGGGAGATAAGAACTTATCTCCCCGATAATTAACGATTCGCATTTTAAGCTGCGAAGCACTTAAATTAATGGTTCACATTCAAAGCTGTGAAGCACTTAAATTAATGGTTTGCACTCTAAGTAGCAACGCACTTAAACTAAGCAAACTCTTTTGCTCAGTTATATTATATACAATTACTTACAAAAAATCAACACAAAAATATACTATTTTAAAAAATAATTTTAAAATTATTTATGTGCTTTATCCGTCAAATTCACAAAATTTTGAATTGAATTAGTAATACTGCCGTCCAGCGTGGCGCTCATTCTGTCTGTAATCTCTGTGTAATCCTCTTTCATTCCCTTGCCAATCCAGTCAAGCATGACACCGACAAACCCATATTTGTAAAAATCAGCAATGAAACTTTTTTCTCCTTCGGTAATGTCAAGTCCTTTGGATTTTTCCTCAACAACCCCCATGAGCAGATTGTGTGTCAGCATAAACAGATAATTTTCAATCTGTTCCCGGCTCAATGCATGATATGCGTTCATGATAAACGGCTTATTTTCAAGAACCGCTTCAAATATCTGTTTTAATCCTTCATGCCATGTGTCATACGTCTTTTTCCCCTGCAATGCCCTCGTTGCATCTTCCATGCAGGACCATTCCACCAAATCATAAATGTCCTTAAAATGATAATAAAATGCCATGCGGCTGATTCCGCAGTCGTCCGTCAAATCGCTGATTGTTATTTTATCCAGCGGCTTCTTTAAAAGCATCTGCTTGAGTGAATTTTCCAATGCACGTTTGGTTGTGTTTGACATAGCTGCTCCTTTTTGTAATTTCAAAAAATATTATCCGGCAGGCAGTTCAGATACATATATATGGCATCTGTATTATTCTCTAATACATTCATTAATTTATCAGAAGGTTTTGCATAAATTGTTCTATAATCTGCCTCGCCCATATTTGTCCGTACAACAAAAGCTAATTTTTCCGTTTGCAAATCAAATTGCGCGTCTACTCCCTTTTTGTTTCCTCTTGCGTCCAGCCGAATCCATTTATCCATTGACTTTATATAAACGGCATTTAACGCATGAATACAAAAACCGGTATCCGGTGTATCTCCTAATGTAAGACGCTGATAACAAATTCCTGCTGGTATTCCGCAGGCTCTTAACAATGCCGCTAAAAGATTTGACTTCGCCCAGCATATGCCAACACCCTGTTCCAGCACTTCCGTTGCAGATTTTGTCACCCTTTTATCCTGTATATCCCATGAATGTTTTATCTCATCACGTACAAATTCATATACTGCCTTAATCAAAGAAATCTCATTTGTGTATTTCTGTTTAAATTCATTTGCTTTTGATACGATTCTTACATCATTTCCATTGATATATTTTGAAAATGTCAAATAATCATTCATGCTATCATTTAATAACAACTTTTCCACTGTTTTCTCCATAAATTATAGTTCTGTATATTATTTTTAACACCAAGATACGCCTTTTGCGACTGTCAGGTATTCTTCCTTATTCTTTTGTCCGGCACAACTCACTGTTTACACTCATTATAACAGAACTCCCCACAAAAATCACCCGCATTTTCCCCACCGTAAAAAACGATTCTAACCCCCACCCTTGCCAAATTGTCAAAAAAAACAGCCCGCATACACCCACCGGATATTTCCCCCGGCAGGCGCATACAGGCTGCTTTGCCACTTATTTACTTTGCCGCCAGCTCTAACATTCTCTTTAACGGCTTTGCGGCTGCCTCCAATACATCCTGCGGAACTTCAACGTATGGCTGCATTTTTTCAAGTGCTTCTTCGACACGCTCTAATGTCACTTTCTTCATATTCGGACAGAACTGTCTGTGTCCGACTGAATAAAATTTCTTTTCAGGGTTCTTCTGCTGTAACTCAAAGAACACACCCATTTCCGTGCAGATAATAAAACGGTCGGCAACACTCTTTGTCGCGTAATCAATAATTTCTGATGTACTGCCTACAAAATCCGAAAGTTCGATAACATCTTCCGTACATTCCGGGTGCGTAAGCACCAGTGCTTCCGGATGCGCTTCCTTTGCTGCCTTTACATTTTCTGCATGAATACTCTTATGTACATGACAAAAACCGTCATGGAAGATAAAATGCTTTTCCGGCAGCTGTTTTGCCACATATCTGCCCAAATTGTTATCCGGCACAAAAAAGATATTCTGCTCCGGAAGATTTTTTACAACCTTCACGGCATTGGATGATGTAACACAGACATCGGACACTGCCTTAATTTCTGCGGTTGAATTGACATAACAGACTACGGCAACGTCAGGATTTTCTTTTCTGACCTGTTCTATCTGTTCTACCGTAACCATATGTGCCATTGGGCAGTCTGCGTGGGCATCTGCCATTACCACGTTCTTTTCCGGATTTAAGATTTTGGCACTTTCGCCCATGAAGGATACACCGCAGAACAAAATATTCTGCTGTGTAACCTGTGTGGCAACCTTACTTAAATAAAACGAATCTCCTACATAATCCGCAATTTCCTGTACGGCACCGTCCACATAATAATGGGCCAGAATGACAACATCTTTTTCCTTTTGCATTTTCTTTATTTTTTCAATTCTGTTTTCCATGAGTTTTTCTGCGGCTCCTTAGCGGTTAAATAACTGTGTTGATAAATATCTGTCACCTGAATCCGGTAATAATGCAACGATTGTCTTGCCCTTATTTTCCGGTCTTGCGGCTAAAATAGAAGCCGCCTTTAAAGCTGCACCTGATGAAATACCGACAAGAATACCTTCGCTGACTGCAAATCTTCTGCCCTCATCAAACGCATCTTCGTTTTCGATTGTGATGATTTCATCATATACATCTGTGTTTAACACTTCCGGAACAAAGCCTGCGCCGATTCCCTGAATCTTGTGAGGACCTGCTGTACCTGTTGAAAGTACCGGGCTGGATGCCGGTTCTACAGCAACAATCTTTACATCAGGATTCTGTGATTTTAAGTATTCGCCGACACCTGTGATTGTTCCGCCTGTACCGACACCTGCTACAAAAATGTCAACCTTGCCGTCTGTCTGTTCCCAGATTTCCGGTCCTGTTGTTGCCTTATGAGCCGCCGGATTTGCCTTATTGACAAACTGTCCTAAAATAACAGCACCCGGAATGGAATCTCTTAATTCTTCTGCCTTTGCGATAGCGCCCTTCATGCCCTTTGTGCCTTCTGTCAGCACAAGTTCGGCACCATAAGCCTTTAACAGGTTTCTTCTTTCTACGCTCATTGTTTCAGGCAGTGTAAGGATTGCCTTATAACCCTTTGCTGCCGCAACAGCCGCAAGACCGATACCGGTATTACCTGATGTCGGTTCAATGATTGTTGCACCCGGCTTTAAAATACCGTTCTTTTCTGCATCTTCAATCATTGCCAGTGCGATACGGTCCTTTACGGAACCTGCCGGATTCAGATATTCCAGCTTTACTAAAACATCTGCCTGCTCTGCTCCAACGTTTTTTGCATATCTTGACGCTCTTAATAACGGTGTTTTTCCAACTAATTCTAATGCGCTTTCTGTTATTTTACCCATATCAATTTCCTCTCTTTTCTTATATCATATATGTTTAGTAGGATTACTGTGAATTAATAGTACCTCGAATATATCCATTTGTCAAGCAGCAATTTCTGTTTTTTATATTTTCTCCGTTTCACGCAAAAACAGGACAGCAATCGTAGGTTGATTGCTGTCCTGTTATGCTGCTTCTGTTTCAATAATTTCAAAACCAGTAATTTTTATTACTGTCTTTTACAATGTAATCATAACATAGAAATTATGCTTTTGTAATTATCTACATATAAAAATTTTCAATAATGTATATACTATTATATGCACATTTTAAAAATAAATGTCTATTTTCAAGGCTTTACCCAAACACCTCCAGCAGTTCCTCCGGTGTTGCCACAATTTCATCTGCGCCTGCTTCTTCAAGTTCGCCCGGCTTTGCAAATCCAAAACGCACGCCGACCGACTCAATCTTACACTTCTTTGCACCTTCAATATCATGCACGCGGTCGCCAATCATTACCGAATCGGCTTCAATTTCCGCCATGTCCTGCTCCGGGTGCTTTTGTGCAATGCGTCTTAACACTTCCGCAATGACATCTGCCTTGTACTTAAGTTCTCCGTTCATGCCACTGCCCACTTCAATCTCAAAATACTGTGCCAGATGAAAATGCTTTGTAATACGCAGTGCAAATTCTTCCGGCTTAGATGTTGCCAGCGCCATGACATAGCCGCGCTTCTTTAATTCCTCTAAAACTTCCGGGATTCCCGCAATCACTTCGTTTTCAAAAATTCCCGTGTCACGGAAACGCTCTCTGTACTTAGCCACACCGATTTGCGCCTGCTCTAAGCTTAAACCGTGATAACGCTGAAAGCTGTCGATTAACGGCGGTCCGATATAACACTCCAGCTTGTCTAAATCCGGTTCGTCAATGCCCAGTGATTTCAGTGCATACTGCACACATCTAGTAATGCCAAGCTTAGAATCGGTCAGTGTTCCGTCTAAGTCAAATAATAAATACTTCTTCTGCATTTCTACTCCAATTCTTCATATCCATAAATATATCTGTCGCACAATTTTTTAATTTCTTCCTGCTCCTGCGCGGATGCCGCATCATACACGGCAACCGTATAAAATCCGCCTTTTTTTGCGCCCTGCACTGCCTTTAAAATGTCTTCAAACACGATACAGTGTGCCGTATCCGTCTGACAGCGTAAAGCTGCCAGTTCATAGACATCGGGATATCCCTTGCCACGCTCTACCTCATGCGTTTCCGTAAAGCTGTCAAACAAATCATAGATGCCGTTGCGTTTTAAGCATTTTTCAAACAGCGTATGCGTAGACGAGGTTGCCACCGTCAATTTCATGCCCTGTGCCTTTAATTTTCTTAAAAATGCACCGGCTCCCGGTTTTAACGTAATCACATTATCGTACTGCTCCTGTGCCATTTCATGCCACTCTGCTGCAATATCCTCTGCATTTTCATTCAGATGAAAGCGTTCAATGACATATTTTGAACCAGTAATAAAATTGTGGTTACGGATTTCCTGCATATAATCTGCCGGAACGGCGATTCCACGTTTTGCAAGAAAATCAATATCAATCTTTTCCCACACCCACGTAGAATCAAGCAGTGTTCCGTCCAAATCAAAAATTGCACACCGATAATTTCCCAAATCCAGTTTCACTTTGCCATAATCCTTTCTTATTCTGAAAGCATTTTAATTCTGTTTTTGATATTGTTTACACTCATATTGTCTGTGTAACCGGTAATCAGCTCGTTATACTTCTGCGAAAGAAGCTGGTTTGCAATCGTTGTATTGTTGCTTTCATCATAACTGCGGCTGATAAAATATGCCACAATGTAAGCTGAATTGTCTGTATCTTCAATGACCGTTACTTCACCGGCTTTTCTGTCCTGTGTAAATAACCAGTCTGCAAGCGATGAATTGGTTACGGAAGATTTTTTTGCACTCTTGCTTAAAGAAGCTGTTTCGTCTGCATATTTTTCCTTATCTTCATCGGTTGCGGCATACTGGGTACATGCCTGTGCAAAGGAAGCTTCATCTGTTACAGCCGCCGCCATGGCATCTGCTTTCGTCTTTGCCGCCGCCAGACTTGCCGTATCACCGGATGTTTCTGCCGTAATTGTAAATGAGCGGTAATCTACCGTATCGTAGTTATCCTTATTTTCGGCATAATAAGCTGCTACTTCATCATCGGTTGCCGCCAGTGTTGTCTGCAATTCTTCCTGATAAGCCGCCGCTTTTAAATATTTCTCTACATACGGCTTAATACTGCTTTCTGTTGCATGACTGCCAAACAGCTCCTTATAGGCTTCCCCTACACTGATACTGTTGCTGTCTGCTTCGGATGCAATATTTTCAATAAAACTGTTATAATCATCTTCCAGCGTATTATATGTAAAACCGGCATCGTCCGCTGCCTTGTTTAACGCCTTAAATTCCTTGATTTTCGTAACTGCCGTATTGGCAAAATAGTCATACCATGTGTTATCTGATGAAGCGTATTTCTGGCTTGCATCGGATTTACCTGTATCATATCCCATATAAGATGTGAAATAAGATGCGTATGTCATTGTGCCGTATAAAGAAGAATTTAACAAATCTGATTTTGCCACGCCGTAGTAAAAGTCAAATTCAATCTGGCTGACCGGTGTGTTATCAACTTCGATAAATTTCTTATGCACCTTTGTATAATTGGATACCGCAACACACACTGCTATCACGATAATTGCCGCTACCGCCGCAATGCAGGCAAATACGGCTATTTTTCTATCCCGCTCTGCCTTGCGCTGTGCTTCTTTTCGTTTCTGTACTTTCTTGTCATACTTGGTCACTACTTTTTGTTCCTGCTGGTTTTGTGGCCGGTTGTTCTTTGCCATTTTTCATGTCCTCCATTCATGCGGTCTTCTGCCGCTCTTTTCATAGTAAATTTAAAAATGATATTCTTCCCGGATATCATCTAACTGCTTTATCCACAACTGCACCGCCGCATCGCTTGGCATACGCAAATCACCTCTCGGCGAAACGGCAACACTGCCCACCTTTGGACCGTCCGGCAGACACGAGCGTTTAAACTGCTGTGCAAAAAAGCGCCATACAAATGTCCGAAGCCACTTATAAATTACCTCCGGCGCATATTCACCGTCAAATGCAATCTTTGCAATACGGAACAGCTTCTTAGGCTGTACCCCGAAACGCAGCATATGATACAGATAAAAGTCATGTAATTCATACGGACCGACCAAATCTTCGGTCTTCTGCGCAATCGTTCCGTCTTCCTGCGGCGGAAGCAGTTCCGGACTGACCGGTGTGTCTAAAATATCAAGCAATGTATCAGACAATTCCTTATCCTTACAGTTATCCGCATAATACCGTACCAAATGACGCACAAGTGTCTTTGGAATTGAAACATTGACACCGTACATCGACATATGGTCGCCGTTATATGTTGCCCAGCCGAGTGCCAGCTCGGACATATCGCCGGTTCCGATAACCATGCCGTTTGTCTGGTTTGCAATGTCCATTAAAATCTGTGTACGCTCTCTTGCCTGTCCGTTTTCATAGGTTACATTGTGCAGGCTCTCATCGTGTCCGATATCCGCAAAATGCTGATGTACCGCCGCTTTGATATTAATTTCACGAAGTGTACAGGACAGTCTTTTCGTCAATGTCACTGCATTGCCATACGTTCTGTCTGTTGTACCGAAACACGGCATTGTCACGCACGTAATACCGCTTCTGTCCAGCCCCAGCAAATCAAATGCACGTACGGTTACAAGCAGTGCCAGTGTGGAATCCAGTCCGCCGGAAATACCGATAACGGCACTCTTGCACTTTGTATGCTCCAGACGTTTTTTCAGTCCGTATGTCTGAATGTCTAAAATTTCCTCACATCGGCTGTTACGTTCCGCTATATCTGACGGCACAAACGGCGCTTTGTCAAAATACCGGATTAAATCCAAATCCTCCACGACCGTTTCAAATTCCGTCACCGTATAGCCGGAACAGTCTGTATCCACCGTAAATGTAGACATTCTTCTTCTTTCAAATGCAATTCTTTCCAAATCAATATCGGCATACACATTCTGATTGGCAAATTTCTCTGCCTCTGAAAGCAGTGTGCCGTTTTCCGCTATCAGGTTGTGTCCGCTAAAGACAATATCCTGCGTGGATTCGCCCTCGCCTGCACTCGAATAAATGTAGGCACTCACCAGTCTTGCCGACTCGCCCTTTACCAGTTCCCTGCGGTATGATGCCTTGCCAATCGTTTCATTGCTGGCAGAACAATTTACAAGCACCGTTGCGCCATGCATGGCATGTGCCGTTACCGGCGGATTCGGTGTCCACAAATCCTCACAGATTTCTGCCGCAATTACAAAATTCTTCATATTTTTGCATACAAATAACTGATTCATGCCAAACGGAACACGCTGTCCAGATATTTCAACCGTTACACACGTTTCAAAGCCCGGTGTAAACTGTCTTCTTTCATAAAATTCACCGTAGTTTGGCAGGAATTTCTTCGGCACAAGCCCCAATAATTTTCCGCCACAGAAAACTGCCGCCACATTGTAGAGTTTTCCCGCATAAGTAAACGGAAGTCCGACTACATTGACCATGCCCGGCATTTCTTTCGATGATGCAACCAGTTTTTCCAAGCCCTCTAATGCACCGTTTATTAATACTTCCTGTAAAAATAAATCATTGCAGGTATATCCCGTCAGACACATTTCCGGAAATACGGCAACCTTCGCCTTTTTTGCAAATGCCTCCTTCATGCCTTCTAATACCTGCTGTGTATTATATTCGCAGTCCGCCACCCGGATAACCGGTGTCAGCGCCGCTACTCTTACATATCCATGCTTCATAAAGCACCTTCCTCATTTCTGCAATCCTATATTCGCTGTCTGTTCATGCCGCACAGCACTTCCTTCCGATTTCCTCCGGTACGGCGCACGACATGCTCACAGTATATCATATCTCATGCCCTGATGTCTACAAATCCGCACCGCCTGTCCAGCACCAAAACTGTTCTGACACTAAAATCACAATGATAAGTGCCATGTTCCCAACGGCAAAAGACATGAGCTTTACGAAAAACTCATGTCTTTTACAACTCGTCTATGATACTGCCTATCTTGGCATTGTCTGTTCCAATGTGGAATCGGTCATCTGCTCCTCGGCATTTCCGCTAAACAAATCCTCCACACCGCGTCCGGCATCTTCTAAAATTGTACCGGCTTCCGTAACCGCATCCTTCACACCGGTTGCCGCATCAGTTACAATTTCTTCAATCACACCGGTTGACTCATGGTTGTTTCCTGAATCAGTATTACTCCCGGTTTCTTCATTTTTTTCATTTCCGCACGCCACAAGTACGCCCATACTCAGTACAAGCAGTAACCCGACCAGTGCCAGTTTACATTTTTTCATAAGAACCTCCACACGTTAAAAGATTTCTTCTACAGTATGGACATCTTTTTGAAAATTTATACCGTTTCCTTTAAATGTCTGCTTAAATATTTGTACAAAACAAATGTCACTACGCCGTCAATCACTGATTTTATCAAATTAAACGGTGCAACTGCCAGTGCAACAAACGAAAAAAGATTGTGGATTGAACCGTTAATCTTACTGCCCATTTCAATAAATGCCGAAACCGGCATACCGTATAACTGCGAATATTTCGGCAGCAGATAAAAGGCATTTAACAGTGTTCCGCTGATAATTAAAATAACACCGCCTGCTATCAGTGATACAACCGCCATTTTTTTCGTTTTATGTAAATGATAAATCACTGCCGCCGGTACAACATACGCACAGCCTAAGATGAAATTGGCAAAATCCCCGACAAATGCCGTGGTCGTTCCTTTCAGACACATATGCAGTAACACTTTGACGGCTTCAATAATGACACCCGCACACGGTCCTAATAAAAATGAACCGATTAAAACCGGAACTTCACTGAAATCCAGCTTATAAAATCCCGGCGCTAAAAATACCAGCGGGAAATCAAAATACATCAATACCACTGCCACCGCAGAAAGCATTGCCATAATCACCAGCTTGTTGACCTTCGTCTTTTCCGATGAAAATTTGACATGAGTTTTCTTTTCAATCAGCTTCTCACAGCCAAATGCCACAAAATATGCCATCACAACCATGATTAACGATATCACAATAAAATATACGGTATCTTTCATAACCACGCTCCTACTGCTTCTACAGCCTTTTTAATTTCTTCCGGCGGAAGTACCAACGCAAAACGCACATGACCTTCGCCCTCGCTTCCGAATGCACTGCCCGGCGTGCAAAGCACCCCTGTATTTTCCAGTAAATCCATGCAGAACTTTTCTGATGAGGTATATCCCTTTGGAAGCGGCGCCCATACAAACATCGTACCTTCTGAATACGGAACCTGCCAGCCGATGCCGTTTAAACCGCCGCACAGCGCATCCCTGCGCTCTTCATAAGCCGCACACTGCTTTCTTACTCCGTCCTGTGGACCTGTCAGTGCAGCAACAGCCGCCTTCTGCACAATAAAGCTCGTTCCGTAGTCAAACTGTGAACGGACTGTCTTAAACTTCTGAATCAGCTCTTTATTTCCCAATGCAAAGGAAATGCGGATTCCCGTCAGATTATAGGTCTTTGACAGCGAATTAAATTCAATGCCGACCTCTTTAGCTCCCGGCACGGAAAGGAATGAAAATCCCGTTCTGCCGTCATATTCAATCTCTGAATACGCATTATCATGAATAATTGCAATATTATACTTCTTTGCAAATGCAATAATCTTTTCGTAATCTACCTTTTCAATGCAGGTGCAGGTCGGATTGAGCGGATAAGAAACCACCATCATCTTTGCTTTTTTTGCAAGTTCCTCTGGAATCTTATCCAATGCCGGTGCGTAATGGTTTGTCTTATCTAACTCATAATACGCAATCTTCGCATCGTTTAAAAAAGGACCCGCTTCAAATACCGGATAGCCGGGATTCGGCACTAAAACCACATCACCGGGGTCGCACAGTGTCAGTGCGACATGGGCAAAGCCCTCCTGCGAGCCTGCCAGTGATAAAATCTCATCATCCTGCAAGGTAACACCGTAGCGGTTCTGATACCAGCCCTCTACAGCCGATAACAGCTCCCCGGTATCTCCCAGCGAATACTTGTATTCCTCCGGATTTTTTGCCGCTTCACTGACTACGTCCAATACATGCTGTGCCGGCGGAAAGTCCGGTGTTCCTACAGACATATTGTATATCTTTTTTCCACTTTCTATGAGCGCCTGTCTTTTTTCATTTAAAATGTTAAAAATATTGGGCTGAAAGCTTTCCGCTCTTTTAGAAAACTGAAATTCCATAACCTTATCTCCATTCCTACAATCATTTTCCTCAAAAACCAATTATCCAACATCAAGCAAAGCTTGATGTGTGAAAAATGCCGCACGGAAACTTTTAAAAATTTCCGTGCAGCCTGTTATTTTTTATTTTGTTTCAGGAAAATGTGTGTAATCCGTAATATCCGCAACACTGACTTCCAGTACGCGGTGACCGTTTAACAGCTTGTTCTGAATTGTGAAAAATGCAACAATCATGCGGATTTCTCCGGTCTTTGATACAACCTCATGACGATAGCAGGCATATTTTTTCTCAATAAACTGCTCTCTTAATTCTGCAATAATTTCACTGTATTCTAAATCCGGTACAAACTGCTTAAATACCAGACCATTCTTTACATCGTCTTCTGTGTAGCCTAACAGCTTTGTAAATCCGTCATCGATTTTAATAATCTTACCGCTGCGCATTTCTGTTGAAAACTGTGCATATGGAATTGCATGCATCTTTTTTGCTGACATAACAACCTCTTTTCTGCCGTTTGCACGGCGTTTGCTTATACTTTCAGTAACTATTTTTAGTATATCAGCCGTATGCTTATTTGACAAGTGTCTTTAAACGTTCCTGTACCTGTGCAAGCATCTGTGTATACTTTTCAAGCTTTGCTTTTTCTTCGTCAATCTTTGCCTGTGGTGCTTTTGATGTAAACTTCTCATTGTTTAACATACCGTTACATCTTGCGATTTCACCGTTTAACTTCTTTTCTTCCTTCTGTAAACGTTCAATCTCTTTGTCGATGTCTACAAGCTCTGCAAACGGAATGTAGATAACTGCATCCGGGATAACCGTTGATACGGCATCATCCGGGATTCCGCTCTTATCCTGCTGAATAACCACTTCACTGGCATAACCGAGTGTTGCAAAGAAGACTTTACCGTTTTCAAAAATATCACGAATCTTCGCATCTTCGGATACAACAAATACCTTTGCCTTACGGCTCGGTGCAACATTCATTTCCGCACGGACATTTCTGATATTACGTACTGCCTGCTTAATGGTTTCGATTGCATTTTCATCTTCCGCAAAATTAAATGCTTCTGAATATACCGGCCATGCAGAAATCATAATAGATTCTTCTTCATCCTGAATATTGCAGAAAATTTCTTCCGTAATAAACGGCATATATGGATGAAGCAGCTTTAATGCATCAATCAGTACCTTCTTTAATGTCCAGATAGCCGCTTTCTTTGTGGTATCTTCGTCATTGTACAGACGTGGTTTTACCATTTCGATATACCAGTCGCAGAATTCTTCCCAGATAAAATCATTTAACTTTGCAACAGCAATACCGAGTTCGTATTTCTCCATATTGTCCGTTACTTCCTGAATTAAATTGTTCATTTTAGAAAGAATCCACTTATCTGCTGCCGTTAAATTCTCCGGCTGTGCATCGGTTGCCTTTACTTTATTATCCGGGTCATTCATCATAATGAAACGGGAAGCATTCCATACTTTATTTGCAAAGTTACGGCTCGCTTCAACTCTTTCCCAGTAGAAACGCATATCGTTACCCGGTGCATTTCCTGTAATCAGTGTGTAACGGAGCGCATCTGCACCGTACTTATCAATAACTTCCAGTGGGTCAATACCGTTTCCTAAAGACTTACTCATCTTTCTGCCCTGTGAATCTCTTACAAGACCGTGGAATAATACTTTACCAAATGGCTTTTTGCCCATATGTTCATAGCCTGAGAAAATCATACGGATTACCCAGAAGAAAATGATATCATAACCGGTTACAAGTACGTCTGTCGGATAAAAATAATCCAGTTCCGGTGTCTTATCCGGCCAGCCCAGTGTTGAGAACGGCCACAATGCAGATGAGAACCATGTATCCAGTGTATCCGGGTCCTGCTCTACATTTTTACTGCCGCACTTCGGGCAGGTGCATACTGCTTCTCTTGAAACTGTCATCTCGCCGCAGTCCTTGCAATAATATGCCGGGATTCTGTGTCCCCACCAGAGCTGTCTTGAAATACACCAGTCCCTGATATTGTCTGTCCAGTTAAAATAAGTCTTGTCCATAGAAGCCGGCATTAATTCGATGTCGCCGTTCTTTACGCCCTCTACGGCAGGCTTAATCAGCTCGTCCATTTTAACGAACCACTGCTGTTTAATCATCGGTTCAACCGTTGTCTTACATCTGTCGTGTGTACCTACATTGTGTACATGGTCTTCTACACGAACCAGTAAGCCCTGTGCGTCCAGGTCTGCCACCATGGCTTTTCTGGCTTCATATCTGTCCATGCCTGCGTACTTGCCGCCGAGATTATTAATGGTTGCATCATCATTTAAAATGTTAATCTCCGGAAGGTTGTGGCGCTTACCGACTTCAAAGTCGTTCGGGTCATGTGCCGGTGTAATCTTTACGACACCTGTACCAAATTCCATATCAACATATTCATCTGCAATAATCGGAATCTGTCTGTCTGTTAAAGGCAGTTCAACCATTTTGCCGACTAAATCCTTGTAACGGTCATCGTTTGGATTTACAGCCAGCGCACTGTCGCCGAGCAGTGTTTCCGGTCTGGTCGTTGCGATTTCAACAAATCTGCCTTCTTCGCCAACTACCGGATAATTAATGTGCCAGAAATGTCCTGCCTGTTCCTCATGTTCTACTTCTGCATCGGAAATGGAAGTATTACATACCGGACACCAGTTGACAATACGGGACCCCTTGTAAATCAGTCCTTTTTCGTATAATTTAATAAATACTTCCTGTACTGCCTTTGAACAGCCCTCATCCATTGTAAAACGTTCTCTGTCCCAGTCGCAGGAAGAACCGATTTTTCTTAACTGGCTTGTAATCGTACCGCCGTATTCTTTTTTCCATTCCCATGTTCTTTTTAAGAAGCCCTCTCTGCCGAGTTCATGCTTATCAATGCCTTCATCTTTTAAAGCATTTGTAACTTTTACTTCGGTAGAAATACTTGCATGGTCTGTGCCCGGAACCCAGAGTGCTTCATATCCCTGCATTCTCTTAAAACGAATGAGGATATCCTGCATCGTGTTATCGAGTGCGTGTCCCATATGCAGCTTACCTGTAATGTTTGGAGGCGGCATAACAATTGTAAATGGTTTCTTGTCACGGTTTACTTCAGCATGGAAATACTTCTTATCCAGCCATTTCTGATACAGTCTTTCCTCAATTTCGGAAGGATTGTAATTCTTCTCTAATTCTTTGCTCATGGGTTAAAATCCTTTCTTTGTAACTTTTTACAAAAAACGCCCTTTACAGCGTCTTTCGTTGCTGCAAAGGGCGTATATAACGCGGTACCACCTTTGTTCAATCATGCGGCTGTTTCTGATATAACACCTACTATTATATAGAAGAAACGCATAATCCTCATTCTCCTTTAACGCAGGATACGTCACTACCTACTTTCCAGACCATGCCGCTTGTGCCGTCTGTGTTCAGCTGTGCTGCTCCAAAGCTACCTTCAACAGTTCTGATCCGAAACCACCTTCCAGCCCGTGAATGGTTCTCTCTTGCGGCAGAAGCCTGTCTACTCCTCTTTTTCCTCGCATTTATCTCATTGCTTTCTATCATAATATGAAGTTTAAAAAAATGCAAGCAAATCGGGGAAAAAATAAAATTATTTGTTTTCTATTGCTCAGATTACAATCCGCTTTAAAGCCTGCCTGCGCACTTTATAATCCGGCAGAACCTTTTCCACCTCTGCCCAGAATAACTTAGAATGATTCATCTGCCGCCTATGCGCCAGTTCATGCACAATAACATAATCCCGCAGTTCCTCAGGCAGAAAAAAGAGCCTGTAATTGAAATTCAAATTGCCCTTACTGCTACAGCTTCCCCAGCGGGTCTGTTGGTTGCGAATCGTAATTCTTCCATAGGTGACATTCATCTGCGCCGCATATTTTTTTGTCTTTGTTTCAAATTCCAGCTTCATCTGTTCTATCTGGCTTTGGGTCAGTTCCTGCGGCTCCGGAATCCGGTAAGCCGACTTTTGCTGCTGTCGCTGCTTATCTTCGGACAGCTTTTTTATAATCCAATCCGTGTGCTTCATCATAAAACGCTCGGCTTCCCGCTCCGGCAGTCGGTCCGGTACACGCACCGTCACTTTCCCGTCCCGCACCTCGAGCCCCAGTGTCCTGCGGGCGGATTTGATGATTGTGTAGGGTATGGGCGGAGTGGTGTCTGGAATGTAGTGGGTGGTGGTCATGATACACCTCCGGTTTTATTTCTATATGTTGTACAGCATTTCTCCATAAATCTTTTTCAATTCATCTAATACCCGTTCAAATTCAGGAATGTAATTCATTATAATAACATTTACAAGCCTTTTGGCGCTTTCTTTAACGTCTGCAAATGCGTTTCAAAGTTTTCAAACTTCTTCATAAATAATGACTCCGTCCCTTTCTATTTCGTGCAGTAAATCTTTCGATATATTGCGTTCATTCATATCAATAATGTCAAACATTAACAATGTATTGACTTTTTCCTCAATATCAAAATAAAAATCTGTAATATCAGAACAGCCATATATTGCTAAATCTATATCACTCTTTTCACGATTCGTTCGCCTTGCTCTTGAGCCAAATAGTACAACCTTTTTTGTCTGATATTTTTCTGCAAATTGTTGGATTTCTTTAAATATCTTTAATTCTCTTTCAGTAAATACCACTTCTTCTAATTTTTTCATATATACCACAATCTTTCAAAGATTATTCTCGCTACACGCTCCTATATATCATTATAAATAATTTTTTTATTTTATCCTATTCGTATAATACACCATACAAGTGTATATTACAAACTGTCTTTTTTACCTAAACCATACAAAATAAGACACCGTCCAGTCCTGCTTCACACAGCCTGTCCGATGCCCTGTTGATTTCTTTAATACCTATAGCCAATCATTGGCACTAGCATTGTTATAGCACTTTCTTTTTCAATAATGAACAATTAAAGATACTATGTTACCATTCAAAATAACATTGTTCTAAAACTACATTTCCGGGTATGAACGATGAAATATCAGTTTTGTTACCATTCAAAATAACATTGTTCTAAAACTCCTCAATTTTACCTTCGTTAATCATCTGTGTTTTGTTACCATTCAAAATAACATTGTTCTAAAACATACTGAATAGGCGCTTCGGTTGGAATCTTGTTTTGTTACCATTCAAAATAACATTGTTCTAAAACTATCTGACGAAACCGGCGGAACAAGCTACAGTTTTGTTACCATTCAAAATAACATTGTTCTAAAACAACGTGTGCTACGTCCGCGACAACGGCGGTGTTTTGTTACCATTCAAAATAACATTGTTCTAAAACGACCGAGTAATACCAAGTACAATTGTATTTGTTTTGTTACCATTCAAAATAACATTGTTCTAAAACTAAGTTTTTTCAGCGGCATTACATTTTTTAGTTTTGTTACCATTCAAAATAACATTGTTCTAAAACAACGTCAAACCTGCATCAATTCCAAATAATGTTTTGTTACCATTCAAAATAACATTGTTCTAAAACAACATCTTAATGCCGGATTTTCATTTACATGTTTTGTTACCATTCAAAATAACATTGTTCTAAAACTGAAAGGCTCGGGCGTTTTGTCTATTGTGGGTTTTGTTACCATTCAAAATAACATTGTTCTAAAACTATACAAAGGACAGGTAAACACAGAGGTTTGTTTTGTTACCATTCAAAATAACATTGTTCTAAAACGTGCCGAGTAATAACGATATTAACGCATAAGTTTTGTTACCATTCAAAATAACATTGTTCTAAAACTCTGCTCTTTAACGCTTCATAGGAACGACAGTTTTGTTACCATTCAAAATAACATTGTTCTAAAACCTCAAAGTTTAAAAAATGTCATTTTAAATGCAATTACCATTCATATTCTTCAAAATCATTGTCCATATATAAAATATGTTCGTATGAAAGAGGTTGTTCACATTCCCCATGTTCCAATGTTAATACGTTCACTTCATTATACACAGCATACTTATATATTTCAACCAATTCTTCTTTTTCAAAGTAAGTTTTCAAATTGGCAAATATAAGTACGCCCTTTGGATTTACCATTCCTGCAATGTCAATAATTTTTAACAATTTATCATATAAAGATTGTGATGTATTATCAACTACTTTCACTGAAATATTTTTCAGAAAATCTGATATACTGACCTCATTTTTCACTTCTGTTTCAAACGGCAGCTCTATCAGATAATTTTCAGCGATACTGATACATTTTCTATAACTATCCAAAAAATTCCTGTACTGTTCACTGTCCGATACACATTCATTTTCCACATATTTTGTAATTGCAGAAATCAGTTTCTTATCATTGAAATTCAAATGAAAAATGTCCCATATAAATATGCAGTTTTTTCCAAAGTCTTCTAATCTGTCGTCTATCACAATAGACGCTTTATCCTCTGTATCCAGATTATCGCAATATCTTTGAAGCTTATACAAATACTGTGAAAATGTTTTCTTACTCTCAAAATGCACAGCATTAATTCTTCTTTCTTCATGAAAAACAATCTCGTTATCCATAGAGAAAAATTTTATCTTTATAATATTATCAGCCTCCTGTCAGAATCAATTATTGTTTTTTGCGAACTGCCACAAACATAATCAATCGCGGCATATTGTTTTTCTGTAATTGTCATCACCTGCACAATTCCGTCTTTCGGCTTATTGGCATTAATTCTGTCTTTCATCGCATATACTGCTGTCATATTCAATGCCAATTTACAATAAACAGATTCCTGCATCATAATATATCCGTCACTTAATAAAAACTTTCTAAATCTTAAATACTCTTTTCTTTCTGCCACCGTAACCGATGGCAGGTCAAAAAACACAATCACACGCATATAACGGTAACTCATGGATATCTGAATAATACCAGTTCCTTTGCCGATTTCTTTTCAATCGCCTTAAATACTCTGCTTGTATACAATTTAATGGCATTTGAAAGATACAATTCTTTATCATTCATTTCCACTTTAAGATTTAAAAGATTAATTAAGTCATATTTATATTCTTGATTAAACATACGTTCTCTGTTGTTATACACGTACCAGTCAACGATTACGCGAAACGGTTCCATAATATCACAACTGAGATTAAACTGATTGTATTCGTTAATATGTTTTATCCCCAGCTGTGTAATATAGCCATTCAGTACAATCTCTCTATTAAATACAGACAACAAAATAGCATAACCGTAATCCAATGCCGAATTGATATCGCACTCATATTCCCTTGAAAAGTTTTTGCCAAACAATCTGTTAAAATATACTTTTGCTGCGTGTCCCTCCCTGTTGGTCTGGTCAAAAAAAATAACATTTTGAGCATAATCATACAGTTTTTCTGCTTCTGTAAATCCTGCCTTATGAAGTACATTTGCCTGATTCATAATTTTTTGCTGTATCAGCAGTGTCCAGACATACTTTTTGTAGTCCTCGTCCCATTCTACCTGCTGCCGGACTTTTTTGCTCGTATTATACGCGCCGTAATACGCATTTAATTCCGCCAGCGGATTATGCTTCTCATCGCACATTATCAGATTGACCTTGTTTTTCACAAGCTCACAGATAAGTGCCGAAGTAATAGATACACTTGTTGAATTAACAACAAGCGTACCTATCTCTGACAGATGTACCATATTCATGTTTTCACCTTTCACAATCATATAACCGTCTTTATATGACAGTTTACTGTGCGTTTGAACCACCACTGTTCTCCAACTCAAAGTGTATACCTTCTTTCGTATAAACCGGTTACGGATTTATCCACAAACACTATGCTATTATTGGTACTATTCATTTTAAAAGTATAACCATTTTTTCTTCCTATTCTGTCTATACCTTTAATTTTTGAATCTTTCGGACAATATTTTCTCATATCAGCACAACCAGCATTTGCTCCTGTAATGTTTAATATTTCTTTCAAACAGCCAATTTTATCCTCATATGATAACTTTGAAAAATCCACTGCCTGTTTTATTTTAGCAAAAGCACTTGCATACTCCTTATACTGCCGTTCAGCCTTTGAAAGAATATAATTATACACTTCTACAAGCTTTTCCTCATATTTTGTTTTTTCATCTTCCGGCACTTTATCCGCTAAACATTTTAATAATACCTCATACAAATAATAGTAATGCTCGCCAAAGAAAAATTGTTTTGCATTGATTACTTCACTTTCTCCCGTTATGTATAAATCATTTCCATTTACAATTATTTCCTGATATTTGTAAATCTTATCTTTAAGCATACGATATGCTGTTGTATTTAATTCTTTTTTTAGATAAGCATTAATCGTCCCCGGCTGGGTTTTCTCCAGTTCTTTAATATAAATCGGTATTCCTATTATCTTTTTTTGTTTCTTACCGTTTTCATCTTGAACCGCTGCAAAATACGCACTCTGCTTTCCAGAATATCCGCCGTATTTTTCAACACTCAGATTTTTCTTTAAAGGAATTAAATCACCTAAACCTGCCGGATAAATTGTTTCATTATAAAATTTCCCGGTAAGTTCCTCTTTCTTTCTGCTGATTTGACAATTTCCGCTATACAATACCGATTTGATATATGCCTTGTCTTCATCAGGATTCCAAATCACCACCCCATTCTCATCACACTGCACTTCATCAAAGAAAGTCATTAAATAACCGTGCTTTGATTTTAATAATGATGATTTATTTTGTTTAGAACGGTATCTTAAAAAAGCATCATAGATTAAATCTTTTTCCATTCCCGGAAATCTTTTCGTCAGAAACATTCCGATTCTTACCGCCAAAAACGCATCATGTGCATGGTGAAAATCATTAATTTCGCGGCTTTTATACAAGCCGTACTTTTCTCTGTAGTTACTGCTTAATCCGGATCTTACTGCTAATACGTTGCTGTTTGCATACCGCTGTGTAAATAACTGTGTTACATTTTTAATAATCTGCCTTGTTTCCACCAGTTGTCGATTAATAAAGCCTTTAATTTCACCTTCCCCAATCGCGCTCCGTGTCAGATTTTTATATTTTTTCTCACCCATTAAGCCACACTCGTACAGATAATTCCAAAACACTTTTCGGTCATTTCTTATTTTCTGACTAATCAACAGGTTATCGGCTTTATTCTCGTTTTCTATACCAAGCACCAATACTTTATTTTCAATACTGTCATCGGTTGTATAAGTCTGTGGCAAAATGTGGTCTATATGATACAATGGCAACTTATCAATATCCAGCGTTTCTCCTGAATACATACATTTTCCGTTTTGTAAAAAATATAAATACATTTTTTCTTCATTTAATCTGTCTTTATATTTTTTGTTTTTTAATTCTTTTTCTACTTCAGTTGAAAATTTCTCTCCTTTAAATTCTTTTTTCCACTTTTTATAACCCTTATCTATTTGGGCACTGCGGTTTTTTGTCCGTACCTTATCATCTTCCCCTCTTGCAAATTCAATAAAGATATTGTCCGGCTCATGTCCCATAATTTGAACAAGTTCATTCATGACTTTCACTGTCTGCCAGATACCTTTTTTAATTGCCGGTGAACCGTGAAGTCTGCTGATATCTTCTATGGTTATATCCGTCATTGTGTTGTCTTCATTATATTCTTCTATCTGCTTTGCAAATTCATACTTTTTGCTTGTTATTATCTGCATAAAATTGTAATTTGTCGTATTCAGAATATCTATAATAGAAGCCTTATCACCGTCTATCGTTGTCTTTAAGCCTTTTAAAAGCTTTGCGGAGCAGTTTCCCCAGCCTTTATACCGAAGCTTGCTGACCGCCTCTAACTGCTGTGCCGTAACCTGCGTTCCGTACTTATTCTGAATCTGTCGTTTCACAATACTTTTTTCTTCAAATAAAGTAAGCCACTCAATGATTTCTTCTATCATTTGACGATTACCGGAATGAATTTCACCGAATATGCGTGTAAAATCAATGTATGAAGCCAATGACGATGCAAATGCCTTCTCCTTTTGATAACCTTCAATCTCATATTGGTCTGTGTTCATATAATTCATCTTTTTCAGATAATTTATAAGGCTTTTCTCCGTTACATTCTTTTGTTTTTTAAATAATCCCTCTATCATTTTTTGTTTCATGTCATGTTCAATGAATTTTCCGTTTACCTTGATTTTGTTTAATTCATTCAACATCACAAATTCGCTGTATAACAGAGAATATCTTGGCAGTACATCTTCCCCCGGTAAATATGTACATGTATTTCTCATTCTTTCAATAAATCGTGCCGCAGTTTTATCCTCATCTATAATATCTTTCCAATTCCATGGATATATCTTTTCTTCCTGTTTTCCCTCTTTCCTGCAAGCCCAGCTAAAACGTTCATTTCTGTTTTTCGTATTCATCGGTCCTACATAATACGGTATCCTGAATTCAATAATAGATAATATCTTATCCTTATTGGCTGACAACTGCGGATAATATTTCCCCTGATTATCAATAATACGCGCAGCTTCCAGTACCGTAAGCTGATACGGTATTGAAATATTTTCTTTTGTACGAAGTAAAGGCAGAAAATTTTCTGCGTCTATTTCCTTTAAAATATATTGAATATCCTTATCCGCATTATCCTTATCTTCGAGCAGTTTCTTTATTTCATTATACAGATTTTCTGTATTGCCCCTTCCGTCTGCACCGATATAGTTTACATAGTTCACTGACTTTTTTAACTTCTTCGTATCTGTTATTTTTTCTATGAAAAAATTCTTGTATTCTTCCGGGGTACAGTATTTTCTTACAGCATTTCTTAATATTTTTAAATCCTTTTTATGCTTCTCATATTTTTTCACCATTGCAGATGCAACTGTTTTTTCGCCTTTTAATATATCCTGCAATGCGAACCAACTGTATATTTCTTTTAACGTATCTAATATTTCAGCCTTTTCCTGAAGCTGTTCATAAATATAATCTTCCTGCTCGTCATATTTTTCCTCTGCAAAAGATAACTTTAAAGCCTTATCCTCATTATCTATGATTGTATCCACGCCAAAAAGTATATTAAAATTGATTTTTTTGCCCAATATTGCATTTACAATTTCTTGTGCGGCTTTCTTTTCTGTTTCCCGCATGGTCTTTGTAATAACCGGCTTTAATACTTCCTTCTTTTCGCTTTTTGTCTGTTTTGTATCTTTTAATATCTCTACGATTTCCTCAATTTGATTGTTATGTATTTCACACTTATACTGGCAGTTTTCTGCCAACTGCTCATATAAACGGACAAACAGTTCATTAATATCATTATTGATTTCCTGAAAATTCTGTCCTTCATATAAGAAATGTCCTCTATACTTGATAAGATGATGCAGTGCCAGATAGACCAGCCGGATATCCTTTTGCTCATCATTTTCAAATAATTCTTTTCTTAAATGATAGATTGTCGCATACTTTTTATAATAGTCTTTGTCGGTGTAGTTTTTGTCATTAAACAAAATAGACTTTGACTGGATTGTTTTATCCTCACGCATTAAAAATCCTTCGTCCAGCCGTGCAAAAAAATCCGGGTCTTTTTCATCGACCATTTCCCACATCAGACAGCGTAATAATTTAATCCGCTCTCTCCTGCGGTCGTATCTTCTTCGTGTACTGCGCTTTACTCTCGTTGCCTTTGCCGTTTCACCTTCGTTAAACAATCTGCCACCGAGCATATTTTTCTTTTTAAATACCAGCACCTTACCGGTATCGGCATCGACCACCGCATATCCCACTGAACTTGTACCAATATCCAGACCTACATTATAATGTGTTTCCTGCAATACGCTATTCTTTATTTTGCCTGTTTTTTTCATAATTTTCTTGACCCCTCCTGTACCTTATGTTAATATAATCATGTTATTACCATTCAAAATAACATTGTTGAAGTTAAAATAAATTATTTATTAAATGCTTGCGAGCCGCGTGGGGCGGCTCCTTTTTCTATATATTGTATATTTTTCCAAATGCACTTCAAAATTTTCAAATTTCTTCATAAATAATAACCCCGTCTCTTTCTATTTCCTGCAACAAATCTTTGGATATATTTTTTCTGTCCATGTCAATAACATCAAACATTAATAACGTATTGACCTCCTCATCAATATCAAAATAAAACTCTGTAACATCAGAACAGCCATATACCGCTAAATCTATATCACTCTTTTCACGATTCGTTCTTCTTGCCCTTGAACCAAATAATACAACCTTTTTCGTCTGATATTTCTTTGCATATTCTTGTATTTCTTTAAATATCTTTAATTCTCTTTCTGTAAATGCTGTTTCATCTAATTTTTTCATTATTAACCACTAACTTTCAAGAATTATTTTTGACTGTACCTTCATCTTCAACATGTGCAAATTTTGCACATGTTGAATTTATTATATCAAATCCTATCCCAAACCACAATTTATCCTCCCCTCCCTGTCATTTGCCAAATTTGTTCATACAGCAAAACAAGGCACCGTCCAGCCCGCGCTTGCAGTCTGTCCGATGCCTTATCATTTCATTTTATTATCCAACCGCCATTTTCAGGCAGTCTTATCTAACGAAACAGTATCTTAATTTTTATATCCTGTACAACAGCCTCTACTTTCCCAGCAGTACCTTTAAATCTTCCTCCGGTGTTGTAATCGGCGCAATGCCGTAATTTTCTACGAGGAAATTTAAAATATTCGGTGAGAGGAATGCCGGTAAAGACGGACCCAAACGGATATTTTTAATGCCTAAGTGCAGAAGTGTCAGTAAAATGCAGACCGCTTTCTGCTCGTACCATGACAGTACGAAAGATAACGGTAAGTCATTGACGCCGCAGCCAAACGCATCTGCGAGGGCAACTGCCACCTGAATTGCGCCATACGCATCATTACACTGTCCCATATCCATAATTCTTGGCAGTCCGCCGATTTCTCCGAGGTCAAGGTCATTAAAACGATACTTGCCGCAGGCAAGTGTTAAAATAATACTGTCCTTCGGGGTCTGTTTTACAAATTCCGTATAATAATTTCTGCCCGGTCTTGCGCCATCACAGCCCGCTACTAAGAAGAAATGGCTGATATTGCCCGCCTTTACGGCTTCCACAACCTTATCCGCTACAGATAAAATCGTGCCGTGTCCAAAACCGGTCTGTACCTTATTTCCGCCATTGATTCCGGTAAACTCCGTATCTTCCGCAAATCCGCCAAGCTCCAGTGCCTTTTCAATAACCGGCGTGAAGTCCTTGTCTTCCCCGATATGAACGGTATCTGGAAATGCCACAACTTCTGTTGTAAACACGCGGTCTGCGTAGCTTGCCTTTGGCGGCATCAGACAGTTTGTTGTAAATAAAACCGGCGCCGGAAGATTTGCAAATTCCTTCTGCTGGTTCTGCCATGCCGTACCGAAGTTTCCTTTTAAATGCGGATACTTTTTCAGCTTCGGATAAGCATGCGCCGGAAGCATTTCTCCGTGTGTGTAAATGTTGATTCCCTTATCCTTTGTCTGCTCTAACAGCAGTTCAAGGTCTTTTAAATCATGGCCTGTAACAACGATAAACGGACCTTTTTCCACGGTCAGCGGTACGACTGCCGGTGTCGGTGTTCCATAGCTTTCCGTGTTGGCTTTATCAAGCAGCGCCATACATTTTAAATTGATTTCTCCGACCTTTAATACGGTTGGGAGCAGTTCTTCCATTGTATTTTCATAACCGACTTTAAACAGCCCTTCACAGAAAAAGTCATTGACTTCATCATCTTGATATCCAAGCATCTGTGCATGATAAGCATATGCCGCCATGCCGCGCAGTCCGAATAAAATCAGCGATTTCAAAGAACGAATGTCTTCATTGTCATTCCAAAGCTGCTGCATATCATAATCTTCTGTCTTGCCGCAAGGCGCACCACAGCTTCCGCAGCCCGGCACCAGTTCTTCCTTTGCCGCATGGGTCTTTTCAATCTGCCTGATAATGGCATCATCGTCAAAACTTACATTGGTAATTGTTGTAAAAAGTCCTTCGATAATTGTCTGATAAGTATTTTGTGTTGCCGGATTGCTCTCCGTTGCACGCGCAAGACCGATTAATGCACCGGTCAGTTCATCCTGTAATCTGGCTGTATCTGCTGATTTTCCGCAGACACCTGACTGTGTACAGCCTGTACACCCTGCTGTCTGTTCACACTGATAACAAAACATTTTATTTTCCATTATTACTCTCCATTCCGCAATTCTTATTCATCAATAATATTTCCGTCAATCGAAATCGTATAGCACTGCCATGGCAGGAACTTTCCGCTGTCCTGAATGGCCTTTTTCACAGCGTATTCAATGCCGCCACAGCAAGGCACTTCCATGCGGACAATCGTAATGCTCTTGATATTGTTATTGGCAATAATCTGTGTCAGTTTCTCCGAATAGTCAACATCATCAAGCTTCGGACAACCAATCAGCGTGATATGATTTTTGATAAATTTTTCATGGAAGCCTGCATAAGCATATGCCGTACAGTCTGCCGCAATCAACAGCTTCGCGCCGTCAAAATACGGTGCATTTACCGGCACCAGTTTAATCTGAACCGGCCACTGTGAAAGCTGTGACACCGGCGAAAACGATGCTGCATTTGCCGGTTCTGTACCACTGCTTTGACCTGCGATATTATTCATTCCCACTACACCGTTTTGACCCGCGTTATTATTCAGCCCAGCTATACTGCCTTGTCCTGCCGCACTGTTATTTTCTGCATGGTGCATACGGCGCATCTGCGTACCCGGACAGCCTGCATGAAGTGGCATCTGTGTGCCGGACTGACCCTGTGCCTGCATTTTCTTTCTTTTATTTTCCAGAACTGCCTGCTCATCATAAGCCGCCGCTTCGCGTTCTACAAATGTAATTGCCCCTGTCGGACAGGCAGGAAGACAATCACCCAGTCCGTCACAGTAATCGTCACGCATCAGTTTTGCCTTACCGTTTACCATTCCGATTGCACCTTCGTGGCACGCATTGGCACAGGCACCACATCCGTTACATTTTTCTTCATCTATCGTGATAATTCTTCTTTTCATTTTGACAATCCTTTCTATAGGTTTTTATTGTTGATGAACGGCTATACTATTTTTATTGCACAGCCGCTCTTGCGTTTCTGTGATGATTTTATTATAATAATTCAAACAAGTATGTTTGATTTCAAACAAAGTAAAAATAATATAAAAAATTTACTTTGACAACAATCAATTACCTTTGAAATTATCACCTACGGAATGGAAATTAGCAACAAGTCGCTCAGAAATGGAGATTCATATGAACACTACTGACAATTTAGAACAATTTTTACCGATTCTTAGGACAGCTTCTATTTTTTCGGGCATGTCCGATTCAGAAATATTATCTGTATTACACTGTATGGGGGCTTTTGTAAGCGATAAAGAAAAAGACAGCTACCTTTTACGTGCCGGAGATATGACATCAACTATGGGACTGCTGTTATCGGGAAGTGCGATTGTAATTCAGGAAGATGTATGGGGACACAGAAATATCATGGCGCAGATTCTTCCGGGACAGACCTTTGCCGAACCCTTTGCCGCTTCCAACGGTACTGCATTAAATATCAGTGTCGTAGTAACGAAAGACTGTTCCCTGCTGTACTTAGATATTCACCGCATTTTAGGGGTCTGCCCGTCTGCCTGCGAACATCATACACATTTAATCCAGAACCTTATTTCTGTTCTTGCCAAAAAGCTTTTACTGTTTAATGAGAAAATCACACATATGAGCAAGCGCACAACAAAAGAAAAACTGCTTTCCTACCTGTCTGCCGAAGCCCAGCGGCAGGGCAGTCTTTCCTTTGATATTCCGTATGACCGCCAGCAGCTTGCCGACTATCTATGCGTGGAACGTGCTGCCATGTCCGCGGAGCTGTCGCGCCTGCAAAAGCAGGGACTGCTTACCACAAATAAAAATCACTTTATACTACAGTCTGTACCGGATGATGTAAATGCAGATATTCTATCTTAATCTGTCCGACAAATTTTTACTTCTGATAAAATGCCATTTTCATTTCCGGTATAAAGCTAAAATAAAAGCCTGAAACCACCCGTGCCGCCATGTATGCCAACTCCGCATACATAACATAACCCCTGTGATTTCAGGCTTTTACTATATTTTATTTTGCTATATTTAATTTATATTTTATTTTTACTGTATTTTATTTTTCAAATGGAAATTTCATATTCCAGCCTGCACGGATATCATCAATCAATGACAACGTCTGCAAGGACATCTGCGGGGTGTAGATACCGCTGTGGGTTCTGCCCGCTCTGATACAGTTGGAAGCTTCTCTTATCTGGTACTCAAAGCCGTTGATTTCAAACGGAATTTCAATTTCATATTCTTCTCCGTCCGATAAAGAAACCGTCATTGTTTCCGCCTTTTGAAAATCGTCCAGATAAATACTGCCCTTTGTACCGATAACTGCGGCTTTCCGCTGGATATCCAGCCCGATTGCCGTTGTGACAACCGCTTCTGCTCCCTGTCCATTCTCCTGCGGATAATGCAGATGAATCACGCTGAAATCATCTGTGCCAACGTCTGTCATATGGACGTCGCTGGTAAATGAATCGGGATTCTTTCCCATAATCATATTTAAAAAACCGAGGTTATAGATACCGATATCTAACAAGGCGCCACCGCCAAGCTGCGGATTAAACTTGCGCACTTTTCTGTCCCCTTTTGCAACAAATCCATATTCGGAACGGATATAGCGGATTTCTCCTAACTTTCCCTCCTTGATGAGTTCCTGCATTTTCTGTAAAACCGGAAGAAAACGAATCCAGAAACCTTCCATTAAAAACAGACCTTTTTCCTCTGCCAGCGCATAGAGTTCCTGCGCCTGTGCCGCACTGGTTGTAAACGGCTTTTCGCAAAGAACGTGTTTTCCTGCCAGAAGACACATTTTTACATTTTCATAATGCATATTGTTGGGTGTTGCAATGTAGATCACATCGACACTGTCGGACTCCGCCATAGCCTTGTATGAATCAAATACCTCCGGAATCCGGTGCTGTCTTGCAAAATTTTCCGCAGATTCCTTTGTTCTGGAAGCCACTGCCTGTAAGATTTCTCCTTCGTCTGTCATACGATTCACGGTTGACGCAAATTTCTGTGCAATACTGCCTGTTGCCATAATACCCCACTTCATCGTAATCCCTCCGTTTCTCATTTTCTTATTCTCTCATTTTCTTATCTTCCTTCAATCTTCCTCTCAAATTCAACCCCAGTGTACACGCTTTCGTACAATTAATCAAGCAGTAATTGATCCACGGTAACAAAAATGAATCCCTTCGCTTTTAATTCGTCCACAATTTCCAACGCCGCCGCCACCGATGAATCATAAATATCATGCAGTAAAATAATATCACCGCATTTTACATTTGCGACAACAGACTTTACAACCTGCCCTGTATTATCCGTATTCCAGTCTTCGGGGTCTACGCTCCACAAAACCGGTGTCATATTAATCTGCATTAAAAGACTGTTGGAATACGAACCGTATGGCGGACGGATATACCGGACAGGTTCGCCTGTAATTTCTTCAATCAGTGTATTGGTCTTCACAATTTCCTCCAGCGCCTGCTTTCCGTCCACCTTACTAAGCTGTACATGGGTAAATGTATGATTGCCAATCAGATGCCCCTCCGCATACATTCTCGCCACCAGTTCACGGTTGTCTTCAATTTTTTCACCAACTAAAAAAAACGTCGCTTTTACGCCACGTTCCTTTAGTCCGTCTAATAACTTTTCCGTTGTGCCTTTACCCGGTCCATCGTCAAATGTAATTGCAATCCTGTTCTCATAACAGTCATTTGCAGAAATCGCCGCCGTCTGCTCTGCCTTGCCGCCTACACCGCTGACAATCAGCATCAGCAGGACACACAGACAATATACGCCCAAAATACAAAAACGCCGCATCAGTTTTTTCTTCATACCAATCCCCATTCCGCAGGCATTCTAATGCCGGAGGAATCGCGAACTGAATTTATTCAGTTCTGCGATAATCAATCCTGTCTGATTTATATCTATGAAAAACTGTATGCAGTTATTTCTATATTTTTTGCAACATTTTTATTGTACGGATTTATTAATTCTGTCCAAGATATTGATCAAGTAAATCTGACATTTCACTGTAATCTTTTCCCAGTGCAACAGCCAGTTCACCGTAGAGCAGTTTTCTTGCCGTTACTAACATTCTGCTGTCTGCCGACTTCATTTTGCGCAACTCCTTTGCACGTTCATTTTTAATATCATATAAAAAACGTACCAGGTGCATCAGCTTTTCCGTATCCTGGGATTTTACCATTTCATCATACTGGTTCGGTGTAATCTTCTGATTAAGCAGTTCATCACTTTTACAGTTTCTGGCACGCTCTAAAAATGTCTGTGCCTCCTCTTTTGTGATAATAGTCCGCATAGACACTTTCTTACTGTCCACAGGAGAGTAGATGATGCCTTTATCATCATAAACCGGCTGTAAATAATAATACTTTCCGTCAATACCTTTAATCGGCGGTGCTGCAATGTCTTCTACTTCACACACGCCCACAACACCGTAAAATACTCTGTCGCCAACTTCAAACATACATCCTCTCTCCTTTATCTGATTGAAATAAAGAGCTGCCACACGAAAATCAACGTTTTCGCGCAACAGCTCTGTTCTGACTATATAAAGTAATTTTAGTATAAATCTACTTTACCTGCCACATTACCGTTTGCAACATAATAGCAAGCGTTATCTTCCGGCTTTACATAAAGCTTTAAATCTTCCACTGAAATCTTATCCTCACCGCAATCCTGCATAACCCTTTCAAGTAATGCCTTTTCATCAATCTGCTTACCATGATACTGGATAAATACTTCCGTAGACGGTTCACTCTTTGCAGCTGTCTTTCTTGTTACTGCTTTTTTCACAGTTTTCTTAACTGCAGCTGCTTTCTTTTCAACAGGCTTTGTTTCTGTCTTTCTTGCCGCCGTCTTCTTTGCAGGTGCAGCTTCTGCTGCTGTTACCGCTGTTGCAGGCTCTGCTGCTTTTTCTACAGCCTTTTCTGCTGCTTTCACTTCTGCCTTTACCTCAGCTTTTGTTTCTGCAAGTGTTTCTTTAACAGCTTCTTCTTTAACTTCTACTTTCTTTACAGCTTCTTTTGCCTTTTCAGCCACTGCTTCAATAGTTGATTCTGCCTTCTTTGCAACTGTGTTTACTGCATTTTCTTTTGCTGCTGTTGTAGCTCCTGATTTTCCTTTTCCTCTCATAAAACGGACCTCCTCACATTTGATCACACATTTACATTACATTGCACATTCTGCATTGCTTGTTAAGAACTGGCTGATACAGTCTACTGCTGCCTTTTCATCTGTTCCTTTTGCGGAAATGCTTACTTCCATTCCCTTTTTCAAGCCAAATGCCATAATCCCCATAAGACTCTTTGCGTTGATATTTTTTCCTTCGCTTTCAATCTCAATATGGCTTTCAAATTTGCAGGCTGTCTGCACAAGCTCAGCGATTGCATTCTTATGTGTCTTTTCAATGTCTGCTACTTCTACTGTCTGTGTCATAGTTTAACATCCACCTTTAACTTTCATTTACTAATAATTTCATATATTTTAATTCACTTACAAAATATACTCTATTCGAAAGAATAAGTCAACAGGTATCCGAATTTTTGGCATTTTTCATAATAAATCAGCTAAAATTTATAAATTCTTATCATGAAATCCCATAGTAAAAAGTTCCCGCATCTGTTCGTCTGCCACAGGCGCTGCTTCATATTCTTTTAAAAGATGCACCATCTGCTTTAGGCCTGCCTCTTCCGTTTTATAATCTGCGGCTTTTTCCAAAAGCTGTTCTTTTAATGCGGCAATATCTTCATATTCTGTTATTTCGGGAAGCCCCAGCTGGGCATTTAAAATACCCAGCGCATAGGCACATTCATAATTTCCCGTCATGCCTGCATTCTGAAAATTACATTTTATCCGCACTGCATTTTTGGCAAGAACCGGTACCATTGCTGTTCACCCCCGCTTATTTGTTTTCATTTAATTCCTTTTTAAATCCGGATACATATTCTTTGACTGCATCCACGGAATAATTGCTTTCTTCTAAAATCCGCAGCAGGTTAGAGCCAACGATTGCGCCGTCCACAATATCTTCAAACGGTTCAATATCTTTTGCCGTGCGGATTCCGAAACCGACCATCACCGGAATTGCACTGGTCTGTTTTACTGCTGCCAGATATTCTCTGATATCCTTATGGAAATTGGCACCTTTGCCGGTAACACCCATCTGGGATACGCAGTATACAAAGCCCCTTGCATTTTCAAGAAGCATTGGCACACGCTGCTTTGAAACCGGTGAAACCAGCTGGATCAGAATCGGTGAAGCTTCATTCTTTGCAAGTACTGTCTTTAATTCGCCCTGTTCTTCAAAAGGTAAATCCGGAATAATCAGTCCATCGACACCACACTCGATACAGCGTGCCGCAAATGCTTCCAGTCCATAATGATATACTGTATTATAATACATCATGAACACAATTGGAACCTCACATTTTTCTTTGCGGACACCCTCGACCATATCAAAAATCTTTGTAAGCGTTGTGCCTTTCTGGATTGCCTGATAAGAGGCATTCTGAATCACCGGGCCGTCTGCTACCGGGTCTGAAAACGGCACGCCGATTTCTAAAATATCCGCACCCGCTTCTTCCTGTGCAAAAATCAGTTTTGCCGTGGTCTGTAAATCCGGCAGTCCTGCCGTTGTATATGTAATAAATGCTTTTTTATTTTCCTGCTTTAATTCTTCTAATCTTTTTTCAATGCGATTCATTATTTGTTCGTCTCCTCTCCGTTTAAATACTTTTCTACCGTATGGACATCTTTATCACCACGGCCTGACAGGCAGACTACAATGATGTCATCTTTTTTCATATTCTTTGCCATCTTAAAAGTATAAGCAAGTGCGTGTGCGCTTTCAATTGCCGGAATAATTCCTTCAAGCTTGCAAAGCTCCAGCAGTGCTTCCATTGCTTCCGTATCCGTCACAGACACATATTCTGCCCTGCCTGTATCACGCAGATAAGCGTGTTCCGGTCCGACACCCGGATAATCCAGTCCGGCAGAAATAGAATGAGCCAGTTCAATATTACCGTTATCATCCTGTAACAGATAAGTCTTCATGCCGTGTAACACACCGACCTTGCCCAGTGCCATTGCACTTGCGTGCTTTCCGGTTTCAACACCTAATCCACCTGCTTCCACACCGACAAGACGTACAGACGGTTCATCAATGAAATCGGCAAACATACCAATTGAATTAGAACCGCCGCCGACACAGGCTGTTACCACATCCGGCAGTCTGCCTTCTTTTTCAAGAATCTGCTTTTTAGCTTCTACACTGATAATCTTCTGGAATTCTTTTACCATCTTCGGATACGGATGCGGTCCTACGGCTGAACCGATAATATAGAATGTATCCTCTGCACGCTCTGCCCATGTACGGATAGCTTCATTGGTTGCATCTTTTAAAGTTGAACTTCCGGTTGTAACCGGGCATACCTTTGCACCGAGCATCTCCATACGGAATACATTTAAACGCTGTCTTTCAATATCTTCCGCACCCATATATACGGTACATTCCATGTTAAATAAAGCTGCGCCGGTTGCTGTTGCAACACCGTGCTGTCCTGCGCCGGTTTCGGCGATAACCTTTGTCTTTCCCATGCGCTTTGCCAGAAGAATCTGTCCGATGACATTATTAATCTTATGCGCGCCGGTATGATTTAAATCTTCTCTCTTTAAATAAATTTTTGTGCCGTACTTTTCAGAAAGACGCTCCGCAAAATAAAGCGGTGTTTCCCTGCCAACATACTCTTTTAAATAGTAATTATAATCCGCAATAAATTTCGGGTCTTTAATCGCTTCATCAAATGCTTTTTCCAGTTCGGCCAGTGTGTTCATCAGTGATTCCGATACAAACTGTCCGCCAAATTCTCCATAATATGTGTTACTCATTTTATCCTCCTTCTGCCCGCATGATTACTCAGGATTCCAGGTAATCATGTCTTATAACCTTACATTTTCTACAAATTTTGTGATTTTTTCTGCATCTTTTCCCGCAAATGCTGCACACGGCGAAACGTCTTTTTCCACACCGGAGCTGACATCAACAACGTCCGGTGCTACGGTTTTTACCGCCTGCGCGGCATTTTCAGGTGTTAAGCCGCCTGCCAGAAACAGCAGCTTATCCGTTTTTTGTATATTTTTTAACAAGCTCCAGTCAAATGTTTTTCCTGCGCCCGGCGAACTGCCGTCAAATAATATGCCCGCCGTTTTTTCATCTGCCAGAACGCTTTCTAACTGCCGCCGGATACTTTCCTTATCTTCCGCCGTTTCTCCTGCCACGTTGACTGCACGGATTACCGGAATCCTCAGCACATCGTGTACCTCATCGGACAATGTTCCGTGAATCTGTATGTAATCAAATCCCAGCCGCATAATCTGTTCTACCTGTTCCTTTGTCGGGGACACCGTCACGGCAACGCTCTTTGATACACCGTATTTTTTGAGTGCCGCAAGGATTTTTTCTGCCTGCTGTAAGGTGACATTGCGTTTGCTTTTTGGGAAAAACAATACCATGCCCGCAAATTCCACCCGGCAGTCCGCAAGCATTTTGGCTTCTTCTTCCCGCGTCAGCCCACAGACCTTTACCTTTGTCTTACCCATTTGCATAAACTTCCTTCCAGTGCTTTGTAAGCGCCCCCGGATTGTCTGATTCCATAAGCGCCGTGCCAATTAAAAATGCATCTGCATGGCTCTGTTTTAATGCTGAAATATCTCCGTCCGTGCTGACACCGCTTTCGGATACCAGCACTTTACCGCGTTCCTTGAAGTCTTTCGGAAGCATGGCTGACAGCTTCTTTGTCGTATCCATGGTCACTTCAAAGGTCTTTAAATTGCGGTTGTTGATTCCGATGATTTCAACATCTAACGCCAGCATTCTCTGCAATTCTGCTTCGTCATGAACCTCACACAATACGTCCAGCCCAAGGCTGTAAGCAAGGTCATACAGTCGTTTAAAGGTTTCATCATCTAAAATCGCGGCAATTAAAAGAATCGCATCTGCGCCGATAACCTTTGCTTCATAGACCTGATATTCTTCAATAATAAAATCCTTGCGGATAACCGGCAGATTTGTCATTTTCCGGATTTGTTCCAGATACGCCGTACTACCGTAAAAATGGTCTTCCTCGGTCAGGCAGGAAATCGCATCAACCGAATCGTTATACTGCAAAATCCGCTCCTTTAAATCCACCTTGATATCCATTGCCCCGTGGCTTGGCGATGCCTTTTTAAACTCACCGATAACAGAAAGACCGTCTTTTTTTAATGCCTTTGCAAATCCCACACTTTTACGTGTACTCTGCAATGCTTTCTGTTTCATTTCTTCTTCGCTGACTGCCGCCTTATGTTCAACCAGCCGTTTTTTCTTATCTTCAACAATTACATCAAGAATCATATTAATCCCCATTCCGCAGGCATTTTTGCCCATTTCCTATGTTGTTTACAAAATTTTCTATCATTCTCTTTCCGTGCTCTGTATAAATGGATTCCGGATGAAACTGCAATCCCACAATCGGATATTCCCGGTGCTTCATTGCCATGATTTCTCCGTCCTGCGTTCTTGCCGTCACCTGTAAGCAGTCCGGCAGGGTATCCTCTATGACTGCAAGTGAATGATAGCGTGCAACTTTGACTGGTTCGTTAATGCCTTCAAAAATGCCGTCTGTATCATGTTCTATCAGCGACTGTTTTCCATGACAGATTTTCTTTGCATAAGAAACCGTTGCGCCAAATGCTTCTCCGATACACTGATGTCCCAGACAGATTCCAAGCATCGGCTTTTTTCCCGCAAAATGGCGGATGGTCTCCAGACAGATACCTGCCTCCTTTGGACTTTTCGGTCCCGGCGAAATCACAATGGATTCAGGATTTAAGTCTTCTATTTCTTCTATTGTAATTTTATCGTTTCTGACGACCTTTATATCATTGTTAAATGTACCGATAAACTGATACAAGTTATATGTAAACGAATCATAGTTATCTATCAGTAATATCATAACTTTTCCTCCTCGACCAGTGTCTTTGCCAGTGCCATGACCTTATTACAGCACTCCTGATATTCATTTTCAGGAACAGAATCCGCCACAATTCCCGCACCTGCCTGTAAATAGACTTTTTCACCTTTTTTTATCATGGTACGGATTGTAATGCAGAAATTCATGTTGCCGCCAAAATCCAGATAACCGGTTGCGCCGCCGTATAATCCGCGTCTGACCGTTTCCAGTTCGTCAATAATTTCCATTGCCCTGATTTTCGGTGCACCGCTTAAGGTGCCTGCCGGAAGAAATGAGGATACCAAATCCAGTGGATGAAACTCACCTTTTTTTCTTCCCTCTACCAGTGAAACGATGTGCATAACGTGGGAATACCGCTGGATTCTCATAAATTCGGACACCTTTACCGAACCGATTTGTGCAATTCTTCCCATGTCATTTCTTGCAAGGTCGACCAGCATAACGTGTTCTGCACGCTCTTTTTCATCTGCGAGCAGTTCCTGTTCCAATGCCGTATCTTCCTGCGGTGTCTTTCCGCGCTTTCTCGTACCCGCAATCGGACAGGTATAAACTCTGTTATCTGTCTGCTTGACAATCATTTCCGGCGAACTTCCGATAATTTCAAAATCACCGAAATTGTAATAATACAGATACGGTGACGGATTTAATTCCCGCAGTTCCTTATACAGTTCAAAACCGTCCTGTTTGGTCTGAATCGTCCAGCGCTGTGAAAGCACCGTCTGGAAAATGTGTCCTTCTTTGATATACTGTTTGATTTTTTCAACTTTCCTGCCGTACTGCTCACAGGTATCGGATTTTTTCACGATAATGCCGTCATGGACGTGTTTTTTCTCTGCCGCCTTTGGATTTTTTCTTGCCCGCGCAATCAGCTCTTTGGCTTCCTGTTCTGCGCGTTTCTTGCCTTCCGGGCTGTCTTCTTCCAGTATTACCGCTGTAAAGGTTTCTGCTACATGGTCGATTGCCAGAAACTTTGAAGCCAGCATAAGCTGAATGGTTTCAATTCCGATTTCATCTTCATTATCGTCCGGTAAATCCTCGGTATAGCGGATAAAATCATATCCCAGACTGCCGACCAGTCCACCTGTAAATTCAAGTTCACCGTCTTCTTTTACAATTTCAAATTCACTGTAATATTCTTTTAACCGCTCCAGCGGGTTGCCCCTGCGCACTTCCTTTGTGCCGTCTGCCTTTGTAATTACCAGAGATTCACCGTCTGACTGAATCAGTGCTTCCGGCTCAACACCCATAAAGGTGTATCTTCCGTTTTCCTTGTCATTACTTTCCATGAGAAAGCCTTTCTTTTCTCTGCCAAGGCTTTCATACAGTGCTATCGTAGATTCATCTACGATGCTGACTGTCTTTTTATATGCTTTTAACCGTCTTTTCATCGCCATTCCTCCATAAAAAAATCCCTTATGCAGCTATTATCACTGCATAAGGGACGAATTATCGTGGTGCCACCCTGTTTTCTCAGATACCGGATTCTGTGTTTTCATTTTCCCTGTTACAAATATAGGAAAATAAAAGTCACGGATAGTCTGGCTTTTATTTTTATATTATAGAAATACTGTCATTTCCGATAAAATAAAAAAAGCATACCCGAAACCGGATATGCCACCTGTTATCTGACTCATTCCTGATACTGCCTGTGCAATACCCTGCCCCTGTAACGTGAGGTCACGTCATCAGCTACTTACTTAACCATAAAATGTTCACCAATGCATCTCCCAAACCCATTCGTTCCAGCTCTCCACACCGGTTCTCACCGCCACCGGCTCTCTGTAGTGTACCTTCTGAAAGTACTATTTTGTTCATCGACTTTAATTCTTTAATTTGTTAAATTGGTGATATTCTAGCACTATTTATCACATCTGTCAATTCTTTTTCAAGAATTTAGCTATTTTTTAATTTTATACTTTCTATTCGTGTTGGTACCTATAATCTCAATATTGTCCAGTTCCGACAGAATTGCCCTTGTGCGTGAAGCACTTAAACCAATATATGCAGCAATATCATTTGTTTTACCTTCACCATATTGTGTAAGATATTCATATATCTTCGCAATATGATTGCTCGTTTTTCTTCGCTTGTTTTCTTCGTTTATTTTCTTCGCTTGTTTTTCAACAAATTCAAGCGTTAATATTGTGCGATCAGGATCAAATCGTTCTTCAATTACAGGTTCCTTCCAGCCTTCATCTGCCCACGTGTTAAAAATATTCGGTACTCCGCTGCCGGAACGTTCCCCAATACTAATGAGGTTAAACATCTTCATAAGAGATTTATTTCTTGGATCCCTGAACTTGATTGTATACGGTCAGTCCAGCGAATAGCCGGGTCAAGCATTTCACGATAATCTAAAAAATACTCTGGAAAATGTCTTACAATATTATATTCATTACCAAACATCAACATACCGGCTGCGGTTGGATGCAGTTTCTTATCCTCCCTCGAAACAGCTGCTGCTCCAATACTTCGTAAATATTCAGCATTATTTAATCTTTCAAATGGATGTCCGGGTTTCAGTATTCTATGACGATTTCTGTATCCCTGTATCGTCTGCTCCATACTGATAACCAAATCCACTTCCAAAATTAGACTGATTATCTTCTGTTGGTATTTCAGTTCCATCGACAGTTGATGTTATTTCTCCATCCATAGTGCCACAACGTGCATCCATGATGCTTTCTCTCCCTGTATCGTAGTATAATTTACCATCTATTCTTACCATCGGTATTCTATCCCACATGGCATTTGCTTCTGTCTGTTCTATCACGGTAATTTTATAAACCTCTCCTAATTGTGCAGGATATGATTCCATTATTTCTCCGTTATAGCTAATTTCTACGAAATCTCCAATTTGTAATTCAAGGTTCTCTTCGTTTGATATATAAAACTTATCTGCTGAATCAAGTTCCAAAGAACCATCTACCGGTTTTACTATTATTGAATCATGATTCGTTTCAATTACCGATGCCTGAAATGTTACCATTAGCGGTCTATTATCTGCCGAAGCAAGCATTTCAGTTATACAATTACCTAAAGCAGGCGTTGGTTTATAAATTCCTTGATATGGCTGTTCTACATATTCGATTCCTTTATCTACATAGTAAAAAAGAGTAGTTCCTGCCGCCCCATCACAATTTATATTGATCGTAATAGAATCTTTGTTGACCGGTGCATCATTGATTGATTGCTGACTGGTTGTTTCCATATCCATTAGCATAGATAAAAATTCATCAATAAACTCCGTAGCTTCACCTTCTGTGTTAGGTGATATAGCATATTTGTCACCGTCAGAGACACCAATCGATACAATATCCTCTCTGGCTGGCAATCTAATAGGATTCCCCTGTTCTTTTCTTCCACATGCACATAACATAATTGAAACAAAGTAGCAAAGACAAACAATACTGCATAATTTCTTTTTCATGATCATAATCCTCCCCAAAATATATTTCGTATTATACGTTATCTAAGTGTATATTTCAATGTGTGGGAAATAGCCAGAACGTGTTTTTATGCATTGTGAATGCATGTTTATAGGCTCGTTTTCAGTGGGTACACAATTCCGAAAAGGGAGTAAAATATTAACATTTACTTTCTTTCGATTATTGATAATATCCCAAAACTGCTTTATAAACTTTCCTTTATCTGCCACACTCAGTCCTGTCGTTCTCCATGTTCCATCATTATTCTCTGCAACACCGAGAATAATGACACCGCCATAGCAATTCGCAAACGCAGAATATGTGTCCCACAATGACACTGGTAATCCGCCATTTGCTTTCTTAACTTCTCGACGGTTATCTTCTTTATATGAATCAAATTTTGATATATCAAATATATCTTTCAAGTAGTGTCATCTCCTTTCTAAGCACATAAAACAGCTGTAAAAAAATCTTTTTTGTCCTTTACTGCACCCGTTCCAGCACCTCCGGCAGTTCCCGGATACTCTGGATTTCATAAGCACAATCCTGTACCTCACCGAAGCCGTATGCCGCATAAACAAACGGAATTCCCGCATCAACGGCAGACTGGTAATCCCCCGCGGTATCACCGACATAAATTGGATTTTTAAGATGATTACGCGCTATCAGTATCTTATTACTCTCACCCTTTGACAGGCGGGTTCTTCCCCAGCACTCTGTATCTTCAAAATACTTTTCCATATGATGTGCTTTGATAAATGCTTCGATATATCCGTCCTGACAATTGCTTACAATATAAAGCTTATATTTTTTTTGTAACTGTGCCAGTGTTTCTTCCAGTCCGTTAAATAAAACGCCGCCGCGTTTTTCAAGATAACCATTTTCAAATTCACACAGCTCGTCCATTAATTGATTGCGGACATCTTCTGAAAGCGACGGAAAAAGCTTTGCCGCAATGTCATACATCGGAAGTCCCATACAGCTGTAGAGTTCTTCTTCTGTTACCTCTTTTTTTTCGATATCTTCATGCTTCTGTAATACCAGTCCCCATGCTTCACTGATGGCTTTTGCAGAACTCCAGAGCGTTCCGTCCAAATCAAATAGAATACTGTCAATTTTACTCATCATTTTCTCCCTTACTTCATGTTCTTTTTGCCCAAAAAAATTCTGTTAATTTACTCTTCTAACCCTGAAATCGCAGCTTCCAGTTCATTCAGCATTTTTTCTGCGGCTGCGTCCTGCGTAATATCATAGACAATCGAATAGCAATCCTTTGCTAACTTATAATCGCCGTCCTTTAATAAAATTTCACCGACCTTATATACAATGCCAATCGTCTGGGAATCCGGTCCCGGCTCAATCTGTTTTTCGTCAAACAGCTTCTGAATCGCACGGATATCCGTCTGTGGTGTTTCCTGCTGAATTGCCTCGGAAATATACTTTAACTCGCTGTCCGCATTTTCCGTGTGGTAATACACGTTGCTGTACTGGTAGCATGCACGCGCCGTTTCCGGCTCATAACCGGACAGATAATAAAATGCCATATTGCGGTAGTAGCGTGCCATGGTTGCGCGTGTACAGCAGTAACGGTATGCCTGCTTTGTAACCGTCAGATATTTTTCCCGCTGATTCTGATACTTATACACCTCTGCCAGTCCCAGATAGGCGTCCAAATCGACCGGATTCCACGCAATCGCACGCTCATATGCCTTTTTTGCCCCATTGTACTTCTGCATAGAAAGTGCAAGCTGTCCGTATGTGCGGTAATATTCCCCATACGGTATGTCGGTACATCGCACCTCTGTAGCCGGCTGGAAGTAATACGCAAAAATATAATACTCCATGACGTGATTTAAGCTCATATAAAGCGGCTGACTTTCGCCTGTTCCGTCTTCTGCTGATTTTTCTGCCGCCGGTTTTCCTGCCGGGATTTCCGATGACAGTGTAACATTTCCGTCTTTATCAATCTGCGCCGCCCTTCTTGAGGTATCCGCTTCTTCCAGCACATCTAAAAGCTCCAGCAGTTTTTCCAGTGCCTTTTCCTTATTTCCGGTTTCAAACTCCTGCTGAAAGCCGGAAAATTCCTGTTTAATCTGTTCTAAATTATGAATGTCCATTTTCTTCACCTGTTTTTCGATTTGTTTTCTTGTTATTTTCTTTCTTTTTCCTCAACCCTGTTAAAACAGCGATACAGCGCGGCTTTACATGTACGGTTTTTCCATCTTTTCCAAGCACGGCACTTCCTTTATCACCGGAGCAGAGTGCCACCTGCCAGTCACATTCGTTATATCCGATTGGCAGTGCCAGTTCGTGTTCTTCCCAGTGCATATTGTATGCAATATAAAGAAATGTATCCGCGTCTGCATTTTCCTGCTGGCATAAATCCTCAATATATGCATACCTGCCGTAATACATCATGCCAATATGACGGTTGTAGCTTTCCATGGTATTATACCATGCACTGCTGCCGTGGCAGGAAATATCGGGATACCCACACGATAAGCTGTCATAGGATAAAAGCTGCTTTGGCATATGCAGAATCTTGTACTGTTTTCTGAATGCAATCAGTTCTTTTGCAAATGCTGTCATTTCTGCCGCCATGCCGCGGCTGTTCCAGCTGACCCACGAAAGTTCGTTGTCCACGCAGTACGGATTGTTATTGCCCGCCTGTGAATTACAGCACTCATCGCCTGCAAGCAGTAATGGTGTGCCTTGCGATAACAGCACCAGCATCAGTGCATTTTTCATCTGCCTAAGGCGCAGATGCTGTATCTTTTTTTTCTTTGAAGGTCCTTCCGTTCCGCAGTTCCAGCTATTGTTAAAATTTTCACCGTCCGCATTGCCTTCGCCGTTTGCCTCGTTGTGCTTTCTGTCGTAGCTGACCAGATCAAACAGCGTAAATCCGTCATGGCTTGTAATATAATTAATATTGGCACTCTGCACCGGATTATAGCGGCTGACATTAACAAAATCGCCAAGCTGGTTTTCATCGCCCTTTAAAAATTTACGTGCCACGTTCATAAATCCGGCATTGTAATTCGCCATGTTTTTATAATGCTTTTTTTCACCGTTCCAGAATACCGTAATCAGCTTTGTCTTTGCCAACAGTGCATCCCTTGCCGCTGCATTTAACGCCGCCTCCCCGGCAAACAGATGTATTCCGTCAATGTGGTATTCCGTCACCCAGTAGTGCAGGCAGTCTAAAATAAAATCGACCGGCTCGTCCTGAAAATGCATTTCCATAAGAACTTCCATGCCCTCTTTGTGAAATGCTTTTACCATGTCCTTCATCTCTGCCGTATAGTCCGCTTTCTTTCGTCCCGTCCACGCAAACGAAGCCTTCGGCGCAAAATAAAATCCTTTGGTATATCCCCAGTAATTGATTCTGCCCGCTATCGGACCGGATGCATATTTTCCGTATCCGTTGTCATAAAGCTGGGGAAACTTTCCGATTTCGTCAAATTCATACAGCGGCATAAAAAGCACCGCCGTAATGCCCAGTTCTTTTAAATACGGCAGTTTTTCCACCACGCCCGAAAATGTTCCCTTATGGCGCACCTTTGACGTTTTTGAAGCGGTCAGTCCGCGGACACTGCATTTATAAAAAACGCTGTCATGATACGGTATTTCCGGTGCCGTATCGTCTTCCCAGTCATATTTTGAAAGACATACCCGGCTTAAATGCTGCTTGTTTTCATCTTTGCCAAAAACTTCACAGCCTGTAATCGTCTTTGCATACGGATCAATGATTTTCTTCCCGTCCGCCTCATAGCAATACAGATACCTGTCCAGATAAATGCCGCTGATATGCACCGAAAAGACATCGCCCGTCTTATAGGCTTCTGTCAGTTCAATCCGGTACTCCGGCTCGTCCGCTTTTGGCGCATACAACAGCAGATCAATTATTTCCGCCGCCGATGCAATCGCAAAATTATAGCCGTCTTTTTGTTTTGTACTCCCCTTTTGCAGCGGATTTCCTTTTTTTATGTTCATAGCTCTCCTCATTTCTACTCTTTCTGCCCCTTTTTTGTATACAATATGCTCATCGCCTTTTTATCCAGCCGGTAAAACTGCATAATAAAAATTGTGACAAACCAGCCAAGAATCGGTATAACACAGTAAAAGAACACGGTCATATATTTTAACTGCGGTGTCAGCGCATCGCCGACCTGCGGAAATACTTTTGCATAACCTGTCATGGAAAGTGCAATGCCCACAAAGCCTGTTCCAAGCGCAGAGAAGGATTTATCAATAAAAGAAAATAACGCACCCATAATGCCCGGAACAAAATGTCCGCTGAGCGTGTATTCATAATCCGTGCAGTCCGCAATCATCGGCACAACAATATTATTGGTAATGGATTTTACGCCGTTTAACAGGGCAAATACCAGTAAAAATGCTATGGTAATCCCGTTAATTTCCGCAAGTGAAACCTTTGTCAGATCGGTGAATAACATCATATACATCATGACCGCCTGAAATGCAATGGCAAACCATGTGGATACCACCATTGCTTTTTTCTGCCCCACTTTTTTCGCATAACGGATACCCAGATAAATAATGCCTAAATTAGGGATTCCCACAATAACACCGATAATGCCCGCCAGCGGGTAATTGTTCATTAAAATGCCAAACAGCATGACAAGTACCGTGGAGTTACTGTATACCATGGATGCAAATTTATTGGAGGCTGCTGCAATGACCAGCATACGGATTGGCTTGTTGTGTTTCATAATCTGCCAGTAGTCGCGGAAATGAATATTATTTTTCTTTTCCTTATCAAGCTGGAAATATCGGCTGTTGTCCTTGCCCCATATCCCGATAACCGCCAGTGCCGTGCAGATACCGGAAAGCACAACCACGGTAATCACAAATTCCTCAAAAAGTGCATGACTGTTAAAGTTACCGTATTTGCGAATCAGGTAGACCGACACATAAAATGCCGTCAGTCCGTGTGCCAGCATAATAAAGGTCGAATCAAAAAATGTAATCATCGGGCGCTGTTTCACATCATTGGTAATAACAGACTGCCCCGACTTTACAACCGCCGTCTGAAACGTATATCCGATAATGTATACAGAATACACGGCAATAAAATACGGAATTCTAAAGAACGCAGGCACCAGATGAGTCGTAAAAAACAGCGCCAGCGAACTGCCCGCAAGCAGGACATATCCTGAAATCATAAATGGACGGAACTTTCCGAAACGTCCGTTGGTTTTATCAATCACATAACCGATAACCGGGTCTGTAACACCGTCAAAGATTCTCATTCCGGTCAGAATAAAAGAAATTACCACAACAGACAGCCCCGCAATTCCGTTTGCATAATATGACACGTAGCCCATCATGGCAAGATACAGATTCGTAGACGTATTATTTAATGAAAATAATGCAATCTGCCACAAATGTGCACGGTTTAATTCAATTACTGCATTTTCTGACTGCATATCCTGCATACTTTATCCTCACATCACTTATTCTGCCACAAAGCTTCTTAATTAACAGTATCCCCTATCTTTGTGGCAGTTTCAAGCATTTTTATAAATTTTTAAGACTTCTGTTTTTATTCCAGACCCTCACCCGAAAATTCGGGGATAAAGCTTTCCTTTGCCGTACCGCCCTCCTGAATAAAGCCGTTTACCACGCCTAAACCAATCGCATAATCCACGGCTTTGTCGTATTCCCTGTGGGTAACTTTCCGGTTTAATTCGGGGATATTTTCCACAAACGGCATCGGTGTATACTGGTTCATAATGCTGATATAAATACTGTCACCATATGTTTCATATAAATACCGTATTACTGCTTTTGTATCCTTTAACAGCCCCGGCAGCATCAGGTGCCGCACAATCACGCCGCCTGTCATGATTCCTTCTTCAATTCCGCGCACCGCCGCTTCCTGCTTATCCGCAAACTGCGGTGCCGGGTGCTGGCGCACCATTTCCGCAAGCGCCGCTTTGGTTACGTCAAAATAATCGGGTGCATTGGAATAGCGTTTTGCATATGTAGTATCTGTATATTTAAAATCCGGCAGATATACATCCACAATCCCTTCAAGATTTTTCAGCGTTTCCACGCGCTCATAACCGCTTGTATTGTACACCACGGGAATTTTTAATCCCTGCGCTTTTGCTTTTTTAACTGCCGCAATAATTGGCAGAACATACTGTGTGGGTGTCACCAGATTAATATTATTGGCTTTCTGCTGCTGCAATTTTAAAAAAATCTCCGCCAGATGCGATCCATCAATCTTCTGTCCACGTTTTCCCGCGGCAATTTCGTGATTCTGGCAGAATACGCACCGCAGGGTACAGCCCGTAAAAAATACGGCACCTGAACCGTTTTCTCCCGAAATGCACGGTTCTTCCCACATATGCAGAGCCGCCCTTGCCGCGTAAATATCCCACGGCATCCGGCAGACTCCTTCCTGTTTTTCCCTGTCCGCATTACATTTGCGCGGACACAAATTACATTTCATCTTTTCTCCGTTTTACATTAAATTTTCGCATTAAAATTAAAAAGTTTCAATCAGCCATTAGCGACCTTAATTTCTCAAGCGCCGCGCTGATTCCGCCGACTTCGTCAATCAACCCCTGCCGGACCGCTTCTTTCCCGACCAGAATCGTTCCTAAATCCTTGGTAAGCATTCCTGTATTTATCATCATCTGTTCCAGTTTTTCCTTTTCGACACGTGAATGTCCGGCTATAAAATGCACAATTCTGTCCTGAATCAGCTGAAAATAGTCGAATGTCTGCGGCGCACCGATAATCGTTCCGTTCATGCGCACCGGATGGACAATCATCGTTGCCGTCGGCGCAATAAAGGAATAATCTGTGCTGACTGCAAGCGGCACTCCGATACTGTGTGAATCGCCAAGCACCAGTGAAACGCTCGGTGTCTTCATAGATGCAATCATCTCCGCAAGTGCCAGTCCTGCACTCACGTCCCCGCCAACCGTATTGATTAAAAACAGTACACCGCCGATTTTGGCACTGTCTTCAATTGATGCAAGCTGCGGTAAAATATGCTCGTACTTTGTCGTTTTGCTCGCCGCCGGAAGGACGTCATGCCCTTCAATCTCGCCGATAATCGTCATCAGCTGGATTTTACCGTTGTGTTCGTCTTCTCCTAAAAGTACCTGTCCATAGCTTTCTATTTTTTTATCCTTCTGCTCCTCTTTTTCCTGTTTTTCCGCCATAATTCCTCGTTTCCGCTGTGTTACAGCTTTTTATTTCTTATTTTGTAACGGACAGCGAAATTTATTTATAGCGATTTTTGGGAATTAGGCTTGACAGCAAAATCATTTTGTACTATAGTAACAAGGTAAATGCTTCTGTGGCTCAGTTGGTAGAGCAACGCATTCGTAATGCGTGGGTCGTGGGTTCGAGTCCCATCGGAAGCTTTTTTATTTTACCCATTTTCAATTTTTTGAAGAAATCTTTTCTTCATTTCTTTTAAAAGTCCCTCAGCCCTTTGTTCAACCGGCTGATTTTCCACTGAAACGGCATGATTGATATCTGTACTGCTGCTATTGGCATCACTGTTCTGTGGTATATTCCCGAATGGAATAAATCCACCTGCCATATGCTCATGCCCGCCGCCGTTTCCAATGCCTTTTAATGCTTCATTAGTAAGCTTACCCGCATTGCACCACGGCGCACTGCTTCTCACTGACAGCTTTATGCCATCCTCCCGGTAAGACGATACAATAACCACATCGACTTCATCCAGCGCCAATATAAAATCCGAAATGGATGCTGTCAGTGCCTCATGGCAGTCTACACCGGTATTGGCAAAGCAGACACGGTTCACATTTTCAATCGTATCTATTGCATTGGCATAGGCGCGCAAATCCTTCATGTGCAGGACACTCGTATCCAGCTTTTGCAAAAGTGCATGCTCCGCTAACGGAAAGAGCCGGTAAAACATTTCCAGATCCAGCGGACTCACCCCTCTTGTCATATTGGCAGTATCCACCTTTATTCCGTATAACAGTGCCGTAGCCGTGCGTTTATCAACCGGTATCCCACTTTCCATAAAGTATCCGGCGATAATAGATGCACACGCACCAACCTCCACACGGATATCCGAATAACGATAATCCTGATTTTCATAGGTCGGATGATGGTCAATGCAGAGAACTTCGTTGCCCTGCATATCTATGACATTCGCGTTGCCCTTTTGGGAATCCACCAGAATAATCTCGGATTCTGCAGACATATCCGTAATTTCCTCCTGCTCAACAATGTCAATTGCAAGCAGCTGTGCCATCTTTGCCGTAATCGTATCGTCAATTCTTCCTTTATAACAAATCGTTGCCCCAATTCCCTTTTTTTCAAGCAGTACCTTTAACCCGTATGCACTTGCAATCGCATCGGGGTCCGGGAAGTTATGTGTCTGTATAAAAATGTGTTTATCATGAATACATTCTAAAATGTGTTCCAAATGCTGCATATTTTATCCCTCATATTTCTCTTTATTTTATGCGTTCTATCGTAAATATGATTTTCCTTATATAGTATATCTATTCTTTGCGCGATTTGCAATTGCATTTGACACCGTATGCCCTATTTTACCATAAAATATATCAAAAGGATTGGAGGCTGCTTTATGAATCCAGTTTTAACCCTTGACCATGTATCTTATTCATACCATACGCCCTCCGGGGAAACACCTGCATTAAAAGATGTTTCTTTTTCTGTCCGGCCCGGCAGCTTCACCTCGATTGCCGGTCCTTCCGGCTGCGGAAAATCCACACTGCTTTCCTTAATTGCCGGATTAATCGCACCCGAAAAGGGCTGTATCCACTTTTATAAAAGTGATGCAATGCCTGCCGCTGCCCGGATTGGCTATATGCTCCAGCACGATACTCTTTTAGAGTGGCGTACCATTTATAAAAATATTCTGCTTGGTCTTGAAGTAACCCACCAGTGTACGGAACAGAAAAAAAGACTTGCCGCCGATATGATGCATGACTACGGACTTGCTTCCTTTAAAAATGCCCATCCTTCTGAGCTTTCCGGCGGCATGCGCCAGCGGGCGGCACTGATCCGCACCCTTGTTTTAGAACCGGACATTCTGCTTTTAGACGAACCATTTTCCGCATTGGATTATCAGACAAGACTGGAAGTAAGCGACGATATTTTCCGCATTATCAAGGAGCAGGAAAAAACGGCACTTTTAGTCACGCATGACATTTCCGAAGCGATTGCCATGGGTGAACAGGTGATTGTTTTATCCAGCCGTCCTGCCGGTATCAAAAATGTTTTTGACATTCACCTCTCCGTGGATAAGCGCACACCGTTTTCCTCACGGACTGCCCCTGAATTTTCTGCTTATTTTCATCAAATCTGGAAGGAGTTGTCATAATGTCTGCCATTCAAATGCATTATCTTAAACAAATGAAACGGTTAAAATACAAAATTACTTTGGCAAGGATTCTGCTTTTTGCCGGTTTTATCACACTTTGGGAAGTGGCTGCATACGCAGGCTGGATTGATGATTTTATTTTCAGCAGTCCGTCCCGCATTATAAAAACCCTGTTTGCAATGATTTCTGACGGCAGTATTTTTTACCACACTGCCGTTACCGTAGCCGAAACCGGTATCAGTTTTGCACTAATTGTACTGCTCGGTGTCGGCACTGCCATTTTACTCTGGAGCAGCAAAACGATATCTGCCGTATTAGAACCGTATCTTGTGCTGCTGAACAGCCTTCCAAAATCTGCCCTTGCGCCTATGATTATCGTGTGGCTCGGCAATAATGCCAAAGCCATTATTGTCACCGCCATTTCCGTCGGCGTATTCGGAACAATTTTAAATATTTACACCAGCTTTGCAGAAACCGATTCCGACAAAATCCTGCTGATTCAGACTTTGGGCGGCTCAAGAAAAAACATTTTAACCAAAGTCGTCCTGCCCGCTTCATTAAAGACAATTATCAGCAACATGAAGGTCAACATCGGTCTGTCGCTTGTGGGTGTGATTATCGGTGAATTTCTCGCTGCCAAAGCCGGACTTGGCTACTTAATTATTTACGGCAGCCAGGTTTTTAAAATGGACTGGGTCGCAATGTCTATCGTCATTTTGTGTATCCTGTCCGTGATTCTTTTTAAAATCGTTGACTTCATTGAAAAAATTGTTTTATAATAGTTAAAATACAATATCAAAAACGGAGGAATTATGCTCTCACTTACTATAAAAGATACGAAAAATTTTATGTCACAGCTTCTTATTAAAGAAGCATTTGACGGGCTGTTTTTATCCGAAGCCGTGATAAAAACAGCCAATTCCTATACCATCAGCGGTGAACTCAACAAAGATTTCTTTTCCGAAGAAGAATGGAATGAACTTCCCGAAAAGTCCTATTCGCGATGGTCTTCTGTCAAGCCATTCTGCTTCCAGCTCATCAAAGGCAGTAAGGTCCCTTCCTATATGAAAATGGTCTTTCTGCTCCCGCCGGAACAGGTTACAAAGCTGCTGTCCGACAATCAGACTGCACTGACACCCGATGACATTAACGGACTGTTTTTAAATATCAAATATCAGGACGGTGCCGTTTCCGTCGTTACCGGCACGTCTATCAAAGTTTTTTCACTTGATAAAACCCTTGAACACAGCTTTGATGCCTTTGCAAAGGACTTTTTATTTTCCCATGGCATGGACTTTGAAGAAGTCTGAACCCGCCAGTTCATGATTTTTTTAGAATTAGCGCAAATGCACTGATTTTGCGGGCTTCCGCTATTATTGTTAGCACTCAAAATGAATGAGTGCTAATTTCTTCTTGACTTTCCATTTTGCTTGTATTAAATTACATCTTAACAGATTATTTTATGAATGAAATGAAAAGAGGTAATGATACAATGGCAAATGAACATGGTAGTTTATCAATTAACAGTCAGAATATTTTCCCAATCATTAAAAAATGGATGTATTCCGACCACGATATTTTTTACAGAGAATTAATTTCAAACGGCTGTGATGCCATTACTAAATTAAAGAAACTGGATTTAATCGGCGAATATGAAGCACCGGACGATATTGAATATAAGATTCAGGTCAAGGTAAGCCCTGAAAAGAAGACAATTCAGATTATTGATAACGGTATCGGTATGACAAAGGAAGAAGTCAACGAATATATCAATCAGATTGCTTTTTCCGGCGCAGAAGCATTTCTTGAAAAATACAAGGATAAGACCAACGAAGACCAGATCATCGGTCACTTCGGTCTTGGCTTCTACTCTGCTTTCATGGTTGCCGACAAAGTAACGATTGATACGCTTTCTTTCAAGGACGGCGCTTCTGCTGTTCACTGGGAATGTGACGGCGGCACGGAATATGATATGCAGGATACCACTAAGGAAGAACCAGGTACTGCTATCACTTTATATCTAAACGAAGACAGCTATGAATTTGCAAATGAATACAAGGCACGCGAAGTCATCGAAAAGTACTGCTCATTTATGCCAATTCCGATTTTCCTTGAAAATGAAGATGCCGGCGAGCAGACCGAGGAAATCCCGGAAGAAGAAGTAACAGAAAAAGATAAGGTGCTTGATACCTTTATCAAAGATGCCGTTACCGAAGAAGTGGAAAAAGAAGACGGTACAAAAGAAACCGTTGAAAAAGTTCCCGCAAAGAAAATGGCAAAAATCGTAAAACGCCCTGTTGCATTAAACGATATTCATCCGCTTTGGACAAAGCATCCAAACGAATGTACCGATGAGGAATACAAGGAATTTTACCGCACTGTATTTAAGGATTACAAGGAACCGCTGTTCTGGATTCATCTGAATATGGATTACCCGTTTAACTTAAAAGGTATCCTCTACTTCCCGAAAATCAATACGGAGTATGAAAGTATCGAAGGTACTATTAAGCTGTACAACAATCAGGTATTCGTTGCCGATAATATCAAAGAGGTCATTCCTGAATTCTTACTGCTGTTAAAGGGTGTTATTGACTGCCCTGACCTGCCATTAAATGTATCCAGAAGTGCCTTACAGAATGACGGTTTTGTTAAAAAGATTTCAGAATACATTACAAAGAAGGTCGGCGATAAGCTGTCCGGCATGTATAAGACCGACAAGGAAAATTACGAAAAATACTGGGATGACATCAACCCATTTATTAAATTCGGCTGCTTAAAGGACGAAAAATTCTATGAAAAGATGAAGGATTTCATCATTTTCAAGAACTTAGACGGCAAGTACCTTACACTTCAGGAATGTCTGGACGAAAACAAGGAACACCACGAAAATACAGTCTTCTACGTTACAGATGAAACCGAACAGAGCCAGTATATCAATATGTTTAAGGAAGAAGGCATTGACGCTGTTATCCTGACACACAATATTGACCAGCCGTTTGTTACACACTTGGAGGGCAAGAACGAAAACTTAAAATTCCAGCGTATAGATGCAGACCTTTCTGACAGCTTTAAGGAAGAAACAAGCGAAGACGAATTAAAAGAGCTTACAGAAACACTTTCCGATGTCTTTAAGAAGGCTTTAAACAACGATAAGTTAAATATCAAGGTCGAAAAGCTCAAAAACGCTTCTATTTCTTCCATGATTACGCTCTCCGAACAGGACAGACGTATGCAGGATATGATGAAGATGTACAATATGTACGGCATGGATCCGTCTATGTTCGGTGCAAACGGACAGACACTCGTATTAAATGCCAACAATGATCTGGTTAAATATATCGTTGACCATAAAGACGGTGAGAACACTCCTGTTTTCTGTGAACAGCTCTACGACTTAGCATTACTGAGCCACGCACCGCTGACACCGGAGCAGATGACAAACTTCATCGCAAGAAGCAACAAAATTATGGAACTGCTTGCCAAATAATATATTTTGAAGTATTATTATAGGTAATCAGGTAAATTGCCGCATTCGGATTTTCCCGATGCGGCAGTTTTTCTGTAATCCATTGCAATTGAGGAGGAAAATATGTCATCATACGATAATAGATACAATGACATCGATGACGAACCGGATTTTGATTACGTCAATGATGATTACGGCTTTGATATGGACGATGATAAAGAACCGTCTGCCCGTACTTCTACCGGAGCTTCCAAAAATCACAAAAAGAAAAAGTCTTCAAAACCGGTAACAATCTGGTCAGAAATTTTCAGTTATATTAAAATTTTAGCTGCTGCTGTGATTATTGCATTTGTATTTACGCAGTATATTATTGTCAACGCAGAAGTTCCTACCGGTTCTATGAAAAATACAATTATGGAGCATGACCGTTTAATCGGTTTTCGTCTTGCCTATTTATTTGATGAGCCGGAACGCGGCGATGTCGTGATTTTTAAGTATCCTGATAATGAAGAACAAAATTATGTCAAAAGAATTATCGGCACACCCGGTGATGTTGTCCAGATTAAAAGCGGACATGTTTATGTAAACGGTGAAGAACTTTCAGAAGACTATTTAAAAGAACCGATGGCAGAATCTGAAACGGAAGAAACGTATGTTGTCCCGGAAGGCCACTATTTTATGATGGGCGACAACCGCAACTCCTCTCTTGATTCGCGCTACTGGAAAAACACTTACGTTGCGAAAGATAAGATTCTTGCCAAAGTCATTTTCCGGTATTACGACGGTTTCAACGGAAAAATTGATTTTAGCCTGATTCATTAAACAGCTTTACGCGATAAATTTTAAAAATTACATAAGAATAAAAAATATGCATTCAATTGTTGAATTATCACTTTTGATTTGCATATTTTTTTATTGCTCCGGCCATACTAATTCATGCAACGCAAAAACAAAATGCAAAACAAGGAGGCAAAATCCTCTGCTCCTGCTTAGGGCAGAAATGCGAGTAAACTCGCATACGATTTTGCTTCGCAAAACAAGGAGGATTGTATGGCTCAATTAGATTGTAATGTTAAAAGCTGCTGCCACAATGAGGATAACTGCTGCTGTTTAAGTTCTATCGAGGTAAATGGCTCTAATGCCTGCAACTGTGAAGACACCTGCTGCGGAAGTTATTTCGAGGACAAGTCCGGTGAGAAAAACAGCGCCCAGACACCGCATGTTTCCTTATCGATTGCATGTCAGGCAACCAACTGCATGTATAACGATGATAAGGTCTGTCACGCTGACCATGTCGATATTTCCGGTATCCGCGCAACAGCCGCTGACGAAACCGTCTGCGCAACTTTTCAGGAAAAGTAGGAAAATATCTGCAAAATGTAGATTTATATGAGGGGAATTTTTTATGAAGAATTTTTTTATGGTGGGCTTTGGCATATGTTATGTATGTTTTAAAATTTTTGCATTAAATCGCAAAGCCGGACACACCGTTTAAAAGAGCAGGCAGCTATCCGATATTGTTTTGATAAATGATATCGGACAGTCTGCCTCTATACGCTGTGATAGCTGTTGTAATTCTATATTTAACGCAGGTGCTGCATACATCACATACGGCAGAAACCCGCAGACATTGTTATTCGAATGTATAAATCTCACACTTCCGGTTCACCAGTCCATTTTTAAAGACCAGCACATGCTCCTTATATGTGATTGAATCCTTGGCATACATAAACGGTTCTTCCCTGTAAAGCAGACACGCCTGTCCTTTTTGTAAAAATGAATTCATGGCATTTTCTGCTTTCTGATGAACCTTTTTGTAATGCTGTTTTTCCTGCTCTTTAAAGGTTCTTTGCGGATAGCCTGCCGAAATTGCTCTCATATCCGCAATGATTTTATCCACGAACCGGCTGTGTGCCTTTTTATGAAACATTCTGGCAAGCACATTACACTGAAAAGCCGTCGGTTTTCTTTGATAATGTTCAAGCTTTGCAGACATCTTCTTATCGCCGACATTCTCTGCTGTTTCAATCAGATACCGGACTGCTTCCGGATAAACAGAATCCGGATATGGCACATAATACTGCTCCGGCACCGACCTGAATTTCTTAATCGGCGGGAAGTCCGCAAGCTGCATAAAAATCAATTCCTGCTCTGTGCAAAAATCTTTTCCCAGATAACGATACTTATCCCGGATATCCGCGAACTGATATTCCAGCTGGCGCAAATACTCATATCCTTTCACCCAGAAATGTCCCATGCAGCCGTAATCAAAACAGGTTGTCTGCATATGCAGATTGGTAAAACGGATTGTAAACCGGTTCTCTCCGCTCTGATTGACTATCAGCATATATCCGTTATCATCATGGACAATACTTGCCGTCTGTTCACATTCAAGCTCTTTGTATGAGCCGGTCATGACAGATTGTTCAAAAACAAAATAGCTTTCAACCGCATCATTCATCAGATAGGCGGCATAAATATCTTTTTTGCCTTCCATGTGAATCGGTTCAAATACACTCAGTTCAAAAACCTGAGCCAGCTTAAAAAATTCTTCCGGCATATCTTTTGTCAATCCGTCCAGACAATTCTTATACTGTTCTATGTTATCCGTCATCTTTTCTCTCCCGGTTTGCTGCTCATTCATTTACTTTGCCTTCTTCTCTCTCCGTATAAAAAGACAGACACATAAAACGGCAAAAACCACTGTTGCAGCTATCAGCACCGGCCATACAGGGATTGGACAGACACTTGCCCCTATAAGTTTCAGTCCCTGATAGAGAGTATATACCCCAAATACAGAGAATATTACGAATGCAAGTGTATTGAGCAGTCCGTCCGGAGTCTTGCTCTTTAAAAGGTAGCCGACTAACATACCAAGAATATCTGCTGCGAAAAGTCCGAGTGAACAGCCAATCCACACAATAAGCGCTGCGCTCATCCCTTCATTTGCACCAAAGGTTATAGCCGTAAGCTGTGTCTTATCACCAAGTTCTGCTACAAAAAATGTACAGAAAACCGCAAGCGGTGCAAACTTAATTTTTGTTTTGCCCCCTTCTTCTTCCTCATCGTCATCATCACCGGCAATCGTTGATGTGGCAAAATAAAGAAATGCAAGTGCTGCAATTGTCTTAATGAGCCAGTCCGGAACAAATTCACTGATCAGCCCGCCTGCAAGAACTGCCAGACCGTTTAATACAAGAATTGCGGCAGCTGTTCCTAATATAATATCTCTTAACTTATATTTAGAAGTAAGCGCAATAAGCATCAGCTGGGTTTTATCTCCCATTTCCGCTATAAATTCAGTAAAAAATACTTTTAAAAATAACAGCATTTGTATGCTATCTCCTTTATCTTGTTATGATGTAAACTGCATATGCTGCGTAAAATGCAACCATGCAGATTCCTTCGACTCTTCCGATTTTCTTTTTTGTCCCTGCAAATATCCATACACACACCGTAAATACAATCAGCACGCATAAATCAATAATATTTTCCGTGATGATGCTCACCGGGCTGATTGCCGAAGCAATGCCAAGTACCATAAGGATGTTAAATACATTTGAACCAATCGCATTTCCAAGCGCCATATCGACTTCATCCTTTTTGGCAGCAACGATTGAGGTCACAAGTTCAGGAAGGGATGTTCCTATTGAAACGATTGTAAGTCCAATCAGTGTCTGGCTCATTCCCAGATCACCGGCTATTCTCGCCGCAGCATCAACGGTTATATCACCGCCGACCGCAATGGCCGCCGCACCGCCAACGATGAAAAGAATACTAAGCGGCACTGAAATCAGTTTGATGTCTTCATCTAAACCGCCCTCTATCTCAACTTTCCTGCCTTCCCTGCTTGCTTTTAATGCAATTTTAATCATATAAAAAATATAGCCTGCAAAGAATCCAAGTAATATTACGCCGTCAAGATGTCCGAGTGTCATGCCGGATTTGTCGCCCAGTCCGATAATTCCTAAAAGCATTAAAAGCGCTGCACATATGAGTGAAAGCGGAATATCCCGTTTTATGGTTTCTTTTGCAACATTGACTGTTGCCAATACTGCACACACACCAATTACAACCATCAGGTTAAATATATTGGAACCGACTACATTACTGACCGCAAGCTCATTATTGCCTGTAAGTGATGCTGATACACTAACCGCTGTTTCCGGAAGTGATGTTCCCATTGCGACAATTGTAAGTCCGATAATGATAGACGGAACATGCAGTCTTTTTGCTACACTTGAACTTCCCTCTACGAAAAAGTCCGCTCCTTTAATCAGCAGTACAAAGCCTATTACGAGAAATACAAGTACAAGCGCAAATGGGGCATTGTTAATAAATTTTTCCATGTTTCCTCCTTTTTTCCATAACCGTGTGCCAGCCGAAATCTCTGCTCTTATAAGTATATTCGGCAGATAAAAAAAGACTCATGTATATCAATGCCCGCCCGTATATAACACATAAGCTGTTCACCGATATACATGAGTCTCATTATTTAAGATTTGCCAGATTATACTCTTTAATATAATCAGGATGTTGACAAATCACACTTTCGCGCTAACTACTCCCTCATGGAATATTAAGTTACTTGATAAAGATTATCAAATACATTGAGGTTTGTCAATAAAAATTCGACATTTTTCGCACAAACTATTTTTCCCCAATGTTATATCACCACTCCATTGCAGTGATCAATTTCATGCTGAATTATCTGTGCCGTAAATCCGCTATACTTTCCATGCTGTGGTTTAAAGCTGCTGTCAAGGTAATCCACCTCTATTTCTTCATATCTCACACAGGCTCTGACTCCATCCAGCGATAAACAGCCTTCTTCCGTCTTATACTCGCCGGACTTTTGGGTTATAACGGGATTTACCATTGCAAACTGGAACGGACCTGCCGCCACTACAATGACTGATTTATTCACGCCTATCATATTGGCTGCCATTCCGACACATGTTTCCCTGTTGGCTCTTAACGTATCAATCAAATCCGTCACAACCTGTTTGTCTGCTTCTGTCGCAGGCTGTGCTTTTCTTGCAAATATATGTTTCCCTTTTACAATTTTTTGAACCATATTTCTACCTTCTATTCCTTACATTTCTTTAAATTTTTTGATCTATCACGACTTTCATTACCAAAAGAACAGGCACTTTTAATAAAACTTCGCTATCTCCGAAACGCTCTTTCTTTTAGGCATCTGCACGTCCTTTGCACCATATCCGACCGCAATCACAGATACTATCTGCTCATTTTCCGGCACATCAAGGAAATTTCTTATTGCTTCACCGTCACGAATTCCCATAATCAGTGTATCAAGCCCTAATTCTTTCGCTTTAAGAACGAAATTTTCATTTTGCAGCCCAAGATCATAATAACCCCAGCCATTGCCACATTCATTAACCGGTTCACCGGATAATCTGTCAAATCCAACGCAGCCTTTTACAAATGTTGCTACAACAAGTGCCGCTCCCTCGGCATTCTTCTGATTAAATTCCGGCAGACACTTCTGTCTGAATTCTTCAATTTTTTCATCTGATAAAATGCAGTAATATCTTGATGTCTGTAAATTCTTCCATGAAGGAGCCAGTATCGCCGCATTGATAATTGTTTCAACCTGCTCCTTTGTAACCTTTTTTGCCGCATCGTAATTTCTCATACTTCTTCTGTTATTTAATACATTTTGTAATTCCATAATGTTCTCCATTTCTAATACTCTTTATCAATACTGCCTTCTATTCCATAAATTTTCTTAAATCTTTCGATATCTGCCGCCGTTTTCACAAGCATAATATCTTCTATCTTTCCAGTATGAATATCCTTAAACCCAGCCACCTGCTCACCTGTACATATGCTGGTTTTAATTACCGGCTTCATACGCTCTTTATCATATGAATACGCTTTTGCTTTCTTTTTAAATAAACCCATATGCTTTATCACTCACATTCTATGTATATTTTTGTCCCAGAAACTAAGAAGCCGATACTATCCGCTGTAAAAATGCTTCCATAATATCTAAAACTTTATCGCTGAAAAATTCACTTCCGCCGTGGTCCGCACCTTCTAGCATATATAACTGTACCTCTTTATGATATTTCTTTAACGCCTCATACACAACCACACTGACTTTTGGATTAATTATACGGTCTTTTGTTCCGTGAAACATTAATACCGGCGGCAGTGAAACATTTTCACTGATATTACACTCCACCGACATTTTCCTGCAAAGTTCAGGATTATGGTGCAAATATCTCCGCTAACATACATCTGATTCGCATCTGTCTTGTATTCTTTAGCGTGCAGCTTTACATATCTTATCGCATTTCTTGTATCTACAGCCTGTGCCGGAAAAGGCGCAATCCCGGAGTAACGATACTCAACTGCACATACACGATACAAGGATATGTTTCATCACTTTCTTTAGTGTTTCTCGTCTGCGGTGTGATAATGTGCAAATGCAGTGTCGTGCCATCTATATGCGCATATTCCACATTTGAATGTTTCTTTAATGCCTCTATCGGTATTTTCTTTATCTGCGCATGTTCATTATATGTATCAGAAAACGGTTCTATCAATTCAGCTTTTCCCATAACCTGTATGCTTTTCAGACTGCCAAATCCATCATACTTATCATAAATGGCAAGACATACATTTTCGTTTTTCTCCAGACCGATAAATTTCTGTCCGCCTTCTCAAATTGCTCATGTGTCATAAAAACGCCTCCATTTCCCAGCAATTTTATCCTATATTATTAAAAATTTCTATATATATTATTGTAAGCTGTTTTGTTTAAATTTGCAATCCGACTCTGCTTATTAAAACGCCGGACGATCCGCATTAAATACAAAATCAATTCCTAACTGCTTATGAACTCTTTTTCCTAAGATATAAAAAAGTTACTCTGACAAATAATCATCAGAATAACTTTCTCTTATTATTTAGTAAACTGGAAATTAAAATTTACTATATTCTTAATCAAATTCCACCACATACTTTCCACCTTTAATATCATATCTGTTTGCTTTAGATATCAAAAATGTCTCTCTATATAAATAATCCTAGTGATTCATACCCCCTTTGCCTGTGCAATATACATATAATGAAAAGTCTCATCGTTTCTCTTATTCTAATTTTTGTACCACCTTTTCTTCTATCTTCACATTTCTAATTAGATTGTCTAAAGTATTAAGATGTTCTATAACACTTTTTACATCATGACGATCAAATTCTTTTTGTTCATCCTCATAATGTGTACCCTTATTAAGGATTCTCCAATTGCTTTCTTCTTTCAAGCAAACTAATTCAGAATGTATATCATCCATACCTGTAATTCCTTTTGTTTTTTTAATCAATCCATCTACAATAGAACTCAAATCAGGAATACTCTTAGGACTACGCATGCCAATTGAAATCATTCCATTTGGTGTCTTAGCAATCACATTCCATAAATTATATGATATACACTCCATTGCTTGACGACACTTCGATGCAGAGTCTTTAATCTCATTTTCCTCATATTTTTTCTCTGCTGCATCCAATGGAGCTTTTGCATCAGAATATTCTGCGACAACGCCTCTCTCTTCTAATGAATCTGCAGGTATAAACTTATATGTTATAGCATCTCTGTTATATCGTTGCTTTCCAAGTTTATCTTGTAATTTAAAAATAAACTGTTCTCCATGTGTCGACAAAATAATCTGAACATTACGAAAATCTTCATGATTTATTAACAAATCTGCAATGCCATTTCTATGATCATCATCTATAGCATTTACAATATCATCGAACACAATAAAATTCAAATTGTCGTGTATTGCCTTAGCTAAAAGTATAGATAAACCAAGAATTTTTATATGTCCTTCGCTTAGTACCTGTAGTGCCTCTGCGCTACTTCCATCCCTAAATGTAAGCATTAATTTATCAAAATTTGCATTAGGTAATATAATTTCCTTAATTTTTTCAAAATCTGCATCATCTTGATTTATAGTATTATAATAATTTATAATTTTTTCCTCTAAATTTTTTGATATTTTGTTTGGCAATTCATTATTGTATGAAATAATACTACTAATCACCTTATTATATGCTGTAATTATTCCTTGATTAAAATTACATAAACTTTTTTCTTTTTGTATCTTATTTGAAATTTCTACACTTTGCTCATCAAACTCCTTAATTTCTTTTTCTAACGCTTTAACCTGCTGCTCTTTTTCATTTATCTGCGTTTTGAATGTCAGTAATTGATTATTCAATTCACTAATATTTTTTACCTGTTCATCATATGACTCATTATTTCTTTGAGCAGTAGCATTATATATATTAATTTCATTCAATGCCAAAGTATCATCAATTTTATTAATTTTATCACACAAAGTTCTCCATTTTTGCATTTTCTCACTCATTGTTCTGATTTCATCAGTATCAAGAAAAACCATATCATTCACTTCAATATGTAGCAATTGAATCAACTGGGTATTTTTCTCTACAAAAGCAATCACTTTTTGAAAATATACTTTTATATTTTTTGAACAATCACTAATATTCCTCTGTATTGTTTCCAATTCTGAAAACGATTTTAGTTGCTCTTTAGCATAAGTATAAGGGTTTCTTATTACATCCTTAATAGGGGTACCACACGCTGGGCAAGTATCTTTTTCCTGAAGATTTACTATAGCCTCATATAAAGTTCTATAATTAACTTGAATTGCTTTATTAGATAAACTATTTCTATAATCGGTTAATTTTATAAATTCCTCTCTAATTTCTTTTATGATGTATTTTAATTCATTTATTTTTTCCCCCGAAAGTAATTCTTTATAATTTTTGTCTCGTTCAGCAATTTTTAATGATAATATTCCAGTTTTAGGATTTTGAAGATAGTCCAAAGCTACGTCTAACTTTGTAATCTCTGGTTTTTCGATTTTTCTAATTATCTTTTGGCATAAATCTTGAATATTTTTCAATTCTTCCTCAAATTTACTCTTCTGACTTTCCTTGGCAACTCTAACAGCTTTTCTTTCCTTAAATGCATCTTCCGTCAAAGATTTTACCTGTAAATATTTCTCATCAAAATTAGTAGTAAATCCCTGAACAAAATCATTAAATTCAGATAATCCAAATAATGCTGAAATTCTTTCACTTTGATTTTTCGAATTTAAAACACTTATATGTGAAAAATCTGAAATTCTGTTTTTTTCGACAAATGCAAACCTATATAAATCATAATCAGCCGATACCCTACCTTCTGTATCATCATCATATATACATATAATATTAGGAGCCTTTCCCTTTTTAGTCGATGTATTCTTTATATAAACAGACAACTTTATCTTATTAGCATCAGCTTCCTGAATAATATTGAGCAATCCATATTCAAGTGCCTCACTAAAACTTGATTTGCCCGAACCATTGGGTCCATATAGAAATACATACTTCTTATTCAAATTAAAATCTCTACTAACTGCAAATCCTCTAAATGATTCTACTGAAAGTTTTTTCAATCTTTTTATTCTTTTTGAATCCTTTTTTTCTCCAAACGTCAATGTTTCCAATTCCTTATCACAAACACCCTCTTTTTCATTAACATATTCAACAAATTTATTTGCCCTTTTACCGCCAGCCGTTCCTCCTGCTTCTATAAGTTCATCATAGTGATTTAATATAATGTTTATAACAGATATATCATACTCATTCAAATCATCTATATTCAATGTTTCACACCAGTTTTTTAATTCATTTCTTATAACTTCATTCATCTTACCGTTCTCCCTTAATAAATTAATCCACAGCTCCTTAACATAGTTGTTACATTTAGCCAACAGTAGCAGTTCTTAACCTTCATATTCTTTGTTTACTAATAGTTTCCGTTTTTCTTCAAAATACTTTGTACTATTTTCAAGAAATCTCTCGGATACTCTTTCGCTAAAATCTCTATATCATCCACATATCTGATACATAGAACATTTCTCTTTAAAAGCTCCTGGTCAAACTCATTCAGGTAAATATTTTCAATAAAAAGATAAATTTCTACTCTGTGACAAACCTTTCTTTCTGTCGATAATTACCCTATTTTGCATTACTCCACTTTTAGATAACAATTGTACGCTATGCTACCCCCGTTTACCTTTTATATGCCTGCAGAACAGTTTTCTGAAGATTTCATCTGCTATATTGCACTTTTGCACTCTATTTAGACAATAGCCATAACTACTATCTTTGAATAATGGCTCATATATTGACATTAGCTGCCATGTTATTGCCTGATGGTAGTTCTTTACTCCATTTACCATGTCCGCTTTTGTTTAAACCTGTTTTTACTATACCCCTTTTTAATCCCCCTCTAAATTTTGCTGCCGAATCCTATATTTTCCATACTTAAATCTTTAATTTTACCTATTTTTACCTTTTTAGTCCTAAAATACCCTATTTTAACATTCCATTTAAAAAGGACAGGCACTTCTGCACCTGTCCTCCAATTCAGAAATCTTAAATTTTATACCCCCGAATATGCCGAAAATCCTGCATCTATCGGCAGTACAACGCCGGTAACGGCGCTTGCCGCACGGTCATCGCATAAAAAGAATACGCCGCCCAACAGCTCATTACTTTCTACAAACCGCCCTGCCGGCGTTCCCGCTAAAATCTTTTTGGAACGGGCTGTTGGCTGTCCGTTTTCGTCAAATAAAAGTGCGCGGTTCTGATTGGACACTAAAAAACCTGGTGCAATAGCATTACAGCGGATTTTGCTTCCCGCAAAATGTGTGGCAAGCCACTGGGTAAAATTGCTGACCGCCGCTTTCGCGCCTGAATATGCCGGAATTTTGGTCAGCGGTATATACGCATTCATCGAAGAAATATTTAAAATATTTCCCGACTGCTTCTCTACCATATCCTGTGCAAAAATCTGTGTCGGAATCAACGTTCCCTGAAAATTCAGCCGGAATACAAAATCCACCCCTTCCGTATCCAAATCAAAAAACGTGGTTTGTCCTTCTTTTGCTTCATGCTGGTATTCATTATCGGTTGTTGCGCGTTTGTTATTGCCGCCTGCACCGTTAATGAGAATATCACATTTTCCCAAATCCTCTAAAATGCGGGCATGTACCGCTTTTACCTGCTCTGCTTCCAACACATTTGCCGCATATCCCTCACATACAAATCCTTCATTTTTTAATTCTTCTGCCAGTTTTTTTACCTTATCTTCATTCAAATCCAGTGCCGCTACTTTTGCGCCTGCCTGTGCAAATGCTCTTGCCATATCGCCGCACAGCACACCGCCCGCTCCCGTAACCACAACCACTTTTCCCGTAAAATCTGTTTTTAACGGCAATTCTAACACATTTTTCTCCCTTCCGGCTGCTCTACTTCTCTATCGTCCCGCCGTTTGCTTCAATCAGTCCGTTTACATAGGCCGTTCCAAGTGCCCTGTCATACAGTCCGTACCCCGGCTTTCCTGTTTCGCCCCAGATCATTCTGCCGTGGTCCGGTCGGAAATATCCGGTATACCCTGTTTCTACAAGTGCCTTGACTATTTGATTCATATCCAGACTGCCCTCGCGGCTTAAATGACCTGATTCTTCAAACGAAGTGTCCGGCAGAATTTTTACATTTCTTAAATGGATAAATGCGATACGATTCATGGACGAATATTTACGCACCAGCGCCGGTACATCATTTTCCTTTGAACTGCCAAGAGAACCTGTACAGAAACACAATGCATTGGACGGGCTGTCTACAATAGACAGATATCGGTCAATATTTTTTTCACCGGTAATCACGCGTGGCAGTCCGAATATCGGATACGGCGGGTCATCCGGGTGAAGTGCCATTACTACGCCACATTCCTCTGCCACGGGAATCACACGTTTCAGAAAATATTCAATATTCTGCCAAAGTCCTTCCTCACCCAGCTCGGAGTAGGCACGAATTAAATCACGGACTTCATTTTGCGTATAACTTGCATCCCAGCCCGGAAGATGAATGTCATCTTTTAACGGGTCCAGTCCTTTCATCTGCTCCCAGTACATAACAAGACTGGTTGAACCGTCCTCTGCCATTTTGTCAAGCTGTGTTCTTGTCCAGTCAAACACCGGCATAAAATTGTACGTAATACACTTAATTCCATACTTTGCACAACGGCGGACAGATTCGCAGTAATTTTGAATATGCTGCTCTCTTTCCGGTTTCCCAAGCTTTATTTCTTCAGTCACCGGAATGGACTCCACCACATCAAAAATCAACCCGTGTTCCCTGCATAATTCTGTCAGATGCCGGATACTTTCTTCCGGCCACACCTCGCCCGGTTTCACATCATATACTGCCGATACAATGGAACGCATGCCCGGAATCTGCCGGATATACTCCAGTTTTACCGGGTCGCTTTCCCCATACCAGCGAAATGAACTTTTCATAAATACATTTCTCCCTTCTGTCTGATCAACTACATACAGTATTGCCCATTTAAGAAGGATTATTACAAAAATAAAGGCAGTAAGCAGACCCGCCTAAACAACGGTTTTCTGCTTACTGCCTTTTTGTATTTATCATAGTAATAAATATTATACTCTTGAAAGATATTCTCCTGTACGGGTATCAATCTTAACGGTATCGCCCTGATTTACGAATAACGGAACTAAAATCTTAGCGCCTGTTTCAACGATAGCCGGCTTTGTAGCACCTGTTGCTGTATCACCCTTAACGCCCGGTTCAGACTCTGTGATAACAAGTTCTACAGTAATCGGCGGTTCGATAGCGAATACGTTGCCGTTATGTGAACATAACTTAACCATTTCGTTTTCCTTAACGAACTTTAATGAATCACCAACATTTTCCTTGCTTAAAGCAATCTGGTCATATGTTTCTGTATCCATGAAGTTGTATAAATCGCCATCAGCGTATAAATACTGATATTCTTTTCTTTCAATGTGTGCAAGTGTGAACTTTTCTGTCGGTCTGAAAGACTTTTCTACAACACCGCCACTCACGATATTCTTTAACTTTGTTCTAACAAATGCTGCACCTTTGCCCGGCTTTACGTGCTGGAACTCTATAATCTGCCAGATTGCATTATCCATTTCAAGTGTAATGCCATTTTTAAAATCTCCTGCTGTTACCATTCTTTGGTATACCTCCTATAATAATCAATAACTTATATAATTCTATAATAAATTGCCGGTTTTGGCAACCACTTTTTACTAAAAGTCATGCCATGCCGCAAAATGTCGCTTTTTACGCTTTCTTCTCTGCCATATCCTTAACCGCTTCAAGCGCATATAAATAGCCTTTCAGCCCCAGTCCTACAACCTGTCCGTTACATACCGGAACGGTAACGGAAGTATGACGGAATTCTTCTCTGGTATGCACATTGGAGATGTGGACTTCAATCTTTGGAATATCCGCAACCGAAGCCAGTGCATCGCGCACCGCATAGCTGTAATGTGTAAATGCGCCCGGATTAATGATAATGCCGTCTGCCTTTTCAAAATAAGCCTTCTGAATCCGGTCGATTAATCCGCCTTCATAATTGCTCTGGAATACTTCCACGTCAACGCCAAGCTCCTTTGCCTTTTCTTCAATCATTTTTACCAGCGTATCGTAATCCTGATTGCCATAAATGCCTTTTTCACGGATTCCCAGAAAATTAATATTCGGTCCGTTTAATACTAATATCTTCATGCTTCCCTTTTCTCCTTTAAAATATTCTCATACATTTCATCAAAACTTCTGCCGTCCGTGTCAATAATCACCTCGGCAGCATCTAAATAATCCGAAAGCCGCATATCCATAAGGTGTGTAATCTTTTCACGGATATTGCCGCCTGCCAGCAGCGGTCTTGTCGTATCTCCCGCTAGGCGCTTTGTCAGTTCCTCCACCGATGTCCGCAAATACACGACCGTACCCAGTTTTTTTAACAACTCCCTGTTTTCCGGCTTTAGCGGAAGTCCGCCGCCGACCGACACTACAGTATTGTGTCTGGACTTAATTAAATCTTTGACAATTTCTGTTTCCAGTTCCCTGAAATACGGCTCGCCGTTTTCACTGAAAATGTCATTGATACTTTTCTTTTCTTTTTCTACGATGAGCGCATCCGTGTCGCAAAAATCCATTTTTTTATTTTTTGCAATCCACGTACCGAATGTGGTTTTACCGCAGCCCATAAATCCTATCAATATAATATTGTCCAACATTTTTCTTAACTTTCTTATTCTGAATTTTCTGTTTTAACCTTTTAGTATAACCTGCCGTTTCCGGCCGGCCGGCTTTTTATCCCAGCTTCTTCTGCATATTTTCATATACTTTCCGGATATTTTCTTTACTTATTTTTATATCATTCCAAAGTTCAAATGCACTGACTCCCTGATATAACAGCATTTTCAAGCCGTTGTAAGCAGGCTTGCCCTGTGCCTTCATCAGCTTCATAAATTTTGTTTCTGCCGGATTATAGATAATGTCCACACCTACAGCCGCTCTCTTATAAAAATCCTCATCCTCTATGACTGCATCATCACAATTTGGATATAAACCGACACTGGTTGTCTGAATCACCACATAATTTTCCCCGGTCAGCTTTCCGTAATCCGAAAGCTTCATGGCATATGCCGCCTTTGACTGCAAATGGCGGTTTACATCCTCTGCAATCACTGCCGCTTTTTCTTCCGTGCGGTTTAAAATGGCAACTTCTTTTGCACCTTTGCTGACACATAAAAAGGCAATAGCTCTTGCCGCGCCGCCTGCACCGAGTAAAATCACAGGACTGTCCTTTAACTCAACCTGTTCTTCTTCCAGTTCGCGCTCCAGTCCCAAAATATCTGTATTATAGCCTTTATAGCCGTGTTCCGTGCGCACCAGCGTATTGACCGCACCAATCGCTTCTGCCAGCGGATCGACACTTTCCAGCGTTCCAATGACTTCCTGTTTATGCGGCACGGTTACATTTAATCCTAAAATGTCTAATGCGTAGGCGCCTTTCACAGCAGTATCAACCGCACCCTTTTCCACCTTAAATGTCGTGTAAACCATGTCTATTCCGCACAAATCTGCCAGCGTATTGTGAATGACCGGTGAAATAGAATGTCCTACCGGATTGCCAATCAGTCCGCATACTCTTGTTGTTCCTTTAATTTCTCCCATATCTTTTCCTTTCTTGCTTCTTATAAAAATGCAGGACAATTTTTTCCAGATACCGCTTTAATACAATCTGAATCTCCTCATGCTTATCAATCGGCTTGACGAGAATTGTCATCATGCCTGCGCGGTTTGCCCCCCAGACATCCGTGAACAACTGGTCACCGACAAAAAATGTCGTATTGACATCTGTCTTCATACATTCCATAGCTTTAATATAATTCTTTGGGGACGGTTTTTTCGCATCACTGACATATTTTGAATGAACCGCCTCTGCCAGCGGTCTGACACGCGGCTCTTTATTATTGGAAATGATACAGGTATCGTATCCTGTCTTTCTTAACCGTTCAAACAGCGCTACCGCCCGCTCCGTCACCGGTGCGCCGTGTTCTACAAGGGTATTGTCCACATCAAAAACAATCCCCCTGTATCCTTTTTTATAAAGTTCCTCATACGGAATCTCATATGCCGAATCCACGTAGTCATCGGGATAAAATCTTTTTAACACAAAAATCTCCATTCCTAAAATAATCTGTTTTATTTTAAAATCTTCTGAATCTCCGCCATAAAGGTATTGACATCTTTAAATTCACGGTAGACGGAAGCAAAGCGTACATATGCCACCTCGTCCAAATCTTTTAATTTCTCCATAACGATTTCTCCAATCACCTTGGCAGGAATTTCTTTTTCTCCCATATTATAAATCTGCGTTTCAATTTCATCAACCATTGCATTAATCCGGGTCAGCGACACCGGACGCTTATGACAGGAACGCACAATACCGGCTGTCAGTTTTTCCCTGTCGTAAGGTTCTCTGTTGTTATCTTTTTTTATCACTATTAACGGCATGGATTCCACTTTTTCATAGGTCGTAAAACGCTTGCCACAGGCATCACACTGGCGGCGTCTGCGGATAGCGCTGTCATCTGTCGGCCTGGAATCTATAACCTTTGTATTATCTTTACCACAAAACGGACATTTCAAAACCGTTACCTCCAAACATAAAAATATACATTTATTTTAATGAAATATCTGTCTGCGGTCAATACAAAATTGGATATTCTTAGCAGTATAAATGAACGCCAGCAGGCAATCCTTAATGATGAAATACATTTTTTAAGGAGGACTAACGTGGCTGGTTATAAAGTTGAAATCTGCGGTGTAAATACCGCTGCTCTCCCACTCTTAAAAACGGAGGAAAAAGAATTGCTGTTAAAAAAAATCAAAAATGGGGATACACAGGCACGCGAGCGTTTTATTAACGGAAATCTGCGCCTTGTTTTAAGCATTGTCCAGCGTTTTTCACAAAGCAGTGAAAATATTGACGATTTATTCCAGATTGGCTGTGTCGGCATGATTAAAGCAATTGATAATTTTGATATTTCACAGGGCGTACAATTCTCAACCTACGCCGTTCCCATGATTATTGGGGAAATTAAACGGTACCTGCGGGACAGCAATCCAATCCGTGTCAGCCGTTCTCTGCGTGACACTGCATATAAAGCCATTTACACGAAAGAAGCCCTTACCAGACAACATCAGAAAGAACCGACCGTAACAGAAATTGCCGATGAAATCGGCGTATCCAAAGAAGATATTGTTCTCGCCATGGAAGCTATCCAGTCGCCGGTTTCCTTATATGAACCGGTCTACTCCGAGGGTGGCGACACGCTTTATATTATGGATCAGGTCAGTGACAAAAAAAACAAAGAAGAAAACTGGGTACAGCATATCGCCCTGCATGAAGCTATGGAACACCTCGATACGCGCGAACGCCGCATTATCAACATGCGCTTTTTTGAGTGTAAAACCCAGATGGAAACCGCAGAAGAAATCGGTATTTCACAGGCACAGGTCAGCCGCCTTGAAAAAAACGCACTCAAATCCATGAAAAAATACCTCTCATAGTTTTAAGGATTTTTCACTTATTTTTGCATATAATAACACAGAGCTTTTAGGCGGAGTTTTTATGCGAATCTGTGAACTGCATAACAAGCAGGTTATCAATACCTGTGACTGCAAAATTTTAGGCTGTGTGGCAGACGTTGAATTCAATGAATGTACAGGCTGCATTCAATCGCTGATTGTTCCCGGTCCCGGAAAACTGTTCTGCCTTTTCGGGCGGGAAATCGAATATGTCATTCCGTTTTCCTGTGTGCGCTGTATCGGTCCGGATGCCGTTCTGGTAGAAGTAAATGTCGAAAAAATCATAAATAAATGCACATAAACATTGAAAACATTTTCTCTATGCCTTAAAATGTATGATATCAGGATTGCAAAGTATTTCACCCACATGAGCTTTCTCATAGGTGGGTGGAAATACCTTGCAATCCACAGATATTAAGGTTGGGAGCTTTGGATTCCAACATCAAATATAGGTATATTTTGTATTGCCAGCCGGCAGACATAAGCTGATGCTTGCCGGCTGGAGAATTGGAGAAGGTTATGAGTGATAAATATGTTGCATATGCCGGAAGCTATACGCATGAATCCAGCAAAGGAATCCATATTTACGATATGGATGTAGAAAAGGGAAGAATTACGGAGCGAAAGGAAGTACAGATTGACAATCCTTCTTATCTGGTATTATCCCACAGCGGAAAATTTTTATATTCTATCTGTGACCGCGGTGTTGCCGCTTACAAAATCGAAGCAGACGGTGATTTAACTTTAATCAATGTTCATACCATTAATGGTATGCGCGGGTGCCATCTGACTTTAAATAAACAGGATACATTTTTAATCGTTTCCGGCTACCACGATGGAAAAATTACCGTATTACATATCAATGAAGACGGCTCTGTCGGTAAAATTGCCGATGAAGTTTTTCATAAAGGTATCGGCAGTGTTGCCGAACGCAATTTCCGTCCGCATGTAAGCAGTTCTGTCTTTACCCCGGACGAAGAACTTTTATGTGTGTGTGATTTGGGCATTGACCAGATTAAAATTTATGAATTTAACCATACAACCGGTAAATTAAAGCTGTACGACATTATCCGTTCCCAGTTAGAATCTGCACCGCGTCAGATGACTTTCAGCCCGGACGGCAGATTTGCCTATGTCGTATGTGAATTAAAAAATTATATTAATGTATATTCTTACCACAATTCGGGCGAAAAAGGCCGTTTTGAATTTGTACAGAATATTTTCACCCTGCGCAAGAGCCACAAATCCAACAGCGCCGCCGCCAATCTGATTTTTTCAAATGACGGTAACAACTGTATCTGCTCAAATGCAGGCGATAATACTGTAACCATTTACAAGGTTAACAAGGAAACAGGGGAACTCTATACCCTCTCCTCTCTGCCTGTAAGCGGTGATTATCCAAAGTATATCAGCATGTTCCCGGATAATAAGCATATTTTGTCCATGAATAATGAAGGAAATTCTATTACAATTTTTACCATTCATTTTGACAAGGGACTGATTGTCATGAACGGACCGGAATTAAAGATTTCCAGACCAAATAATTTAGTAATAAAGAAACTTTCATAAATTCGTTTCTGATTCTGACAGACAGAGCAGGAAAGCGGCAGTCTGAAATATCCGAATGGCTCATTTCAGACTGCCGCTTTTATTCATTTAGTATTTTATATCTTTGTAATCTTTTATCTGCACTTTTAGTCTGCACGGCTGTACTTTTCGGACTGGACTTTAATCAGTTCTGCATCATCAAAGTAATTGATTTTCATTGCCGCTTTGACCTCATTTAAAGTCTGCTGTGCTTCTGCGAAAGCCACCTTTGTACCTTCCTGTAAGATATGATATACCTCCGGAATGTCTTTTTCGTACTCATGTCTTCTCTGACGGATTGGTTCTAACTGCTTCTGAAGCACGTTGTTTAAGAATTTCTTTACCTTGACATCACCTAAGCCACCGCGCCGGTAATGCTCTTTGAGTTCGTCCAGATTCTTATAATCCGGTAAAAATTCCTTGAAATCTTCTTCCGTACTGAACGCATCCAGATACGTAAATACGCAGTTGCCTTCAATCTTACCCGGATCTTCCACACGGATATGATCAGGGTCTGTATACATACTCATAACTTTTTTCTTTACATCTTCCGGTGTATCTGAAAGATAAATACAGTTGCCGAGGGACTTACTCATCTTGGCTTTGCCGTCTGTACCCGGAAGCCGGAAACATGCCTTGTTGTCCGGCAGAAGAATCTGCGGCTCGATTAAGGTTTCGCCGTATACTGCGTTGAACTTTCTGACAATTTCCCTTGCCTGTTCAAGCATTGGTTCCTGATCCTCGCCTACCGGCACGGTTGTTGCCTTAAATGCCGTAATATCTGCCGCCTGGCTGATTGGATAGGTAAAGAAGCCCACCGGAATGCTGGCTTCAAAATTTCTCATCTGGATTTCTGACTTTACAGTCGGATTTCTCTGTAATCTGGATACGGTTACCAGATTCATATAGTAAAATGTTAATTCTGTAAGCTGTGAAATCTGTGACTGGATAAAGATATTGGTCTTTGCCGGGTCGATGCCTACGGATAAATAGTCTAATGCAACTTCGATAATATTCTGACGAACCTTTTCCGGATTGTCCGCATTATCAGTTAATGCCTGTGCATCTGCTATCATGATAAAGATTTTATCAAACTCTCCTGAGTTTTGTAATTCTACTCGTCTTTTTAATGAACCTACATAATGTCCTAAATGAAGTCTTCCTGTCGGTCTGTCTCCTGTAAGGATTATTTTAGACATTTTTATTTCCTCCCTGTTGAACGTGTGATAGTGTGAGCTGTGTGATTGATTAGGGCTGTTCCCGCAAACTTTGCGGACTATTGTCCGCTCGTTTGCTTGAGGGGTTGGCTCCACTATGCTTTGGCTTTTTTGTGGCACTCCCCGCAAACTTTGCGGACTATTCGTCCGCTTGTTTGCTTGAGGTTGGCGCTGTGCCATTCGTAATCTTTCAGATTACTCATGACGGGCGTTCGCCCTATAAAACGAATTATAAAAAAAGTCTTTTGTGAGCAAGCTCCCACAGACTTTTTTTATAATTCGTTTTGCACAGCTCACTGCTATTTCACATTTTACCATAAAAATTGATGGTCTGTCTACCTGCTTTTTGCCCGTATTTGCTGAAAAATTCAGTTTCGAATATCTCTATAATTCTTGCAAAATCCCGCTATTTAGTAACAAATTAGTAACAATATAATGTGGGTTATTTTTTCTGATAATATGGGAATTTAAAAGACTACCGCTCCGGATATATTCTTTCCGGAGCGGCTACAGTATTTATCTGGTTTTTAAAGCTGTACACATTAAAAACTGTTTATCAGCAACTTGCCTTTTTTAAGAGTGCTTCCTGAAGAACCCGTGAAAAATTAATATTATTCTTTTCCCCATATGTGTTTAACCATGCCGGAATTGATATATTTTTTCTGACCGTTTTTTCGCCGTATTTTTCAGCATACGCATCTATATCTAATACAAGCATACTTATAAAGCTGTCAGCTTCTTCCAGCTTTATATCCTCTTTCCGTAATGTGGGTGCAGGAATATTATTTCCCTCTTCAAGTTCTCCTAATATCCAGCCACTAGCTGCATCTACCCCCATTTCAATAGCGTCTAACAAGTCTTGCCCTTCCGTTACGCAACCCGGAAGATCAGGCACTACAACTGTATAACCTTTTCTTTCAATACAAGGGGTAAAAATTGCAGGATATACTAATTTCATTAACATCGACCTTCTTTCTATATCTATATTCCCTAACCATTATATAAGCTGTGCAGGACTATTTAAGTCCTGCCTGCTTCAGTATTGAATTTGCCGTTCTTATATCGACATCTCCTCTATGGTTAGGTATCGTTACTTTTCCAGTCTTCGTTGGATGCTTATATTGCATATGCGAACCAACTTGCTTCACTAGATACCAACCGTCGTTCCTTACAAGCTTATCAAGCTCTCTGACAGTCATTTGCTCATCTCCTTCCTTGGTATCTTATCTATAATTATATTATACACACTATGCGCATAATGTCAACACTTTTATGCGCATAGTGTGTATTTATTGTTTGATATAGAAATAACCAACAGATTTATTCCCCTCTACGTGCTTTCGCCTCGTCTGAGTTGTGAATATCTCTGTAAATGTCCCTGTATCTTCCGTAAGACATATATGTTTCCATACCCTCAGGGTCCGGTTCTCTGCCAAGCTCTGCAAGATAAACTTTACGGATATACTCCTTCTGCTGATACTGGGCATATTCATCTGACTGCTTGATGTTGTCGTCAACATATGCCGTCAGATTGTCATCCCACGCTGCATCGTCCGGAATCTGGTTTCTGTAATTCTCCAGCCCTCCGTCATCTGCCGGCCTTCCCAGCAGTTCAATAAATGTACAGTTAATATACCAGTTCTTTTCTTCGTTTGTCATGTGTTCTCCTTCCTCTGTGTTCTTAGCTTCATCGGTATCTTTCACATATCCCACACCAAAGCCTTCACACACTGCGCTTACAATCGTATTTCCAATAGCTTCAAAATTTTCTTCATAAAGGAGCATATCATCTGCATCATCAATAAAACATACCTCCAGCAACGCAGATGATACACCTAAGTTCTTTACCTTATTAATGGCAAGAAAATTTTCCGCCCGGACTCCGCGATTTCTGAATCCCAAAGCTTCCATATTTCGTAAAATAAGCTGCTCTGTATTGGTAGTTTCTTCTCTAGGTGTAACATAAATTTCCGTACCGCCGATGTCATCATCACCGCCCTCATCACCTCTGCCGGAATTAAAATGCACTTCGATTACATAATTGCACCCGGAAAAATCCGCCTGAAGTCCCAAACCCCTGTTACAATCCTTAAATGCATTACGCTCATAAGGATATGTAACAACTTCAATGCCGCACGCTTCAAATTTCTCTGCAAGCATACGCACAACACGCACGGTTTCATTTGCTTCCTCGTATCCACAGCCAACGGCGCCGCAGTCCCCGGCACCGTGTCCTGAAATTAAACCCATTCTCATATTACTTGTCCTCGCTTTCAATATTTGCTTTATCTTCTACCTGCTGCTTTAAATTCTTTACAATCGGCTGTAAAAATGGCGGCAGCGTTACACCAATATCCGAGATATTTTCTAAAATAGAAATCAATTCGTTACACACAAGCCAGATTGCAACAATACACGCTACTAAAAATGTAAACGGAACCACAATCCCTACCGTATTCCCTGCATACTGTAATAACGTATCTACTACCACACCAACAACGACTAACAGCCACATACACACCTTTTTGGTAATGCCTTTAATTCCTTTGTAGCTGTTTATGCTCTGTGAGCGATACTTTGCCGCCATTACTCCTGTAAAATAGTCAATTACATTACAGAACACTAGTAATAATACCGGCACTGCTAAAACACCCAATGCGCTCATCAATGCGCCCCATACTGCAATAATAATCATTTTAACTTTTTCCATCGATATTCCTTTCCGTTGCACCGGTGCAACTTTGCTTTTTTGAGGTAAAAAAATAAGACACGAAAGTGTCTTTGTAATAAATGTTTATTTAACTTTTAACTGCTGTCGTAGTACACGACTACCACCCCCTTTAAGATGCTGTTCCATGCAGAGTTACATGAAAACTAATGCTCTTAGTTTCTGCTAATGGAGAAAAAACAAAGCCTTGAATTTTACTTGTTGTGTAATTCGTAATACTGACACTTATTAATCCGCTTGTTGCATACGGCGTAATGTTGATGGCATCAAAGAACTTTATATTATTACTTTGGGGTATAGTAATTTCAAAGCTTGCCCAATACATATTCCCATATTGATTAGTCATTGTATAATTTTGCGCCGCCGTATGAAATGCTTCAATTAAGTATCCGCTTGATAATCTGTTTACTGACCAACCATAAGCCGAACTTCGACCGAAAAGACATGTACCTTTTGTATCCGTATCCGTAAATTTTGCATTACTCGGTACATCTGCATTAACGCTATGCCCATTTACTTTCGCGGCATTTCCTGCACTCGTCGCATAATTAACAGATTTTACAGAATCTGCTGTATTGTCAACGTTTCCAAGTCCTACTTCTGCTTTATTATACGTTGGCTTAGCGCTTGCTTTCGCCCATGCGTATACATCAGATGCCGGACGTGCATTACTTAACCTGCTGTCATTTCCGGCACAGGCATCATCGCCACCAGTTCCTAATGGTCGCCACGTATTAGTGTCTGTAAATTTTGCGCCCGATGGCACATCTGAATTGACAGTATGTCCATTTACTTTAGCTGCATTTCCGGCACTTGCCGCATAATTTACACTGAAATTACTAGGATTGTAAACATACATGTCTTCTCCGTTTTCACCGCCCCAAAGCCATGTAGGCTGCCCGTCTTTGCCTGCCCAGTTAAACGTCATTGGGTAGCCTGCATTGCCATTTCTTCCGAGCCTTGCCGCCCTGTCTGCACTTCCTGCATTGCCGCCTAGTGGCACTGCGCCTACATTTTCTGCCGTAATATTAACATTTCCTCTCCTGTACGCACTCTCTGCACTACCTTTTACCCCAGTAACCGGTGTACCTGCAAGAACATCCCACTTGCCATCTTCTGTTGTGTATACATTTGCACCCGCCGGAATAGTATTCCCTGCGCCCTCTTTAAAGTCCGCAGTTGTTGTAAATTGGTCTGCAATATTGTACATATTGCCGCTTGTCGTTGCCGACAGCGCAGGAAGATTCGCAAATGTTACTGTTCCCATTGGTCTTAATGCACCCGAAAACGATTCGGAAATTCGTCTTGCCTGCTCGTAATAGTATTTTGCACTATCCGTATCTGCTACAGCATAGTTTTGTGCCGTATTTGCACTTGTTTCCGCATTAGAAGCATACTGCTGTGCCGCATTGGAATTTGAAACTGCGATTGTCGCACTATTTGCCGCACTATTTGCTTTTTCATTTGCTATATTTGCGCTTCCTGCGGCATTATCAGCATTTGTTTTGGCTGTTGCCGCGCTTGCTTCCGCTTCCTCCGCTTTTGTGTTTGCCGTATCTGCGCTTGTTGCCGCCGCCGATTGGCTCTGTGCCGACTGTTGGCTATAATACTTTGCATTGTCCGTATCTTCACCTGTACGGCTGTTTGTGCCGCCTACGGCATAACTCTGTGCTTTTGTAACACTCGCCGCCGCATTGGATTCACTGGCTGCTGCCGCTGTTTCACTTGCCTTTGCATTGCTTTCAGATTTTGCCGCCGCCGACTGGTTTGCCTGTGCTTTTGCAACTTCAACCTTAATATCTGCAAGATAATTAGGCTGTAAATGCTTTTCTTGAATACTCGCTTCTTTTACGATTGCAGACACTTTACCGGTGCTGTCAATTGAAAATGCCACCGTGTCACTGTCCAAAAACTCATACTGCGTAATCAGTGCTGCCAGGTCTATATACTGCTTTGTGCCGTCAATAAGGGTTAAAATAATCTGCTGTGTTCCGGCATTGTATGAAAAATTCACAGCGATTTTTTCCATCTGCGTGTCAATCGTTATTTTTGAGCCATTTTTTTTAGTAATAGTAATAATGCCTGTCTTTTCCTCAAATTCAACGTCCTGCACCAGTGTTGACACTTCGGCTTTTGTTGCCTTTGTGGTATCCAGCGTTATAACCCTATTGTCAATCTCGTCTGTAGCAGTGTCGATTTTATTCAGATTGCTTTCGTTTATCGGTGTTTCATCGCTGGGATAGTTTTGCCAGTCAATTCGACCATACGCCTTATTCATCGCCTATTCCTCCTAATTTTCTATATCTCCCCACGGTGTTGTCCAACTTCCTCCGAGGTTAATACTTCCATCGTTACAATCAATTGAAATGCTCCGTTCACCATCATCAGATTGCATATATAGTAATCCGGGATACGCATGTACGTTTGCACCGGCACTCCTGCTTATGAGTAATTCGTCCGGCTTAATAAGTGCTTGTGCATTTTCTCCTAAAACATACCGCAAATATCCGTCAAATATCTGCCATTCTCCGATTAGTCCAGATAACGCTTCCATACTGCCGTCCAAACCGATTTTAAAATTCTGATTAGCCGTCACAGCGCCGTTCAGATTGATTTTGTTTGCTTCAATCGAAATGTTTTCGGCAGATTGGTTAATTTTTGAAATAATTTCATCGCCATTTACTTTTTTTGATACTTCTGTATTAATGCTATCCGCCGTCTGCCTTATTGCACTATTCATCTGTTCAGTAGTGCTGTAGCTTTGCAGTTTTCGGGTTACCTCTGCCGAAATTCCCTCTGCTGTAGCATTGATTCGGGTATTCATTTCTGTTGTTGTGCTGTAATTCTTTAACTTATCTGCCGTGTCCTGTTTTGCATTACTTTCAGCCGTTTCAGCGGCAGATTCAGCATATTGTTTAGTTTCCGTCACCTGTTTTGATAACTCTGCCGTAAATCCGTCTGCCGTCTGCCTTATTGAAGTTTGTAGCTCTGTTTTTGTGTTTGTAGCGTTTTCTTTTGTTTCATATTTTTTGCCAACTTCTGATGTGATTGATTCAGCCGTCTGTGTAATTTTAGAAGACAATTCTTCTTCACTTTGCTTTGCTCGTTTAACTTCGGAAGTAATACTTTCAGCAGTCTGCTCAATACTGCTTGACAAGCCGTCAACCGTGTTTTTAACTTCTGCTCTTATATCCGTTGCTGTCTGCTTAATTTCAGAACTTAATCCGCTTTCAACGTCTACAATCTTGCTGTTTGTTTCCTCAATTGTCCGTGTCAAAACGTTTGTTTTGCCTTTAAGCTGTATAATGCTTTTATGTACGCTGTTTACCTGTGTAGAACGGTATTCTTCGCCTGCGGCTTCATAATCGTCCCTAAGTGCCTGTATACCTTTCAGAGTACGTTTCAACACATAACTTTCAATAATCTCATACCGCGTCGGCAGACGGACGGCATCTCCGACCTCGATACATGGGTTTCCTTTGCAGTCTGCGGAAAATGGCCTGTAAATAATTCCCCGGATTTTTTCATAGATATTATTTGCAATTCCTGTCAGTTCTTCACTGCCTTTGCCGTATGCAAGAAAATTATCTTGTATAACATAGGCATTTGTGCCGCTTCCGACAATTACTCCGATATCGTCTTCTTCTTTCCGGATTTGCAGTTTATCAATAGTTTTCACAAGGAAATCTTCATATTGTGCCGATATGTACAGACTTTTGCTTATTCTCGTGCTTTTCGGCTCACGTGGGTACAAATCATCCGCCGGATACAGGTCGTTTCTTGGATATAATCCCTGTATTTCCTGCTCAAGGTAGATGTAATGGAATCTGCCGTCACGTCCAATATGACCGAAGCAACCGTTTATTTCGCAGATACAATTTAAGACGGTCGCGCCGCTTAGTTCTTCCGGCTCAACCGTCTTTTCTACTTTCATATCATCATTTATAAGCTGTATGTCCGCCTGTTCAATCCCAAAATACCCAAAAAAGCTATTACGAAAAGCTTTCATTGTTGTAGCGCTGTCTTTATCCGAAAGCAAAGTATTGTACCACTCTGCCACGTCTGCATTTATCATATCGTACAGCGCGTCATAAGCTACGATATCACGCTTTGTCCTGTCTGCTTCCGGTGTATCCGAATAGACCTTGTACCTTCCGATTTGAAACGTATTCGCCGTATTTCCCGCCAGCACCATTTGGATTGTTATCCACTTATCTTTCAGTCCCGAAAAAATATTCGATACCGTGAATTTAACCATACCCGCTTCACAGCTGCCAAAAGTCAGTTCCGATTCCGAACATAAGCTTTCTGTCAGTTCAAACTGCTCCTGATGCAGTTCGTTATTTGTAATGTGTATCTGTCCATCGTCCGTTACTATGGACAGCTGTTTATCTACACTATCTTTTAAGAACTGTCCTCCATATTCAATCATGTTCTTCTCCTAATAAGCTATAAATGAAATTTTACTTGAACCATACCAGATATCCGTTGACGTTGCATCATCAATCGTAAACTGGATATCAGGCACATACATTTCCCTTGTAACATAATCATTGAGTTCCGGAATAAATACTGTTGCCAGCACTTTACGTTCTCCGGGGATAATATAATTATCTGAAATGCCTTTTATCAGTTTTTCCATTTCATCACCGTAAAGCCTTGGCACTGTTTCAAATTCAACCTTTTCAAGCGTATGTTCCAGTGCTTCCCTGTGAAGTTCTCCGTTAGAATCTCTATAGCTGTTTAAATCCTGTATACTTCGTGTTACCTTGTACCTCTGACAACTGATGTATTCTATCGGGATCTGATACTCGCCTGCTCTGATTAAAAATCCACTATATGCCATAACCACCTCATTAAAATATGCACTGCCAAACTGACAGTGCATATCACTTAAAAATCAAACGCAGGATTTCCTGTTCTATTAAAGTACTCTCTTGCCTGTTTTCTTGTTACTTTGAATATTTCCCTGCCGTCCACCTGGATCAAGATATCGCCTTTATCTCCCGACTCCAGCAATCTTATAATCCGGCTTAAAAGCTCTATCACCTCCTGAGATGCGCTTCCACTGCTCATTCTTACCGCTTCTGCTGCCATTTGCCTTAACTTATCTTCCGGTGCTACAACTTCACCCTGATGACGGTTATCACCAATCATGGCAAGCTGCGGTGTGTTCGGTTTGACATATCCGCCCTGGGCAAGGTACGGAATCTGCTCTGCTGAAACTTTTGGTATACTAAATCCGAATGTTTTTCCGCCTATACCCGGCACCCAGTCCGGTGTTGTAAAACTCAATTTATTTACGCTGTTAATCAGTGCATTAATTCCAGCCTGTATGCCCACAATCATCTGATTAATAGCCCCAATCAGCAAATTAATCGGTGTTTTAGCTACATCATAAATAAGAGAGAAAATATCTTTAAAAGAATCTACTAAGCTGGTCCATGCGCCATCCCAATCACCTTTAAACACGCATGTAATAAAATCAATAATATCACCTAACAGTTTTTGTAAATCTCCAATTATGTCCATAACATCTGAAATACACTGAATAACCGTATCAGCTATTGTTTCTATCACAGGTGCTACCGCCGGAATAATATCCTGTACAATCCATGAAACAAATGGCTGTACAACATTCTCCCAAAGCAGCTTTATCAAATCTGCAACTTTTCCAATATTATCTATCACCTGCATAAAAACAGGGTGTATATGTTCATCCCATGCCTGCGAAGCTTTTTCACATATCCTGTCAACAATCGGTGCCACGTATTCATTGTATGTATCCAGCATTTTGGAACAAATTTCCGAAAGTCCGTTTTTGAAAGACTCCATCATCGGGTGAATATGTTCGTCATATGTGTCACTCATATGGGAACACAACTTTGTAAAATCCTCTGAAACTGTATCTGTAAACTTTTGTACAGAGGTCAACGTTCCCTCAAGTGCTTCTTTGATTTTATCCGTATTATCAGACAGCGGGTCTATCAGAATAGAAGCTATATCTGTCGCATAGCGTAATGCAAGCTCTCGGGCTTCTAAAAAACCGTTCCCAATTATCGCTATAATATCACCAGTAATTCCTTTGGCTGAATCACTTCTAAATACTTCAGAAATTCGTGCTAAAAATTCCCAGTATTTGCCTATTTCCTCGTTAAATACCGCACCAAGGTCTAATATATTTGCAAATTTGTCTTTGATAAAATCGCTGTTTTTAGATAAATAGCTGTCAAAACCGCCTAAAAGATTTTCACTGATTGATGCGCCGATACTAACCGCAGAACCCGAAATTATTCCTAATGTCCTGCTTACGCTTTTTGCGTAGTTATATGCAGCATTTGTGACTTGTGGGTCTGTAAAAATATCCTTGAGCGAATCTTTAATGCTTAGGATGTGTTTTTTCTGACGCAAAATGCTTGCCGTAAAATCTTTTCCTAATCCTTCTTTAAAACCGGTTTTAAAAATATCTTTTAATTCCTCTGCAAGCTGCTTAAACTTTGCAAGTGAATCTGATACTTTTCCAACTTCCTCTACCATAGAGGTTGCTGCCGAAGATGTTCCTGTTCCTCCTGCCGATATTCCCCCGCCGGAGCTTCCGCTGTCACTGCTGTCATCTATAGATAAATTATTGAGTTCATCAAGTCCCGATAATGACCCCTTTATCTTTTTAGCGGTATCCGATGCCGCATTACCTATTCCCGATACGCTGTCCGCAACATCTGTGGCGCTGTCACCAAGCCCGGATAAATCTGTTGCAATACTTCCTGTCGATGAGGATATGTCCGCTCCAGTAAGCATTAATATCAAATTGGTAAAGCCCTCTGCAAGCTTCTGTAATCCGATAAGGCAGCTGTTAATTCCACGCACAATCGGTGTAAATAGTGCGATAAACCCTTTTCCAAGCGTTGCCTGGAACTGCTGAAACCGCAATGTCAGGATTCGTGTCTGATTTGCCCAGCTATCCTGCGTTTTAGCAAAATCGCCACTGGCATTAGACAATGCATTGGTAACATACTGATACCGAAGCATTACTTTTTCCTGTTCGGTCATCTTTGCTGTCGTTTTACCAAAGCCGTTATTTAAAGCATATTGGTCAAGATTCGTCTGTGTCATTACAACACCTAAATCTTTTAACGTTTCCGTTTCACCGGTCCATATGGATTTTAACTTTGTATAAGCTTCATCTGTACCAAGGTTGTAAAAAGATGCTACATCACCGGTAAGCGCCGTCACATTTTCTGCCATTTCAAGCGCAGATTTCCCTGTTATGCCCATTGCCGAACTCATCTGGCCAAACACACCGAGATATTTTTTTGCAGACAGTTCTGACATACCGAAGTTTTCCATTGCGTTTGAAGCAAATTCGTTGGCACTTCCCACCATATTTCCAAATGCAGTATCAACGACATTCTGCACTTCTGTAAGGTTTGAACCCATTTCAATGCAGTCTTTGGTAAATTTTGTTACTGCTGCCGTACCAAGCAGCCCGCCAATTTTCTTTCCTAATCCCGAAAAAATATTCGTTGTCTGTTTGGTTGCATCCTGCGCGGCTTTTGTAATCTGTCCTGTTAAATCCTGTGCAGAAACATGCAGTCCCAGATATACGCTTGCAACTTCCGTTTCTGACATTTCCCTCCTTTCCGGCATGAAAAAGGCTGCGCCCTATCTTGAGAACGCAGCCTTTAAACCTAATTGAATTTTCTGCCAGTATGCCATATATGCGTTCCTGTCTTTTTTTAGTCTTTGATTTCTTTTTAACAGCCAGTCATTGCGGATTCTTTTTTGTTCCTTTGTGAAATTGTTAATTACCTTCATATCCTTTTCTGCCCGGATGCTTACCACCTGCCCCAGCGGTGTATCAGGCATAATACCGGATAATAATGAGCAAAACTCCGCATAGGACATATCATCTTCTGTCCGGAGTCGGATTCCGTACTGCTTTAAAAAGCTGGCTTCAATCAAATTCCAGTCATCAAATATATCATAATATGCTTCACTGTTTTGAGGGTGTTGTTTCTTCCTCATATGTGCCGGAAGCTACTCCCATAATCGCCTGATATACCGCACTGTACTCCGGCATTGGCAGATCAAGTGCTTCAATTTTTTCTGCATTTTCCTGACCTACCAGCATACCCAGAGCTTTTTGCATGAACTTTGCCTGACGTGATGTATTATCCTCTCCTTCTTCCGCTTTTTTATCTACCTCTATTGCCATTGCCTGAATATTTAAAATCGTGCTTTTCCTGTTATTTACCGTTACTACAATGTCATCTGTAATCTTTACCACCGGTAACTCATTTGTAATCATTTTTGAAATATCAATCATATTTGCCATGTTCATCTCTCCTTAACTTTCATTTTACTCTGTGTATGATACATACTCCGGTCTGCCGTCTGATGCAACTTCCCACTCTAACGCTTCAATCGCTGTCGAATCACCACCCAGCGTAGTGACATTGATAACGCATGGGATATACAGCACATCAAGATTCGGAAATGTAATTTTCATTGCCGAATTGCAGTCCTGCCCCATTTTAAAAGCAAGTGCCGCTACATAATCATTCCCTTTGTCACCGTAATTTCTTTTACCTCCCATTGAGATTGTAAGTGACTTCGCCGTCATTAAATTTCTTGCCCAGCCCCCTGCATCCATGGGATTCCAGCTTTCCATCGAGCCGTCAATGGAAACACTGAGGCTCTCTGCATCTTTTACCGTGGTGTAATCTGCTGATTTAAGATCTACAGGTCTTCCTGTTGTACATACACCAAAAAGAATCTCATTTGTTGGATTTACCCCTGTTCTTGCATCAGCAAAAAACTGTAAATTCATCTTTTTCATTTTGTATCCTGCCTTTCATAATAAATGTCAAATTCTATAACCATTTCAAAAACACCGTTGTCGTCTGTCCCCACGTCAACCGCTTCTTCTGTTGTCATTTTTACAAACAATATAGTATTTGTGCCTGTTTTGGTTCTCCCTGCGCTTTCTATCGCAGCATATACAGCCGCGGCGGCACGCTCTGTCTGTTTCGGACTTTTATTCCAATGCACCAAAACACTTACCGCTTTACGACTGTATGACGGATTTGCTCCTACTGCCGTAAGTTTAGGTGTTCCACGCTTCTGATTGTATACACCAACTGACATTTCCTGCTTATCTTCCATTATGCCGCTGTAGACGTGTTCATCATCTACAATATTTGTCAACAGACCTGCGATAAAATCTCTTACTTCTGATAAATACAGTATCTTCCCCACCCCCTACTTCATAAGCCGCTTCAAAAACTTCTGAAAATTATCTTTTATGTCATTCTGATAAATTCCGCCCTTTAACCATGGGTTATACCACTTTCCCTGTGCAAATGCGTTTTCCCACTTCTGAAAGTGATATTCCGGGTGATAATACATACGTCTTGCATACGGTGTAGAAGTTACAATGCCTACCTTTCCCTGACTGCTCTGTGAAGTATCCACAAAAGTGGATTCGTCTTCCATATGTCCTGTATCTCTCGGCATAACCTCTGCATTTACAATATCCGTATGTAATGCTTCTGCTGTCTTTTCCAGTGCCTTCACCGCGCATTTATTGATTTCCTGAATCCGTGGTGTGTTTATCTTTACAACCGATTTGACGTATTTTGCCACTATTCTACCTCCAGTCTTGTATAATTGACTGTTCCGTCCGGGTTTCTTGCTTTTGTCCCTTCATAGATTCTGCGTTTTACACCATTCACAATCAGCTCACCACCGGAAAGTGATGGAAGCTCCGGTGCAATATCTCCCGGTATCAGTGCGCACCCCGATAATTGTATTAACTGTTTCTCTGCTGTCAGCACTGTTTTGCCATTATCCTGATAATTGCACCTGCCTGACCAGCTTACCTGTTCTAACGGCTCACCGTATTTATTTCTTCCTTCACGGTTTACTCTGACCTCTATATCCGTCTTACAGAAGCGTTTTTGTATCAAACATGGATATTTCATCATTCACACTCCTAAACTCGCACAGCAAAGCCCTGACTGACATAGAAAGGCATAATCGGCGCGGCTTATCGCCACGCCGTTTTGTACCTGTACATTCCATGAACTGCCAAAGGTCATAGATACGCCATTTATGGCATACTGCTGTAAAACCGACTGTATCATGTCTGCATTTTCCGATTCAAAATCCGCAAGCCTGCAAACCGATTCCCTGATAATATCCTGCTGAAATTCCGTCAACGAAAAAATGCCCCTGCCTGCAATCCTGTTGTAGGTAAGGGTATCAATATGTCTGCTGGCTGTCTTTAGTGCCTTATTCAGAAATTCATCTGCAATTGCATCACCGCCGTAGACGTTTTTATAATAGATTTCGTCTGCATAGCTTTCATATGCCATAGGCTTACTCCTTTGCTGCTGCCTTTGTCTTTTTATCCGCTTTTAATGCTTCCAGCTCTTTTACAACACGCGCATATTCATCATATGATACGGTTTTTCCTTTTCCGTAAGCAATAACCTCTCCGCTATCGTCCAGAATATCAAAGCCTTTTGCATTGTAATAATCTTTTTCCGTTTCAGAGATTGTATATTCCCTGTTTTCTTTCACCGCTTTCATCATACCCTCCTTACTGGCTTACATTCATAGAACAGCCCTCAATTTTCTTTTCTAACAGGAACAGGTCACCAAAGTTTCTGTTCTGATAAAGATATCCGTCACCTACTCTTGAATCATGCCCCGGAGTAAACAGTCTGATGTAAGAATATTTATCCCTGCACACCACACAAGATGTATGAATCAGGATCGCATTTATCTGTTTTGCTTCTGATGCAGGCTTGAACCCTTCGGTAAAATCGTATGCTGTCTTCATTCTTGCCGCCGGTACCATTTTGATTGTGACATTGTCCATAGAATGTACTGTACGGTTGATTGTTGTCGGAGTTGTTACATTCATTACCCTCTGGATGCCTTCTGCCTCTTTTACAATCTTTCTCATAGTCGGTGTTACATAAAGGATTCTGCCTTCCTCCGGTACACCTGCTTCATCCATAACTGCCATTTCTCCGTCAAACCATTCAAGAAATGTTGCCGCATCAATAACCGTCTTGTCAATTCTTCCCGATAATGTCTGTAATTCAGAATGTAACTTTGAAAATCTGTAGCAGTCTTTTTCCGGAATTGCCTGTTCTTCCTCAAATGTGTTCTGAATATTGGCAACAGATAATGTAAGGTTGGTTTCATCAATATCCATCGGATCAATAAAAAATTCAATATCACGGTCGAATGATAACTTCTTTGGTGTCCAGTCATTGCTTAATGTTCCTGCATTAAACCCGATTGTTCTTGTATGGTCCTTGTATCCTGATACCGTAATACTTGGAAGCTTAATTGTTTCTGCATTAATAAATTTAACCTGCAGATTACTCTTTGTTAATTCATCAGAGCATAACTCCTTTGCGTACTTTTTCTGAAGCTGCTGCTGAAATTCTGTTGCATAATTGTACTCCATATTCTACCTTCTTTCTTATACTCCAAAAGCAGCATTTAACTGCTCCTGTGTTGTCTGTGTGTTCTGTCCGTTTCCCGATGCACCAATCTGAAAACCACCGGATACCTGCGCCTGCGGTTTTAAACCTGGAATATCTTCCAGTACCTGTGTTAATGCGGATTTAATGCTTTCTGTATTAATTTTTCCGTCTTCACCGACCGCTTTATCCAGTTCTGCCATTTTAATGGCATACGGAACGGTTTTGACATCTAAGCCAAGTTCCAGTGCCTGAATTGTCGCTTGCTTTTCCAGTTCTGCACGCCTTACCTGTGTCTGTGCCTTGGCAAGCTGTTCCTGTATTGCCGCAACATCAGGTGTATTCTCGGCTTTCTGCTTTTTATAAGCTGCAATCGCCTGTTTCATTTCATCTTCACTCATGCCCTGCTGCTTAAAATAGCCTTTTAATACCGTATCTTCTGCTACACTCTGCTTGCCGCTGATGATACCTGCCAGCTTATCATAGTCAATTTCTGGTGTTGCCGATGTGTTCTGCGTTCCCGCCTGCCCGCTTTCTGTCTGCTGCCCTTCTTCCGCAAAATACTGCAAGTTTAATGGTACAATTCTTTTCATTTTCCTGTGTTCCTCCTTTTTAAGTTTAAGTATTTCCCGTTGTTATCACAGTGGCTCTGCGTAGTTTAAGGTCTTCGGACCTGTGTTGCACTGGTGCAATCCGGGCATATAAAAAGGACGTCCATTGCTGAACGTCCTTTTTATTAATATTTTCTTGTTGATTTTTTTAATATTGGATATAATATAATTAAGATATCTTATAAGGAATCGATACCTTACCCCCTTTGGGTGAGGCCATCGATTCCTTATTTTCTTATACCAAGGCTATCTCCAATTCTCCCAAACCCACTTCTTTACTTTGTCATATGCTTCAACCGCCTCCTGCGGTGCGTTTTCAAGATGGCAACCAACCATATAGGGTTCATATATAGCAATCAGTTTTTCTATTTCTTCCGGAAATGGTCCACTCATTTTTCTCTCCTTTATTTTTTAAGCAGTTTATCACTGTTCCTGCTCCCATGCCCATTTTTTAAATTTTTCCAATGCTTCCACAGCCTCCTGCGGAGCATTTTCTAAATGACAGCCTACTAAATAAGGTTCAAATGTATCTATAAGTTTTTGGATTTCCTCCGGATATATGACTTTCATAATTTTTCTCCTTTTCTTTTAACTAATGTCATATATTCTGCTTCTACTTCATCATAACGCTGCGCAATATAACTTTTTTTCGCATACTCACTTATCTTACCAACATTATATTCATTGATTCCTAACGCGTCAATCCTTTTCTTACACTCTTTAATCTTCAATTCTCTTAATATCATATGCTACTGCACACTGATGTTCTATTTTACAACCTCTAGCCTTATCCCAACCTTTAACAAAATATACAACATCCGCCTGTGATAGAAGTTCTATTGATTTTCCTAAAAACCACAATGGCTTAGCTTCTGCTGGTGCTCCTTCAAAAAAAGACTCTATAACTTCTACTTTCTCACCTAATAGCAGCTCTGCATATTCTATTGCCTTTTTCCTTGTTTCTTTTATTTCCTCGTCTGTTTTACCTGCCATAGGCTGGCTAATAAATAGTTTTTTCATACTGTCTTGTCCTCACTTTCTTAAAATTGGGTATAAAAATACCACCAATCTCTCGACTGGTGGCTACTCATCTACTGTTCCTGTTCCCAGGCCCACTTTTTACACTTATAAAAAGCATCTATTGCTTCTTGCGGTGCATCTTTTAATTCTCCATCTTTAATATTTAACCTATAAGGTTCATATATCTCCATTGCTTTCTTTATTTCTTCCGGATAATCAATAATCATAATTCTTTCCCCTTTGATTTTATAATCGTCATATATTCGGCTTCAACTTCATCATATCTTCCATAATCCAGCATTTTTTCCGCATAATCACTTATCTTACCCACATTATATTCATTTATACCAAGTACGTCAATTGTTTTCTTGCACTCTTTGTTTAATTCTCTAATGTACTTGCCATAGTTCTCTTTAGTGATATTCCAGCCTTTACTTCTAAACTTTTCAGCCTGCTTCATATGCCACATTTCATGATATTCTGTAATCGCCTTTCCCCCCACAATATCTTCTGAAACAACTTCGGGTATATAATATACAACATTATCTACTGCATTATATTTGCCATATGCCTCTAATTCTTCATATGAAACAATTCTAATCTCAGGTCTTCTATTCTTTGAAATTCCCCACAATTCCATTGCCTTCATTGTATTGTTGTAGATTTCATGCAATGCCCTCGGCTTAATATTTGCCTTATCAGATATATAGACCTCCCCTTTATAGTCCTCAACTTCGCTAATATTTATATTTCTGTTATTTTTAACTTCAACTATTTTGCTTTCACCTCGATTTACAGGTTTATACTCCTGTTTTGAATCAACCTGTTTTTCCCACTGCTCCTTCCGTGCCGCATACATTTTTTTATTATCATCATCAAGAGAATACTTTTCAAGGCGGTCAAACCGTTCTGCCTGCCTTTGGGCATATTTCTGTTTTTGTTCCTCGTTGTAATCACCTTCAATCTGCTTTAATTCAGTATCTGTATACGGCTCTCCATACTTTGTAATTCCTTCAAAGTACGTTGTATGTATGTCTTTACAATTCGGATGATAAAGACCTGCGGTGATTGCCTGACTCATCAACTTATGTTTTCCGTCCGGGACACCGCCGCTCCATACATCATCTATTAGTATCTTGCCACAAAACGGCAGGCACTTCGGACAGGCATTTCCACGCTTTTTTACAATTACGGTCGTAACACCCCATTCTTTTCTCTTTTCACCTTCTCCTGTCAGATATGCCCGCTTATCTGCCGTTCTAATTGCCATGCTTGCATATTCTTTGATATTGTGCCTGCTGCCGTCTTTATATTCAATACTGTTTATGCCGGCGCTTAGAAAATCTCTTGTCGCCATATCCACTGCCTTTTCATATGTTCCCGCGCCTGTATTGGCATAAACCTGTGCATTGAATATAATCTGGCGGTATTTGTCATTTGCCATTCTAAGCGTAGCGCGCTCTGCTTTTGATAAGTCATTCTTTGTTGCCTTTGCCAATGCTTCTATTTTTTTATCATTTAATCTAAAAAAAGCAGCTTCCATACCCTGTCCGGGTGGTTTCGCTGCTTTAAATCCATTTTTAATTGCTTTTAATATCTGTTCTTCCTGCTCTGAACCTCCCTGTGCGCGGGCTTCTTTTATCAATTCCTCTACTGATGCGTTGATGTTGCTGAACCGACTTGAAAATTTCTCTGCATTGGCTTTCTTGTACTGTTCCAGTGATTTCAACTGTTCTATCTGCCATGCAGACCAGTTATATCCCTCTTTTGTTTCCTCTGCACGGTGCTGTTTAAAGTTGCGAATCATGGAGTGTATCAATTCATCTTCGATTGCACGAAACGCTTTTTCAATGTCATATTCACCGTTTACATATCTCGGCAACTTTATTCACCTCATTTCGGAATATCCTGCACTTTATCTACTACAAACCCGCCATTATCCTCACTGACTGATGCCTGTTCCATTGTTTCAATTCCCTGTTCTGCCTTTAACCGCATCACTTCCTGCTGTTTCCATTCCTCATCTTTGGAATCACCATACAATTCCTCTACAGAAGCTTCAATACTCATAATGCCGCCCTGCTTTCCTTTGGAAATTGTTTCAACCTGGCTCTCAAAAGACGGATTGGCATATTCTCCAAACGGTATTTCCACCGTATGGCTGGTTACAGCCTGCATTGTCAATACCTCATACGTCTGGATTGCTGTATTGACTACTTCCGGCAGGCTGTGCTGTATCGTTTCAACAATCTTATTTCTTGTGTAAAGTGTTGCCTTTTCTTTTTCTCTCTGTGCTTCTGCATTATCCAGCTTCTTTACATCAATCCCCAGCGTAGAAGGACTGATTAATCCCTGTAAACACAAATCCAGCGCCGTTACATAGGTACTCAGGTAGCTTTCATGTGGAATCTGTGGCTGTATCAGTTCAACCTTATCTTTCCCATCTTCCGACAAGCTTCCTTCTACCCGTAAATACTGGTTATCAAAGTCATTCGGTTTTATGATTTCTCCTGTGTCAGGATTCCTCGGACATAGTGATGTTGGAATATATTCTTTTGACCTGCCTCTGCGCAGCGCTTCAAGCCACTGGCTCCATACTTCATCCAACGCATCAAAGTTGTCACATTTTGAATCAAATACCGATTTTCCCCTGCCTTCCCACTTATTTGAATCATAAATCTTAAACGGAACCGCCATCATAAAATCGCCTTCCCATGTTACAGATTCCTGTAATCCTTCTGTCATTGGAATACTGTTTAACGGCACTTCATTTCCATTTGCATACAAGTGTGAGCAGATGCCGTTTTTCACGTATGTTTCTTCCAACAGGTATGTCCTGTGATTGTACCGATATACCGTTTTAAAAATAATCCGGCTGATTCTTCCATGCTGATAGACGTATTCTATATTTTCACCGGATATGAACTCAATCAACGGATATGGGCTTATTGTTGTATTAATCGCAAATTTAAAAGCTCCATCACCGACAACCAGTGTCTGTGTCAGCGCCTTTGTCATTACCGCTTCAAAATTATTATCCTTTGCTATCAGTTCCCACTCCTCCTGTTTTTCCGATACATTGATACTGTTCATATCCGACATTACAATGGATACCAGCATATCAATGATATTGGCAGGAAGACCAGTGTGAATTTTTCTGATTGCCCTTCCCGGTGTGGGAACCGCCTTCCAAAACAGTGTCCTATCAACATCAATGCTTTTATACAGCTGTGATAATTCGTCTGACTGTCCTCTATACCATATTTTATTTTTGATTGCATTGGATTCATAGTCCAGCTTTTCATTGATGTATATTGTACCAGCCGGTGCTGGCTGAATCTCTAAAAAGCTTCTGATTCCGTTTCTTACTTTGTCTGCCATTTTACCTATCAACCCCATTTCTTCTCACTCCTATCTTTGTACGGTAAGGAATCCAGTTGTACTGCACACTGTTTACCATATGGTCATTGCCGTCCTCCGGCTCCTGGTCCTTGTCTTCTCTCCACGAGTATTTATCCAGTTCTTTGATGTAATTCTCACAAGTATTCACAATATAATAGCACGGCTCTTTTCCGGTATCCGCATTGTAATCCATCCAGCCGAGCTGAAGCATGATTCTGTCAATTATCTCCACCTTTTTGTAGGCATTATTAAAAACATACAGACATTCCGGGTGCATCCTTTTGTACTTTGCAAATTCTGTTAATGTTGCCTGATCAGCCGAATCCACAAAAGTATTCCGTGCCATGCCGCCCCATTCTTTTCTGTTTCTCTCAAGAAAAACCACAAAATTCACAACCGTATCACTCGGTGCTATCGGATTGTCCTGTCCTGCATTGTTATATACCTTTTCATCCAGTACGATATAGCGCCCTTTATTGGTAATTGCCGAAAAAGACATTGCGATTGTATCCGGACTTTTGACTGAATATGCTGTATCCAGTCCCGCAGTGAATATTTCAAAATATTCGTCCTGCAGCTGTTTTCTGTCTTTAATGTACTTCTTTGCATCTTCTTTTGTAATCAGGTGCTTTTTATGGGAGAAATTACAAAAGACAAGGCCTGTCGCCTTGCCTCTCAATCCCTGTATTTTATTTTTGTACATCTTTGTTCCTTTCGGAACTGCATCTATCTTTTTCTGTATATCTTCCTGTGTCATTGAAGCATTATCATAAAATGTAAAATACCAGTGGATCCAGCCTGTGACCGGTTCTTCTTTTAATTCGTTAAGAAGCTCTGCCGGATAATCTTTTACGTACTTTTTTAACGGTCTGCTTCTGTTGATAAACTCCTTGTACACCGGAATATCCGGTGCATCAGGATTGGAAGTCGTTATCATATACTTACATCTGTGCGTTATTTCCCTCAAAAACTCCATATCCGCAATATTGACCTCATCAATATACACACAGCCTACCTGTGAACCTAATACTTTCTTCCATTTTGCTTTATTATCATAACCGCATACATAAATATACCTGATTCCATTCGGTGTCTTGTATTCAATGTGTGGCAGTCTTATTCTGCCTTTGCCGTTTGGATTGTACGTTGCCAGTCCGTCCAACTGCTCCAGCAACCCCCGCTCCGAATTAATAACATTCTTTTCGACTGTTCCAATGTCTGCACCCGCAAGAACATGATACTTGATATCCGATTTAGCAACCATTAACATAAATTTAAAAATTCCGACCGTCGTTTTGCCTGCTGCCGTTGTTCCCTCAAGATATTCCCTGTCTGCTTGCACTGTCAAAAAATCTTTAAATTTAGAAGATAAGACCAACATCGTATCACCTCCCTGTTTGAGGCTAATTTGGGGTAAAACTTCGCAAAACTCACGTTTAGCGAATAATATTTTTGATATTAAAATTGCCGCAAAGCTTGTTTATTACTGGCTTCGTCTGTTTTTTATACATTTAATGCCTTTGTGCAATATTACTACAAAACAGCAGAAAACACTAAAATTCCGTGACTGGCGGACATTTTTAGTGTTTTTTTAATCCGCCAAATCGTCTTGATTCACCTGCCGCATCTGTTCTAAAATCTTAGAAATATTGTCCATTTTTTCCACTGCATCATTATTTTCCACCGTACCTTCTGACAGCTTTTCTTTCTGTAGTTTAAGCAATTCCAGCCTTGCTTTCTGCTCCTGTGTCGCCATATCCATATGCTCTGTAAGCCACTGAAGTGCCTTCATCTGGTCAGCGCGTTTAATTTTGATGCCGTTCTTTCCTTCAGACACCTCGGAAATAATGCTTGTGTCTACGTCCGTTGACTCTTTCAAATCAACATAGCTGTATTCAGCAATCTTCTGTTGTCCTGTATTCGGGTCCATTACCGGAATATCCTGCCCGTCAACCCGCTTCCATACCGGAACTTTTTTCTTTCCAAAGGTAACATAATCTCCCATATCTGCAAACGCAATATCCATATACTTTTGAAAGATGTCTGCCTGTGTTAAATAGGCTTGATTTAGCTTTTCCTGTTTTAATCTGTCTATTTCCTCTTTTACCTTTGCATTTCTTAACAATCTTGAACCGCTTGACATTGCTACATACTCATCACACTGATATGCCTTTCTATAGGCTTTTGTGGCATTAAAACATTTTACAAAATACAAACAAAAAAGCCGTTGCTTCTCGGTTAATTCTGTATTTTGCAATACAGCTTCCACCTCATCAGCAACAGGCTTTTTATCGTCTGATTTAATTGATTGCTTTTGGGTGCACACTTTTTCATTTTTTGTGTGCACACCTTTTCTATCCCAGTTGTATCTCTTTTTCCAGCTCTTTACTGTGTTTAAAGTTACTCCATATTTCCGCGCTATATCTTTATACTTCATGCCGGACATATAATCATTTTCTGCTAATTCATAATTCGGTGCATTCGGCACAACCACCACCTTCCTTTACTGTTGTTCTATATCTGAATATTATGATTTCACTAAAATAAGCGCCGGCTTTCGCCAGCGCCATTCAGGAGGTGAAAAACTGCCGCACCTGCGGCTTTTGGATTTATCCGGTTTCCGTCCGTGGATTAATTCTTTATCCAGTTTAGATATTACACTTCTAATTCGTGACATGTGTGACATTTTCTAAATTTCTTTAAAAAATCTTTCTATCATCTTTTTGCAGCCGTTTTCTGTATACTTCCTTCCCATTGCAAATGCTACCTGCTGCCATGTCATTTCATCTAAAAACCTATATGTAATCATTCTCCTTATTCTGCTGTCTTCTATCTGTCCTATGTATTCTTCTACCTCATTGGTCAGTTCCAGTAGTTTTAACTCCCTACCATTCAACTGCTGCCGACGGCATATAAGAAGCGTTGTCTTTCTTGAGTATTCAGGATACGGATATCCTTCGATTTTATAATGTCTGTTTCCCCCTTCTCCACCAGTAACAGAATCCTGCTGGGTGTATCCCTGCTTTTCCATAACCGCAATTTGTCTTTCCAGTGTTTCAATCCTGCTTTTTATGTCCTTAATTTCCTGCTGCGTATCACAATATTGTGCCAATGCCTCTTTTATTCCCATATTTCCTCCCATTTGTATTGTACTGCTCTGTGTTTTGTGCTATAATACATTTGTTCGATATATGGGAACAGGAAGCTTGCAGACCGCGAATCCAGCAGGCTTCCTTTTTTGTTGCACCGGTGCAATTCTTGATTTTTAGGCAATCACGCAATTCATCTATTATCTTTTTCAAAGCAAAATACATTTTTTGTCTTCGGCAGCGCCTTTCTTGCATTTCCCGGCTTTGCCGCACCCATATACCTGCTGCCCCTGTGCATTTTCTCCCAAATATGCTTTATAGGCGCATTGTCCGCAGGTTTTAGTGCTTCCATTAATGTTTATCCACTCTTTCATCGTTTCCTCATGAATCTCCGTTCAAAATGTTTTCGGTAATCTTCTTTAGCCGCTGCGTGAAGCCTGTTATATGCTTCCTTTGGATTAAAAAAGACCGTATTCCCAATATAAGATGCCGGTATTGCCGGTGTGATATGTTCAGCTTCTATGTACCAGCCGTGTCCTGCATTATATATGCCCATAACCTTTGTCTGAAACAATCGCTCATTTGCATCTCTACAGGTATCATACGGACAGTCTGATTCAAACGGACACTCTACCACCCCTGTCTGCTGGTCACGGGTTCTTGGGATACACTCACACGTTTCATAAATGTAAATTGTATCTCCCGGCATACATGGAATTTTCTGTTTTGCAAGACGTTCACATACTTGCGTATACTGCCTGTCCAGTTCTTCCACCTGTCCAGGACTTACTCCCAGCTGCTCATAATCTTTTAATTTAAAAAGCGCCGCATATATTCTGCTGCCAACCTTTTTCAGTTCTTCTTCAGGCACTCCGTTTAATCCCCATTCGCCATTTTTCTTCTGCCATGTAAGCATTGTTATCACCTCTGTCTTTCTTATTCTCCCATACGCATCTGCCCCAGAATGTCCTTTTGTTCTTCCGCTGCTAACGTATCCAGCATATGTCCAATATCCTTTATATGTTCCCTGATTCCCTTAACGTCCTTTTGATATACACAGGATAACAGACCATTTGCAACACCTATCATTTCATTGAATACCGCACCTTTGTAATCCTGTGTAGACGGTTTTGGAGTAGAATCCGCTTCGCTACCGGTGTTTATGCGGCTTTCGGGCTTTTTAGTTTTTTCGCTTTTGTCTTCATCTTCCGGCGCAGGGGCTTCTGTATCTGCCTTTTCCGCATTTACTTTTTTTACATCTTCCTTACATGTTTTTTCAGGTGCCGGACGGCTGACCTTTGGTTCTTTGCGTTCCTTTGGCCGTTCTTCTTTTGTTTCTTCTGACGGATACGGTCTTTTATACTCTCTGCTCCATTCTTCCTGTGCCGCACCTGTTTTTCCTCTAAAAAGCTGTTTCCAGCCGTCTATCAACTGCTGCCATGTATACTCCTGCTTTTCCCCACTTCGTGAATTAACTAATCTGACAGTGGACTCTTTTGTTTTCAGAGAAAATACCATTCTTCCGATTCCCGCCAGGCGGACAAAATATATCTTTTCTTCATTCGGACACATATCGTCTTTCATCTGCTCTACTGTATATCCTGCCGCTTTGTTTTGTTCATATATTGCCCTGTAAAGCTCCGGTTCGTCTTCTCCGAGTTTTGCCAGTGCTTTTATCAGGTTATCATCGTAATTCGATGTAACGTCCGGTTCTTCCATTAACACCTCAAGGTCAGATATTTCTTTTTCCCTGTCGATTTCTTCTTTTACGGTCTGAATATCCGCCTTTGAAAACTCCGGTGTAAGCTCCTCATTAATGGTATCCGGTAACTGCAGCATAATAGTAAGCTTTGCATATCCAAAGCCTTTGTACTGCTCCATGAGCCTGTCAGAATTGCCGTTCTCACTGAATCTGTCGTTAATATGGATAAATCTTGATACCTGTGTCTTATCAAGTCCATATCTGGCTTTTGCCAGTTCAACAATGCTGTTATATCCCGAATCTTTTAAAATATCTGTATCCCTTGCCATTTTTAAAAGGTATCCGATTCTTACAAAGCCTTCTGCAGTCTTTGTCAGTTCAGTATCAAGCTCCTGCTGCCATTCATCAAATGTCGTTATAATTTCCATTGCTATTCCTCCAATCCCATGAAATCTGCTTCAAGGACATCTGCAAGAAGCTGTCCCGCAAGTTTTCCATGCCATATCCTGTTGCCGTTTTTCCTCAATTCACGATACTCCTGTATGCGCTTTTCATTTGCCGTTTCTCCCTGTCTGCGCTCCTCTGCTGTCATTTTCTTTTTAAATGCCGCCATGAAACGTTTAAGAAACGGAAGTGCTTCCTCAAGATCGGGATTCTGATTATCTCCCGTGGTTCTTTTCTGCCGTATGTTGCCGGAGGCTTCAACCTCCAGCGTATACCACGGCGTATCTACTGAATCTGCCCGCCTTAAAAAGAACGGATATGCTTCATGCTTCTGTATCCTGTCGTAATAGAAATCTGCATGATCCATGCAGTGATTGAGTGCTGTTCCTTCACGCACCATGTCTTCAATGCACCTTGGAGCAACTACCGCAAATTTCTTATCATGATATTCAAATTTCTTTATATCCGGAAGTATCTTATTTACTTCCGGCCACTTCTTTTCCAGTTTTTCTGACTGTTTCTTTATGGATTCCCCTTTGGAAAACAGCACCGCATCGGCATGTGCCTTTTTTAAATCTTTTGGCCAACCTATCTGTGATGCGGATACATTCCACTTATTCTGTTCTGCAAGGTTATAGTAATCTCTCCATGTGATTCCTGTCTGTATAAATGTTTCACCCGACTTTTCTGCCTGCCGCTTAATGTAGTTATATACTTTAACCAACTTAATCGGCGGCGGAAGGAATCCAAAATCCGATAAGTTGATTTCGTTTGCCGCAAATTCGCTGATAACGTAATCCGGCCATATTGTATCTGCCCGTTTTTCATGTTGCAGCCACTTTAAAAGGCATATGCTTCCGTCTAAATCTTTCAGTCGTTTTAATCTTGCATTGTCAATTTTTAATATCTTTGCAATCTGTGTCTGTCCCTCGCTCAAAAGCGTACTATCATACTGGCAACTCATCACATCCTTGGCAAGCCGAAACATTCCAATCTTCGCCAACATTTCAATTGCCGGATTATGTCTTTCAATGTAAAGATATTCCGCCGCGCTTCTTGGCAGTTCTGACCATAAATCAATTGCTGTGTTTTTTAATACCGTCCGTTTCAAATTTTCAATATTTTCCATATACAGCTTATGCTTCGAGCTGTAAAAAGAGTAATACGGTCTGCCCTCCGGAATAAATCTGTGTTTTTTATTCTTATAATTCCCCCATGTATAATGTACCGGAGTGTTGCCAAAATATAGGACTCTTTCCTGTTCTGCAAATACATGGTGTGGATTTGTATATTTTCTATCGCGATAATACGAACTTACTCTAAACGTCCTGATTACAAATCCTCCTTGTATCTCCTGAATACATTCTACATATCGTGCTTCAGTCGCTAAGGTCTGTATTTTGCTCTGGAGCTTGAATTTGACAGTTTTTCCACAGCACGGGCATTTTCCTTTTTTATTTCTCTTTGCCTGTATCAGCGGCACCTGTTTTTCGCAGTATGTGCAGTATCCTGTCTTATCCTTTATACTTTCATAAAAAATAAAATTTTCTACTGCTGCCTCATGAAATGCCCATCTTTCAAATCCCGGCGGCAATGGTGGTATCAGTGCCATATGTTCGTCCCACGGTTTCTGTTCTTTTGCTTCTGCTTCCTGTATCTTTTGATCACGGCATTTCCTTTGATATTCATTCAGGCCGTCAATACCTCTATGTATAACTCTTAAAAACTGACGGATTGTATCCCTGCCGCCCTGATTCTGCCACACACGGCTGTTTCTTTGTATTGTTGATAAGCCATAATCCCTATACAGGCTTTTTTGTACCTTATCAAGATTCACAAACAATCCTGTACTCCATCTGACTTCGTTTCCTGCTTCATCAAGAATCCGTGTTACGAACTCGCTTCCTTCCGGATTGCAATAAATCTCATAAGTGGGTGTTTTGATTCCTTCTGCCACTTTATCTGGGAAGAATACTGCTATCATCAGTATCCTTCCTCTTGTCTGGCAGCGAATCATCACATCGTATATTGTGTCATGCTTATACGTTCCCCATGAATTTACGTATTGAATGGGAGCATCTAATTTATTGCGCTGTGCCACCCGCCGCATGTGCGGTGTGGCATTGATTCTCTTTAAACTCCTTAATTCTTTTTTATACACAGTTTTCCACCTCTTAAACCATAGTACACATTTGCTTTTATCTGTTTTCCGTCAACGTATACCGGATAAATTTCCTGAATATTGCGGGTGTCTTTTTCTTCTTTCAACAAGAACAGGTATGATCCTTTAACCCCTTTTGCTATCGGATTCTTCCCCCGGACAATGATAAAATCCTCTTTAACTGTTGCCGCTCCTTTATCTTTACACAGGTGCGTTTCATTTTCTTCCCTGTCCGGGTACTTGCGGATGTACTCACACGCAAGTGCTGCAAGCTGTATCCTTGTAATCTCTTTTATCAGTGTCAGTTCGGTACAGGAAATTCTTGTACCATTCCCATCCTGATTAATGTCACCGCCCGCTTCCACAATAAAGAACCGGGAATCCATACTGTTGTAGTATCCGAGTGCACACAGAGGATTCTCTGCGCAGTGGAAGCCGTTGTGCGCGCATTTTGCTTCTTTTTCCCGGTACGTCTTTCCGGCTTCCATTGTCATAACTCCGCTTCCGAGCGTTGCCTGTAGATTCCGGTTAAATGCTTTTATGGCTCTCATGCTCTCTCCTGTCCTAAGTAATATTCACGCATCATTTTCTTTACTTCTGCACGGCTTGGAATCCCTAAATAAACCGGTCCTCTCATCTGCTCCTGTTTACCGTCATGCTCTATCGTTGTGATTGATACGATTTTGTCACTTACCCTTACTTTGCCCTGGAATGCCTTTGCAAGAAGCCTGCTCATAAACACCGCAAGGCTCTTTCCTTTTTCTCTTACGGCTGCTGCCATTGCCAAATTGCTCATGCACTCATCCGCAACCGCTTCATACCAGTCTTCCAGCACTCCATGCAACTCAAGTTCTTCTTTTTCAGCCTTTATTTTCCCCATTGCCGCCGTCAGCGGTGTTGCCAGTTCTGTAATCACTCCGTCCACGTAGTCATTTACATCATCTTCCTCAAGCCCGTTTTCAGCGGCAAACTGCTTTAATTTATAAATATCGCCCTTTAATTCCTCTGCTTTTCTGTTTAACTCCTCTGCTGAATTAAATTCTCCGAATTTTTCAAACATATCGTTTCTCCTTTCTGTTGCACCGGTGCAACTTACGGAATATCTCCATAATCTTTTACGCTGATATCATGCCAGCTTATTTCCCGTCCACAGCTTCCGCAGTAATCCATATTCCATACACGGTTCACTTCCAATCCGCAGTGCGGGCAGAATCCGGATATAATCCTTTCATCCCTGTTGTAATACGGTTCTGCAACCTTCATAATTCTCCTGCCGTCTTTTTCATAAAACGGACGGCTGTCGGCATGAAATATTCCCATTTCCCCGTCTGTCAGCTCTGCTATATTCATGGTGTTCGTATATTTCCTCCGTCATCTATATATGCGGCGCCTTCTGTGTCCTTGTAACTCTTTAGAAAAACCTCCCGCCACCTGTCTTCTCCGTACTTTTCTTCAAATGCCCGCTGTGCCGTCTGCTTGAGCATTAAGTCCACTGCCGGATTACCGTGCGGTGATTCTTCACCATGCTCATGATGAAACCGCTCGCATACATAGGCATACAAGCCATATTTTTCTGCAAGCTTTCTGTTTGCTGTTCCGTGCATGAAATGATGCTTATGCAGCCCCGTTGATGGGAGTTGTCCGAAATATCCCGCCTTTTCAGCTTTCAGACGGCACAGGTAACACTCTTTTGTCTGCTGTAAAATGCTTTTGTTCTTCATTGTGTTTCTCCTTTAATTTCTCTATACAGAACTGATGCCACAACGAGTATTCATGGGCTTCGTCCGTAAATGTTACAACATGGTACCTCATCAGCTCCGTAATCTGCTGCCACAGTTCCTGATTCTTTACCGGCCTATTACCGGATTTTTTCCAGCCGTTCTTTTCCCACTGGGCAATCCAGTGGTTATTCACAGTATTTAAAACGTGGGTACAACCGGTAAATATGCGGACTTTCTGCATTTTGTTTAATCTTCCCAATGCTTCCGCTATGATATTTAACTCAAGCTGATTTTCGGTACAGTTTTTCATTCGCCCGGAGTGGTTTCTCGTATGCCCGTTATATTCCATTGTGTAAACGTAGTATGCCGTCTTCCATATCCGTGGTCCTTTTGCTGTTGTCGTTATGTAGATGTTTACCACGTCTATCCGCCTCCTTCTTCTTTGTACATGGTGTATGAAAAATACTTAAACCCCGCCTCTGTATATCCTTCCCTCACAGAATCCGGATTCAGAATATATCCCTTCTTCGGACGGATTCCATGATTGAAGGTGCTGGAGCGGATAACCTGTTTTATCACAACCGGCTGTTTTAAGTTCCGGGACGGATTCCACCGTTTTCCTATCAACTGTCCTTCGGTTTCTTCTGTCTTTAATGCCGCCTTGATAAAGTACCTTGCTATACCTTTGTAATCTCCTTTGCTGTACAGCGGCTTCATGTCTATGCCGCCTTTTGTCCAGCACTGCTTTAATTCCTGCGGCGTGCAGATTGACATCATCATATGGATATGGGCAGCGCCCCGCTTTCCCAGTTCTTTTACATAGATGTATTTGAGCGGTATTCCCTTGTCTTTGAATATCTTTCTCATTTTCTTTAAGCAGTTACGCATATCCACCTGCATCTGTTTTGAATCTTTTGGACGGTTACGTGGAAAATAGGTGAACGTCACAAGCATTCCTGTGTTATCGGTAAAATTGGTATTCATCAGGCGGCGGAGTGTCCGCTCTGCCTTTCTTTGATTTACCCTCTGCTGACATTCACATGTCTGCCTGTATCGTCCTTCCCTCTTTTCCCCTTTGCAGTTATAACGAAGTGTGTGATATTTTCTTACCTCAAGTATCCTGCCCGCCACGCATATTTCCTTAATGTATGGCATATTGTTATATCTCCTGAATGGTTCTTTAGATAATCATTTAATCAAGCTTTCAAAAGGGGAAAATCCCCTTTTATTTTTTATTGACATATCACACATAAACCGTTATAATAATGTAAGTATTGGTATATGTTATACATCAATTTTTTGAGAGAGCTGCTGCAATCAGTTCTCTCATTTTTATTGTTCTATAAGCCGGTATGAACCGGGTACTGCACGCTCTTTAATTTCCAATTTCCGAAGCTTTTTCAGCATTTCACACGCTTTAATAATGTCATGTTTCTCTTTGGCATCATCAATGGACCTGTTGTAAAAAATAATCAGCGGTATGCTTCTCATATCTTTCTCCTTTCCGGCGGCATGAAGCTGCGTGATGCCGCCTGTTTTGTGATATACATTTCTTTAACCTTTAGGGTTCGGGAGCTTGTCCCGAATCAGGGCGGCGGGAATCGAACCCGCATGGCTGTCAGACGTGCGGCGCTGTGAGGGGATACAGCTTCCGGGGATTTTGGTTAGGGGATATGCCATTTCCCTGTTAAACGCCCTGTGAATCCATTTACAGCTTGTGACGGCTGTAAATGGAAAATATTGAATTTTTATGATATTCAGTATTGAAATCACTTAATTCAGTCACTGAATATCTGTACCTCCACTCCTTTTTTATAATAATTATTGGGCGAAGCACTGCCCAATTCATTACTGAAGGAGGTGTTCTAATGCATATGATTCCTGTTGTTTCATCTAACATCAAATCTATTGGATATGAGGATAATACTTTGTATGTATGCTTTAACTCCGGTTCTACTTACAAATACCTCAATGTTCCAAAATCTGTGTATGATGCTTTGATGTCTGCATCATCGCATGGTGGTTATTTAGCTGCGCATATTAAAGGCGTATATACATACCAAAAAATCAGCTAATCTGTAACTACCAATACTGTAACAGGGCCTGTTTCATTAATTGCTATTGATGAATCAGGTTCTGCGAAGTATATTTCAACACCTTCCCTGTTCTTTAATTCTTCTATCAAATCCTTTGTCGAATGATTTGAAATATCTTTCAGCATATGTATCACCTCCCTTTATTGCTTCTTTACATCCCCCATTGCAGCCATGCCGCTTTCATTTTTCTTTTTGTCGTTAATGGTGCAGATAACATTCATGCCTATCACCTCACTTCCGCTATTATCATGATATTTAAAATTTGCCTGACTGTGCCTGTCACGCAGTCTTTTATTATTCAGCGCTGAAATAAATCAGGGCGGCGGGAATCGAACCCGCATGGCTATCAGATGTGCAGTGCTGTGAGGGGGCTACAGCACTTGCAAATTTGGTTAGGGGATATGCCGCTTTTCCTGTTAAACGTCCTGTGAGCCGCACGGCAGTGGTAACACAACACTGCCGCGTGCTGTTGCGATTCTTTTATTTTGGCGGTGGTAGCTGTCTAAGGTATCTAATTTTTCACTGCCAAAGTGGGGAACTACCGCAACAAAACCCAATTCCGTCTACAGCTTCTGAGGGCTGTAAACGGTTATTCCTAATCCCTGTAAAACACCAGTATTCCTAATTTTTCAGCCTCTTTAATCTCGGCCGCCATGCCTTCACTAATGCCGAACTTCTGTCCGACATATACCACATCGCATTTTTTTAATATCTCCAGCGAAGCTTCCAGTCCTCGTTTTCTTTCTTCCGATTTGGAATCATTAAGGCAGTTTGTTATGTATAGGTGCGGAGCAACCGCACTATGTCCGTGTAACAATACCGTCCTTGTCAGTTTTCTGGCATATTTTATATATTTTTCAACTTCTTCCTTAGTCGCCCCTCGATACGGCGAACATATGTAATACAACATGCTTTATCCTTCCTTTCTCTTGCCAAATATCACCACATTCCCTATACTGTAACTACCGGGAGTTATTACTCCCTAGTATTTTTAATGAGGTGTATACTATGAACTTTCAAAACATTGAATCAATCGCTGTGGCTCTGTCTGTAATTGCATCCCTTTACATATTTTGGAGAACTCCGAAATATGTAAACATTAAGGAACGTTATGAAAATGTCATATTTCCATTATTTTCTCTTTTAGAACCCTATCTATTTGAGGATTTTTCTAAAGCACCTATTGATAAAGCCCTTTCTTTAATAAATCAAAATGCCAGCTATGCAGGTTCTCGTTTGAATGAATGGGCTTATTATTTAGGTAAGAATAATAACCAGTACAACTACAATTCATTTTGCAAACAACTTTATTACGAATATGATAAATGCAGTTTTATTCTAGGATTAAAAATACACTCCCTTTCGTATCGCATATCCCGCAAGCAATATCAGTCAAAATTTTTACTTGTTGCTTATCTACTTATTCATGTTTTTGCGCTTCTTATTGCAATTAGCATTACACTGATTTTGTTTACGACCGTATTGGTTATTACACAAAGATTGCTGGGTTTATAATGCACAAAATCATAACAAAAAGTGCTATAAGCACCAGCAAGACACCAAACTCCGTCTCGCAGCCAAATGTTCCAACCTTAAACAGATATATCCAACAAATTATTAAAATTACCAGCCCGGTATGATTTATCAGCATATCTGCTACTTTTAAAAATATATTTATTAACTTTTGGTCAATCTTTGACACTTTCTTCCTCCTTCAACCTAATCCGCCCCAGCTTATGTCATCCGGGGCTATGTCTGTTCAATCATCTACTTTTTGTTTCTCATATTTATCTTGAAAAACCTTCAACTTCCTCTTATAATATCTCTATCAGTACCGCTATACTGAAATACAAAAGTAGGAGTTTTATATGTTTAGTATCATAGCTGATATCGTATCTATTGTTAGTTGTGTCGTATCGGTGCTTACTTTTATTTCAACACATACAATACTCAAAAATACGAAATATCAACGCACTGAATATGAAAACGAACGACGTAATATTCAATCATCATTAATGGCATTACGCGATAATATTTGGGAAGATAATGTAGAATTAACATTAAAATTCCGCAGCAAAATAAGGACTGAGTTATTTTCGTATCGCCAAAAATATCTTGTAATATCATCCTTGCACTGCATATATCATTTATCGCGCGCTATTCGCCTATGTACAAGCGAAATTTCAGATACAAAATGCCGTGAAAAATTATGTGTCAGTTTAGATTATCTAATAGCACGTTTTGATAAATCGGAGGTTCAAAATCATGAATAATCAAATTAATTCATTACTTAAAAAGTTGATCAATTTAACAAAAGACAACTCAATCGAATGGGAAGTCTATTCACAATCTCAAATCAAATTAAATAACAACGAATCTTTTTTTCGCAGCAATCCATTTGATATGCTAAGGTCCGATTATCCTGTTATCCTTCATGAAAAAAGTTATGTTACACACTACAAAAATGGACTTATTGCCCTTATAGCTCAATCCCGTATAACTTCCGGCAATTATGTTGAACTTATTGTTCAATCTGACCCTTTTTCTATTGCTCAAAGTTTGGCTTCCAGTGATGATGATACACTTGAAAACCGAACACTAATCAAACGGTTATATAACCTTGTAGATTGTGTTGTTACTAGTCCAAATTTAAATAATTTTATTGATGACATCATCAATGATTAATAATGTCATCAATGTATTTATCAAGCCTATCAATTTGATTTAATTCCTCAGAGAACTTTCCCGGTTCTCTGAGGATTCTTTTTGCCATATTAAGTATCTTTTGTTCCGTCTTCAGCTCCAGTTCACGCTGTTTCGCCTTAATTCCATCTAATTCACAAATTAAAGCCCTGTACTTTTTCTTTGACAGCCACATTTTTATCCCTCCTTCAACCGGATCCAATCCTCCACATCTTTCTGCGTAAACCTCATCGGAACAAGCTTCGCGCCCCAGTATTCAGTTTCAACCGTGCAGGATTCGATTCCTTTTTCCTGCATAAATCTTAATAAATCCTCCGGACAACCAAAATTACCAAATTCTGTTCTTATAAGCATTGTTCTCACCCTTTCAACAAGTACATCAGATTACTCCTTCAATCTCTGCAAACCTTTTCGCGTTGATGAAGTATGACCACCGGCGTTCACTGGTACGAATTGCGTACCCCCAGGGGAAAACACCCTGTTGTAAGCCAAGTGCAATCGTGTTTGTGTGTTTGTGCATCAGCTTAGCCACTTCTCCAACTGTCAAGGTTGGGATGCCATCTTCACAATGCACAGGTTTAAAAGTTACGGTGGATTCTTCCTGTTCAAAGTAATCTGCCGGCAATCCAAGTGCTACTGCAATATCACTTTGAACCTGGTTTGACGGTATCTGTTTACCTGAAAGATACTGACTGACAGAGCCCTTGCTTTTTCCGGTCAATCCAACAACCTGAACCTGATTAATGTCTAACTGCTGCATAGCCTGTTTCAACTTTTCACTGAATCTCATTCATATCACTTCTTTCTACTTACTTCTTTTCGCTTTCTTCCTTTTTCTGCCTGTCCTTCATGAATGCCATACCCTCACCAAATGAAAGCAACTTTTCTTTTTCCATTTCTGATAAATCAGGAATGACCTTTCCGAAGGTTTCAAGAATCTTTTTTTCTTTCTCTGACATATAGCCACTTCCTTTCTATAAATTTTTGAATTAACCATTTCAGTCATAACAACAAAGTGCTGTGTCATCTCGCGCGGTTGATTCTTCCACTTAACGGTTTCTTGTTCTAGGGGTAAAGTGCCGATTGGTTCAGCCTGTCCGCTTTCTTCAAATAGTGCGGTACACTGTGCTTTCTTGCCCTACCGTTCCTGTTTTCTTCAACTACTTTGACGGGTCATGTTTATTCTTCACACGCTCTATCTGTTATCCGACAGCCTAACCACCATGTCACTTGCGTGTAGCCCTATCGCTTCACCCGTATCCTTCCTGCTTGCTTTGTTATTATGTTGCTATTATATGTGCTTGTGTTGCATTTGTCAATACCTTTTTTGTGATTTTGTTGCAAATTGTGATTTTGTTGCATTTTTATATTGACGTTAGGAAGTTTTGACCGTATAATTAGTAACAAGAAGGGAGGTGAATACATATTGAAAGACCGCATCAAGAAAATCAGAAAAGAGCTTGATCTGACACAACAAGAATTTGCAGACAGAATTGGTGTAAAAAGAGGTGGTATAGCAAATTATGAAATCGGAAGGAATGAACCAACCGATTCTGTTATTTCTCTTATCTGCCGCGAATTTAATGTCAATGAAGATTGGTTGCGAACTGGTGAGGGGGAAATGTTCATAAAACAGACAAGAGATGAACAAATTGCTTCGTTTGTCGGCTCAATACAGTCCAGTGAAGATGATTCTTTTAAAAAAAGATTTATTTCAATGCTTTCTTCATTAGACGAATCCGAATGGGAAGTATTAGAAAAAATGGTTATTATGCTACATGAAAAAAAAGACTAGGCATCAGCCTAGTCCAAGGATTGCTTTTATATAGCAGTAGATTAATTTTAATCTTCTATCATCTGCCCTATCAAGCAGTTCTATTATCATTTTTTTGTAGTTCATGTGTTTATCTCTTTTATGAACGCACGTACTAAAGTAGCGATACATTTATTTTATCAAACGTTTGTTCGATTGTCAATAATAATGAACGCAGGCGTATTAATGGAACTGCTCCTTTATACATCAGATCAAAAAAAGAACCCCAACCGTTGCAGCGGTCAGGGTTCAAGTAACTCAATCAAGCAAGGACTGAAATGATATATCAGTGAAAACTTGAAAAAAGCTATGCAACATGTATTATACCATTTCAGTCCTTAATTTTCAATAAAGAAAGGACTAAATTTTTATGAGTCGTCGAAATCCTAACGGTTATGGGTGTGTCACAAAATTATCCGGGAACAGGTCGCGTCCTTGGTGTGTTAAAGTAACCATATATGACGAGGAAGGGCACGCAAAACAAGTCCCTGTTGGATATGCTGAAACAGAGGAAAAAGGAAATATACTTCTTGCGCAATATAATAATAACCCTTGGAATATTGACCGGGAAAAAGTGACCTTAATTGTCTTATATCAGCGTTGGTCTAAAATCAAGCTGCCAAAACTCGGTGTTTCACTGCAAAGTTCATTAAAGTCTGCATTCAAACACTGTTCAAAATACTACGGTGTGAAATACCGAAGCCTGCGGGCATATCAGATGCAAGACTGTATTGACAACTGCGGATATGGATATTCCACGCAGGGAGCAATCAAAAACCTATGGGGACACCTTGACCGATTTGCATTTGAATGTGACATTATTGATAAAATGTATTCTCAAATCACTACTGCTCCACCGATACCTGAAACCAACAGGGCGCCATTTACCGATGAACAGATTGCGGCACTGTGGGAAATCAAAGATGAGCCTTGGGTCAATACTGTGCTGATCTACATTTACACCGGATTTAGATTACAGGAATTGTTGGGAATGAAAACCGAACAGGTCAACATTGAAGAATGGTATTTTCAGGGCGGTATAAAATCCGCATCCGGTAAAGGTCGTATTGTTCCGATACATGACCGCATCAAACCATTTGTAAAAGACTTGGTTGATCAGGGTAACACCTACCTGTTTACTTTTGAAGGTAAGAAGTTCATCCCTAATAAGTATTATGAATGTTGGAATGAAGTTATGAAAAAAATCGGTGCAGATAAAACACCGCATGAAGCCCGGCACACTTTTGAAACCAATCTTGACAATGCCAAAGGCAACCGAAAATGTATTGATATGCTAATGGGGCATAAGTCAAAGGATGTGGGAAACCGTGTCTATAATCACAAGACCATTGAGCAGTTACGGGAAACCATTGCCCTGTTAAAATAATATTTTTACGCTGAACTAGTAACAAATTAGAAACAAAAAAGGCGGGAAATGCTTGATTTTACGGCATTTCCCATTTTAAAAAAAGCATTTTACCATATTATTTTACAAATAACAATTGAGAATTGCAGGATTTCGTAGTAGAATAGGGAACAGTAGATTACAAGGAGGAATATCATGAAACATTTACTTAGTCCGCTTGATTTAAGCGTAGATGAAACTGAAGATTTACTAAACCTCGCAAGCCGCATTGCAAATGATCCTGAAAAGTTCAGCCATTGCTGTGACGGTAAAAAACTTGCCACTTTATTTTATGAACCGAGTACTAGAACACGCCTTAGTTTTGAGGCAGCCATGATTAATCTTGGTGGTTCTGTTCTCGGCTTTTCTTCTGCCGATTCCAGCTCTGCTTCTAAAGGTGAAAGCGTTTCTGATACGATTCGGGTTATTTCATGTTATGCAGATATCTGCGCTATGCGCCATCCAAAGGAAGGTGCTCCTATGGTTGCCGCTGAGAAATCCGGGATTCCGGTGATTAACGCAGGGGATGGCGGTCATCAACATCCAACCCAGACTTTAACAGATCTGATGACGATTCGCGAACTGCGTGGTTCTTTGGATAATTTTACGATTGGTCTGTGCGGCGATCTGAAGTTTGGGCGTACGGTTCATTCCCTGATCCGCTCCCTGATTCGCTATAAGAATGTGAAATTTATTCTTATTTCCCCGAAAGAACTGCGTGTGCCGGATTATATCCGCGAAGATGTCCTGATTCATAACAATGTGGAATTTGAAGAAGTTGAACGCTTAGAAGACGTTATACCACAGCTTGATATTCTCTACATGACACGTGTCCAGAAGGAACGTTTTTTCAGCGAAGACGAATATTTAAGAATGAAGGATTTTTATATTCTTAACAAAGAAAAAATGGCTGCTGCAAAGGACAATATGTATGTACTGCACCCGCTTCCGCGTGTCAATGAAATTTCCGTAGAAATTGATGACGACCCGCGCGCGGCTTACTTTAAGCAGGTACAGTTCGGTGTCTATGTACGAATGGCGCTGATTCTGACACTGCTCGGACTGGACAAAACAGTTTAAATTTCTGACACATCAAAAATCATGCCGCGGATACGGCAGAACGGAGGACTTTATGTTAAATATAGGCGGATTAAACGAAGGCTTTGTATTGGACCACATCGAAGCCGGCAAAGCCATGATGATTTATAACAATCTCGGACTGGACAAGCTCGACTGCTGTGTAGCTATCATTAAAAATGCCCGCAGTAATAAAATGGGTAAAAAAGATATTATCAAAATCGAAGGCGGACTCGATTTGGTAGACCTGGATGTACTTGGTTTTATTGATCACAACATCACAGTCAATATTATTAAAGACGGTAAAATTGTTGAAAAGAAACGTCTTTCACTTCCAAAAAAGATTACAAATGTGATTAAGTGTAAAAATCCTCGCTGTATTACTTCTATCGAACAGGAATTAAAGCACATTTTTATTCTGACAGACGAAGAAAATCAGGTATACCGCTGTAAATACTGTGAAGAAAAATATACCCGCTAAATGCTCCGATTATCGTTATATCGGACTGTAAATTTAAAATTTAAATAATTAGAAGCTGTTATCTGCATATATCAGATAACAGCTTCTTTGATTTATAATCTATTCACACTGTGCCTGTTCCATGTCAAAGTGTTCTTCCAACTTTGTTGAAACTCCGGCAATTTCATCAATTTCCGTTAAAATGTCTTTTACAGAGTTATTCTGTGCAGCAATCGTTTCCGAAATACTCTGAATGGTTGCTGAATTTTCTTCAGAAGTTGCTACCAGCGTCTCCATTTCTTCCTGAATATTTTCAAAAATCTCATTATCGACTGGCATTCCACATCTGCCGCAGAACTTAGCCCCATTCTCCAGTTTCATTCCGCAATTTTTACAGTACATTACATTCTCCATTTCTTTTGTTTTTTTATTTTATATTAGTTGTCATTTTATGTATATATACATTTTTCACAATTATATTAAAAATATAAAATACCCACACCCTATTATCTCCATTCCTAATCATATACACATTTGCAATTATCTTGTCAACGACTGAATCTCTTTTTGTATAAGTCTTCCTGCCGCCTTTGCCAGCTCATCAATACGACGTATTCTTGTAAATTCTTTTCTATATATCTTTTCTGCGCTATTGGCCGCCGCATCATTTCCCATAAAAACAGCTGATACATGTATTCCTTTATCACGCAGTGCACGTACCTCATTGGCTGCATCATTAACAGAAATATCGTCGCTATAATCATGCCCAAACGGGCTGTCCTGTGATGGCAGAATACGCTGGCTGTCATTAGGCGCAGCATCTGTTAAAATAATCACAAGGTGCCTGTCAGCCACCCCCGGGTTCATATCAAGGATTTTACCAATTCCCCGAAAAGCAAGACCATCACGATTCCAACCGGCAGCATAATAATTGAAAATATTGTCGCATTTCTTATCCCTAAAAGACTTCAATATATGAAAAACTGTATATCCTCTGACACTGCAAAATCTTGTTACCCTGACCGGTATATTACATTCCACGAGGCTTTTGGCAATAATTACTCCCTGCGCAGCAAGCATTTCCTGATACTGAAGCCTTGAAGCAGATGCATCAAGAAGCAGATCCACTGTAAAGGACGGTTGATTATCATCCTCATATGTGTGAAAAATCCTGTTATCTTCTATATATTCTGCACGCCATACTTTAGTTGTATCAAGCCTTCCGCTCTGCCCTGATATTACATCTGTCTTCTGACTTATATATTCGCTATTACGGATTTGTTCAACCATATGTGCAATAAGACTATCATAAAGCCGTACATTTTTATTATAATATGAATGATTTCTTTCAACCTGCAGCTGTGACTGTTCTCTTAAATGAAGAAATTCCTTCGGTATATTTTTCTTTGTTATATATTTTCCATCAGTAAACCATAAATGGCATCCTGTATGACTGCCTGTACACAGTTCTTTTTCTATTTTAGTAAGAGTCTGCTCTGATATAACAGATCTTCCAAAACAATTCTCAATATAAGAGCAGTCATCATTTTCTTTCTTATATGTTATATTATCTTTCTTTTTACTGTAAGCTGCTCCACCAGTCATATTGTCCGCCTCAGAAGAACGCATAACCATTACATGATTATTTCTTACAGAGCTGACTGGCATTATTCTTGTCATTATCCGGGCAAATGCCCCTGTAAAATGCAGTCGTAACGCTTTTTTTTCATGTTTTACGCCATCAAAAAGATTAAATTTGCGATAAATTGCCAGCACAGTATCTATCAACCGGTCTGTTTCAGGCATTATCTGTGGTGTCAGTTCTGCATACAGCTTTTGTTCATTTGGTGTCAGCAGAACCTTCTTTTTCCCTGACACACTGCTCCATCTGGCTGACTGCATATTATATACAAGCCGGTTTTTGCTCATCCACTCCTGCCTCGACAGCTTATATTCACCTGCAAAAAAAGCCTTTCCATAATAAACCCGTAGATCAGTCATAGACGGACGTTTTAATGCTTCCTCTGTATACAGTACATGTTCCAGATAAAGCCATGTCAGATCATCCAGCATAGCCTGACTGATATCTCCGTTCCAATAACCAAATAAAGTGCTGATTGCCTTTTCACCATAATACTTATATGCCAGTCCAATTATAAGATTCATATATAAATCTGAATCTAAATCCCCTGTTTCAACAGCCAGAAACAATGGATCAAAATTATAGCGTTCCGCCGCATTCCATACCTGATTAGCAGCCCGTCTTTCCTTAGCAGTATAAGAAATGGTACGCATTATTCAAACACCTCCGTATTATGCAGCTTTAAGGGAAACCTTGAAGCTATGACATCACGTATAAGCTCTTTTTCATAGCTGTCAAATATCTTATTGGTAATTCCAAGATCCAATGCATCCCTGATTGGAATACCCTTTTTTATAAGACTTATAGCATCAATTAATCCACGCAGATCCAAAGCTTTCTCTGTAAGTTCACCATTTTCACATTTTTTCTGAAGTTCATTAAATAAAAGTGCAAACTGTTTGTTATACTTAGTAACCAGTGAAGGGAACTGATCCTTTAACAGTCTCTCAAGATCTTCCTTTGCCAGTGGCGGCATCTGTATAACTACAAATCTTGAGGCAAGTGCCTCATTTAATTCCCTTGTACCTGCATAATTATAATTCATCGTAGCAATAAAACGTGTATCATCTGCAACCTCTATCCTGTCATATCCTGGAACATCAATTACACGTCTGAAATCAAGTACAGAATGTAAGACTGCAAGTGCTTCATTCCTTGCCATATTGATTTCATCGAGAATCCCAAAGCCGCCGCTTTGTGCACAACAATACACCGGTCCGGGTCTGAATGTAACCCTGCCATCGCGAAATGTATCAGAACCTATCAGCGCAGCCGCATCCATATTAACATGGAAGGAAATATCCCATGCCGGACGTTCAAAAACTGCTGCAAGATTCTGTGCAAGCACATTTTTTCCCGTTGCCTTCTCTCCTGCCAGCAAAAGATTTCTGCCACACAGAAGCACTGCAAGAGCCTCTTCCCATACCTTATTGCCATAATAATGAAAATGTGGTACAGGAATACGTTTTTTTAATGCTTCATCTACAGTATGTTCTTCTGAATAATGCCGGACTTCTTCTACAAGCTGTGCTGAAACACCTTCCTGCTTCAAAAACTCAATCAGATTATTCAATACCAACACCCCTTTAACTGTTTTTTTATATTTTAATTATATTCTTTTTATTTATTTATTTCAAAACTTTCTTTGATATTTTCAATAATATCATATTCTTCACTTACAATACTACTCGCATCATTGGTTGCATGATTGATATTTTCAAAATATCCGAGCAGACCGTTAATCGTTGTAACGCTTTCTGCCGCTGCATTCGTACCGGTTGTAATTTCTTCATCTACCTGCTTTGTCATATCGGTAAGCCATTTTAATATATCCTGGATATTACCTGCTGATTTTGCACTTTCTTCTGATAAGGCACGGATTTCATCTACAACCACGGCAAATCCTTTTCCGTGTTCGCCTGCTCTTGCTGCTTCAATTGAAGCATTGAGTGATAACAGATTGGTCTGTGATGCAATGGAATTAATTTCCCCGAGAATATCTGTAATATGTTTCATTTCGGTCAGCAGTGCACCGGTCGTCTTGTGCGCAGCGCCAACTGTATTTTCAACAGACATTATAGTGCTTTTCGCCTCTTCAACTGCTGCATTTCCCTTATTAACAGCGTCTTTCACATTATCAAATCCCTGCTCCAGCTGTCCGGCAAGTTCATTGTTTCTATGAACTTCTTCTGTTGCCGCATTGACCTTATCCATCACCGTTACCGTTGACTTCACAGATTCTTCTACAATCTGAGCCATCTGTGCAGCTGCCGAGTTGACATTGGCACTGCCGTCTGCCAGTGTATATACTGCATCTTTTCCTTTTTTTACCGTTGCAGTAAGATTCTTTGAAATATCATTTGCAACTTTTGTAAATTTTTCATACCTAAGCTCCATTCCGCAGACATTTTTAACACCGGAAATACCGTAGACTGTTTCCAGCCAGTCCTGCGGCAAAAACAGAATTCGAAATGCCTGCAGCACGAATTCCACCGTGTGAACAAATTTAACACATAAAACTCTTAATAAACGCAAAAAACAGACATATGCAATGCTGCAAATACGTTATTTCCTATAAATTCAAGTATTATTTACCACTTCCGACCATAAATTCTGCCTGAGCGGAATGGTTCCTGTCAATGTCCGGCTTCTTGTATCCGGCTGGCTTCCGCCAATATAAACGGTATAGCCCTCATCGGTAAAATAGATCTGCCCATTTTCATCGTAGAGTTCAAAAGCCTCTTCTGATAACCAGACCGTTACCTGCTTTTCTTCCCCCGCCTTTAAAAAGACTTTGCCAAAGCCCTTTAACTGCGGATTCGGACTGCCATCACACAAAGCCTTTACATAAACCTGAACGGTTTCGGCACAGTCAAAGTTTCCGGTATTGCACACACGCACAGAAACCGGAAGCTGTATTTTTTCTCCGGCTTTCATTTTCTGAAACGTCTGCCTGCCTGCGCCACATTCCATATTATCATACGAAAATGAAGTATAAGTAAGTCCGTAGCCAAACGGATACAATGCTTCCTGCTTCATATAGCGGTAAGTTCTGTTTTTCATGGAATAATCCGTAAATTCCGGCAGTTCTTCCGTGCTTTTATAAAATGTAACCGGCAGATGTCCCTGTGGGCTGACTTCCCCAAATAAAATCCTTGCCACCGCACGTCCGCCCTGAGCACCCGGATACCAACACTGCATGACCGCCGCGGCACGCTCCTGTGCCGTGTTGACCGCCAGCGCACTGCCCGATAACAGTAGGACAACGACAGGTTTTCCACTGTCTAATGCCGCTTCAAGAATCTGATTCTGCTCTCCCGGAAGCTTTAAGTCCGGCTTATCGCCGCTTGCAAAATCATTGCCCGCATCGCCTTGTTCACCTTCAATACCTGCGTCCAGTCCCAGACACAGAATGACAACATCGCCCATTTCTGCCATTTCACGCACCTCGGCAATGCGGTTCTTCTTCCAGTTTTCTTTATACAAATCACAGCCCTCGGACACCAGCACCCGGACCGAATCCCCAACATAATCCTGTATGCCCTCGGAAATTGTAATGTAACGCGATGCCGTCCCTTCATAATTACCGACAAGCGCTCTCCTACTGTCTGCATTCGGTCCAATCACTGCGATTGTCCGGAGTTTTTCCCGATTCAGCGGCAGAATCCCGTTATTTTTTAATAGAACAAATGTTTTCTCTGACACACTTTCGTTGAATTCACGCATTTCTACGGAATCTACAACAGAATACGGAATTTTGTCGTAAGGATTGTCCGGCAGCTCCTTATCCTGTTCCATGCCCAGCTTCAGCCGGGTGGTATACAGATTCGTCACCGCCGCCCGCAGTCTGCTCTCCGAAACCATACCGCGCGAAACCGCTTCCGAAAGGTGCAGATACATATGTCCGCAGTTTAAATCACAGCCGTTATTCATCGCCAGAGCCGCCGATTCCACGGCATCTTTTGTTACCATGTGATGCTGGTAAAAATCGCGCAGTGCGAAGCAGTCCGACACAACATGTCCTTTAAAATGCCACTCATTCCGCAAAATGTCTGTAAGCAGGGTCTTACTGCCACAGCACGGCTCGCCGTTTACGCGGTTATACGCACCCATGACTGCTTCGGGCTTTGCCTCTTTAATACAGGCATGAAATGCTGAAAGATACGTTTCATACAAATCTTTTTTTGTAACCTCAGCGTTAAAGCTGTGCCGCAGTCCCTCCGGGCCTGAATGTACCGCAAAATGCTTAACACAGGCCGCCGATTTTAAGTAATGTGCATCATGTCCCTGTAAGCCCTTTATGTAGCGGATTCCAAGCCGCGCTGTCAGATACGGGTCTTCGCCGTAAGTTTCATGACCGCGTCCCCACCTTGGGTCCCGGAAAATATTGATATTGGGCGCCCAGAAGGTCAATCCCTTGTAGCGCCCGACATCTCCGTATTTTTGCTGCATATTAAATTTGGCACGTCCTTCCGTAGACACGGCATCGGCAACCTGCTCCATTAAATCTTCATCAAATGCTGCCGCAAGCCCGATTGCCTGCGGAAAAACCGTTGCCGTACCGGCTCTTGCCACGCCGTGCAGTCCTTCATTCCACCAGTCATATCCTTTAATATTCAGCCGTTCAATCGGTGGCGCACTGTTTAACGTCTGGTCTGCCAGTTCCTCAATTGTCATCTGCGAAACCAGTTCTTCCACCTTCTTACGGTACAAATCGCACAGTTCTTCATTTTCTGTTAATTCCGTCTGATGATTTTTCATTATAATACCTTCTTTACTTTTCTTTCATCATAGCGGAATTATCATGGAATCTCAACGTAAATTTTGCGCTGCATTTTTACATAAGTAAACAACTTTTATAAAAGCTCATCTTTTTACTTTAAAAGCACTCATTCCCGGATAAGCTGCCGCACTGCCAAGCTGTTCTTCAATACGTAACAGCTGGTTGTACTTTGCAACGCGCTCTGAACGTGACGGCGCACCGGTCTTAATCTGGCAGGTATTTAATGCCACTGCCAGATCGGCAATCGTGGTATCCTCTGTCTCACCGGAACGATGGGATGCAATCGCTGTGTAACCGGCTTCATGTGCCATTTTAATGGCTTCCAAAGTTTCAGATACAGAGCCAATCTGATTTAATTTAATCAGGATTGAATTGCCGCAGCCCAGTGAAATACCCTTTGACAGACGTTTGGTATTCGTTACAAATAAGTCATCCCCTACAAGCTGTACCTTGTCACCAAGTTCTGCCGTCAGTTTCTTCCAGCCTTCCCAGTCTTCTTCATCTAACGCATCTTCGATCGATATAATCGGGAATTTTTCAACCAGCTTCTTCCAGTGTTCAATTAATTCCTCTGAGGTATAAACTGTTCCTGCTTTCGGAAGCTTGTATTTTCCCTTTTCTTTGGTCTTCCATTCGGAAGAAGCTGCATCCATGGCAATCATGAAATCTTTTCCCGGTTCATAGCCTGCTTTTTTTACGGCTTCAAGAATCGTTTCGATAGCTTCTTCATCGGAAGCAAGTGCCGGTGCAAAGCCTCCTTCATCACCGACAGAAGTTGCCAGTCCTCTTTCCTTTAAAATAGAGGCCAGCGCATGAAATACTTCCGAGCACCAGCGCAGTCCTTCTTTAAAAGACGGCGCTCCGACCGGCATTACCATAAATTCCTGTACATCCAGTCCTGATGATAAAGCATGACAGCCGCCGTTTACAATATTCATCATCGGCACCGGAAGTCTGTTTCCGCTGACACCGCCTAAGAACCGATACAGTGGAATATCCAATGCTGTCGCAGCCGCTCTGCAGCATGCAATAGATACGGCAAGAATCGCATTTGCCCCCAGCTTGGACTTGTCCTTTGTTCCGTCTGCCTCAATCATTGCCTTATCAATGGCATAAATATCAGAAGCGTCCAGTCCTCTTATCGCTTCGTTGATAATTGTATTGATATTTTCTACGGCTTTTTGTACACCTTTCCCCAAATATCTGCTCTTATCGCCGTCACGCAGCTCCAGTGCTTCAAATTCACCTGTCGAAGCACCGCTTGGCGCTGTTCCTCTTGCAACCGTTCCGTCTGCGAGATAAACTTCCGCTTCTACTGTCGGATTGCCTCTTGAATCCATAATTTCACGTCCAATAACCTTTTCAATCTCTAAATAATCCATACTGACCTCTTTCTGAGCGATTTTATCATGAAGCAGCGGCAACGATTCCGCATAAACGGTTTTTCATCTGCTATTCAGAAAATCTGCTTTCGCCCGGAAGCAGATTTCCGTGTAAAAAAATAACACCTGTTTTTCTTTGTTCTGCCTCCGTCTGCCACAGTCCGTCCTGCGGACTGCAACAGTTACGCTGTAAGTTCAGCAGTCTTACAGTTTCCTTTTATCCTGTATTATGGACAATCCTGTATATTTTATCCAAAATATTTAAAAGCTTTGCTCTTATAATAAAAGCACCGCAGAAAACATACTCCTACATTTTCTGCGGCACTTGTGCCTGCCGATATTTCTATCTGCATTTTTTACCTGTTCTTTTTACAAATATTTTTACAAACAACTGAGCAGCACTATAAGCCGGGTTATGTATCAGATGATTATCTATCTAGTCCTGCTGTTACCAGCAGGCTCAAGCAACCTACCTAAAGCACGACGGGCCGCCGTATCGCTTTTATTCGGTCTTGCTTCGGATGGGGTTTACATCTGCCGCTTCTGTTACCAGCCGCGCGGTAGTCCCTTACACTGCCTTTCCACCCTTACCAGCATATGCTGGCGGTTTATTTCTGTTGCACTAGCCTTGGAGTCACCTCCACCGGACGTTATCCGGCATCCTGCCCTGTGAAGCCCGGACTTTCCTCACCTGCTGCCTTTCGGCAATTGCAGCCGCAATCATCTGTGCTACTCAGTCTTTTTTAGTTTGTATTTTCTTTTACCATACGGAATACATCAATACGGAACTGGGCTTCTTTGCCAAGTCCTACAAAACGGCAGCCGTACTCCGTGCCGTCTTCGTCCTGTGATGCAATCCGCACAACTTCAATAACGGTTTCAATTTTATCACATCCGCTCATTTCAAGCAACATGTCATAAAAAGAATGTAATGGCAGAACGTTTTTTGTTTTAAATGCAATTCCACCACTTGATACATTCGTTGCATGAACAGCAATAAATTCTTCCTTAGTATCCTGATCTGTAATCGGACGAATTGATAAATTCGCTTCTACATCAATTCTTTTTGTTCTTCTTCTTTCATCACCCATAAGTACTCCCCCTGTTATGATCCTTAAAAAGTAAACTTTTAAGTTACTTTATTAACATAGCATCTCCAAAACTGAAAAACCTGTACTTTTCCTTTACGGCTTCTTCATAAGCCGCAAGAACGTGTTCCCTGCCTGCCAGTGCTGAAACCAGCATCACCAGCGTGGATTCCGGCAGATGGAAATTGGTAATCAGGCTGTCAATAACCTTAAACTGATATCCCGGATAAATAAATATCTGGGTCCAGCCGCTGCCGGCTTTTACTGTACCATCTTCTGTCCCGACAGATTCCAGTGTACGTGTACTTGTCGTACCGACTGCAATAATCTTTCCGCCGTTTTTGCGCGCCGTATTAATCTTGTCTGCTGCTTCCTGTGTCACCGTATAAAATTCTGAATGCATATGATGCTCCAGAATGTTTTCTGTCTTTACCGGACGGAACGTTCCAAGTCCGACATGCAGCGTGACACGGGCAATTTCAATACCCTTCTCCTGTATCCTTTCCAGCAGTTCTTTTGTAAAATGAAGACCCGCTGTCGGTGCCGCTGCAGAACCTTCATGCTTTGCATAAACGGTCTGGTAACGGTTCTTATCCTCCAGACGGTGTGTGATATACGGTGGAAGCGGCATCTGACCCAGTTCATCGAGTATTTCTTCAAAAATACCGTCATAAGTGAATTGTATCATACGATTGCCTTCTTCTACAATATCCACAATCTCTCCGATTAATTTTCCACCGCCAAAGCTGATCTGTGTACCGATTTTTGCCTTTTTACCCGGCTTTACAAGCACTTCCCATGTGTCTTTTAAATCCTGCTTGCGGGTAAGCAAAAGCACTTCGATTGCCGCGCCCGTTCCGACTTTTTCGCCTATCAGTCTAGCCGGAATCACCTTGGTATCGTTAATGACCAGACAATCTCCCGGATTTAAGTAATCAATCACATCTTTAAAAATTTTGTGCTGTATTTCCCCTGTCTTTTTATCCAGTACCATCAGTCTTGAACTGGAACGGTCTGACAGCGGGTCCTGTGCAATCAGCTCCTGTGGCAGATCATAATAAAAATCATGTAAATTCATTGATTCCATATGCTGCTCCATTCCTATCTTTTTCCGCTTCGCGGCAGTTAGCTTTTCTGCCGCAGAACGGGCTGTTTTTTATTCATAATTAAGAACGAAGTTCGATGCCCATGCCGGAAAGGTCTCCCAGAATCTTTTCCATAATCGGCTGGATATCTTTATCTTCTAATGTTCTGTCCTTTGCACGGAAAGAAATGGTATAAGCTACGGACTTGAAACCTTCCTTAATCTGTGCACCTTCATAAATATCAAACAGGTTATATTTTTCAAGAAGCTTTCCGCCTCTCTTTTCAATAATCTTTTCTACTTCACCGACAAGTACCGTCTTTGGCATTACCATACTGATATCTCTTGTAACAGCAGGGAATTTTGCAATGCCTTCGTACTTTCTGTCAAATGAAGCAAACGGTAAAATTTCCGGTAAATCAAGTACGGCAATATATGTTCTCTCGCCCAGTCCATAGGTGTCTGCAACATCCGGGTGTACTTCACCGAGATAACCGATTACAGTATCTTTGTAAAGAATCTCTGCCTGACGTCCCGGATGTAAAAATGTCTTTCCGGCTTCCGGATCATATTCCGGTCTTGCACTCATACCGATTTTTTCTAAGAATTCTTCAACAACACCCTTCATTGTAAAGAAATCGCCGTCGCCGTAGAAGCCCAGTGTGAACTGTACTCTCTCATCCGGAAGGTCTTCTCCTTCTACCGGAACATAAACCTTTGCCAGTTCATAAAGCTTTACATCTTTATTTCTACGGTTGTAGTTGGTTGCAAGCGAATTCAGCATTCCGTTTAACGGCAGTGTTCTCATAATGGAGAAATCTTCTCCCAACGGATTGGAAATGACAACTGTCTTTCTTTCCTCTGCATCTGCTGCCAGCTTTAACTTATCAAATACCTTCGGACTTTCAAATGAATAAGTCATTGCCTGTGAGAATCCGCAGAACTGTGCGATTTCTCCGGCTACATCTTCCACTCTCTGCTTGAAGGAAATCTTACCCATTGTAGAAGCTCCGTGTGGCAGTGTTGTAGGAATATTGGCATATCCGAAAAATCTTGCAACTTCTTCCGCAATATCCGCTGTTCTTAATAAATCCTGACGGAACGTCGGAATAATCAGTTCCTGCTTTGCTTCATCATAGTCTAATTCAAGCATCTTAAAGTATCCAAGCATTTCTTCCACGGAAACATTTGTACCCAGTAGTGCATTGATTCTTTCCGGTTCAAACGGCACTCTGACTCTTTCCTTCTTATTCGGATATACGTCAACCACGCCGCCGACAATTTCACCGGCTCCAAGTTCTTCGATTAACTGGCATGCTCTGTTCATTGCCGCCAGTGCATTTTCAGGATCTAAGCCCTTTTCAAACTTACCGGAAGCATCTGTACGAAGACCCAGGCGCTTTGTTGCCTTTCTGATATTTGTGCCGTCAAAGGTTGCAGCTTCAAATAACATGGTCTTTACGTCATCCGTAATCTTGGAATTTTCACCGCCCATGATACCTGCAAGACCGACAGCCTTTTCACCGTCACAGATCATCAGCATATCAGAATCAAGTGTTCTTTCCTGTCCATCCAATGTCATGAACTTCTCACCGTCTTTGGCACGTCTTACAACAATCTTACCGCCTGCAAGGGTGTCATAATCATAAGCGTGCATTGGCTGACCGTATTCTTCCATAACGTAGTTTGTAATATCCACGATGTTGTTAATCGGACGGATACCTGCTGATGCCAGTCTGCGCTGCATCCACTTCGGTGACGGAGCAAGCTTGATATTCTTTACAAGTCTTGCGGTGTAACGGCTGCAGAGGTCTGTGGCTTCCACATCAACCTTTACATAATCGTTAATGTCTTCTGCGTTGCCTGTTTCTGTTACAACCGGCGGTGTAAACGGCTTTCTGAAGGTTGCCGCTGCTTCCCTTGCAATACCGATAATACTGTAGCAGTCTACACGGTTGTTTGTAATTTCATATTCAAATACGGTATCATCCAAACCGAGATAGTGAACGGCATCTTCTCCAACCTGTGCATCATCACCTAAAATGTAAATGCCGTTTTCCGGTGCATCCGGATAAAATTCACGGGAAGAACCGAGTTCTTCAATGGCACACATCATACCGAAGCTTTCTACACCTCTTAACTTACCCTTTTTAATCTTAATGCCGTCTTCCGGAAGTGCGCCGCCGTCATGACCACCTGCCACACGTCCGCCATCTAATACAACCGGTACTTTCTGTCCTGATGAACCCACCGGAATATTCGGTGCGCCTGTTACAATCTGAACAGTTTCACTGCCGACATTCACCTGGCAGATTACCAGCTTATCTGCATCCGGGTGCTTTTCGACCGATTCAATCTGTCCGACAACGATTTTATCAAGATTTTTGTCAAAAGCGGTAAAATTTTCCACCTTTGTTCCCGAAAGTGTCATTGCGTCCCTGAATTCCTGGTCTGTTACTTCCAGTCCCGGAACCATTGCCTTAATCCAATTTAATGATGTATTCATGATTCAATATCCTTTCCTCGTATCCAATTTCTTTGCTGTCTTACAGCCGTCGTTCTTTTTAGAACTGTTTTAAGAATCTTACGTCATTTTCATAGAGAAGTCTCATGTCATCAATTTCATACTTCAGCAACGCAATTCTTTCCAAACCGATTCCGAATGCAAATCCTGTATATTTGTTCTGGTCAATACCGCTCATTTCAAATACATGCGGGTGAATCATACCACAGCCAAGAATTTCAATCCAGCCTTCGCCCTTACACATACGGCAGCCCTTACCGCCGCACTTAAAACATGTCACGTCCATTTCTGCACTTGGCTCTGTAAATGGAAAATGATGAGGACGGAATTTTACTTTTGTTTCCGGTCCGAATAACTCTCTTGCGAATTCAGCCAGTGTTCCTTTTAAATCTGCAAATGTAATACCCTCATCAATAACCATGCCTTCAATCTGATGGAAGCATGGAGAATGGGTTGCATCGACTTCATCTGCACGGAATACCCTGCCCGGCGCAATCATACGGATCGGCAGCTTGCCTTTTTCCATTTCACGGACCTGAACCGGTGAAGTCTGGGTTCTCAGTACAACTTTATCATTAATATAAAATGTATCCTGTTCATCTTTCGCCGGATGATTTGCAGGGATATTTAACGCTTCAAAATTGTAATAATCATATTCTACTTCCGGTCCTTCTACGACTTCATAACCCATGCCGACAAATATTCTCTTTACTTCATCGAGTGCAACAGTGTTTGGATGTCTGTGTCCGACATTGTTTTTCTTTGCCGGAAGTGTTACATCAATCACTTCGCTCTTTAACTGGACTTCACGCATTTTTGCGGAAAGTTCCTTTTTCGCGTTTTCCAGTACTTCCTCAATTGCCTGTCTGGTTTCATTTACGATTTGTCCAACTGCCGGTCTGTCCTGAGGTGCAACGTCTTTCATGCCCTTTAAGACTTCTGTAAGTTCTCCCTTTTTACCCAGGAAAGAAACTCTTACCTCATTTAATTTTTCAAGTGAATCAGTGGAATTAATCTGGGCTAATGCCTTTTCTCTGATTTCATGCAGTCTTTCTTTCATCATTTTCTTTTCCTCCAATTGCAAAACCTAACTTTTATTTTATCATATGACTACAAATTGGCAAGCAGTTTTTACTGATTTCTTACGTTTTTACTCTCAAACTGCTCAATAATATGGATTGCTTCGTCCATACAGTCGGGATTACGGACCGCTGCCTCTTTAATATTCTTCTTTGCTTCCTCAATCCTGTTTTCGTTATATTCTATCTGTTTGCGCAGTTTCTGGCGCTGTGTATTCAAATCGTGCCGCACTTCCACCATATCCTTGCTGTATACAAGGGCACGTACCTGTGACAGCCACAATTTGGCATCATAGAGTCCGAGTTTTTTGAGTAAATCCAGTAAATCTTCTTCTGCTTCACTTAATTTGGTCGTCATCTGTACAATCTTGCGCTGCTCATTTTTCATGTCCATATAAACTTCATATTTCTTTGACAGTTCATACGAACTTCTGACATGATATTTATGATATTCATAATCAAGCGTATTGGCTGCGTTGATATACTTAATCTTTGTTTTATTCAGTAATGTCGTAGCTTTATTGAGTTTGATTTCCGTCACCAGAACCTGCCGTTCCGTATATTTTAGCAGGGCAAACATGCCAAGGGCAAGCACCGCTCCCAGAAAGGCAACGACAATATAAAGCATGGTATTTTGTGTATCTTCCGTTACGGAAAGCGCAATGAAAAATACCATAAATACGAATGCCAGCCCGACAATCGCGGCAAGGGCAAGGCTTCTGATACGCAGCTGGCGCGTTGTGAGTGCCGCAGCCTCCATGCGCAGACTCATGCGTTCCCCTTCAAGAATCCTCATATCCCGTTTGACGGTTTCATAATACGATTCCTGTTTTTCCAGATACTTCATACCACGCGGCAGTTCATCTTCAAACTGTTCCATGCGGTGATACGTATGGGTGGAAAGCTTATGCTCGCCGGATTTAAAAATCCGCCGGTCTACCGTCAGATTATCTACACGGTCTGCCGTTTCCGTAATCCTTCTGCGGATATTGTCCGGTGCCGTATCAATCAGCTGGATATCCGAAAAATGTTCCGTAACGACATTGTATTCTTCCATCGCCAGTTCAATGTGTCCGGTGGCTTCTTCCATGATTTCACACTGGCTGCGGATATAAGCTTTTGTTTCTTCCTTATCGTAGTAATCCGTATTAATATTGTCCAGACGGCGCGGTGTTCTGGATACATCCGGGATATGTACGGCACTGGCATCGAATTCTTTATCTTCTTCCGAATAATTTAAAACTTCCTGAATCCGCTTTTTTTCTTCTTTTTTTTCAAGCTGTTTTAAATATTCCGTTTCTTCTTTTTCTTCTTTTGCCAGCTTCCCCGAATAATTTTCCTGTGTCCCTGCCTGATTCATCTTATCTACTACATGAATCAGGGACTTTGCCTGCACACTGTTTAACAGCTCATCATACTTTTTTTCTTCTTCTTTTGCTTTTCTGCGCTGTTCCTGAATTTTTTCTTCGGAACTGACCTTTTTATTCTTTTTCTGCGGTGCTTTTGCTTTTTTTTCATGCTTCTGATAATTTTTTTCAAATTCGCTGACAAGTCCCGTTAAATCTTCTGTCCGCGAATTATCCGCATTTTGTTCTTCCCCTGTATTCTGCTCATCGTCATAGACAAAATCATCAATGTCTTCAATGTCCTCGATATCTTCCAAATCGTAATTTTCTTTAATTGTTCCCTTGATATAATTTAATAATCCCATATTTCCTCATTTCATCCGTCTATGACGTATACCTTCTATACTGCGCTTTCCATCTGTCCATGCAGTCATCAATCGCCTTATAATACTGTGCTACTTCACCGTCGGATTTTAAGTGTTCCATTTTCTGCATCGCACGGTATTCATCGCTGTAACGTGCATTGTCTGTAAGCAGTTCCAGTTCTCTTTGCAGCACCTGTTCTTCTTCCGGTGCCTGCATATCCTGTATCTGTTCCTCACCCTCTGCCATACGGCATGCCGCAAGATAACATTTCCGGGACTTTTCATGCTGACCGATTTTATACGCTTCTTCAAAATACTTTGCCGCTTTTTCAAAGAAGAACATTCTGGCATAGGCAGTTCCCAGATTGTGATAGACCTTTGCGTAAAACAGCCCTGAAAGATTGATGTCGCGCTCTCCATTTACAATTTTATCATAATTGCTGATTGCACTATAATAGCAGCCTTTTTCAAGGAACCGGTCTGCACGCATTTTCATCCGTTCATAGACATTCTGTGTATCCAGCATCGCAAGCAGGTCCTTTACCTGTTCAATTTCTGCCGTATCATAATAATCCACATACTTTAAAATGGTCACAACCGCTTCCGCCAGCCCTGCATTTTCACACTTCAACTGCTCAAGCTTGTCTGCCAGCAACGGTTCCTTAATCTCTGTCCGGATAAACGCAATAAGTTTTTCATCTAAAAATGCATTTGTCAGAATATAGATATTGTTGTATATATAATAGCACAATTCTTCCAGTGAATAGATTTGTACCCCCGGTTCTTCCAAAACCAGCGGCTTTAATGCCCGCCCGGTCCGGCATAAAATGATTCCGCTCATATTCATTCCTCTTTCTGTGCAATTTTGTCTGTTTCCAAATTTATTTCTTCTTCCACTACAACCCCGGAACTTTTGACAAATCCGCCAAAGCCCATATCTTCTATCCGTACCACGCAATGGCTGTCACTGTCAAAACGGACTTCAAAAGCCACTCTTGTCATCCTGCCCTGGCGGAACGGTATCGCACTGATGTCAATTTCCTGTGTCCATTCATGTCCGGTGTCACATCTGTGCAAAATAACAGGAATCGTTCTCATATCTTCCAGTATCAGTTCCACACTGCGTCCGGCTTCGTACCAGTTCGTTCCCGGTCTGACCATGCGGAACCGCTTTTCCTCGCCGCGTTCTTTGATATTTAATTCAAGCCCCGTGGTAATGCGGTTTCTGCACGCCAGCAGTCTGCCGCTGCTATGACCGGCAGAAGTGTCTTCCTTTAATGCAGCATATGCAGCACCTTTTACAAACAGATTCTGTCCCGCAAATGCTTTTCTGCGCGCGCACAGCACATGGGTCAGTTCCTTGGGCAGATTTTCTGCTTCAAAACCGGCGCCCGTCAGATATACCGCAGATACGATTTTATCCTTTAATGCATCCTGCACACAGTGTATCAGTTCTTTTTCAGCCTGCGCCAGTGTTTTCCGTCTTTGCGGCACGGAACAAATCATTTCGGAGCTGTAAACGTGGCTTTCCTCCGGTATCATTTCCTGACCGCTTTTTTTTACAATCGTCATATAATGCGTATGCAGTCCGTCTTCCCTGTAATCGAGTAAAACCGCGCCGTTGACATACAGCTCTTTTTTTTGTGAAAAGGCGTAATACGCATAAGCTTCCTCATGGCTGATAAAACTCCAGTTTTCCTTTGCATACCCTGTAAGCTGTACTGCCGCCGAGAGTTTTTCTAACACCGGCTTTGAAAAATCACTGACGGTGACACAGATAGAATCCCGTTCTCCTGCCTTTCGCCCGTTTTTTGGAAGCAGCGCAAGCAGCGTACAAAGAAGTTCTTTTAAATTATCCTGATTGGCACCGGATAGCATAAATCCAAACTGATACTTCTGCCGGTTGTCCACGGAATTTACAACGCTTACCGATACCGGCTGTCTTTGCTGTTCATCATAATAGCAGATTTGGGAACTTTCCTGCCCGATATCTATTCCAACTATCAATTCAATCTCCTTCTGCCGCCTGCGCAGCTCCTTCATTCTTAAAAAGGCTGAAACATCTGTTCCACAACGTAATCCTGCACGCAGTACCCCTGCATGAGTTTTTTCATGGTTGCCATATCATGCATTTCCATGCTGACAAGCATATCATTTAAATAATCAAAACGTCCCTGCGGCTCTTTTGGTGTCACATTGTTACAAAGCAGGCTGGCATCCTGTGTTTTTTTCTTTTTCTTTCCGTCATCTTCCAGAAAATAGTACTGTATGCTTTCCCCGTAAAACAAAGAAAAGCTCTTTGCATAAACACCGCCTGCCACACAGGATAACACTTCACTTTGATATTCTTCCTTATCATCATGACGGTAGAATATCTGTACTTTGCTGTTTTCCGGTGCATAATACTCTACAGTTGTTTTGTCTGCCGCATTATACGGAAGGGAAAGTATCCCCTTATACTGCTCATAAAATGAAAAGAAAATATTTTCCGCACACAGCATATCCATCAGCTTTTGCAGTAACAGCATATGTGTAGCGCCAAGCTGTTCCTGTCCAAACTGCGTATGGTATTTTAAATATGCCATACCACACACCGGCGGCATTTTTTTATTTTCCAGCAGATATCCGCCGATACAGGTAAAGACCTGTTCGTCTGCCGTTTCGTGTTTCACAAAATAACGGTACGCATTTTCTGCCAGATAAGCCATTTCAACCGCCGCATCCGGCAGCTGCTGACGGTAATACGTAAAAACTTCCGGAATTCTGCCAGATAAATTTCCTGTAAATAGCCGTTCCACCAGTATCCGCTCTGCCAGTGCCTGGCACGGCACCCTAAATCCTGCACAGGCACGCCATACTTTCATCATTTTATCGGACTTTGCCTGATAAAACTGTTCTAAATATGCCAGTACATTTTCGTCATACTTGCCCTCATCAAACACATGAATACAGCACGCCAGCAGTTTTTCATTGTATTCCTGCGGTCTTAACAAAATCATATTTCTTGCCATACGTAAAAGCTTTGCCGGTGCGGCTTCTTCAAAACCGTATTCACATACCAAATCAAAAGCATCCTCATACATGCCTTCTGCAATACACGTTTCAATCAGCAGCGCTGCATCGTGTATCTGCAATTCTTCTTTTAAAATCTTTTCATAGCGCTCTCCAAAATCTTCGCCATGATAATATTCATGATAATACTGTATCTGCCAGCTGTTTAACCGTTTTCTTGTAATCTGGTTGACATTGCCGTCTGCCATCAATGCAAGACAGACTGCACAGGCTTCTTCATCGTTTTTACGCTGTTCTAAGCTTTGTTCAAACCAGTTCAGCAGCAGATAAATGTCTTTGCTGCAGTAATCATCCAGCGCTTTTAAATATGCCGGATTATCATAAACCCTCTCGATTTCATACTGGATACTGCCTTTATGTACCTGTTTGCCTGCATCTTCAAACATCAGAATGCAGTCCCTTGTATACATCTGCACATAGGCAGTCCGTCCCACCAGCGTACAGCGCTGTCCCTTGCGCAGTTCCTTGTGCTTTACCAGCACCGACTCAATCTTGTCATTGAATACGGTAATACGGTATGTAAATAAGTATCTTGACAAGAATGGTGCCGTTTCTTCATTGACACCGACATTCTGAAACAGCCATCCATAAATCACTTCCAGATAAGGATCAATATATCCCTTTTTCATCTGCCCATAGGCAAACCGCTCTATCTGCGGTGCATACGTGTTCATGATTTCTCTGGAGCTGCTGTGATTTTTTAAAATGTCCGCATACAGATATGCCTTGCTTTTTGTACTTAAACTGCTCTCATATGTAAAGTAACGCAGTACAATCTGCGGCAGGCGTTTTAATTCTTTTTTATCTAAACTTTCTATATAAAATTCATACAGACGCGTAATGCGGAGTCCACGCAGAATTCCCTTCTCGTACAGTCCTGCGTATTCCGGTCCAACCAGCTCATTGCGGATCATATGTGTAACAAGTACGGTTAAGATTTCATCCTTGTCAAAAAAGTCGTTTAATGCTTTAAGCAGTCTTAAATACTGCATATCTGCCACTTTACCGTTTGCAATCATTTCACACACATACAAAGTCAGTTTCGTGGAAATTATGCCGTACTTACAGCCGAACTGTAAAATGTGCAGTTCAAAATCGTTTAACACACGCAAAAGCTCCGGCTGTGCATTTAAAATCTGTAACGCTTCATAATACATCACAGGACTTACACAGCCATTGTGGTATGCATCCTTAATCCGTAAAAGCTTAATGCTCTTATTTGCATCTTCCACAGCATCCAGATAAAATAAAACCCACAGAACGCGCCACGTATCATAGCCGTTTTCATAATAATCCCGGATTACCTTAACTGCCGCAAAGGTATAGGACTTATCTTTATAATACATTGCACTGACATACAGGTAATAACAGTACAATTCCACATGGCTGTCCTTATTTTCTTCAAGAAAATCCCTGACATTGTCAATCAGCCAGCCGGCTTCATCACTGCGGTTCTGCACCAGCAGAATCTGTGCCTGTGCCAGCTTGAAAAAAATATCGTCATCGCAGATACCGCGCATGCGTTCTATAATCTGTAAAGATTTGTCCTGCCATGCCCGCTTGTCTTCCCGCTTCATTCTGAAACTTAAATATTCCTGAACCAGCGCAAGAACCGCCTGCTTTTTCTCACGGTGCGTATTTTCCTGTCCGGCGCAGTCTACTTCAATTTCAACCGTATATTTCTGCGTAAAAGAACAGATTGTCATTCTGCCCCAGTTCCTGCCCGCGTGCAGCTTGTCCGCATCAATGACATATTCCAGTTCATACTTATTGCCCGTAAAATTCTCAGACGTAATGCGTGTTATCTTCGGACAGATAAACGGTACATCCGTTTCAACCGTAAGCTCCGTATACCCCCAGCCGCTCCTGGTAATCGTTATACGCTCTTTCACGCTTTCCGTAAAATCCGCAAATGTCTTTGTCTGCGGAAAAACATCTATGCCAACCGGTGATTTTTTCCGCACGGCAATTAAAAATTCTTCCATTGCTGCATAAACGTTGGCTTCACTGCCGTTTTTAGCGCCTTTTACCACATCATAAATATTGGTCTGTACCGGATCGTTTTTTAAAAATATCCGTTTAAAATCCGGCGATAAAAAAAAGCCTGCTGCCTCCTCCGGTGAAGTCTGTACAAGATTGGCAAAATGAAACATACTGCCTGCTGCTCCCATGCTGGTCATGACCTTCTGCGCTTCAACCGTGTATTCATAAGATACGCTTTTTTCACCCGCACTGCTGACAATATAAAACTGTCCCTGAATCACCGTACCTTCTTTTAAATCCGCGGCATCTACCGTATAAACTATCTCTGCCGGTGTCGTGCCAAACTGGGGTTTTTCAATGCGGACACGTGCATGACTGGATAATACAATGCCGTAAGCCGGCTGTGATGCCGTAAACCGGAACGTAAACAATCCCTGTCCGCCTGCCGTGACACTGCCGGTCAGCGTATAATCCTGCACTTCTAATTCCGGTCTTTGATATGTAAATTTTCCTCTTGCTAATCGATTGATATACTCCTTCATTCGGAATCAGCCTCCGCTTTGATTTTATCTAAATGCTCTTTCATCTTTTTCTCGTAACCGATTTCTGTCATTTCATAAAAACGACTGTCTTTTAATGCATCCGGCAGATACTGCTGTCTGACATAGTGGTTCTTATAATCATGTGCATACAGATACCCTGCACCGTGACCTAGCTTTGCCGCACTCTTATAGTGGGCATCCTGCAAATGTGCCGGAATTGGAGCGGTCTTTTGTGTTTTTATCACTTCCATTGCCTTATCGACTGCCATATAAGCCGCATTGCTTTTCGGTGCGCATGCCACATACAACGCCGCCTGTGAAAGCGTAATCCGTGCTTCCGGCATACCGAGCCGCTCAACCGCCTGTGCCGCCGCCGAAGCAACTACCAATGCCTGCGGGTCTGCATTGCCCACATCTTCACTCGCACAGATTAAAATCCGCCTTGCAATAAACCGCACATCCTCCCCGGCATATAACATTCTTGCCAGATAATAGGCGGTGGCATCCGGGTCTGAGCCGCGCATACTCTTAATAAATGCTGAAATCGTATCATAGTGGTTATCACCTGTTTTATCATAGCGGATCACACGCTTCTGGATACATTCCTGTGCCGTATCCAGTGTGATATGCACTTTTCCGTCTTCTGATTTTGCCGTTGTAAGAATTCCCAGTTCTACTGCATTTAACGCACTTCTTGCATCACCGTTTGCTACGTCTGCAAGAAATTCCAGCGCATCTTCGTCAATCTGTGCATGGAAGCTGCCCATGCCTTTTTTTTCGTCCTGTACGGCACGCACAATCAGCTTTTTAATATCTTCTTTTTCAAGCGGCTTTAATTCAAAAATAACCGAGCGGGATAAAAGAGCGCCGTTGACTTCAAAATAGGGATTTTCCGTTGTCGCTCCGATTAAAATCAGCGTCCCATCCTCCACATACGGTAACAGATAATCCTGCTGTCCTTTATTAAAACGATGAATTTCATCGACAAACAATATCGTCTTTTTACCGTACATGCCGAGATTATCTTTTGCCTTGGCAACAATGTCTTCCATATCTTTTTTCCCGGCAACGGTCGCATTAATCTGTTCAAATGCCGCACTGGTCGTATGGGCAATAACCTTTGCCAGTGTCGTCTTTCCCGTTCCCGGCGGTCCGTAAAAAATAATGGAGCTTAATTTATCTGCCTGAATGGCGCGGTAGAGCAGCTTGTCCTTTCCGATAATATGCTGCTGCCCCACCACTTCATCCAGTGTCTGCGGTCTTAAACGAGATGCTAACGGCGATTCCTGCTTTATTGTATTTTCACGCATATAATCAAATAAATCCATAGTTATCCTCATTCCTTGGCAACTTGTTGCGAAGGGGCGATGAGAAATCCGCGCAGGCGGTTCCTCATCTGCCATCAAGGGGATTTGTTTTTGCTCAAAAACAAATCCCTGTGTGAAAAAGCTTTGATTTAAGGCTTTTTCACACTATCCCCTTTTAGTCTTTAAACTGTTCTGCCATTGCCTCTAATTCATTCTTTTTCTTTATAAAGCATTGTAATAATCTTGGGTTAAATATACCGCACTCTCCGTCCAGAATCATCTGATAAGCTGTATCATATGAAAATGACGGTTTGTAACAGCGTTTACTAATCAGCGCATCATAGACATCTGCCAGTGACACCAGCTGTGCACCAATTGGAATTTCATCTCCTGTAAGTCCTTCCGGATATCCGCCCCCATCGTATTTTTCATGATGATACCTTGCAATCTGCGAGCAGTACTGCATATATTCTTCTTCCCCTTCATCGTTAAAAATACGAAGGATAATATCATATCCCTTCGTTGTGTGGGTCTTCATAATCTCAAATTCTTCCGGTGTGAGTTTTCCCGGCTTTAGCAGAATCGTATCGGAAATTGAAATTTTTCCCACATCATGTAATGGCGATGCCTGTACAATCATATCAATATCGTTCTGGGTCAGTCCATATTCCGGGCATTCCTCTTTTGCACATTCCGCCAGGATTTTTGTAAAAAATTTCACACGCTTAATATGCGCACCGGATTCCACATCACGGAATTCTACAACATTGCCTAGAGATTCAATAATTTTTTCATTCAGCCGCTGTATCTTCCGGGTCTGACGCATGGTCTTTTCTTCTAACGCATTTTTGTGTTTATATAAATCAATGATGTTATTTAAGCGGCTGCTGAAGCTGTATGTATCAATCGGACTTGTCACAATATCAATAACACCATGTGCAAATGCATTTTTATAGACATCTTCTATATATTCACCGGATAAAAAAACAACCGGAACATTATCGATATAATCCATTTTCCGCATATAATCAAGTAAATCAAAACCGTTTATCCCATTGGCATACATTTCCGTCAGCACCAGACACAGAGAATCCTTTTTTTCATCAACAATCTCGATTGCCTCCTGACTGGTATCTGCTTTAATAATTTTATATTTTCCCGTAAAGATATCTCCCACCATATGCTGGATACCATCATTTGCCATTACTACAAGAATGGATTCTGTATATGCCTCTTTATATACCGGATTGTCAGCCTGTACGGAAACACCTGTCATTCCCTTTTCTTTTGCCTGTTTTAACGCCGTTTCCGCGCTGCTGTAAAGCTGCCAGAAATCTGTGCCGAAACGTGAACTCACCGCTGTTCCCACTGTCACTTTTATCCGCACATCCGGATATCCGGTAATTGTTGTCTGCTCTGCTACCTGCATAATTTTATCCATATACTGCTGCTGCATCTTTTCTTCGTACAGTGGAATATACAAACAGAACTCATCGCCGCCAATACGGGACATCACCACATCGGAACGGAATATAGATACCATATTGGCAGCCATATTGTTGATTACCATGTCCCCCGCGGAACGTCCGTATGTGTCGTTAATCCATTTTAATTCACGGATATCCATTACAATAATCGCACAGTTGCCATCATTAAGCAGTGCTAAATCGTGATTTACCCGTTTTTCAAAACTGCCTCGGTTATAAAGACCTGTAAGCATATCATGTTCTGATATTTCCATATAACTGCTGTTTTCTATTTTAACCTGGGAAAGCGGCGCTGTATCGGTAACATCTGAAACAATAATCTGCGCCTGCATTTCCCCGGTCTTTTCATCTTTGTAGATTTTTCCATAACAGAAAACTACAATGATATCGCCATTCTTTTTCACCAGACGGTGTTCCTGTATATTTTCGTTCTGGTTCCTGCGTATCTGCATCATCTTTTCTATATATTCAACGATATCTTCTGCCGGAATCAAATCGGTATGTTTTAATTGATTTTCTCTGTAATCTTTTTCAGTATATCCTGTCAGTTTCTCAAAATTTTCATCTGCCGAGATGATACGGTAATCACTCATCCGTATTCTGTAAACAGAATAAATAACATCTTTTACATTACTACTCATTTATTCCTCCACAGGCTCTAGTAAACCCAATAATAAGAAATATAACATATTTTTTTTCAAATTTCACTACCCGAAAGCAGATTTGCCTATTTTTCACAAAAAAATACAGCAAAAGCATACAAATTAAGTCTATTTCATATACTGCATTAAGAAAATGAATTGCTTTTTAGCGGAAATGAGCTTCTTATGCGTAAAACTGTGCTTCTTTATCCGGCAGTCCGTCTGACTGCCCTACTTCTTTCCGTATGTTTTTTGTTAACCTCCGTTTTCCCCTGCATTACATATGCCGGAAATTCCGACAATGGTCCTGCCATTACCTCGCCCGCCGCCATTTTAATGGAAGCTTCCACCGGACAGGTGATTTATGAAAAAGATGCCGATACAGTCTTACACCCCGCAAGCATTACAAAAATCATGACATTAATTCTGATTTTTGATGCATTAAACTCCGGTAAAATCAACCTGACCGACGATGTGACCGTATCCGAATATGCCGCTTCCATGGGCGGCAGCCAGGTCTTTTTAGAACCCGGCGAAACACAGACGGTCGAAACCATGATTAAATGTATCAGTGTTGCCAGTGCCAACGATGCCTGTGTTGCCATGGCAGAACTGATTGCCGGCAGCGAGGAGGGCTTCGTTGCCAAAATGAATGAGCGTGCCAAAGGACTTGGCATGAATAACACTACTTTTATCAACTGCTGCGGACTGGATACAGACGGGCATATGTCAACTGCAAGGGATGTTGCCCTGATGAGCCGTGAACTGATTGTGCAGTATCCTCAGATTCACAATTACTCAACCATCTGGATGGATACGATTACGCACGTTACCCGCAAAGGCGAAAGTGAGTTCGGTCTGACAAACACGAATAAGCTTATTAAACAATATCAGTGGGCAACAGGCTTAAAGACCGGTTCTACCGGACTCGCCAAATGCTGTCTTTCTGCAACCGCCAATAAAGACGGTGTTGAATTAATTGCCGTTATCATGGCTGCTCCCGACAGTAAGACCCGTTTTTCAGATGCCGTAACGCTGCTGAATTACGGATATAGTGTATGCGACATTTATCACGATACTGAAATGCCGCAGCTCCCAAACCTATCCGTATCCGGTGGGCGGTGCGATACGCTTTCACTTTCCTATGCAAAAGAATTTTCGACCTTATTCTTAGAACCTGTCGATACCGCCAGCATCGAAAAACAACTGACTCTCCCTGAAACAGTCACAGCACCTGTAAACGAGGGGGACGTCATCGGCACCCTGACATACACATTGGACGGAAAGACCATCGGCACGGTCGATATCACTGCCGCGCAGTCTGTTTCTTCTGCCACATACGGCGATGCGCTGTTTAAAATGTTCCGGAAGCTTACCGGTGCCGCGTGATTTAGAAATACAGCATAACCGTGCAGGATAAAAAAACGATAAAACAGCATACAATAAGCCGCAAAAAACGGAATCCACGGTATCTGAAACTTAAATCTGTTTCAGATACTGTTGATTCCGTCCTTTTTTACTTTGCACCCGCACCGGCAGATTATCGTCTTTCTGCCCGGTACTGTTGCATTAAATACTTTACCGTTTTACTGATATTTTGTTCCAAGCCAGAAACGGCTGACATCGCCAACCTTCTCAAGCCCATTTCCTTTTTTTGCACAGGAATAAAGCTGTCCGTCGGCATCGTAAAAATACAGCCTGTTTTTATACAGCAATGTATATGCCGTGTCTGTCTGTTCCGTTTGCTCACACATTTTTACAGGACTGCCCTTTACCGATGCACAATAATACTGCACACCGTCTTTGATATAAGTAATACCGTTCTGTGTATTGTCCACACTGCTGAGTGTTCCTGCCGTGACGCCGGATGTAATCCCGCTTTTCTTTCCTTTTTCACTGTAACAGAGTGTACCGTCTGCATTAATGTACACCAGTATATTATCCGCCGGAAGATACTCATAATCTGCCTGCAGCAGTGTATCAACCTGCACACGTTCTTTAATACCGTCTTGTGACAATTCCGCATAGGTAATTTTATTCGGCGCTAAAAGATACAGATACCCTGCCTTTTCCTCATAAATTATTTCTACGGAAGATGACAGTTCCTGCATCATATACTTTGTCTTTTGTTCTGAAATGTTGTAGTAGTACCACTCACCGTCGTCGCTGAAAATCAGCGCATGGGCATTCTTTGAAGTATTTACCGTATCTGCCTTTGCCGTAAAAAAGTTATCTGCCTTCGCACTTTCTGCATACACGCTTCTGACACTGTCAGATAATTCATTTTCTTTTTTATTCTCATCATAATCATACAGATACAATACATTATTCTTGTTGTAGCAGGCAATTTTTTCTTCTGCCGCATACACAAAATATTCCTTTAACTGCCCTTCTATGAGTGTAAGCTTTCCGGACGCATCGTATACATATAACTGCATAGCTCCGAGTCCGCCTTCCTCATTGACAACCTCGACATCGGAATAAATAACTTTTCCTTTATTCGTAATATAACCGATATCTTTATCATAAGCATTTTTAGACACCTGTACCGCATCCTGTCCATCTTTCCATGTATACAGCGCATACTGCGCACTGCCCTCATCATAGACGGTTGCCGCAAAATATTCCCCGTTGTCGCTTGCAAGCGTATTTGTCACCGCATCGGCATCAATCTGCTGTGGAAACTGCGGCGTGTAAAATGTACGGTTATCGACTGCAAAAACCGCCTGCTTATTTTCACACACATAATTATTTTCCAGCCCTGCAACATTGTAAATCTTTGCACCGGAACTCATATAAAGCACATAATTTTTACGGGAAGCAAGCTTGTAAATGCCAAATCCGCCGCCTGCCAGTACACATACAACCAGCACTGCCGCGATAATCCGTTTCCGGTATCTGGTAAAAAAGCCTTTTCGTTTCTTTAGCTCCTCTGCGGCACTGCCTGCTGCTTCTTTTCCGGTATCATACACCTTTTTCATCATACCCAGATAATCGATTTCCTCATACTCCGGCTGTTCCTGTGGCTTCTTTTTTACTGCTCTGCGGTCATCGGCGTTTTCCTCTTCCGGTTCTTTCTGTGGCTTGTCTGTGTGAGAAGAAGCAGACTCTTTTTCAGCCTGCTTCTTTTCATACGCCTCTTTTCTCCTCAGATAATCTGCATTATTGACGATAATCTCTGGTCCCGGTTCACAATTCGGGCAGGCACTGCCCTCATATTCCTGACCACATTTCGGACATTTCATGGCGATTCCTCTCACATATTAAAATGTAAATTTGTCTGCGAAATATGCCTTTAAATCAGCAATCTTTACACGTTCCTGTTCCATTGTATCTCTGTCACGTACCGTTACGGCATTATCTTCTTCTGAATCAAAGTCGTATGTAATGCAGAACGGTGTACCGATTTCATCCTGTCTTCTGTATCTCTTACCGATATTTCCTCTGTCATCGAATTCACAGTTATAAGTCTTTGAAAGTTCAGCAAACACCTTTTCTGCGCCTTCATTTAACTTCTTAGACAGCGGAAGCACACCGATTTTAACCGGTGCCAGTGCCGGATGGAAATGAAGCACGGTTCTTACGTCACCGCCTTCTAATTCTTCCTCATCATATGCAGAACACAGGAATGCAAGTGTTACACGGTCTGCCCCCAGTGAAGGCTCGATAACGTATGGAATGTACTTTTCCTTTGCTTCATCATCAAAATAAGACATATCTTCACCGGATACGGTCTGATGCTGTGTCAAATCGTAATCTGTTCTGTCGGCAATACCCCAGAGCTCGCCCCAGCCGAATGGGAATAAGAATTCAATATCCGTTGTTCCCTTGCTGTAGAAGCATAATTCTTCCGGAGAATGATCTCTTGCACGCATTTCATCTTCCTTGATTCCCAGCTTCTGTAACCAGTCGATGCAGTACTGTCTCCAATATGTAAACCACTCCAAGTCTGTTCCCGGCTTGCAGAAGAATTCAAGTTCCATCTGTTCAAATTCTCTGGTACGGAATGTGAAGTTACCCGGTGTAATTTCATTTCTGAAAGACTTACCAATCTGACCGATACCAAACGGTACTTTCTTTCTGGATGTTCTCTGTACATTTTTAAAGTTGACGAAAATACCCTGTGCTGTTTCCGGTCTTAAATAAACGGTATTCTTTGCATCTTCCGTAACTCCCTGGAATGTCTTAAACATCAGGTTAAACTGTCTGATTTCTGTAAAGTTGTGCTTTCCGCAGGTCGGACAGTTGATTTCGTGTTCGTCAATGAAATTCTTCATCTGTTCCTGTGTCCAGCCGTCTACAGAACCGCCTAAATCAAACTTATTCTCATCTGCCCAGTCTTCAATCAGCTTATCGGCACGGAATCTTTCATGACATTCCTTACAATCCATTAACGGATCAGAGAATCCGCCAAGGTGCCCTGAAGCAACCCATGTCTGAGGGTTCATTAAAATTGCACAGTCCACGCCGACATTGTACGGACTTTCCTGAACGAACTTCTGCCACCATGCTTTTTTCACATTATTCTTTAATTCTACACCCAGATTGCCGTAGTCCCATGTATTAGCAAGTCCACCGTAAATTTCTGAACCCGGATACACAAATCCTCTTGCCTTTGCTAAGGCTACAATCTTTTCCATTGTCTTTTCCATTTCTAATCTCCATTCCTCCGCACCTGCGGCTCATTCTTCTCTATCCTTTTTCTTTTATGCGCTTACACTCCGCATAAACATGCAACAATTTTATACTATTTTTATCATTCTGACAAGACCATATTCTTCTTCTGAGCGGCTTTCTTACAAAGCCGCGATTACTATATATGGATATTTGTGCTGTTCACAGCGCAAATATCCGTGTGAACAATCTTTGATTTAAGGATTGTTCACACTAGTCTTCCCACGGGCGGATTCTGTATGCCGCGCCGATTTCATCGCAAATCTTTTGACACTGTGCTTCCTGTTCGTGACTGATGGTCGTATCTACGGTTGTCATGACAACATGCGGTACGTATTTTGTACACGCTTTTGCAAATGAAAGCATCGCATCAAAGGATTCTTCCCCGAATTTACTTCTGACGAGCTTTAAATACTCCTCTTTTTCCGGATGGTTTAAGCTGACGGATACCGTGTCTACAAGTCCCTTTAATTCCGGTGCGATGTCACGTCCGTTAATCAGACTGCCTGCACCGTTGGTATTGATACGGATAGGCTTGTTATATTTTTCTTTGACAAATGCCGCAATCTCTTTTAACGCATCAAAACGCTCTGTCGGCTCACCAAAGCCGCAAAACACCACTTCGTTGTACTGTGTCATATCAAACTTTTCAAATTCTTTTTTTACTTCTTCCACAGACGGCTCTCTTTCCAGCCACAGTCTGTCGGATTCTCCAATTCTGTCCATCGTCTGCCTCAGACAGAACGTACAGGCATACGGACATTTATTTGTCAGATTGACGTACAGATTATTATGTACCTTATAAAGAATTTCCATCGTATAATCTCCTTTTCCATATCTTTATTTTAAGGTAGTGAGCAGTTCCTCAAAGCAGACACCGTCTGTCAGCGGAATGTCCATTTCCATAGATTTCAAAATACATTTTTTAATAAATGCGGATGCTTTTTTCACCGAATCGTGGAAATCCACACCGTTGACCGCATCTGCCGCAATAATGGCACTGAAAATATCACCCGTGCCGGAACGGGACATCCCTGCCTTTTCGGTCTTGATAAAATAGCCCTCCTGCCCCATTTCATAACAGAAATTCGCCACATATTTTCCCTGCTGGATACCTGTGATAACAATTTTTTCCGGTCCTTTTTCCGCTAAAAGCTCTGCCATATGGGTCAGCTCTTTTTTTGTCCAGCTTTCATGATATGCCATTCCGGAAAGGATACAGCCTTCTGTCAGATTCGGTGTTAAAATATCCGCATGTGTCACCAGCTTTTTCATTTCCTCACAGGTTTCCTGCGTATAGGTCGGATACATTTTTCCGTAATCGCCCATCACCGGATCGATAATGGTAATGTTGTCTTTTGTCTGAAACAGTGACAGAAAATGCTCCACAATCCGTATCTGACGTGCCGAGCCTAAAAAGCCCGTGCAGATGCCGTTAAACTGCAATCCCAGTTTCACCCACTCCTGCATATAGTCTTCCATTTTATCTGTATAATCATCAAAAAAGAAGCTTTCAAAACCCGTGTGATTGGAAAAAATCGACGTTGGCAGTGGACAGCACTGAACCTTCATTGCCGAAATGACCGGCAGCTCCACGGCAATTGAACAACGCCCAAACCCGGACATATCGTTGATAACCGCTATTTTCTTCTGATGATTGTGTGACATATCTGACATATCCTTTATCCTCTTTTTATTCTTATTTCTGTACGGCTCTGCCGCAGTCCGTCATTTTACAGGCTCATATCCGAAACGCGGAGCACGAACATATGTCCGTGTCCTGTATCCCGGCTTACTTTACCCCGGCAGCATGGCTTCGGATTTCATCTGCTTATCCAAGTGCTTTGCACAGATACGCTTTAAAACCATTTTCAATTCCGTGAGTACATTTTCACTGACTGTAAACGTATACAGCTTTTCAAGCGGTGCCGTGACAATATACTGGAGCGTGTATACGGTAGATTCTTCTAACTGTATGCCGTCCGGCGCCTGTCCGTGACACGCATGGCAGTAAATGCCGTCCGCCGTCATCGAATACGTATCTAAGTCCTGTGTACCGCCGCAATTCTTACATGCAAACACTTCCGGACACTCGCCGTTTAAGGCAATCATTCTTAATTCAAAAATACATTTTACAAGTATATCCGGAATCTTTTTATTTGCCAGCGCCTTTAACGAAACATATAGGAGATTGAGCATATCTGCCGCATCAAGATTTTCCCTGCCGTAATAATCCGCAATCTCTGCAAAATAACAGGCATAGCAGACCGCATCCAGATCCGAAATAACCGCCTCAAAGTAATGTGTAATGGACGCCTGCCGTATCGTATAGGAAGTTCTCCCTTCATAGACCTGAAACGTTCCGAATACAAAGGCACGGGTAATTCCCACCAGCGGACTGTTTGGTTTTCTTGCACCCTTGGCAAAAGCGGAAATCTTTCCGCGCTCTTTGGTCAGCAGCACCACCCGCCTGTCAAATTCACCGACCGGCATAGACGATAAAATCATGCCGGTTACTTCTGTAATATCTCCCATACCGCTTCACATCTGCTATTCGTCTTTTTTCTTGTCATATCCGAAGTTTTTAATCAGAATATCACTGTCGCGCCATTCTTTTTTTACCTTTACCCAAAGCTGGAGGTTTACCTTTGTTTCTAACTGGCGTTCAATTTCATAACGGGCATTGGCGCCGATTTTCTTTAACATCTGACCACCCTTGCCGATAATGATACCCTTGTGCGAATCACGCTCACAGATAATCGTTGCCTGAATATCCGTAATTACACCCTTCGGGGATTTTCTTTCTTTCATGCTGTCAATGACAACCGCGATTCCATGTGGAATTTCCTCGTTTAAGGCATGCAGTGCCTTTTCACGAATCAGCTCGGATACAATCTGGCGCATCGGCTGGTCTGTAATCGTATCTTCGTCATAATACATCGGACCGTACGGCAGATACTGGAAAATCGCATTGATTAAATCATCGGTATTGTCGCCGTTTCTTGCGGAAACCGGAATAATTTCCACAAAATCTACTTCATTTTTATAGCGGTCAATAACCGGCAGAATTTCTTCTTTCTTAATCGTATCCACCTTGTTAATGACTAAAATAACCGGTGCTTTCACCTTTTTTAACTTTTCAATAATGTGCTGTTCTCCTGCACCGATAAACGTTGTCGGTTCTACCAGCCAGCAGATCACATCGACTTCACCAATCGTTTTTTCTGCCGCACCGACCATATATTCACCCAGCTTATTTTTTGCCTTGTGAATACCCGGTGTATCAACAAATACAATCTGCCCGCGTTCATCGGTAAAAACTGTCTGTATTTTGTTACGGGTTGTCTGCGGCTTATTGGATGTAATCGCAATTTTCTGTCCGATTAACCGGTTCATCAGTGTCGATTTCCCGACATTCGGACGTCCCACAAATGTTACAAAGCCCGATTTTGTATTTCCATTGACCGCAGCCGCACCACCGCTGATACCGCTTGCCGCCAGCATTTCATCTAAATTCATTAGTCCTCCTTGTTTTTGCGAAGCAAAAATCCGAGCCTCTATGGCGAGGAGAGGATTTGCCTCCTTGTTTTTGCGAAGCAAAATGCTCCAGGCTATGATGTCTGTGAATTGTTCCGTGCTACACACTCCCACAATTCACACCGCTATTCGCATATCGCAGGACTTCCGTCCCGCTTTTATGCGAATAGCGGGCGGGTCCCAAGGTCTTTTACCCACTTATGAGCAAGCTCATGTGGGTTCAGACCTTTGTCCCCTGACATCATAAGAATAATGGTTCTATTTTTTCAAACATCTGCTCATTTTCACGGATTTTAGCGTTATTGCCGACTACACACAGATAGTCCTGTGAAACCGCGGTTTCAATGAGCGGCGCCAATGCTCGAATGGACTCTTTTGTCGCATTTAACACTTCCTCACGTTCCTTTTTTAACTGTGCGTATTCTGTATGACAGATATATGCACCGAAGGAACGCACGCCCTTTGATGCCGGATTCATCGGTGTATCCATGCCGCCGATTGTTCCGATGATGAACTTCACCATATCCCTCTCACTGACATCAAACCGGCGGACATATTCTGCTGCCTGCTCAAAGATGGCGTTGGTTTCGGCGAGATTCGGGTCACGGTACGATACCATGTACGTATCGCCATTGCGGTAAAATCCGCTCATGCAGCCGTATGCACCGCCCTTTACACGGACATTTAACCACAGGTAATCATACGAGAATATAATTTTAAGCACCTTTAATGCCCCTGTATACTCATACCCTGCCTTACGGTAGTTACCGCATCTTGCCACGTACTGTACCTGTGATGAAGAAGTATACGCTGTTTTTTCCTTTACCGGTCTAAAGGTTCTTACCGCATCTTTTTCCTGTAACCGTGCCAGTTTTGCAACAAATTCCGTCATCGGCTTTTGTAACAGCTCCAGTCCGTCATCTTCTGCCGTAAAGCTGACCGTCAGATTTTCCTTTGTAAAAATCAGCGCCGCTGTACGCTTCAAATTCTCAGCAAGCATTTCTTTCATACTGTCAAAATCCCGGTCTGCCTTTTCGATAAACTCATAATACTGATATCCGCGCAGGATGTCAGAATAGTAGCTGGACGGTGAGAACTGTGCCATTGCCGAAAGCATTGCCACGGTATGCCCGCTTCCTGTCATATTGCTTTCCATTCTCGACTTAATCCGTGCAATAATCTCACGCAGACGCTTTTCATCTTCAAACTTTGTTTCATAAATGATTTCATGCATCATTTCCAGTACAAACGGCAGTTTTTCATATAAAACCTTGCCCTTGACTTCATACATGACCGTGTATTTTGAAAAGTCTTTACTGTCCGTATAAATAGCCGCGTCCGTAGCTATCCCGCCGGAATTGATGTTGATTTCATTCGTTAATTCCGGGTAGGTATGCTTATGCGTATCCATAAGTCCCAGAACAGAGCTTAACAGTCCCACATACGGAAGCAGTTCGTCCGGCACTTTCTTACAGTCAAATGCCAGCATCAGATACGCAATCTGATTCGTAAACAGGTTGTGATGAATCACATCCACATCTGCAATACTCTTTTTATCAATATAAAGCTTTGCCGGCTCTCTTTCAATGTCTGACAGCTTTAACATCGGAATCCGTTCGAGTTCTTCCTGTGGAGACGGCTCGTCCTGATAAGCCTTTAATGCCGCCGTATCTGCCACAATGGCTTCCAGCTCTTCCTTTGAAAGACTGTTTTTATACGTTTCAAGCCGCTTTGCTTCCTCTGCCGCTTTTTCTTCTTCCAGTCCGCGCTTTGGCACTAATGCAATCAGACTGCCATGGCTGTTGTCAAGTAAATATTTCTGAATCAGCTCTTCAAAAAGCCCCTCGTCCAGTTCTTTGCGAAGCTGTGCAAATGTATCCAGTGCCTGAACATGGATAAACGGTTCATTTTCATCGTAAAGCCAGCTGTCCATCATCGTCAGATAATACATCAGTCCCTTCGGGTATGCCCCGTAGTCCGCTTCACGGAACTTAAATTCATAATAATTCATGCCCGCAAGTGCCATACGTTTGTCAATGCCGTTTTTTGCAATATCACGCAGCACTTCTTCAATCGTATCAACAAATGCCTTCTTCTGGGATTCTTCCGCATTTTTGGCAACAATTGAATAAACCGGCTGTAATACGGAGGATTCCAGACTGCTGTAAATATCCGTTCCGATTCCTTTATCAATCAATGCCTGCTTTAACTTAGCCCCCGGCGCCATAACCAGCACGTAATCTAATATCTGCATTGCAAGATACAGCTTTTTATCCAGTGCCGTTCCGACCACCTTGTTGTAAGATAAATAAGTATTATTCTCAAGCGGTTCATCTTCTGTCACCGCATAGTAATGTGTTTCTTCCTTTAATATATCAAACGGCCTCTGCATCGCGATATCCGCATCAATCTGCACATCGTTTGCATCAAAATTCTTTAAATATTCGTTATCCAGATAATCAAGGCGCTCCTGCACATCAAAATCACCGTACAGATAGATATAACTGTTCGCCGGGTGATACCATTTTTTGTGGTATGCCAGAAAATCTTCATAAGAAAGTTCCGGGATATGCGACGGTTCTCCACCGGATTCAAAACGGTATGCCGTATCCGGAAATAAAGATACAAACGTATCTCTGGAAAGCACATCGTCCGGTGAGGAATATACGCCCTTCATTTCATTAAACACAACACCGTTGTACTTTAACGGACTGTCGATACTGTCTAATTCGTAATGCCAGCCCTCCTGCTTAAAAATCTGCTCTCTCTGATAGATATTCGGATAAAATACCGCATCCATATAGACATCCGTAATATTCTTAAAATCTGCCAGATTACAGCTTGCCACCGGATACACCGTCTTGTCCGGGTAGGTCATTGCATTTAAAAATGTGTTTAATGAGCCCTTGCACAGTTCCACAAACGGGTCTTTGACCGGATATTTTCTGGAACCGCACAGTGTGGAATGTTCCATAATGTGCTGAAGTCCCGTATCGTTAAACGGCGGTGTCTTAAAGCCGATGGAAAACACCTTATTTTCATCGTCATTAGACAGCACAACAACTCTTGCACCGCTTTTCTTATGCTTTAACAGCAGTCCTGCCGAATGAATATCTGCAATTTCTTCTTTTTTTATCAGTTCGTATTTACTTAAATCCAGCTGATCCAATGCTGTAGTTATTTCTTTTAAATTCATTGATAGCCCTCATTTCCATTTAATCATACCTGCCGCCCATATTTCAGGCACATCATAATAAATTAATATACCACAAATACGGGCATCTATGCAAGACTGCTGCACAGTTCGCAGACATAAAAAGGACAGTATGCGCAGATTTTAAGCAAAAAGCACTACGCTGTACTGTCCCTTTATATATTAAGTTTATTTTACTTAAAAAAACCTTTTTTCTTAATATGCTTTTCTTCACCTGTCAGCAGCTTATCATATGCTGCAAGAGCTTCTTTCTGTTCGTTGGTAAGCCTTGTCGGAATATCAACAACCAGTGTAATGTAGTGGTCGCCGCGCACATTTTTGTTGCGCAGTGTCGGCATGCCTTTTCCTCTTAAACGGACTCTCGTGCCGGATGCCGTTCCTGGCTTTACTTCATAAAGCACTTCACCGTCAACCGTCTTTACCTTAACTTCACCGCCAAGAACAGCCGTCGGATAGCTGATTGTCACATTTGAGAAAATGTTGTAGCCGTCACGTTCAAAGCCAGGTTCTGCGGCAATCATCACTGCTACCAGTAAATCACCTCTTGCGCCGCCGTTCGTACCCGGTTCGCCCTTACCCTGGATTCTGACACACTGACCGTTGTCAATACCCGCAGGAATTGTGACTTCAATCGTCTTCTTTGTGCTGATGTAGCCTGTGCCATAGCAGTCCGGGCACTTCTCTTTAATAATCTTGCCGGTTCCGTGACAGTCCGGACATGGCTGTACATTTCTTACCATTCCTAAAATAGACTGCTGTGTATAGGCAATCTTACCCTTACCGCCGCACTTACCACAGGTTTCAGGCTGTGTTCCCGGCTTTGCACCGCTTCCGTTACACTTTGTACAGGTTTCTTTTAAATTCACATCAATCTTTTTGCTTGTACCGGTTACGGATTCTGCAAATGTAATTCTAACGGTTGTTCTTACATCAGCGCCGCGCATCGGTCCGTTGCTGTTACGTCTTCTTCCGCTGCCGAATATATCACCGAAAATGTCACCACCGCCGCCAAAGAGGTCGCTGAAAATATCTCCCATATCACCAAAATCAAAACCGCCTGCGCCACCGCCGCCGCCATTTTCAAAAGCTGCATGACCAAACTGGTCATACTGCTTTCTTTTCTGTGCGTCACTTAATACAGCGTATGCTTCTGATGCTTCCTTAAACTTTGCTTCCGCCTCTTTATCTCCGGGATTGATATCCGGGTGGTATTTTTTTGCAAGCTTACGGTATGCTTTTTTGATGGTCGCATCGTCTGCATCGCGTGAAACGCCTAAGACCTCATAATAATCTCTTTTATCTGCCATAACTTTTACCTTTCTTTTTATACGCTTAAAACTGCATGAGGGAAATTCCCCCATGCAGTTTTACCTGAAGCAAATGTTTCAAACCTTATACTTCCTTGTAATCACCATCAACAACGTCATCACCGTAAGGATTTGCACCGGCTGCTCCGGCATCTGCACCAGCACCGGCTCCCATATCAGGACCTGCACCGGCTGCTCCGGCACCGGCTGCCTGCTGTGCTTCATAAAGCTTAGCGAAAAGCTTCTGGGCGCTTTCCATTAACTTTTCTTTTGCTGCCTTAATTTCATCTACCTGTGAATCTGTCATGTTTTCAGCATCGCTGCCCTCAACAAGTGCCTTTAATGCATTTAAGTCTGCTTCTACAGCTGCCTTATCATTTGCATCTAACTTATCTCCGGCTTCATCTAAGGCTTTCTGTGTCTGGAATACCATTGAATCTGCATCGTTGCGGACTTCAATCGCTTCCTTACGTTTCTTATCCTGTGCTTCGTACTCAGCAGCTTCCTTAACTGCCTTATCGATATCTTCATCAGACATATTAGAACCTGCTGTGATTGTAATATGCTGTTCCTTACCTGTTCCCAAATCCTTAGCAGATACATTTACAATACCGTTGGCATCGATATCGAATGTAACCTCAATCTGAGGTACGCCACGTCTTGCCGGCGGAATACCATCCAGTCTGAACTGTCCAAGGGACTTGTTATCCTTCGCGAACTGTCTTTCACCCTGTACAACGTTGATATCAACGGCTGTCTGGTTATCTGCTGCTGTTGAGAAAATCTGGCTCTTCTTTGTAGGAATTGTTGTATTTCTCTCAATCAGTCTTGTAGCAATACCGCCCATTGTTTCGATAGAAAGTGACAGAGGTGTAACATCCAGAAGAAGGATTTCACCGGCACCGGCATCTCCTGCTAACTTACCACCCTGGATAGATGCACCGATTGCAACACATTCATCAGGATTTAAAGTCTTGCTTGGTTCATGACCTGTGAGCTGTTTTACCTTATCCTGTACAGCAGGAATTCTTGTAGAACCACCGACTAAGAGTACCTTTGAAAGGTCTGAAGCGGTAAGACCTGCATCATTTAATGCGTTACGTACAGGTTCTGCTGTCTTTTCAACCAGTTCATGTGTTAATTCATCAAATTTAGCTCTTGTAAGAGTCATATCAAAATGCTTTGGACCTTCTGCTGTTGCAGTAATATATGGCAGGTTGATATTGGTTGTTGTAGCGCTTGATAATTCCTTCTTTGCCTGTTCTGCTGCAACTTTTAATCTCTGAAGTGCCATTGTATCCTTAGAAAGGTCTACGCCTTCCTTTGCCTTGAAGTCCTCTAACATATACTGTGTGATTACATTATCAAAGTCATCACCACCGAGTCTGTTGTTACCTGCTGTTGCAAGAACTTCGATAACGCCGTCACCGATTTCGATAATAGATACATCGAATGTACCACCACCGAGGTCATATACCATAATCTTCTGTTCATTTTCGTTATCAAGACCGTAAGCTAAAGCTGCAGCTGTTGGCTCATTGATAATTCTCTTTACATCAAGGCCTGCAATCTTACCGGCATCCTTTGTTGCCTGACGCTGTGCATCGTTGAAATAAGCAGGGACCGTGATAACGGCTTCCGTTACCTTTTCACCCAAATAGTTTTCAGCATCAGCTTTTAATTTCTGTAAAATCATAGCTGAAATTTCCTGTGGTGAGTACTTCTTACCTTCGATTTCCACCTTGTAATCAGTACCCATATGTCTTTTAATAGAAGAAATTGTCTTGTCTGCATTTGTTACAGCCTGACGCTTTGCAGGATCACCAACAAGTCTTTCTCCGTTCTTTGTAAATGCAACAATTGAAGGTGTTGTTCTAAGACCTTCTGTGTTTGCGATAACAACCGGCTTACCGCCTTCCATAACTGCTACGCATGAGTTTGTAGTACCTAAGTCAATACCAATAATCTTTCCCATAGTTATCTTCCTTTCTTAAGGGCTTCTGCCCATCATTTACTGATTAATTTGCAACCTTTACCATTGAATGGCGGATTACGGTTTCTCTGTATGTGTAACCCTTTTCGAATTCTTCGACGATAATCCCTTCACCGACTGAATCATCTTCCACATGCATCACTGCATTGTGCAGTTCAGGATTAAATTCCATGCCGAGTGCTTCAATCGGCTTGACATCAGAATCTTCTAACATCTTCATGGTCTGCTTATAGACCATATCCATGCCCTTCGCAAATGGTGTTTCTCTTTCTTCTTCTGAAATTGAATTGAAACCTCTTTCAAAGTTATCAACGATTGGAAGAAGCTTCTTAATCATATCGGAAGCACCCATTTCAAACATGGAAGACTTTTCCTTCTCAGTTCTCTTTCTGAAATTATCAAATTCCGCCATCTGGCGTTTTACTTTATCCTGAAGTTCTTCAATCAATGCGTCCTTCGCATCCTTTTTCTTTGTATCTATTCCATCGGCAGACTGCGATTCGGATGATTGACTCGCTTCCTTCGGATTTTCGGCATCAGTGTTTTCTTTCTGTGCCTGCGTGCCATCGTCTTCTGCTCCAGCAGTTTTAGCGGCATCAGCGTCTTTTTCTGTCATCTTTACATCATCGACAGACTCTTTGCTATTTTTCTTTTCTTCTTTTTTAGACACTTTCTTACCAACCTTTCCTATGTTTTCTTAAAAACCTCGTCCATCTGCGTCTGGATTGTCTTTAACGATTCTACAACCTTTTCATAATCCATCCGCTTTGGTCCGATAATTCCGATTGTCCCTTTCAAACCGTCCTGCAATTCATAGGTTGCCGTAACAACACTGCAGTCCTTCATGGAAGCAACCGGTGTTTCATTTCCTATATATACCTGAATACCATGGTCGTCCGCTTCTTTGTCTTTCCCCGACTGCTGGTCTGCAATCAATCCTGAAAGGCTCTGCTTTTCTTCCAAAGTATATATAAGCTCACTCGCTTTGACAGAATCACTTAATTCCGGATACTTAAAAATATTCGTTGCACCGCTTGTATAAATCTCTAACTGGTCTTCATTGCTGATTGCTTCAACAATGGCATCCAGCACTTCTTTAACAAGCTGCATATGCTCTCCTGCCTGATTCTCCATCTTGGATACAATGCTTAAATTCATCTGTTCCAATGTCAGCCCCGTCAGTGTAGTATTTAACAGAATGTTCAGCTTTAAAATATTTTCCTGTGAAAGTGCCTCACTGACATCAATCACTTTATTACGGATAATATTGCCTTCCATTACAATAACTGCTAAAATCTTATCACTCTCCAATTGGGAAAGCTGTACGAATTTCAGCTTATTGCCTTTTACCTGCGGTGCTGTAATCATTGTTGCATAGTTCGTATCCTTTGCCAGAACTTTTGCTACATTCTGAAGCAGTTCCTCTACACGGTCTACCTTTTCATTTAAAATATCCCGCATGGAATCAACCTCTTTTTCTCTGTCGGACACTTTGCTTTCCCGGTCTTCTAACTCCTGCTTTTTCTGTGCCATTAAATCGTCCACATATAAGCGGTAGCCTTTATCGGTAGGAATCCGCCCTGCCGAGGTATGCGGCTGTACAATGTATCCTAATTCTTCGAGGTCTGCCATCTCATTTCGTATTGTTGCCGAACTTAATTTTAAATCGGTATATTTTGAAATGGTTCTTGAGCCAACCGGTTCACCCGTTTCAAGATAGTTCTGTATGACAGCTTTTAAAATCTTTAATTTTCTATCATCCAGCTCCATGGCATCTGCTCCCTTCTTATCTTGTTAGCACTCATTTAGGTGGAGTGCTAATATCGATATACTTAAAATATCACTACACCCCCGTATTGTCAACAACAATCTCAAATTTTTTCTATAAATTATTTATAAAATACATAAATTGCAGATGAACAGCAGAAATCCCCGGAAAAGCAGCATGCTCTCCGGGGATTATCTGATTTCTTTCTTATTTAACGTTCAGTGTAAATGCCACGTGGTTTGATTCATTCAGATCTGAATCCGTACAATATACATCCAATGTATATGTACCTGATTTTGAAGTACTGTATGTACCGTTAACTATAATTCTTCTGGATAATGTATCCTCTGTATCTTTATCATCCGTAATAGATGAAATATACTTCATCACATTAAAGCTGTTTCCCGCTTCAACCGTCGCTTCTGTTGCCGATAAAACAAGCTTTGGTCCGCCTGCAGTTGTTTCTGCTTCGCTCTCTGCAGTTGTCTTTTCCGCTTCTGTCGTCTTTGAAGCATTCTTTGTACTGTCTGTCTCTGTCTTTTCCGTCTCGGCTGCAGTGGTTGTTTCTGCCTGGGTCAGCTGTTCTTTTGCTTCAATTTCTTCTTCGCTCGCCTCATATGCAATCATATAACTGTATTTTGATACATTATTATTATGATCTCTTGCCGCAAAAATCACTTTTGCCCTTGTCATATCCGGCATCACATAGATATTCTCAATGACAATGCTGCTGCTTACATCACCGTCTTTTGCATCGACTGCCTTTGCATAACTTTTAAGCACTTCTTCACCCTGCTCTGCCGAATACGGTTTGACTTTTGATTCATCTACCGTAATCACCGGAGCTGTTCTGTCTGAGGTCAGATACATCGCCGCGATGATAACCGAAAAGAACACGCACACAGCCAGTAATGCTATAATAACACCCTGCTTTTTTTCCATTTATTTCCTCCTCCGTGAAATGGTTAAACTTCCATGTTATATCAGCTATGCATTATTCCTTATCACCATGACTGTAATTGCCGTAATACTTGCCATAATAATTGCCATAGTATTTGCCATAGTAACTATCTCCGGCAAGGTCTACTTTATTCAGAACGCTTCCGAGAATCTTGCACTTTGTCATTTTAAGCTGCTCTAACTGCTTCTGGACAAACTTGTAATTAACCATATGCGCTGCAACAACCAGTACCGCACCATCACATTTCTGGGCAACAATCGCTGCATCTGTAACACTGCCGAGCGGCGGTGTATCAATAATCACATAATCATAAGTATCCCTGAGTGCCTTTACAAGTGCATCAAATGAATTGTTTGCCAAAAGTTCCGACGGGTTTGGCGGAACGATTCCGGAAAATACCACATACAGATTATCTACATTCGTTGTACAGATCACTTCTTCAAATTTATTCATGCCGGACAGGAAATGAGTGAGTCCCTTAATAGCCTTATTAATCTTATATCTGCCGACAAGAACGGATTTTCTTAAATCCGCATCAATGAAAATAACCTTTTTGCCGGATTCTGCAAGCGATACCGCCAGATTAAAAGAAACACTGGATTTTCCTTCATTCGGTGTAGAACTTGTAAACATAATTACTTTCATATCAGAACCACACAGCTGGATATTGGTTCTCAATGTCTTATAAGCTTCGTTGCAGCGGTAATCTAACTTTCTGAGTCTTTCAATGTTAACTGTAGGCATTACTTATCTCCCTTCTTTGAAGAACTGTGCTTACGCTTCTTTCTCTTTGCCGCAGCTTCCGCACTGTCATCTAAATCTTCTGATAAAGGAATCAATGCAAGGGTACTGATTCCAAGATATTTCTCAATATCTTCAGATGTATTAATGGTATCATTCATTACAAATCGTATAACAACAATGGCAATTGCAAGCACCATGCCTAATACAAATGCGATGATTGCATTTTTTAAGCAGTTCGGGCTTGACGGCTTTTCAGGAATATTTGCTTCCTCGAATACATTGACCTTTTCAATCTGCATAATATCACAAATAGAATCTGCTGAAATTTCCGCTACTTTATCTGCGATTCTTTTTGCTTCATACTGGTCGTTGTTAGAAACCGTAATCTCAAGCACACGGCTGTCAGATGGTGTAGATACGCTGATTTGCTTTGCAAGCTTTTCATTTGTCGTATTTAACCCAAGGTCACTGATAACCTTTTCTGTTACGGTACGGCTTTTTACAAGAATCATATAATCCTGTGTCAGCTGTGTTGATGACTGCAAATCACTTAATGTTGTTGTTCCCTGGCTCTGCTTATTTAACACATACAGGCTCGTCTGTGACTGATACACTGGCTTTAAAAGCAATTTACTTCCAATAAATGCCGCCAGACCGAAAATCACTCCCACTAAGAGAATAATTGCAATCTTACTCATAATAACGATAAAAATCTGTCGTAAATCGATTTCAATTTCGTCATTATTCTTCATCGAATTTTCCATATTCTTCTAGTCCTCCAAATATTCACCTTTAAGAATCCGTTCTGCATTATCACGCAGCAGTGCCTTCGCATAATCCTCATCAAATTTGCGGCAGATATACTTTGCGCATTCCTGAATTCTAGGCGATCTTCTTCCATTACTGTGTGCATCTGTTCCGATAACATCCACGATTTCTTCTTTTAACAGTCTTTTGATAAACTTTTTCACCTTACTTCCGGAATCCCCGATAACAGAACCCGCATTCACCTGAATGACAGCCCCCATGTTCTTTAATTCCAAAGCCAGCTTCCAGTCTTCCAATACGCACATATAGCGTTCAATATGCGCAATAACAGGCGTATAACCCATCTGCATCACATTGCTGATACTGGTACGCAGATAAGAATATTCCACAGTCGGATGATATTCTATTAAAATATACTTGGAATCTTCCATCGTCAGATGCGCCTGTGCTTCGAGATCATCTAAAATATCCGAAGTATAATAAATTTCCCTGCCAAGTGCCAGTTCAATCTCAGGGCATACATCTTTCATCTGTTCTTTAAACAGTTCAAAATTTCTGCGCAGCTGTTCGTATCCCATTGTACATTTACCAGGATGATAATGTGGTGTTGCCACAATCTTGCGAATACCCTCATCATATGCAATTTTCATCATCTCAATACTGGTTTCAATATTATCCGGACCGTCATCGACACCATATAAAATATGGCTGTGAATGTCAACATAATGAAACGTCGTTAATTTTCTCATAATTCTGTTTCCTTTTATAAAATCTGCAACTTTGACATTATATATCATAAATCACTTTTTTGCAACAAAAGATTGGGGTCATCTGACATTTTTTCCTGTCAGATGACTCCAATTCAAATGAATGTATCTAATTAAATATGTAAAATTCTTTTTACATTATCGCACATCTTATCAACATCACATATAGTATCGTGCAGTACCGGCGCTGTTCTGATGTCTTCAATCGCCTGTGGAACTTTTACCTTAGAAAGCTTAGAAAGCTCATCTACCAGCTCAAAATCAGACATTACATCATACTTATTGTCAATCGCATCCATCACGCTTCTTGTAAACTTATATGGGCTGGCTGTTGATGCAATCACTGTCTTTGTTGTATCACTGGTTTCCTTCCGGTACTTCTCATATACAGATGCCGCAACAGCTGTATGGGTATCAATTACATATCCTGTATCTTCATACAGCTTCTTAATCATTGCCGCATCTTCTGCTTCTGTTGCGTAATTACCGTAGAAGTCCGAAAGCTGTGCTTTCATATCATCTGTAATTTCATACTTTCCTGATTCCTTTAAGGACTGCATAAGTGACGCATTCTTTTCAGCACTGTTACCTGCAATACGGTAAATCAGACGCTCTAAGTTGCTTGAAATCAAAATATCCATTGACGGAGAAGTTGTCAGGACAAATTCTCTGTTTCTGTCATATGTACCGGTTGTAAAGAAATCATACAGTACTTTATTTTCATTGGAAGCACAAATCAGTTTGTGAATTGGAAGTCCCATATTCTTTGCATAAAATGCTGCTAAAATATTACCGAAGTTACCGGTCGGCACAACCACATTGATTGCTTCCCCTGCCTTTACTTCACCGTCTGCGAGCAGGCGTGCATAAGCATATACATAGTAAACAATCTGCGGAACCAGACGTCCGATATTGATAGAATTGGCAGAGGAGAACTGGTATCCGGCTTCATTCATGACCTTTTCAAGTTCTTTATCACCGAAAATCTTCTTAACACCGGTCTGTGCATCATCAAAATTGCCATTGATACCGATTACATAGGTATTGTCACCCTTCTGGGTTACCATCTGCTTTTCCTGAATCGGGCTGACACCATGCTTTGGATAGAACACGATGATCTTAGTTCCTTTAACGTCAGCAAATCCTGCAAGAGCAGCCTTTCCTGTATCTCCTGAAGTTGCAGTCAGAATTACAATTTCATTCTTTACGTTGTTTTTCTTTGCAGAAGTAATCAGTAAATGTGGCAGAATGGATAATGCCATATCTTTAAACGCAATTGTTGAACCGTGGAACAATTCTAAATAGTATGCGCCATCAGCCTTTACAAGCGGTGCAATGACCTTTGTGTCAAACTTTGAATCATATGCTTTGTTAATGCAGCTCTTTAATTCTTCCTCTGTAAAGTCATCAAGCATCAGCTTCATCACTTCATATGCCACTTCCTGATAAGACATCTTTGATAATTCTTCAAAGCTCTTATCTAATGCCGGAATCTGCTCCGGTACGTATAAACCACCGTCTGCCGCAAGACCCTTTAAAATTGCCTGTGATGCAGTAACCTTTACGCTGTCGTCTCTGGTACTTCTGTAAAACAAACTCATTCTCTTCTTCCACCTTTATATTTTCATTCAAATTCTGCTTAAAACAGTATTCAGTTGACATTATACAACAGGATTTTTGGAAACACAATAGCTTTTAAGGTATTTTGTATTTATGTATTTTATGTTACAATCTTTTACAGATACGTAAGGGGGAGCTTTTACGCAGGCAGCGCGAATCCACTCTTATCGCAGAACCGGATACATTAAAATATCTACAAAAGGAGAGGACGTTATGGCAACAGGGGTTTATACAGCATATAAAAAAGACGGCACCGAATACTACCGGGTATCGCTGACCTGTCAGAATAAACATATCAGTCTTGGAAGCTTTGACGATTACAAGACTGCTGCCGCCGTCTATTCCGAAGCCAATGCCATTGTGCGGGATGAAAAAAGTTCCCATTTTGTCAATGCTGCAGAAAAAATAACGAGCTACTCCTCCTGCACTTCTGCACTGGCTTTTGAAAAATTTATAATTCTTTTGAATCTCCGGGATAATAACATTTATATTAAAACACCGGTTTATCTGTGTGATAAATATTTTTTATACTTTTTTTCACCGGAAATTGTGCTGACTTTTGATATTGAAGATTTATTTTACTATTCAGGACACAAAATCATGAGCCGCGGCGGTTATTTTTTTGTCAATGACTTCGGTATGCAAACCAGTATTTTAGCACGCTTCGGTATCCGCAGCCACTCCGTAAAAGGAAAGGATTATTTATTCCGCAACGGTGACGAACACGATTTCCGCTATTCCAATGTTGCCGTTGTCAACCGGTACAACGGCGTAGAACAGATTGAAAAAAACGGACGGATTTTATACAGAACCCGTATCCACATTAACGGCAACTATACCATCGGCACTTATACGTCGGAAAATGAAGCCGCGATTGCCTATAACCGCGCCATTGATTTACTTGCAGAACAGCTGCCGGATTTTAAGAACTACACCCGGAATTATATCGAAGGACTGTCCCACATCGAATACGCTTCTATTTATAATACGGTAAAAATTTCACGCAGGTTCCGCCACTATATCGAACAGTTAGGACTCACTTACTAAAAAGCGGCAGAAATTCAAATCATAGATTCAAGAATTTCTGCCGCTTTTATTATTTTGTGCAGACACAGATGATACTGCGATACCTGCCTGCACAGACACTTTTATCATTTTACTTCTGGTTAATGTAATTAATCAGGCCTTCTGCTTTGATAATCTTCTGCATAAATTCAGGAAATGCCTGACCGGTGTAAGACTTTCCTGTTGTTTTATCGGTAATCACGCCGCTGTCAAAATCCACTTCCACCTCATCACCGGCTTCAATTGCCTTTGCAGCTTCCGGACATTCGATAATCGGAAGACCGATATTGATGGAATTGCGGTAGAAAATTCTTGCAAAGGTTTCTGCAATAACACAGCTTACACCTGCTGCCTTAATTGCAATTGGCGCATGTTCTCTGGATGAACCACAGCCAAAGTTCTTATTGGCAACGATAATGTCGCCTTTCTGAACCTTTTTTACAAAATCCTTATCAATATCTTCCATACAATGCGTTGCGAGTTCTGCCGGGTCTGATGAATTCAGATATCTTGCCGGAATGATAACATCTGTATCTACATTATCGCCATACTTAAATACTCTGCCTTCTGCTTTCATGTTGTTCCTCCATTCTGATACGATTCTTATAATCCAAGGTCTGACGGCTGGCTGATTTTACCTGTAACCGCACTTGCTGCTGCAACTGCCGGGCTCGCAAGATAAATTTCAGAGTCTACATGTCCCATACGTCCTACAAAGTTACGGTTAGTTGTAGATACACAGCGTTCTCCTTCTGCAAGGATACCCATATAACCGCCAAGACATGGTCCACAGGTCGGTGTGCTGACTACTGCGCCCGCACGGATAAATGTCTGAACCAGTCCTTCTTCGATTGCCTGCATATAAATCTTCTGTGTTGCCGGAATAACAATAACACGCAGCCCCTTTGCCACTTTTCTGCCTTCTAAAATCTTTGCCGCACAGCGTAAATCGTCAATACGTCCGTTTGTGCAGGAACCGATAACGACCTGGTCAATCTTAATGTCGTCAAAGCTTCCTACTACATGTGTATTTTCAGGAAGATGCGGAAAAGAAACTGTCGGTTCAATTTCTGATAAATCAATATTGATAACCTGTTCGTACTCTGCATCGTCATCTGCTGTATATTCTACAAACGGTCTCTTTGAATGTTCCTTCATATATGCTCTTGTCAAATCGTCAACCGGGAAGATACCGTTCTTTCCACCGGCTTCGATTGCCATGTTTGCAATCGTAAAACGGTCGTCCATTGTCAGATTGGCAATGCCGTCTCCTGTAAATTCCATAGACTTATACAGCGCGCCGTCTACGCCAATCATGCCGATAATATGTAAAATAACATCTTTTCCGCTGACCCACTTCTTTGGCTTGCCTGTCAGTACAAATTTAATTGCAGACGGTACTTTAAACCATGCCTTGCCTGTTGCCATGCCGGCAGCCATATCCGTTGAACCTACACCTGTAGAAAATGCGCCGAGCGCACCGTATGTACAGGTATGTGAATCCGCACCGATAATAACGTCGCCTGCAACCGTAAGTCCCTGTTCCGGAAGCAGTGCATGTTCAATACCCATCTGTCCCACTTCAAAGTAATTTGTAATATCATGCTTCATCGCAAATTGTCTGACACATTTGCAATGCTCGGCAGACTTAATATCCTTATTCGGTACAAAATGGTCCGGTACAAGTGCAATCTTATCCTTATCAAATACAGTTTTTACTGTCACCTTATCCATCTCATGAATTGCAACCGGAGATGTAATATCATTTCCAAGTACAAGGTCTAAATCCGCTTCAATCAGCTGTCCTGCCTTTACTTCTGAAAGACCTGCGTGTGCCGCAAGAATCTTTTGTGTCATAGTCATTCCCATGAACCTGTTCCTCCATTTCTTTTTCTATTGACTTCTATTGACTAATTATAGCCGTATCCTGTAAAATTTGTAAAGAGAATTATTTAAATAACTATAATTCCTTTTTAGAATATGTTTCTGTTCAGAGCCAGACAGATTTTCAAGCATATTTGTGAACCATGCTCGCATGAGTGAACAAATATGGCTGAAAATCTATTTGGCGGATACGCCACACCGACAAAATGTGCAACATTTTGGAGGCTGGCTCTGAACAATAACTGGAATATTGATACATTCCCTAATGCCTGTTCAAAATATAAGGAGAGCGCCATGAATTCACAATCCATAAAAACCTTTATTACCCTTGCCAAATTAAACAGTTTTTCGCAGACCGCCACTTCCCTCTACATTTCCCAATCCACCGTAACAAAGCGTATCTGCGAGCTGGAAAAGGAAGTCGGAAAGCCGCTGTTTTACCGCGATAAAAAACATGTTTCACTTACGGAAGACGGTCGTATTTTCTTAAAATATGCCACACGTATTGTTGAATTGGAGGAAGCCTCTTTAAAGGAAATGCACTCCTCCGTCACTTACGAAAACAGTCTGCGCATCGGCTCGACCAATTCCATTTATGAATGTCACCTGTTTCCGCTGATTTCCGGCTTTGAAAGCGCTTCTAAAAAGCACTCTGTCAAAGTCACGATTGGTCATTCTTCCGATATGATCCAGCTGTTAATGGACGGCATTTTAGACTGTGTCTTTACATCAGTCCCGCTGGTACGCGCAGGCTTTGAATGTCACCATTTTCACACGGACAATCTTGTGCTTGCGACCGGTTATGATAATATGCTGCATGCGGACGGTATCCGAAAAGAAGAACTGACTTCTATTAAATATATGATGTGTAACTTTGCACTCAATGACGTTGGAGAATTTATTCGGAATCTCTTTCCGACACACTATCAGTTTAAGTTTGAAATTGACAACAGCACCAAACTGATTCCCTATCTGATTAACACAACCGGTTACAGCTTTCTGCCCGACAAAATGATCGAACAGGAGCTTGCAGATAAAAAACTGCGTACGATTCCTCTTCTGGATTTTGAAACACCGAAAATTAACAGCTATTATATAGGAAGTTTAAGAAGTAAAGAACTGTGGACAAAACTGCTGCACAAGTAAAGTTTAGAACCACAGCCGCTCTTTACACAGCAGTTTCCCGTATCGCATATCGCGCTCCCGGGTGCAAAAAGAGAGCCGGTTTAGATGAACTCTAAACCAGCTCTCCCGCCCCTGCCAAGGATTTGCTCACATATCCGTACTGAAATCCTTGAAGAATCGGAATGACGTGATTCGAACACGCGACCTCTTCGTCCCGAACGAAGCGCTCTACCAAGCTGAGCCACATTCCGATATATTTGGTTGTACGTCCAAAACCGTACTTTGTTATATTAGCATAATTAAATGCAATTGTCTAGAAAAAAATGAATGTTTTTGCAGGTAATTATGTTTACAATTAAATTTGGATGTAGTATTCTTTGATGAGGTGATACATAACGGTCACTGTAAAAAGAATAAATACAGAGAATAGAAAAAGGAGAACTTATGGGAAGAGATGTCATTATTGCCTGTGATTTTAACAGCAAAGAAGAAGTAGTGAGCTTTTTAAGCAAATTTCAGGATGAAAAGCCATTTGTAAAGATCGGAATGGAACTTTTTTACGCAGAAGGACCTGAGATCGTCAGAACAATTAAGAAGATGGGACATAAGATTTTCCTTGATCTGAAATTACATGATATTCCAAATACAGTCAAAAAATCCATGGCAGTATTATCAAACCTTGATGTTGATATGTGCAACGTTCATGCGGCAGGAACCAAAGCAATGATGTCCGCAGCGATTGAGGGACTGACAAGAGCAGACGGAACAAGACCTCTGCTGATCGCTGTGACACAGCTTACCTCTACAAGCGAGGAAGTAATGCAGGAAGAATTGTGGATTGACAAACCGATTGACAAAACAGTGATGCATTATGCAAAAAATACAATGGAAGCAGGGTTAGATGGTGTGGTATGCTCTCCATTAGAGGCAGGAAAAGTACACGAAGTATGTGGAGAAAAATTCCTTACCATCACACCGGGCGTGCGTTTCGCAGACGGAGATGTAGGAGACCAGAAGCGTGTGACAACACCTGCAAAAGCAAAAGAGCTTGGCTCTGATTTCATCGTAGTCGGCAGACCAATCACACAGGCAGCTGATCCGGTAGCGGCATACAGAAGATGTGTTGCCGAGTTTGTTGGCTAGAAAAAGGAAGATTATGGAGAAGAAAAAAGGAATTAGCGGAAGTACCTTAAAAATGATCGCCATCGTCACCATGCTGATCGACCATATCGGCGCTGCTGTGCTGGCAAGACTTCTGATGGTAAACGGGCTGGGAGAACTCGATCAGACCAATACAGATGCGATCATGCAATGGCTCTCTGCAAATGGAGCATTGTATTGGATGTACACGGTCATGCGAATGATCGGACGTGTGGCGTTCCCAATCTTCTGCTTCTTGCTGGTGGAGGGATTTTTGCATACACATGATGTGAAAAAATATGCGGTGCGGCTTGGTCTGTTTGCATTGATTTCAGAGATACCGTTTGATCTGGCATTCAGCAGCAAAATACTCGAATTCAATTATCAGAATGTCTTTTTTACACTATTCATTGGTTTGCTGACGATGATTGCTTACCGTGCAGTGGAAGAAAAAGAAGAGTGGAATCAGGCGTTGAAGGTGATCTTGTATATCCTGATCGTGGCAGCAGGAATGGCACTGGCGTATTTTTTAAAGACCGATTATGCCGAAAAAGGTGTATTCTGTATCATGGTCTTATACATTTTCCGCAAGAAAAAAATGTGGCAGATCATCGCAGGATGTGCATCATTCATCTGGGAGACACCGGCGCTGTTCGGTTTTATCCCGATCGCATTTTATAACGGAACCCGCGGCTGGAAGATGAAATATTTCTTCTATATTTTCTACCCGGCACACTTATTGATTTTATATCTGCTTTGCTATTTCATGGGAATCAGCGGATATTCAGCGGTTTAGCTTTTTGATAGAAAATGAAATACAAGCTTGACATAATACAAAAGGGGCAGGAATCGTGAATATATATGACACAAATGAATCAGTGGAATTGTACGACAACCGCGGAATTGAAATGGCAAGAAAATGTATACGGAGAGCAAAGAGAGAGTATGCGCTCAGATATCTGATTTTACTGTTATTATTTGCGCTTGGTATGGTGGATAAAATATTGTTTCCACAGATAGAAATAAAGCTTTCAAGCTATATTCTTCTTTATGTTATATGCATGTTTTCTATGATGGGGTTTCGCGTTTCCCATAATGGAATTGTTGCAAAGCGGATGAAGGATTTTACACTGCGGGAAAAGCACGATTATAATCTGGTCATCTATCGCGAAAATCATAATAAAAAATTTTTCTTAAAGAGTATAACCCTGCTGAGAATGGCACAGCAGGACATCCTGATGGAAAAACCATCGGCTGCACAGCAGGCACTTTCCCAGATTGCAGTAGAAAGTCTGCAAAAAAATGTATTGAAGACCTATTATTTTCTGCTTGCAGCATCATCATTTCTTATGAGGGAGGATAGCTGGCAGATCGAACTGGAGCATTGCGCTGCGGTGCCTTCTAAGACCGTTAAGCTGTCGGATGATGAATTACGGGAGATTTTCAGAAGTGGGGATCAGACCAGGCTGATGGACACTGTAAAAACGTGGGAGATCATGGCAGAACAGGACACAAAAACAGAGCCATATCTGAATCTTTGGTTTGGAATATTGATGGCTGCAACTGCCGTCGGTTATGGAATCTGGACATTTGTTGTGGGAAGTTCAGATAGTTATTATAATTTTATGCTTATTGGGGCAACGCTGCTTTTAGTGGGCTTGTGGATTTTAGTCAGTGTAAGGATTGTTTATCTTCTGAGACGTTCCCAAAATAAGGGGAAGGGACTAGGAAAAAAGAAAGGAATAAGATTTTTAACTATTTTTATCCTCGTGCTGATGTGGTGTTTTATTGTAGGATTGAGTCTTGTGATTTTTGTGGGTGCAGGAAGTGATATACATACACAATGGGAAGCAATGAAGACGGGGAAGCAGCAGGAAAGCCAGGATGAAATATATCATAATGGCACAGAGATTTCCACAGAAGCTGACATAAAAAATCAGGAAACTGAAAACACAGAGATGGCATCAGAAATAATAGAAGATACGGAACTTAAACCGGATCAGAGCAATATAGTGAAATCTGGACCGATCACAGACAGTGAATATGCGTCTTTCCAGATCACAGCAGATGCATCTTCGGTGGAAGGCTTTGATGTGTTTGATGATTATGCTGAGACAATGGAAAAGAATTTCATTGGTACATGGTATTGTCCGAGCTGGGGTATGGCGTTCCGTATTCAGGAAGACGGTGCTTATATTTATACATTAGAATCTGGAAATATAGGATTTTGTAATCAGGAACCATATGTATGGGAACTGACAGACCGCTCACAACAGGGGCTATGCCCAAGACTCAGCTTTTATTATGATGATAGCAAGGCTGGAGATATGTTTACATGCTATGTAGCAGGCTGTACAGATGATTATTTCTGGTGTAATCTGCAGGAAATGGTTTGGTACAGGCAATAGGTGTAATTTTGTGGATGAATTGAGAGTAAAAAGGAGGGCAGCATTTCCACTTCCGAAATGCTGCCCATATATTTTAACCCTGTGGATACGGGAGAAAACGGAACCCACGGCTGGAAAATGAAATATTTCTTCTATGTTTTCTATCCGGCGCATTTACTGCTCTTATATCTGCTTTGCTATTTCATGGGAATCAGCGGTTATTCAGCGGTTTAAAATGTGGAATGCTTAAAAGTTTTATAAGAAATTATGCGGCAGATTATTAAGAATGATTAAGAAAAGCTTGATTGAATCCCGGACTTTCTTTTTGTAACATGAATTCAGACAGGAAGTACTGAATCATTACAAAAAGAAAGCCGGGGATGAAAAATGAGCCAGAGAGAAAACGTAAATCCGATAAGGGAACAGAATCACAGAAAAAACAGCAGAAGATATCAGAAAAGAGCGGCAGCAAGAAGGCGGCGCAACACGATTTTTATCATGGAGATCGTGTTGCTGCTTATTCTTGCGGTGGTTCTTTTTTTTGTGTCAAAATTAAGCAAAATTGAGAAAACAAAGCTGGATATGGACAAGATTGAGGTCAATGAGGATATTTCGCAGGAATCCCAGAAAATTATGAAGGGTTACCAGACCATTGCGATGTTTGGTCTGGACAATCGCTCCAATGGAAATTTGTCGCAGGGGCGGAGCGATGTCATTATGCTTGCCAATATTAATAATGATACAAAAGAGGTAAAATTGGTTTCTGTCTACCGCGACACTTATTTGGATACCGGAGATGGAATTTTCCAGAAATGCAATGCCGCCTACGCTAAGGGTGGACCGGAGCAGGCGATATCCATGCTAAATGTAAACCTTGATTTAAACATTACAGATTATGTGACAGTCGACTTCAACTCGATCATCGAATGCGTCGATTTACTTGGTGGTGTGGACATGGAGATCACAGATGATGAGGCGTCTCTCATGACCGGATATATCCGGGAGTTAAACGAATTGACTGGAAATAAGGCCGAGAATCTTACGCAGGGAGGCACATATACTTTAAATGGTGTGCAGGCATGTGCATATGCGAGAATCCGATATGGAGGCGGTGATGATTACCGCAGAACAGAGCGTCAGCGTACGGTTTTGACCGCGATGGTGAAAAAAGCACAGCAGTCCGATCTTACAACCGTAAATAAGCTCATCAATGAGGTATGTGGTGATATCCAGACCAGTTTTTCAAATGCAGAACTGTTAGCGCTTGCGTCACAGGTTTTCCAATATTCCATTGGAGACACCACAGGATTTCCATTTACCAAGACAACTAGGGTTTTGAGCAAAAAAACAGGTGATGTCGTGATACCGTGTGATCTGAGCGACAATGTAAAAGAACTGCATATCTTTTTGTATGAGGACAGTGCTTACACCGCTTCCGATACCGTGAAACAGAACAGTGAAAAAATCGTGTCAGATACCGGATTTAAATCCGGCGACGGACATTAAAAAGGAGGGCAGCATTTCGAACTTTACGAAATGCTGCCCATATATATTTTAACCCTGTAGACATTGGAAAAAATAATGTCCACAGGAATTGTATTTAGACGGAACTGTTCCAACCCCAAACTGCTTTGAAACCGGCAGCTCCTTTTGATGATTTTATATTAAAGGAAATTTGTGACAGAAATTTGACTGGAAAGTGAAGAATCTCTTAAGCAGTTCTATGATATTTATAAACTGGGTATCAGTTTTTTTCATAACAAATCTGTGGAAATGCTTGCACAAATTGCCCGAAAATGGTAATTTAGTTTTGAAGATTAAGCAGGGTGGCTTTATAAGCCACCCTATTCTGTTACATTGGGAGATAAAATCCTCTGCTCCTGTAAGGACAGTCGCATTTGCTCCGCAAACAAGGAGGATTATGAATAAATTTGTCTTACGTCAATCATTATTATTACTTTTAACTGCGACCATCTGGGGCGTTGCATTTGTTGCCCAGAGTGTCGGTATGGACTATGTTGGCCCGTTTACTTTTAATGCGGTGCGCTGTCTGATCGGTGGAGTGGTATTGCTGCCGTGTATTGCCATTTTAAACAAATTTAACCGTAAAAACGGTGTCGAATGCATGGAAGGCGAGACTGGCAAAGAAGTAAAAAGCAGTCCGCAAAGTCAGAAAACACTTGTGATTGGCGGTATTGCCTGCGGTGTGTTTCTCTGTATTGCAAGTAATCTGCAGCAGTTTGGAATCATGTATACAAGCGTTGGAAAAGCCGGATTTATCACAGCAATGTATATTGTGGTTGTCCCGGTACTTGGCATTTTCCTGCGAAAAAAAGTGGGTGCAAAAATCTGGTGCGGTGTCGGAATCGCGGTAGTCGGATTGTACCTCTTATGTATGACGGAAAGCGGATTTTCTATTCAAAAGGGAGATCTTTTATTAATGCTTTGTGCGCTGGTATTTTCAATGCATATTTTAGTGATCGACTATTTTTCCCCGAAAGTGGACGGAGTGAAAATGTCGTGCATACAATTTTTTACATGTGGAATCCTGTCTGGTGTAGGAATGCTTTTGACGGAACATCCGCAAATGTCTGATATTCTTGCAGCATGGATGCCGATTTTGTACGCAGGTGTCATGTCCTGCGGTGTGGCATATACGCTGCAGATTGTCGGGCAGAAGGGAATGAATCCGACCGTTGCATCGTTGATCCTCAGCATGGAATCTGTAATCTCTGTGATCGCGGGCTGGCTGATTTTACATCAGACGCTTTCGACCAAAGAACTTATGGGCTGCGTGCTGATGTTTGCTGCAATCATTCTGGTACAGCTTCCTGACCGGGTAAAAAAATAATGAATATATTCAAGAGTAAACTGGCATTTACATCAGGAGATGTTTCGCCGGAGTATATTTACATATGAGAAAAAATGACGTGGCGTGATAAAAAAATGTGTGTTATGATAAAGTATATGTAAAACGTATACGAGAGAGCTGTGAAAAGACACATTTGGGAAAAAGTAACGTGGCTGGACATAGGAACAGGTGACAATTATGATGACTTATTATAGAACGGACGATCAGGTCATACATGAAGAAGAAAAATTAAGTGATGGTGTATGGGTGCAGATGATCAACCCAACACATGATGAGTGTGAGGAAATTGCTGAGAAATTAATGGTAGACATTGATGACGTGAAGGCTGCACTCGACGTTGAAGAAAGTTCCCGTATTGAACTGCAGGACGGCTATACGCTGATACTGGTGGATATTCCGGCCATTGAGATACGTCATGATCAGAGAACATATACGACAATTCCGCTTGGTATCATCCTGACGCAGGATATCATTGTCACAATCTGCACGGAGGATACACCGGTATTGCAGAACTTTGTGCGAAGCCGTGTGAAAGAATTCAGCACAAAGAAGAAGCTTCGTTTTGTGTATCAGATCCTGTACCGGACAGCAGCAATTTATCAGGCAAATCTCCGAATCATCGATAAAAGACGTACTGAGATAGAAGAACGTGTCGGAAGCGATACAGACGATTCTGATCTGATCAACCTGCACGAACTGGAATCCACGCTGGTCTACTTTGCAACATCGCTCCGGGCAAATGGGGTAGTGCTTGACCGGCTGACACGCTATAAACGGCTGGAGCAGTACCCGGAAGATAAGGAACTTTTGGATGATGTGATAGTGGAGAACCGTCAGGCGATCGAAATGACAACCATCTACCGAGATATCATCAACGGAACCAGAGAGCTGATGTCCTCTTTGTTGGATAACCGCCTGAATAACGTTATGAAATATCTGACGTCTATTACAATTGTAATGGCAATCCCAACGGTCATTTCCGGTATCTACGGTATGAATGTCAACGAAAACTGGATGCCGTTTGCAAATACACCGCATGGGTTTCTGATCATTTGTATTATTACATTGCTGATCTGTGTAATTACGATGCTTTTCCTGCGAAAGAAAAAAATGTTATAAATCATAAGTAAAACTGTTGTCATATGCAGAGGGCATATGACAGCAGTTTTATGCTTTGCGGAGAAAGTACATAATCGCTGTTAAAATGTATTACAGGTTTCAGAAAACGTCATATGAAAAACGTTAAAATTCGAGTATAATTGTAGTAGAAAATCCAAAGATAAATCTGTATATCAAACGGAAGAAATTGTGCGAGAGGTAATCGCAAGAAGGATAGAAACAATTATGGGGAAAAGACTCGGGCATATGATCCGTGAATTTCGGGAAAAACAGGGACGGACGATTGAAGAGGCAGCGAGGGGGCTGTTGAGTGCGGCAGAACTTTCGAGAGTTGAGAATGGTACGAAAGAGATTGAATATCTTATAATGGAAGCACTTTTTGAGACTTATGGCAAATCTTTAGATAAATTAGAAATTGTTGTAAGCAGTGACGAATATAGGATTCTGGAACTGCGGGACAGAATATACGAGGCTCTTTTGCAGAAAAGGTCAGCCGATGCAGAAGAACTGATCCGGCAGTACAAAGACATAACCGATGAAGAGAAGCTGATACATCGGCAGTATATACAGATGGCAGAGGCAATAAGCAATTATAACAAAGCAGGAAAACTGACAGCTGTATTGCAGCAGCTTAAGACGTCTCTTCATCTTACAACAGCAGAGATAAAAGGACAGAATATCCATCTTTTTCATCAGGAAATTTATCTGATCTATATGATATTCTGGATGCAATATCAATGCGGTGATACAGAACGGCTGCTGGATAATGCCCGGAAGATGGAACAGTATATCTGTGAACAATACACGGATGAAGAAGAAAAAGTGAAGATTTATCCACAGTGTATCTGGCTGCTCGGAAGAATCCTTCTGGATATACAATATGATAAAACCGCCAAATACACGATAAATAAAGGGATCGACTGCCTGACAGAAAATGGGGCATTGCATTGGCTGACACAATTGCTAGAACTAAAGAAAGAGTGTGAGGAGCGTCTCGGAGAGAAAGCGGAGGCAGAAGAATGTGACCGTTATCTGGATGCGATACGGACACTTTATGAGGTTGCCGGTGAACGTCAGACCAAGGAAATCTCATTGGCTTTATTTATGCAGAGCAGTACGCAGAGAGAGTGCATTATCAGCAATTATTTTCTGAAAAATCTGCGGGAAGAAAAAGGAGTTACACAGTATGAGATGAGCGAAGACATCTGTGCATGGGAGACTGTATCCAGAATTGAATCCGGGAGAACACCAAATCAGAAGAAGCTGTATCGGTTGTGGAAAAAACTTGGGATTGAGCGTGAGAGATACTACGGATTCATAGAGTCAGAGCATTATGAAGTGTATGGATGGGTGAGAGATTATAATCGCCTGATTGGGAATGAAAAACGTCAGGAAGCAGAGATGCTATTTGAAAGAATCGAGTCAGAACTTGATAAAAAAATACCGGTTAATAAGCAATATTTGGAAAGAGCCAGAATTACGGAAAAGTTGCGGAACGGGCGAATTTCCAACGAAGAAGCAATTGAAGAATGGCGAAAAATACTTGCAATAACGATGCCGCCTCTTCCATCTGGAAAAAGAATATACAGAATACCGTTTCGAACAGAATTTGCAATAATGAACCAGATTGCCAGAACATTTGCGGCAATGGGAAAATATGACAGTGCATGTGAAATATATGCAGAAGTATTAAAACAATATCATAAAAATGAAAGTACATTGCGCGGACATGTAGTACAGGGGATATTACTATATGTCTGTTACGCGGCAATTCTCGAAGATAATAATGAATTAGAGCTGTCAGAACAGATTGCAAAGGAAGGTATGAAGTTTACAATCGAATGTATGAGAGGAGATACCGCATGTAAAATTCTAGCCAATTTAACCTGCGTTTATGAAAAACGAAAAGAAATTGAATTGGAAATGCGGTATCTAAAAGATGCATATTATTTAAGCAGATTATACAGACAAGGAATGTTAACAGATTTATTAAAAAAATCGATATGCTGAAAAACAAATCAAGTTCCAAGCGAACAGGTTGAATTTGCAGATATTTATATCGGAGACGAATTGATTACAGTTCCGGTTGTGATCGAGTCTGAAATTGCTGGCAAAACAGCACGAAGTGGTGTACAATATGAAGATACAATAGAGAGTGCAACTTATTATATCCCGGTAACTGAAGAAGGGAAAGCATATAATGAAGAATATGTAAGCGGTGCGAGAGCAAGAGGGACAGCGACAGATACTTACTTAGATCCGAGAAAATATCTGACAGCAACAAGCATTATCCGATACACAATGTCTTCAAATGATGAGTATGTTTTGATTAACAATGTTGCAATTACGAAAAACAGAAATCCGGAATCATCTTCCTCTGGCGGATATTTATATGGTATCGGAACACCGAATGCCAGAATTGTGTGCGTTGGTATTGGAAAAAATAGCGGAAAATACAATCAGGTAGTTGATTCCCAGAGTGTTCCATGGGGAACAACAGGTGTGAATACACCATCATCGTGGGTACCTGTAATGTGCGGCAGCTATTCAGATCAGTATAGAGGACTTGTACAATATAGTTTTAATTTGATTTATAAAGATGGCACAGTTGGTTGTGCATTTACGCACACCCTGGCAAAATAAACTTTAAAGGGGGATTTTCTATGGCAACAAACACAAGCAAACCATTAACCAAAAGAATTATTTTCCTGATGGCAGCAGCAATCCTGTATCTGATGATTCCACAGAATGCTACAATGCCTATGCCGGAGGAAGCGGTATTCCCATTTTCATTGTTGTCGTTGTCGCAAATAGCAAGAGTGTTTGCTTTCAGACAATGGATTGCCATGGATTTGATTCTCTTTGCTGCAGTGATGGTCATTATGCAGCTGATCCGTGAAAAGCATGGAACGCTGATTAAGAACAGAACAGCAAGAATTATCTGTCTTGTAGCATTTTTCATTGTATTTTTACCGCTTGCATATATAACCATACCAACCGTATTCATTCTGGGCAAACCAGCCTTTATGAGCATGGATGCCTGGGTATTCATGTTCGGTAAACAGGGCGGCGCGAATCAGTACATTCTTCATCTCTGGTGGGCAGCATCAGCGGTACTGCTGGACATGGGAATTGCGAAATAAATTTATAAAAATAACCCGCATGGAATCAGAACATATTCTGTTTGAAATTCCATGTGGGTTGTGTTATTTTACGCAATTTGAACATAAGTTGGGAACGTTGTTGTTGGGAGAATGGGGTGGGTTTACCGTTCAAATCGTCCACTTGCCCCACAAGGAAGCACAAGTCCATTGGATGACACCGGAAGCCCAATCTCATCGGCTGCTACCGTTCCGTGGTATTTTTTCAACACCGTGTTCATCATATAGCTTAACACCGCCGGCTGTAATCCGGTTGTATAGGAGTTGATCAGGAATTACAGGAAGCCATTTCGGCATTTCTGGACAAAAAAGAAAAGGAAAGCAGAATATTAGAGATTACAACAAGAGAGGGGAAATGCTGTATAGCAGTTGATGATATTATATTTTTAGAGAGCAGACAGCATTACTTGAAGATTTGTTGTGAAAACGAAAATTACGAATTAAGAGGCAGGATTTCTGATTATGAAACAATGCTGGAAAAATATGGTTTTGTACGTGTTAATATTGGATTCATTATTAATTGTAAATACATTAAAATCTTAAAGACCAAGAAAATAATTTTATGTAATGGCATGGAAATAAACATCGGAAGCAATAGACACGATAAAGTGCGGCACGCATATATGGAATATGTCCGGGAGAAAAATAAATGGAAGTTGTAAGCATGGCTGCAGAGATATATGCAAGCGCAGCGGGAACAATTGCACAGATATGGATTCTTTCAGAATTATTTCCAAGAAAACAGTCTGTAAAAAAAGTATATATAGTGGGATGGATTTTGTTAAATTTCTGCATCGCGCATTTTGTGTTGTTGCCGAATATATGGCAGTCGCTGCTTGGCATGGGTGTGATGCTATTGATGTCGTGTATCATGCTTGAGGGAAAGACAGAACAAAAGATGTTAGTTATCATTGCCTGCAATGTTTTTATGATTCTGGTAAGTATGTTGAGAGGGAGAATAACCTTTTTCTTGTCAGGGAAATCAATCAATGAGATTAGTATTCAGGGATCGGAGAGTCTGGCAAGAGTATTAGGAATCGTACTTACGAATACATTATATTTGTTAACGGCCTATATTTTAACGTGTTTTTTTCATGATAAAATAAAACTGAAAAAAGAAGAATATATTATTATAATAATTTATTATATTATTTTCCTTATAGTGGTTTTATTATCAATAGCTATGTCACGAAATGTGGACTTTTCGCTTATATGGCAGAAAACATTTTTGATTTTAGACATGTTGATGTTTATTGCCAATATTATAGTTTTAAAAATGATATTTCATATAAATCAGCAAAATCACTATGAAATGGAAAATGCATTGCTGTATATGCAGATAACGCAGCAGGAGAAAAGAATCAGGGAAGAGGAAAAAAACTATCGGGAAGTTCAATTATTGCGTCATGATCTGAAAAGATATTTGGTTACATATCGTCAGTTGCTTCAGGAGGGAAAATATGAGGTTATAGAAGCTGACATTGATAAAATACTGGGGAAAAGGTTAAATACAAATCATTGTGTTTATACAGAAAATACAATACTGAATGCTGTAATTTGTGAGAAGATGGAACAATGTTCCATTAAAAATATTAAAATAGAGGTGCAGGTAAATGCAGACAAAGATATGGATTCTATAGAATATGGAGTTGTGTTATCGAATTTACTGGACAATGCGATTGAGGCGGAGGAACAGGAAAAAGAAGAAAATAGATACATCTGTTTGAATATTGGAGTAGAACAGAATATGATTCATTTGGTAGTAAGTAACTATATCGCAGAATCGGTTCTGCAAAATAATACATTATTAGAAACATCTAAGAAAAATAAACAGTTGCACGGAATAGGTTTAAGAGGTGTTAAAGAGTTTGTAAAAAATAAGAAAGGTGAGATAGAGATATTTGAAGAAAATCATATGTTTGTAGTGCATATTTGTGTATGTGTATAAAGTATGCCTAAAATGGGAAAAGTACGCCAGATATATTGTGAAATAAATAAAATGTGGCTATTTTAGTAGTAAAGAGGAGATGAGAAAGATTACTGCTAGGATAGTCCATTTTTTTATTGAAAGTAAAGTTATTGATGAAACAGATCAAGAGATTTATGAATATGGTTTGGAAATATTGAGTGAAAATGTAATGTTAACAGTCTTTCTTATATTATTTGGAGTTGCGATTGGGAGAGGCGTAGAAACAGGCATTTTTTTGTTCTCGTTTTGCTGGTTAAGAAGGTTTTGCGGTGGATACCATGCAAAAACAAAGCGAGGATGTCATATAGCTACATTTATTACTTATATAGTATTTCTTATTGGAATAGCTCATTTTTACAAGGTGATAAATAAATATATGGTTGAAATATATTTTGTATGTTTAGCGATTATTATTCTTTATGCACCGGTTCAACATAAAAATAAAATACTATCAGAATCAATGCATAGAAAAAACAGATTAAAGGCGATAGTATATACATTATTATTCGGAGTGATTATTTATATATTCAAAATTGAGTTTCCTGTGGTATCATTTGCCGTTTTGGGAACTTTAATACAAGTAGCACTACTAATGATAATTGGAAGGAGGGAAAAAGGTGATTAAATTGAAAGTTGCAAAAATGATGGCTGATATTGTATATCGAATGGCAGAAAAAAGTGTTGATGAAGCTTCTGCGTGGTATGAATATCAACCGGAAGTACCAGAAAAATTAAAACAGAGAAATAGTTGCAAATTAGTTTCGAAAAGGTCTACTAAATAGTATGGTGGAGGAGGAAAAAGCAAATGGATGAAATGGTGTTGGAGGTACAGGTATGGCTTAATAAAACTTACAATGTAGGTGTCGTGGAGGATGGAAATACCGGTCAGGCAACTTTTAAAGGATTAATTAAAGCATTACAGACAGAGTTAGGAATAGCAGCAGACGGAACATTTGGAAACGGAACGCTTAATGCATGTCCTAATAGTATCCGTGAAGGGGAAAGTAATCATAACCTTGTTTATATTCTTCAGGGTGGATTTTGGTGTAAAGGATACAATCCAGGCTGGTTTGATGGTGGTTTTGGACCTAAGACAACTAGGGCGGTAAAAGAATTTCAAAATGATGCCGGAATTGCAGAAAATGGAATTGTTACTCCATATATACTTCAGGGAATTATGAATACAGATGGATACAAATACAAGGGGGAGGAAGGAACGAATGAGTATTATAAGTATCAGGTACAAAAAAATATGAATGCAATATATGGTGCTCAAATTGGCTTGACAGCACCAAATGGATTATGGGAACGTAAATCTCATAAAAACTTTATTAAATGCTGTCAAATAGAATGGAGTGCAACACCAGTAGATGGTGTTTGGGGAAATGGAACGATGAATAAAGCTCCAACATTGTCTAAAAATACATCAGGATACACAAATTCTAAAAGACTTCTTCAGTGGGGCTTGGCTATTAATGGATTTTATCCGGGAGATTTTTCTGGTGCATTTGGAAATGATACATATCAGGCAGTATATGATTTTCAAAATTTTATGTGTTTGGGAGCGGATGGAATTGCTGGAAAGAATACATGGGCAGCATTATTGAGTGCCAGAGGCAATACAAGTAGAAAGGCAACCGCATTTGATACGAGTACAAGATTAACATTAGCTACTGCAGTAGCTATGAAAGAGGCTGGATATGTCGATGTAGGAAGATATCTGACGAATACCCCAGGGGGAACATTGGATAAAAAACTGACACAAGAAGAATTAGAGATTATTAAGAGTGTTGGTCTCAATATTTTCCCGATTTATCAGACCTATGGAGGACAGGCATCTTATTTTACTCGAAGTCAAGGACGTAAAGATGCAAGAGAAGCGATAAAAGCTGCGCGGGCATTAGGATTTCCACCTCAGGCAACAATATATTTTGCTGTTGATTACGATGCATTAATGGTAGATATTAACGCAAATATTCTTCCGTATTTTCGAGGAATTAAAGAAGAAATGGGATGGTATTTTAAAATTGGTGTATATGGACCACGTGCCGTATGTAATCGATTACTTGCTAATGGTTTGGTCAGATATAGTTTTGTCGCAGATATGTCTAATGGTTTTACAGGAAATATTGGGCAATTAATGCCTAAAAATTGGGCTTATGAACAGTTTGTAGAGACAACGCAGGCAGGAATTGGTATTGATAAATGTATGGTTTCAATAAGAGGAACAGCAACAGGACCTACGTTTTTTACTACATATGAAAATCCAGTTGAACCAGACATTTCACAGGAATTTACTGTTTTCAAAAATATATATAATTTAGCATGGAATTATTTGGAAGGACTTTCGTCTCCAGCATCAGGAGTATATGCGAATATATTTGATGCAAATTGTCTGACATTGGCATACTTTAGATCAGAGTCATATGATGCGGATCATTTTGATATGAGTAGTAAGGGGGAAATAATAGAGTCAGTAAAAGGTTTATCATGGCGAACGATAGCTGGTCCAAGAGAAGAAGCATTGCTAGCATTGGTGAAGTCAACTTATCCTGATTTGAATCCACATCAGATATCTGTTATAGATCCAATAACAAAGCGACAATTAGAAATCACACATTATGCCGCAACCTTAGGGGCATGTATAGTAAGTACAATCGGATTGAAGATAGATTTTCTGGAAAGAGATATAGATGCATTTGCAGGATGGGCTGGAGACCTGTTACAAATGGGAGGGGTTTTGCAAAACACATTGGATTTTGGAGGATATAATTATTTTACGCCAGAAGATTTGCAAACAATCATAGGCGCACCTGCTAATGGGTTACAAAATTACCATTTGTATGGTAAAGATGGCAAAGAAATGTCAATAAAAGATGGCGGATTTAGTCAGGTTGATTTGTTACAGGATGTTGATGCCTATAATATTTCAAGGCTATATAATTTGGCAGAGACCAAGCTTTATGCTGCCTTCGAAGATTATTATAATGTGTCAAAACATTATAAACGAAGATATCATATTTTTAAACAGCAATTGTTAAAAGAATTCGATGCGGATTCCATTTATGCGGTAGCATTTCGGTTTGCTAAACAAGAAATACCAATATTGTCGGGGTTATTTGGCTTAGCATTTGGTAAATTTAATGAAGAGTATATAGAGATTGTAGCACATGCTTTTGAAGATAAGATTGAAACACAAATTTCAATAGAGGAGTATACAGCTTAATGTTTTGTAAAATGATTAAATGATATAAGAAGAGAAGGGGCTGTGAAAAAAGAATAGTCCCGAAAAAAAAGAAAGACCAAGAGTTTATAAT
>OGMI01000013.1_pt1 | contig 190542 bp, 160 predicted proteins | sample 1573201 | NCBI WGS metagenome assembly OGMI01 (sample SAMEA2582012, study PRJEB24529) | metagenome | biome: Human gut stool | place: China | collected 2011
GCTGTGGGCTGTTTTTGTTGCCCTCGCTCGCGGCGACTTGATTATAATATCACCAATGGGACAGGTTGTCAACATTATTTTTCAAGTTTTTTGTTATTTTTTTGAAAGTTTTTGCCTTTCCATCAAGAATCCCAGTGTTTATGCGGATTTTCGGCATTTTATATTTACAATAAAATATCACATTTTGCAGAATTTTATTGTATTTTCGGCATTTTCTCTCTGTTTTTATCAACACTTTTCAGATGCGTATTGCATTTATGGCAGCATCTTTTTTATAACCGTACTTCCTGCAAAGCATTATCTATTACCCCGCGCGATTTTTTGTTTTTACAAAAAGCAAAAAACTGCCGGAGCAGCCCGGCAGTTTTTTCTTTTATTGTTTTTATCTATTATCTATAAGAAGTCTTTATTCTTCTAAATCTGCGTGATGTACAAAGGCATCTTTATCTTCCGGCGGTTTTCTCCAATCCCCGTAGTGTACGGTCAGTTCTTCATCATAGCCTGCCGGTACCGGGAACTTTCTTCCTTTAATGATACCGTAATCTGTGTCCTCATACAAATCCGAACGATAAAAACACGTTTCATCAATTGCATTGTTGCAGGCATAAGACCAGCCCGTTTTCTGTCCCTGATATTTAGAAGACGCCTTCTCCCACATTTTACAGACTTTCGGTGTCGTTGTAAATTTTCCTAAAAAGCGGAGTACGCCAACCTGTAATTTTTGTAGTCCGGTATATTTCTCATCTTTTAACTGGTAACGTTTTGACATGCCCAGTCCGTAAATGACCTTATACCGGAATTTCATCATTTTTCTTTTAAATTCACTGTCCGGCGCAACATCAAAAATAAAAACATCGATTCCGATTCGGTTCTGATAATTCTTATAGTAGCGGTCCTCTGCCGTTTCTTCCCTTAACGGATACCGCTCATCATAGATTCTTGGAATAAAATCGTAAAATGCAGGGCTGTAATCCTGCGGTTCAATAAAGTGCAGGTATTCCGGCAGGTGCTTTCTCATTGCCTCACAAAATGCCGGATAATCTTCACGGAACACCTTAATATCCATGTCATCATCCCACGGAATAATATCCTGTTCTCTTAATGAACCAAGCTCCGTGCCGGAATCCAGAAACCACCGGACATTTTCTTTTTTACAAATGTCATCAATAATACATAATGTTTCAAATAACAGCTTATGCAATTCTTCTCTTTTCATCTTTTCGTACCCCTTATTTCTGACTTTGTGCCAGCGCATCTTTATATCCTAAGAACAAAGACACTGCCATTCTTAAAATACATACAACCAGTAATGCAATACAGAATGCCCACATATCTGCAAGGTAAAGCGTTACCGGAATACAGATTGCGCAGAATGCTGCTGCATATACTACATTAATATACAGCTGATACCTCGCTTTTGAAAAACGAAGCAGAATGACTGTAATTACATTTGTGACAAAATAAAAGACCTGTGCCATATTTGCAATAATAAAAAACTGCTTCACTTCATGATAATTCTGTGGATATAAAATGTATATCAGAATATGTGAGGCAATCGTACAAAGCAGCGTTCCAATCACAACTGCTGCCAGCGAAAATACAGTCACCAGATTCATAAATTTCAAATTCAAATTTCCCTTGTATTTTGCAAGGTAACCGATAATAACACTGTTAAGCGGTGTTGAAATCAATGAAACCGTCTTTCCCAACAGCGATGCGATATAATATACCGTTACCGCTGTTCCGTCAATAAATATTTTTAAAACCAGTCTGTCACCGTTAAATACGATATTGGAAATGATATCTGTGATAATTAAAACGATAACAACTTTAAAAACTTCTTTAAATGATTCTTTTGAAAATTCCGTATCCTTTTTGAAAACAGAACCTTTGGCAAAAACCATTATGAGTCCTGCGATTTCTCCCGGAATTAATGCCAATGCCCACATACCGGTTACTTTAAATAACACAATACCGATTAAATATCCGATACTGATAAAAAGGTAATATAAAAAGTAACCTTTGTAATTCAGATGCAGCCTGTACTCCACATCCGCATAAAAGCGCCACATTGTAAGAATCGTAAGAATTAAAAATGTAACCGCTTCAGTCACTGTCATCGGAACACCGCAGAACTTTACAATGATGAGCATTACCGGAATCACGATTACAGAGGATGCCATAAGAATAATATTGTAATTGATATTCCATGTATCCTTTGTCGCGCTCTCTGTCATCCGGGCATAATTACATGCACTGCCGACAGAAATAGCGATAATGTTCATAATTGATATCAGATATAAAATGTTTCCGTATTCTTCACTGCCAAGGTGGTTGTTCCACACCGGATAAACTAAAAACTGAACAACAACGTTCATTAACATTAATCCTGCAATACTCCACATGGAATCCGTCAGCAGTGCTTTAATCTTTTCTTTCATACTTATTTCCATTCTGACTTCTATTTATTTGTATAAACTGAAAATGCTACGAACCCGAAAGTCCGTAGCATTTCTAGTCAGCGGAGAAAGAGGGATTTGAACCCTCGCGCCGGTTGCCCGACCTACACCCTTAGCAGGGGCGCCTCTTCAGCCTCTTGAGTATTTCTCCAGATTCTGTTACAAATCATATAATGTGTTAAACACGAATATTAGAATACCAAAGAAATATCTGTTTGTCAATATCATTTATCAACTTATTTGCAATATTTTTTTGCAGCCTGTTCGTAAAGGTCTGTTCCTTCACTGTCAATGACCACAATAACCGGGAAATCTTCAACTTCCAGTCTGCGGATGGCTTCTGTTCCAAGGTCATCATAAGCTATGACCTCAGATGATTTTATGCGCTGTGAAAGCAGTGCCCCCGCACCGCCGATTGCCGCAAAGTAAACGGCCTTGTTCCGCACAATGGCGTCCTTGACTGCCTGGGAGCGCTTTCCCTTTCCAATCATTCCCTTTAAACCGAGATCTAACAGGGTCGGCGCATACTTATCCATTCTGCTTGCCGTTGTCGGTCCTGCCGAACCGATTGGTCGTCCCTGTCTTGCCGGTGACGGTCCCATATAATAAATCACCGTATCCTGCATCTTTATCGGCAGTTCCTTATGTTCGCCGATTGTTTCATACATTCTTTTATGCGCAGCATCTCTTGCTGTATAAATCGTTCCCGTAATATATACATAATCCCCTGCTTTTAAATCTTTAATATCAGATTCCTTCAACGGGGCAGTAATGTGCTTTTCCATATTCTTCTCCATTTCTAAACTTATGAGCTGTTTTGTCACGAAATGGCGATGAGAATTTCGCGCAGGCGATTTCTCATCTGCCATCATAGATGTTTGCGTTCGCTCAGAAGCAAACATCTGTGTGAACAAGCTTTCGTTTATGGCTTGTTCACACTTCGCAGGCATTTTAATGCCGGAGGAACCGCGGACTGAATTTATTCAGTTCTGCGATAAATCCAGAATTGTGACGCCTGCGGCACAATTCTGTTATGCGAAAATCTTTGATTTATGGATTTTCGCATTTCTCCTTTTCTAAACTTATGAACTGCTTTGTCGCGAAGTGGCGATGAGAATTTCGCTCAGGCGATTTCTCATCTGCCATATAAGTAGATTTGCTTTTGTCGCGCATCAGCATTATTTTTCATACTTTATATCGTCCGTGTCACATGGCGGTTGACGTGACAGCAGATATTAACTGCCACCGGAAGTCCCGCGATGTGTGTCGGATAGGTTTCGATGTTGACTGCCAGCGCCGTTTTGGTTCCCCCAAGTCCACCCGGTCCGATGCCTAAACGGTTGATTTTTTCAAGCATTTCTTCCTCTAAGTTTCTGACATACTCTTTTTCCGGCTTTTCATGCAGATTTCTGGTCAGTGCCTTTTTCGCTAAAAATGCACATTTTTCAAATGTACCGCCGATACCGACACCCACAACCATTGGCGGACAGGCATTCGGACCTGCATCTTTAACGGCCGTTAAAATTGCTTCTTTCACACCTTCAATGCCGTCTGCCGGTTTTAACATGAAAACACGGCTCATATTTTCACTGCCAAAGCCCTTTGGCGCAACGGTGATTTCCACTTTATCACCCGGCACGATGTCATAATGGATAACTGCCGGTGTATTGTCCTTAGTATTTTCACGGTAAATCGGGTCTTTGACAACGGATTTTCTTAAATATCCGTCAACGTATCCCTGACGCACGCCCTCATTGACCGCATCGGTAAGACCGCCGCCCATGATATGGACTTCCTGTCCGACTTTAACAAAAACAACCGCCATACCGGTATCCTGACAAATCGGAATCATGTCTTCTCCTGCAATTTGCAGATTTTCCTGAAGCTGTCCTAAAATCTGTCTGCCTAGAGGAGATTCTTCCTCCACTGCTGCCGCATCATACACTTCTTTCATATCCTTTGACAGAAAATGATTCGCTTCAATACACATTTCCTTAATATTTTTGATAATTTCATTTACATCAACTTCCCGCATACCTTTGTCCCTTTCAAAAACGCAGTGTAAGGTTTTACTGCGTGTCATTACTCACATCTTCTTTATAGCGTATACCATTTTAATTCATAAGTCAAAAGTTTTCAAAATTTTTGATTTACCAGTGCAGAAAATCCAGAAATCTTTTCAGTTCCTCGTTCCAGAACTTCCACTCATGTCCAAGCTCCGGGATTTCATCATAGGTGTAATCAAATCCGGGGTGTGCCGTAAAATAATCGCGCAGAATGTGATTTTGCATAAGCCACGGATCTTTTCCACCACACGCATGGAAAATTCGCGGCTTATCCACATTTTCAGTCAAAAGTTTCCCCGCAAGGTGGGTAAGTCCGTAGTCATTTTCGTGTAAATCACCCTCACCAAACAACAGCATCCTGCTTTTTTGCTTTGCAGGTGATGAAAAATCAGAGTCCGCCTTATCGCCTGCCGAAAATGCACCGACACCCGCAAATTTTTGTGGATATGATAGCGCCGTATGCAGACAGCCGTATCCGCCGTTTGAAAATCCGGCAATGTAGTTGTCCTGTCTTTCACCGGAAATACACGCAAACATGTTCCAGATAACAGACGGCAATTCCTTTCCCACAAACGTACCAAAGGCATCCCCGATATTCATATTGACAAAACAGGATTCATGGACATTCGGAAGTACCGCTGCAAAATGCTTTTCCTCTGCCAGTTCAACCAGCGGTGTGTGATACAGCCATGCCGTATGATCGCCGCTTCCGCCGTGATACAGCCACAGACATTTCAGTTTCTCCCCTTTTTTTAGATTTTCAGGCAGTACAACCATACAGTCAATGCCGTAACGCAGTGTAATTGAAAACAGATTGATATTCATTACCGGCATATGCTCCTCCAATCTGGTGACACAGGCACCTTATCATTTAAAATCTGAATTGTATTTTGTATACACGCATCCCAGTACGTCCAGTCATGTCCGCCGGTTTCCGTGATATAATGCACATTAAAGTTTTCCTGCTTCATCGCCTCATACAGCTTCCGGCTCATTTCAATGCGCTTATCCTGTAATCCACAGGTAATGAAAATTTCCGGAAGGTTATCCACATTTCCCGATAAATTTATGCCGGTTTTGTGTGTAAGTTCAAATAAATCTGCTGCCACCGTGGAAAAATCCTCTTTTTCACCGAAAACCGGTTTTAAATCGAGTCCCTGCGGTCTTAAAAAACGCTCCGATATGTCAAGCAGTCCCGAATAGGAAAATGCTTTTCCGTATAATTCCGGTCTTTTTAACGCCGCATGAACCGCTCCGTATCCTCCCATCGACATTCCGGCGATGAAACGTTCTTCTTTTTTTGGCGAAAGGTCAAACCACGTTTCGCATTTTTCGATGAGTTCCTCTGTCAGAAATGTAAAATAGTCTTTTCCGTAACGGTTGTTGACATAACATTTGTTGTTGCCGGACGGCATCACCACTGCAATATTTTTTCCTTCTGCGTAATCCGCAACACGGGATTTTAGCAGCCATGATGCATAATCGCCCCCTGCGCCGTGTAAAAGATACAAGGTTTTATATCCGCCACGCCCCTGCGGCATTAAGACATTTGTCATGACCGGCATTCCCAATGCCTTGGATTCAAAATTTATACTTATCCATGCCATTTTTTTCTTACTCCTGTTTAAAAATTACCGCACGAAGAAACGGCATCTTCTGATGTCCCCTCCGTGCGGCAGTTTCAATGATTGTTTATTCACTCTCTGTGTTTTCTTCGTCGTTTTCTGTTTCTATTTCTTCGCCTTTTTCATTTTCAGGCTTTTTAGAAACTTTTGCAATCGTTGCAACAGTTACATTCTCATCAAGATTAATCAGTTTGACGCCGGATGTAATTCTGCCAAGCTTTGAAATGTCTTTACATTCAATCTGGATAATCACACCTTCTGTCGTAATTAACATGACTTCACGTGTGTCATCAACTGCCTTGACACCGACTACATTTCCGGTCTTTTCGCTGATCTTGTAACACTTGATTCCCTTGCCGCCTCTGTGCTGGACTGTAAATTCATTCATATCCGTGATTTTACCGAGTCCCTTTTCAGAAACGATTAACAGCGAATCGCCCTGTGTATCAAGCTGCATGCCGACTACTTCATCTTCGTCTAACAGATTCATGCCGATAACGCCCATAGAACTTCTGCCGGTCTTTCTTACATCAGATTCATGGAATCGGATACACTGTCCGAGTTTTGTTACAAGCAGAATATCCTTTGTGTTATCGGTTAATTTTACTTCAATTAATTCATCGTCATCACGCAGATTAATTGCCTGAAGACCTGTCTTTCTGATATTGGCATACTCTTTTAACTGGGTCTTTTTTACAATACCCTTCTTTGTTGCCATAAACATATAATCTGAATCATTAATATGTTTTGTATCCACAGGAATCACGGCTGTAATCTGTTCTTCCGGCTGGAGCTGCAGCAGATTAATAATTGCCGTTCCTCTTGAAGTTCTGCCGGACTCCGGAATTTCGTAAGCCTTTAACTTATAGGCACGTCCCTGGTTGGTAAAGAATGTCAGGCTGTGGTGTGATGTCGTCATGAATAAATCTTCAATAAAGTCATCTTCTAAGGTCTGCATTCCCTTAATGCCCTTGCCGCCTCTGTGCTGGCTCTTGAAATTATCCGGTGTCATGCGCTTGATGTATCCGAGATTGGTTCTTGCAATAATAACATCTTCATCCGGGATTAAATCTTCCATGGATAAATCGTATTCGTCAAATCCAATCTGTGTTCTTCTTTCATCGGCATATTTATCTGCAATGGCACTGATTTCTGTCTTGATGACGGTAAGGAGCTTTTTCTTGTCACTTAAAATTGCCTTGTATTCCGCAATCTTTGCAAGCAGTTCCTTTAATTCAGCTTCCAGCTTCTCTCTTTCCAGACCTGTCAGTGCACGCAGACGCATATCCACGATTGCCTGTGCCTGTGCTTCGGAAAGTCCGAATTCACTCATCAGCCCTTCCTTGGCAATCTGTACATTCTGCGAACCTCTGATAATCTGGATGACACGGTCAATATTGTCAAGCGCAATCATTAAGCCCTCTAAAATGTGGGCCCGTTCTTCAGCTTTATTTAAATCATACTGCGTTCTTCTTGTGACAACTTCTTCCTGATGCAGAAGGTAATACTTGAGCATATCGTAAAGGTTTAATACCTTTGGCTGGTTGTCAACAAGCGCCAGCATAATCACACCAAATGTATCCTGTAACTGGGTATGCTTGTACAGCTGGTTTAAAATGATGTTTGCATTGACATCACGGCGCAGTTCAATACAGATTCTCATACCGCTTCGGTCAGATTCATCACGCAGTGCCGTAATGCCGTCAATCTTTTTATCGCGGACCAGTTCCGCTATTTTCTGGATTAATTTGGCTTTGTTTACCATGTACGGAAGTTCCGTTACGATAATGCGGTGCTTTCCGTTTTCCATTGGCTCGATATTGGTCACGGCACGGACTTTAATCTTTCCGCGGCCTGTACGGTATGCTTCCTCAATGCCCATTTTACCGATAATGACACCGCCGGTCGGAAAATCCGGACCTTTGACAATCTGCAATACTTCATCAATCGACGTTTCGCGGTCTTCCTCGACTTTGTTATCAATCAGCCTGACAACGGCATCGACAACTTCACGCAGATTATGCGGCGGGATATTCGTTGCCATACCAACGGCAATACCAGACGTTCCGTTTACTAAAAGATTCGGATAACGGGACGGCAGTACAACCGGTTCTTTTTCCGTTTCATCAAAGTTTGGAATAAAATCCACGGTATTTTTATTAATATCGGCTGTCATTTCCATGGAAATGCGGCTTAAACGTGCTTCTGTATATCGCATGGCAGCGGCACCGTCACCATCGACAGAACCGAAATTACCGTGTCCGTCTACCAGCGGGTATCTTGTATTGAAATCCTGTGCCAGTTTTACCAGTGCTTCATAAATGGATAAATCTCCGTGCGGATGATATTTACCCATTGTATCACCGACAATACGCGCACATTTTCTGTGCGGCTTGTCAGGACCGTTATTTAATTCAATCATTGAGAATAAGATTCTTCGCTGTACCGGCTTTAAACCGTCCCTTACATCAGGAAGTGCACGGGAAGCGATAACGCTCATCGCATAGTCGATATAGTAATCTTCCATGGTCTGCTTCATATCCACTTCATGAATCTTATCAAAGATATGTTCGTCCATTTTCTACTCCATTCCGAGAACGCGTTTTAGAAAAAATCCATTATCACCCGGAGCGTTCTCAGTCCGTGTGACGGTACAAATTTTTATTAAATATCCAGATTCTTTACATACTTAGCATTGGCTTCAATGAATTCCCTGCGCGGCTCAACCTTATCGCCCATCAGCGTAGAGAACGTTACATCAATTTCTGATTCTGAATCCTCGTCCATGTTCACCCGTAATAAAATTCTCTTTTCCGGGTCCATGGTTGTTTCCCAGAGCTGGTCGGCATCCATTTCGCCAAGACCTTTGTAGCGCTGGACTTTGTTATTCTGGTCACGTCCGATTTCAAGCATAATCTGATTGAGTTCCTCATCACTGTATGCATACCAGACTTTTTTGTTCTTTTCAATCTTATAAAGCGGCGGCTGTGCAAGATATACGTGACCCTGCTTGATTAACTCCGGCATAAACCGGTAGAAAAAGGTAAGTAGCAGTGTTGCAATATGCGCACCGTCCACATCGGCATCGGTCATAATAATAATCTTGTGGTATCTTAATTTGCTGATATCAAAATCTTCATGAATGCCTGTACCGAATGCCGTAATCATAGCCTTGATTTCTTCGTTGCCTAAAATTCTGTCGAGTCTTGCTTTTTCAACATTTAAAATCTTGCCGCGCAGCGGAAGAATTGCCTGTGTTGCACGGCTTCTTGCCGTCTTTGCAGAACCGCCGGCAGAATCACCCTCAACAATATAGATTTCACAGTTTTTCGGGTCCCTGTCAGAGCAGTCCGCAAGTTTACCCGGAAGACTTGTATTTTCAAGCGCAGTCTTTCTTCTTGTCAGATCTCTTGCCTTTCTTGCCGCCTCTCTTGCGCGCTGTGCAAGAATGGATTTTTCACAGATAACCTTTGCAACTGCCGGATTCTGCTCTAAGAAAATCTCAAGCTGTTCACTGACAATGCTGTCAACGGCACTTCGTGCAACGGTGTTACCAAGCTTCTGCTTTGTCTGTCCCTCAAACTGCGGGTCTTCAATCTTGACACTGACAATCGCTGTCAGACCTTCACGGATGTCATCGCCGGAAAGGCTCTGCTCACTGTCTTTTATCAGTTTATTTTTCTTTGCATAATCATTAAATGTCTTTGTCAAGGCATTTTTAAAACCGGTCAGATGCGTTCCGCCTTCCGGTGTCTTGATGTTGTTGACAAAGGAATCCACAACTTCGTTGTAACCGTCATTGTGCTGGAATGCCACTTCAACCTGCACACCGTCTTTTAGACCCTCGCAGTAAATAATCTTATCATAAAGCGCATCCTTGCTCTTGTTTAAATATTCAACAAATTCCTTGATACCGCCCTCATAGTGGAATACTCTTTCCTGTTCAATGCCTTCTCTTGCATCCTTTAACACAATTTTGATGCCTTTTGTAAGAAAAGCCATTTCACGCAGACGGCTCTTTAAAATGTTATATTCATAAACAGTTGTTTCCTGAAAAATCTCTTTATCCGGTAAGAATGTAACCTTTGTACCGGTTTCTTCCAATGGGCAGTCCCCCACAACTTTTAACGGATAACATACATTACCGCGTTCATAACGCTGGTTGTAGATGTGTCCGTCACGCTTTACATAGACTTCCATCCACTCGGATAAGGCATTTACAACGGATGCACCTACACCGTGCAGACCACCGGATACTTTATATCCCCCGCCGCCAAACTTACCGCCTGCGTGTAACATTGTATACACGACTTCAACTGCCGGTTTGCCGGTTTCGTGATTGACATCAACTGGAACGCCTCGTCCGTTATCAATAACCGTAATGGAATTATCCTGATTAATTGTGACTTCAATTGTATTGCAATATCCTGCCAAAGCCTCATCTACTGCATTATCGACAATTTCATAAACAAGGTGATGAAGCCCCCTTGATGATGTACTGCCGATATACATACCCGGTCTTTTCCGGACGGCTTCAAGACCTTTGAGAATCTGAATCTGGTCGCCACCATAATTATTCTCTGACACTGTGCATTCCTCCTTCAATGTTTTTCAGAAAACTAAATGTTATTTTCATGAATCACGGTACCGTTCTGAATCTGAAATGTTTTATGAACGGCAAACTGACTGTTTACAAATTCATCCAGCCCCGTACAGGTAATCACTGTCTGAATCTGCCCGATACTATTTAATAAAAACTGCTGCCGGTTACTGTCTAACTCTGACAGCACATCATCCAAAAGCAGCACCGGCGTATCCTTCACTACTTTTTTTACAAGTTCGATTTCCGCAAGTTTTAAAGACAGGGCGGCTGTACGCTGCTGTCCCTGCGAACCGTACTTTTTTACTTCGCTGCCGTTGATAAAAAAGATTAAATCGTCCTTATGTGGTCCAAAGCAGGTCGATTTCATCCGCAGATCCCGCTCCCGCATCTTTGTCACGGTATCTAAAAATGTTGTTTCTTCCACGCAGGGCTGATACTCAATCGTTAGTTTCTCTGTTCCGCCGGATAACTTTTCATGCAGTCCGCCGATAATTTCATTTAACTCCTGTACGAAACCGACACGCCTTTTCATGACTTCCGTTCCGTACTTCACAAGCTGCAAATCCCAGATATCCAGCGTTTCAAGCTTTTCTTCTGACGACTTAAATGACAGTTCTTTTAAAAGCTTGTTGCGCTGATTGACCACTTTATTGTAGTTAATCAGATTGCTTAAGTAGATTTTATCAAGCTGGCTCAGCTCCATATCCATAAACCGGCGGCGCTCCGCCGGTCCGTTTTTAATAATACTTAAATCCTCCGGTGAAAAACAGACAATATTTAAAATTCCAAACAGCTCTACCGCCCGTTTAATCGGAATACCGTTTACGGCAATTCCCTTGCTTTTATTTTTTTTCAGATGCATATCAATCCGGTACGGCAGTCCGTTTTTTTTCACATTCAGCTTGATATGTGCTTCATCACTGCCCATCCGTATCATTTCACGGTCTTTGCTTCCTTTGTGGGAACGCGATGTTGCGCAGACATAAAGCGCCTCTAAAATATTGGTCTTTCCCTGCGCATTATCACCGTAAATAATATTAATCTGCGGGTTAAAATTCATATTTAAAATTTTATAATTTCTGTAATCTTTTAAATCTACGGACTCAATTATCACGGTTACACCTGCAAATTACTTTTCTATTCTGATTTCCTGACCGTTATAGGAAATGACTTCCCCGCCTGTCAGTTTTTTTCCGCGCTGAAGCTCAGGCCTGCCATTGACAAGAACTTCTCCGTTCTGAATGACAATCTTTGCTTCTACACCGGATTCCACAAGACCTGCTGCCTTTAATGCCTGTCCCAGTTTAATAAACTCATCTCTGATTTTTATTGTTTCCATTGTTTCTCCATTCTTACTATTCAGCCGTAAAGTTTACCGGAAGAATCAGATAAATATAACTTTCCTCTTTGTCCTTAATAAAACATGGTGCTTTCGGATTTACCAGATAAATATAAATCTGTTCATCATCTATTACCTTTAATGCATCAATTAAGAACTTCGGATTAAAGCCAATCATGATATCCTTACCGTCTTTGTTAATATCAATATCTTCGTTTAACGAACCCATGGAAGAATTGACATGAACTTCCAGTGAACCATCGGTAATGCTTAAAATAATCGGTTTCTTTTCACTTTCTTTGATTAAAAGGGTTGCTCTGTCAATAGAATCTAAAAATTCTTTTTTGTTAATGGTTACTTTGGTTTCATAATCACTAGAAAGCATCTGGTTAATTCTGAAATACTCTCCTTCAATAAGACGGGATACAACGGTGGTATTGTCAAATTCAAATAAAATGTGATTATTTGTAAAGTATATTGTAACGGCATCTTCTGCATTTGTCGATAAAATTTTACTGATTTCAGAAAGTGTCTTTCCAGGAACAACAACTTTTACATCATCTGCATGACTGGTCAATTCAATATTGCGGATTGCAATACGGTGTCCGTCAAGACCTACAACCTTTAAAATACCGTTTGCAACTTCAAAAAGTTCACCGGTCATCATTTTATTGTTGTCATTCATTGCGATAGAAAACAGTGTCTGGTTAATGGTTTCTCTTAATGTAAATTGTGATAAAGTAATAAATTTGTCTTTTTCAATAATCGGTAAATAAGAAAAATCGTCCCCTGATTTACCGGCAATATTAAATTTACTCTTTTCACAGGTAATTAAAGAGGTGTAATTACTGTCTGTTTCGATGCAGATTTCATTATCCGGCAGTTTTCTGACGATTTCTGAGAAAATCTTTGCATCAATGGCAACTTTACCTTTTTCGATAATCTCACCTTCAACGATGGTTTCGATACCAAGTTCCATATCATTGGCGGTAAATTTAATTTCATTTGTAGTCGCATCGATTAAGATACATTCTAAAATGTTCATTGTTGTTTTGGCAGGAACTGCTTTCATAACAATGCCAACTGCTTTGGCAAGATTCGTTTTTGAAAAAACTAACTTCATAATTGTGTAAAACTCCTTTCAGCGAAAAAACAAAAAAACAAAAATAAATATATATAAATAAAAATCCGTAGTAGTAGTAGTAGGGGCTGTGAATTTGTTGATATGTGGTGTAAGCCCTTGTATCATGCGGGTTTGCGGTATCTAAAATCCCGGTAGATAAATCCGTTTTTGCCTGTGAAAAAATTTGGGATAACCGCAGACACAAAAAAATTCCCAAATGGCCGTTGTGGACAAACAAAAAAATGTCAACATAAAATAAAGCATTTTTACACAGGTTTTCAACGGAAAAACCACAATAAATGTGGATAACTATTACGAAGGATCAATCTTCTTAATGAGAATATCCACAGTGTTCTTGGTTGTTTCATTGACGAGTACTTCTTTGGCAATCTTGTCCGCTCCGTGAATAATCGTCGTATGGTCCCTGTTTCCAAGGGCTTTGCCGATTCCCTGTAAGGCGACATTCGTCATCTGGCGGCACAGATACATCGTAATCTGTCGTGGATAAACAATGTCGGCGCTTCGTTTGGAAGAAAGAATATCCGCCGGTGAAATACCGAAGTGGTCCGCAACAATCTGGATAATCAGTTCCGGTGTGACTTCTTTTTTGGCATCCGGTGAAATCAGGTCTTTTAAAGTTTCTTCCGCAAACTCAACCGTAATCGGGCTGTGGGAAAGTGTTGCAAAAGCCGAAAGCTTGGTAAGTGCGCCTTCCAGCTCACGAATACTGGATTTAATATGGGTTGCAACATAATCCTGAACATCATCGGGAATGTTGTAGCCGCCAAGTTCGACTTTCTTCTTTAATATAGCACGTTTTGTTTCATACGTAGGAATCTGGATATCGACAGGCAGACCCATTTCAAAACGGGTACGCAGTCGTTCCGTCAGGGTTTCCATCTCTTTCGGCGGCCGGTCAGAAGAAATTACAATCTGCTTGCTGTCCTGATAGAGCGCATTAAAAGTATGGAAGAATTCTTCCTGCGTAGACTCTTTACCTATAATAAACTGAATATCGTCAATCAGTAACACATCAATATTGCGGTACTTTTTGCGGAATTCAGAGTTTTTCTGATTCTTTACCGAATCAATCAGTTCATTGGTGAATGTTTCGGAGGTTACGTATAAAACCTTGCGTGTCGGGTCATTGGTAATAATAAAATGGGCAATCGCCTGCATCAGATGCGTCTTTCCAAGTCCAACGCCTCCGTAGATGAAAAGCGGGTTATAGACTTGTCCCGGTGTTTCGGCAACTGCAAGGGAAGCAGCGTGTGCTAAGTTATTATTTGTACCGACAACGAAGGTGTCAAAAGTATAGTTCGGATTCAGGTTCTGAAGACCGGAATTCTTCGCAGCAGAGCCGGTTGCGGCCTTTTTAATTTCCGCTGCCTGCTTATCTTTGGCTGTAATTAAGCGGACATCATATTCGTGGTTCATAATCTCACAAATCGTAATGCGAAGCATCTCCAGATATTTTTTTTCCACATAGGAAACAGCCATGTCGGGGTTCATGGAGGTACTCGACATAATCAGTGTAATGGTATCGTTTTCCACTGTATAAACTTCAATTGGCTTAATCCAGCTGTTAAAGGAAATATCCTGAAGCTCATAGCGTTCTTTAAAGGTCTGTAATATCAAATCCCAGTTCTGTTTTAAATCTTCCATATTATATCAATGCCTTTCTGGCTTTCGTTAAAGTAAATGTATTCTAATATATAATATAACAAATGTGGATTTTTAGCAAGAAGCCCATGAAAAAATAGTGGATAACTCAGTTAAAAGTGGACAAATCACAGTGCTGTTGACAACTTATAAACACGAAATATGCCCATAAATGCGCTTTTTCGTGTTTTTTTACACAGGATGTTGTGAATTTATCCCCAACTTATCCCCAATTTGTGGATAAGTTGGGGATTACTGTGCATAGCTTGTGGGTATTTGTGGAAAAGACAAAGAATACAAAAAATATCGAAAAAACACTTGACTTATAGATGTTTTATTCTTATAATTAAAAACGATGTTTTTAAATTTGATTAGAAAATTCCTGCCATATACAATCATGGTGTGAAAAGGAGGTGCGTATAAATGAAGATGACATTTCAGCCTAAGACAAGACAGAGAGCTAAGGTTCACGGCTTCAGAGCAAGAATGAGTTCAGCAGGTGGAAGAAAAGTTTTAGCAGCAAGAAGAGCAAAAGGAAGAAAAAGACTTTCAGCTTAAGAGTTGTTTCAAGAAGGCAGATGAGTGCGGAACAAGGCATTTATCTGCCTTTTTTTACTTTTAAGATATAGTATGGAGGAGTAGTGTGAAAAATCCTTAAATCGGAGATTTTTCACACAAAACTTTGTGCTGCAGGCGTCACAAAGTTTCCGTTATCACAGAACTGAATAAATTCAGTCCGTGTTTCCTCCGGCATTAAAATGCCTGCGGAATGGAGGAGTTATGAAATATCAGAATTTTGAAACATTAAAGAAAAACAGTGAGTTTAAGAGCGTCTATCAGGCGAAACACTCTTATGCAAACAAGTATATCATTATGTATATACTTCAGAATGGAACGGATACAAATAGACTCGGCGTATCTGTGAGTAAAAAAGTCGGGAACAGTATTGTCCGGCACAGGCTGGCAAGGCTTATACGCGAAGCATTCCGGTTAAATGTTACACAGGTAGCACCCGGATATGACGTTGTGGTAATAGCAAGAGCCGGTCTGAAAGGAAAAGGTTATAAAGAAACCGAAAGTGCGATGCTCCATCTTTTAAAGCTGCATCATATTTATAATAAGGAAGAAAAAGTCCATGAAGAAAGTGATCATTAAACTAATACACTTTTACCAGAGGGCAGTTTCACCGTATAAAGGACGCAGCATGTGCATTTATTATCCGACCTGTTCCCAGTATGCCCTGGAAGCGGTCGAACAGTATGGCGCATTAAAAGGTGGATGGATGGCATTTAAAAGAATATTAAGGTGCAATCCTTTTGCAAAGGGCGGATATGATCCGGTACCCATTGTGTACAAGCCTAAAAAGGGAAAGCACTAAAAAATGGAGGTATCAGTTTGGGTTCAATTTATAATACAATTATCAACCCGATTGCGTGGGTATTCGGTAAAATACTGGATTTCCTGTTTATGGGACTGCACGCGATTGGATTGGGAAACATTGCAATTGCAATCATTGTATTTACATTTCTGGTAAAAATCCTTATGCTTCCGCTGACTGTAAAACAGTCCAAGATGATGAAATTAAACAATATCATCATGCCGGAGGTCCGTAAAATCCAGGATAAATACAAGGATAAGAGAAACGATCAGGAAGCCATGTTAAAAATGCAGGCAGAAACAAAGGCTGTCTATGAAAAATATGGTACATCACAGATGGGCGGCTGTATCCAGATGCTGATTCAGTTCCCAATCTTAATGGCAATGTACCGTGTTATCCAGTACATTCCAATGTACGTAGGACAGTTAAAAAATCTGTTTGTCAACATTTTGACAGGAACAGACGGCGGTATCATGAATGTTTCCGGCTATGCGGATATTATGGCGGAAAACTTCAAGATGACGGGCAGAATGACAAATGTGGACTGGGGTAATATTGATTCTGCGGTAACTGCAATGAATTCATTTTCAGCAGACCAGTGGGAAACATTAAAATCTTTATTCCCGGCATATGCAGGTGTGATTGCCGAAAATCAGACAAAGATTACGGAAATGAACACATTTTTAACGATTAATGTATCACAGAATCCGACCTTCGGATTAAGCATTGCTGTATTAATTCCAATTCTTTCCGGTCTTTCACAGTACATCAGTGTAAAGGTGTCACAGGGGAATACCCAGATGGATCCAGACGATCCGACAGCGGCATCAATGAAGATGATGACACTGTTTATGCCGATTATGTCAGCGTTTATCGCATTTTCTGTACCGGCAGGTCTTGGTGTATACTGGATTGCGACAGCCGTTTTCCAGACAATTTTACAGGTGCTTGTAAACCGTCATTATGATAAGATGGGTGTGGATGCGATTGTTGCAAAGAATGTAGAACGCATGAACAAGAAGCGTGCCAAGAAAGGTCTTCCGCCGGAAAAGATTGCTAAAAATGCAGTAACCAACACAAAGAAGCTTGATTCTATCGAAAAGAGCAGACAGCGTGTAGAAACACTTCAGGCAAAGAAGGAAGCCAATGACAAGAAGATGAAGGAAATTCTTTCATCGACAGAATATTATAAGTCAGCCAAACCGGGAAGCCTTGCAGAAAAGGCGGGAATGGTTGCCAGATATAATGAAAAGAACAAAAAAAATACAAAGAAGTAATCAACCTGCTTAACGCAAAAGGAGGAAATTATGGATTATATTGAAATTTCAGGAAAAACAGTAGATGATGCCTTAACGGAAGCGCTTGTAAAGCTTGAAACAACAAGCGATAAAGTGGATGTGGAAGTTGTGGAAAAGGGCAGCTCCGGAATCTTAGGATTGTTTAACAAACCGGCAGTCATCCGTGTACGCAGAAAAAAGGATAAAGACATCTTAGAAGAAGATGTGGTTGCAGAAGTATTCCATGAGGAAGCAAAAAAGGAAGAACCTGCCGTGGCACCGGCAACGGAAAAGAAGCCGGAAATGACAAGAGAAGAAGTAGAATCAAGAATCAGAAACTTCCTCTCAGACCTTTTTAACGCAATGGATATGGAAGTTGCCGTAGAGATTACATTTAATGATAAGGAAGAATGTATCAATGTCGAATTAAAGGGCGGCAATATGGGCGTTTTAATCGGCAAGAGAGGTCAGACACTCGATTCTATCCAGTATCTTACAAGCCTTGTAGTTAATAAGGGAAGAGAAAAGTATGTAAGAATCAAGATGGATACAGAGGATTACAGAAACAGAAGAAAAGAAACGCTTGAATCCCTTGCAAAAAATATTGCATATAAAGTAAAGCGCAGCAGACGTCCTGTAGCTTTAGAACCGATGAATCCATATGAGAGAAGAATCATTCACTCTGCATTACAGAATGATAAATTTGTATCGACAAAGAGCGAAGGTGAAGAACCGTTCAGACATGTTGTGATTTATCTTGATAAAGAAAAAAGTGCAAACAAATAGTATGAATTTTAAAATGGCTGTGGTATGATATACTACAGCTATTTTTGATTAGAAATGGAGTGTAGTTATGGAGGATACGATTGCGGCGATTTCCACAAGCACAGTCAGCAGCGGTGGAATCAGCGTTGTAAGAATCAGCGGGGAAAATGCACTGTCAGTGGCACAACAGGTATTCCGCTCAAAAAAGAATAAAAACGTAGAGGACATGGAAAGCCACACGGTCCACTATGGCAATATTTATAACGGTGAAGAACTCATTGATGAAGTGCTGATGGTTGTCATGAAAGCACCGAATACGTATACAAGGGAAGATGTTGTGGAAATTGACTGTCACGGCGGTATTCTGGTGACGAAAAAGGTACTGGAAGCTGTGCTTTCTGCGGGAGCGCGCCTTGCAGAGCCGGGGGAATTTACAAAAAGAGCCTTTTTAAACGGAAGAATCGACTTATCGCAGGCAGAAGCGGTGATTGATGTCATTCAGTCCAAGAACGAATATGCCTTAAAATCCTCTGTCAGACAGCTCAGTGGAAAACTTTCCGAAAAAATCAAAGGACTCCGGGAGCTGGTTTTAAACAATGTTGCCTATATTGAGGCGGCATTAGACGATCCGGAACACATTTCACTGGATAACTATGTGAATAAACTGTCAATCGATGTGGATAAGTGTGTGGATAATGTGGATAACTTGTTGAAAACATGTGATAACGGCAGGATTGCAAAGGAAGGTATCCGCACGGTGATTCTCGGTAAAACCAATGCAGGAAAGTCAAGTCTTCTTAATGCCCTTGCAAAGGAGGAGCGTGCTATTGTAACGGACATTGAGGGGACAACGAGGGATACGCTTGAAGAACAGATTACAATCGGCGGAATCCAGTTAAATCTTATTGATACGGCGGGTATCCGTGACACGGTGGATTTTGTGGAAAGTATCGGTGTGGAAAAAGCCAAGAAGCTTGCCACGGAAGCAGATCTGGTTATTTTTGTCGTGGACAGCACGCGTACACTCGATGAAAATGATAAGGATATCATTTCACTGATACAGGACAAAAAAGTGATTACGCTGCTTAATAAATCGGATCTGACACCGGTTGTTACGCCGGAGGAAATGAAAAAGCGGCTGGACTGCTGTGTCATTCCGATTTCCGCAAAAGAAGAAACGGGACTGGATAAGCTTGAAGATGCTATAAAAGAGCTGTTCTTTTCGGGAAATCTTGAATTAAATGAGGATATTTATATTGCTAATCAGCGGCAGAAACAGTTACTCATTGAAGCAAAAGAAGCCTTTCTTTTGGTAAAAGACGGCATTGAGAGTGGCATGAGTGAGGATTTCTTAACGATTGACTTAATGACTGCTTATGAAAAATTAGGATATATTATTGGTGAAGAAGTAGAAGATGACCTTGCAGATAAGATTTTTAAAAGCTTCTGCATGGGTAAATAAAGTGAAAGTTGTGCAGTGTCTGCCGTTGCGCGGACAGGTTGGAGGAAAATTATGCCGAATATACGGGAAGAATATGATGTAATAGTAGTAGGTGCCGGACATGCAGGCTGTGAGGCGGCACTGGCAGCGGCAAGAATGGGATTAAATACCATTTGTTTTACCGTCAGCTGTGAGAGTATAGCCATGATGCCATGTAATCCGAATATCGGAGGTAGTTCAAAAGGACATCTTGTAAGGGAAATTGATGCGCTGGGCGGTGAAATGGGGAAAAATATTGATGCAACCTTTATTCAGTCTAAAATGCTTAATAAATCCAAAGGTCCTGCGGTACATTCCCTTCGTGCGCAGGCGGATAAGTCGGATTACAGCCGCCGGATGAGAAAGGTTATGGAAAATACCGAAAATCTGTTTGTCAGACAGGCGGAGGTTACGGAAATTATGGTCAAAGATGGCGTGATTCAGGGTGTAAAGACACTCTCAGGCGCGCAGTATTTTGCAAAAGCCGTTGTACTTTGTACCGGTGTATATTTAAAGGCAAAATGTATCCACGGTGATGTCAGCTATGAAACCGGTCCAAACGGCTTACAGGCAGCCAATCATCTGACGGCATCTTTAATTGAAAACGGTATTGAAGTGCGCAGATTTAAGACGGGTACACCGGCAAGAGTGGACAAGCGTTCCATTGATTTTAGTAAGATGACAGAGCAGTTTGGTGACGAGCGCGTGGTGCCGTTTTCATTTACAACTGACCCGGAAACGGTACAAAAAGAACAGGTTTCCTGCTGGCTGACATATACAAATGAAGAAACACATCAGATTATCCGTGATAACCTGGATCGTTCCCCGCTGTATTCCGGTGTGATTCACGGTACAGGACCGAGATACTGTCCGTCTATTGAGGATAAGGTCGTTCGTTTTGCAGATAAAGACCGCCATCAGGTATTTATCGAGCCGGAAGGACTTTATACCAATGAAATGTATCTGGGCGGTATGTCCAGTTCCATGCCGGAGGACGTGCAGTATGCGATGTACCGCACCGTACCGGGGTTAGAGCATGTAAAGATTGTAAGAAATGCTTATGCGATTGAATATGACTGTATCAGTGCCGTACAGTTAAAGTCTTCGCTTGAATTTAAGAAAATCCGCGGTTTATTTGCAGGCGGACAGTTTAATGGAAGTTCAGGCTATGAAGAAGCGGCGGCACAGGGGATTGTTGCAGGTATTAATGCGGCGCAGTATGTCAAGGGCAAAGAACCGTTTATCTTAGACCGCTCTGAGGCTTATATCGGCGTTTTAATTGATGACCTTGTGACAAAGGAATCTACAGAGCCGTACCGTATGATGACATCCAGGGCAGAGTATCGTCTGCTGTTACGTCAGGATAATGCGGATTTACGTCTGACAAAGCGCGGATATGAAGTTGGATTAATCAGTAAGGAGCGTTATGAGGGCGTTCTTGAAAAGGAACGGCTGATTGCAGAAGAAATTGAGCGTGTAAAGTCCGTCAATATCGGAACGGGCGCACAGGTGCAGGCACTGATGCAGCAGTACGGCAGTACGGAATTAAAGACCGGTGCGACACTTGCAGAGCTGATTAAGCGTCCGGAGCTTTCTTATCAGGCACTGGCGCCGCTTGACACACACAGACCGCAGCTGCGGGAAGATATTGCGGAACAGGTCAATATCAACCTGAAATACGAAGGCTATATTGAAAGACAGTTACGTCAGGTAGAACATTTTAAAAAGCTGGAAAAGAGAATTATCCCGGAAACGATGGACTATACGGCAATTAACGGACTGCGTGTGGAGGCAATGCAGAAGCTTGAAAAATTCCGTCCACATTCAATCGGACAGGCATCCAGAATTTCAGGTGTATCTCCGGCGGATATTTCGGTTCTTCTGGTTTATATGGAGCAGTTCAGAAGAAGAAAGTAATCATTTTTCCTCAGAAAATAAGGAGAATTATCAATATGAATTTTACAGAGCAGTTAAATGAAGTAGGCATTGTGTTAAATGATACGCAGAGAAGCCAGTTTGACAAATATTTTGAAATTTTGGTGGAATGGAATGGTTTTATGAATCTGACAGGCATTACGGAATATGAAGAAGTGCTTGTTAAGCATTTTTTAGACAGCCTTGCCGTCGGAAAATACAGTGAAAAGTTTGCGGGAAATCCTGAGCTTTCTATTATAGATGTAGGAACGGGCGCCGGATTTCCGGGACTTCCGTTAAAAATCGCTTATCCACAGGCAAAAGTGGTGCTTCTGGATTCGTTAAATAAGCGTGTAAAATTCTTAGATGAAGTGATTACGCAGCTGGGACTTACGGGTATTACGGCGGTACATGCGCGCGCAGAGGAAGGTGCAAGAAATGCAGCTTACCGGGAGCAGTTTGACATTAGTGTGTCGCGGGCTGTGGCTAACTTATCGACACTTGTGGAATACTGCCTGCCGTTTGTAAAAGCCGGTGGATATTTCATTGCGTATAAGTCCGGGGATATTGATGCGGAAGCAGAGGGCGCAAAAAGGGCGGTGTCCCTGCTTGGCGGAAGAATTGAAAGCGTGGAAAAGATGACACTGCCGGGAACAGACATTGAGCGGTCGTTTGTCTTTGTAAAAAAGGAGAAGCCGACACCGAAGAAATATCCGAGAAAAGCAGGACTGCCCTCAAAAGAGCCGTTGGGGTAAACGTACAGAAAAAAATGTGCAATTATAAGTGTAGATAGAAGTATAAAGATAAACTGACAGATAAAGAATAAAATCAGCCGTAGCGTATGTAAAAGAACATATGTCACGGCTGTTTTTTAAGTGAATATAACGGTAAATGTCTGTAAGATGTATCTGTGCGGTACGATAACAGTGTTACCAATCTGTTATCGTACCGCACAGGCAGTATACAGATTAAATCTGGTTAATATAGATGTTTAAGGTGTTGACAAATTCCTCCGGCTGTTCAATCTGCGGAAGAACCTTTGCATTTGGAATCAGATAGGTTTCAATCGCAGGATTTAAGTCGGTATATTCTTTAATAACGGCACGCATGTCGGTGTTTTTATCGCCGGATACGATATAAATGCAGTTATCAAGCTGGCTGACAGCACGTGATATGGAGGCCGTTGTATAATGGCACTGTGTACTGGCAAAGAGGTATTTGGCAGAAGCGCCGCCTAAATGCGCTGTTTCATGGTAAGCCTTGCAGGTTTCACGCGGAATCATATTCTGATATGCAAACAGCTCGTTTGTAAATTTGCGGTTGATTTCGTGGCGGTTTACAAAAATATTGTAAAGCATTGTGCCAAGAACCGGCGTATTTAAAAGCATTTTACGGATATTGCTGTGCTTCCCCGGATTAATCATGGCATGGCGGATGCTTTCGGGGCTTACAAGAACAATCTTATCAAAAAGATATGGATTGTTGTAGGCTGCCATAATGGTAAGCGGTGCAGACTGTCCGGTGGCAGCTACGCTTACACGGCGTGCAATTACATTTACAATAAAATCATTGAGCAGCTGGGTATACATATAGGCGGTGTAGGTAATATTCGGTTTGTCAGAATAGCCGCAGCCCAGCAGGTCAATGGTGTATACGGTGTGTTTTTTGGCGAGCGCTTTTACAACACGCTTCCATTCATAAGACGAACTTTCCGGTTTTAAATCGTGAATTAAAAGGAGCGGTGACCCCTTACCACAGACGGTGTAGGCAACATTTCCCAATCTCCATTTGTATTTTAAAATTGACTTGTTTTCGGTAATCTTATCTGAAACAGCAGCCTGAAAAATGCACTGGTTTATAATATGTGCGGTTGTAAAAGCTGCGGTCCCCATTCCGGCAGCAAGACCTAATTTTTTCCATTTATTCATAGCTATCTCCATTCCGCTGCATAGCAGCAATCGTTATAAAATAACGGGTAACCCGTCCCAATATTATTATCTCCTATTATAATGGAAAAAGGCTGAACTATCAATGATAAATGCACGAACACAAAAGAAATGAAAAAACATTTTCAGGGATTAAAATAATCTAGTAGAAAAGTACTTTAAATATTCCACAAAATAGAGTATTATATATAGTAAAAGCATTAATACGTGATAAAATATAATATATTAAATATAAAAAATATTCATGTACTATAAGGGGACAACGATGGATGAAATACAAAAATATCTGACGGAAGAATTACAGTCTGCAAAAGAAGAAAAAGAGAACCTGGAAGAGCAAATTCATAAGATTGAAATTGAGACAGAGCTGATTTGTCAGGCAATAGATAAAATTGTAATGAATCAGGATGCAACAAGCCTGGTATTTATGTCAGAGGAAGAATTTCAGGGATTTGACGGGACAGAGATAAAAAAGCTGAGTCAGAAAAAGACAGCTCTTGCAGAAGAAAAGCTACGGCTTCAGCAGACTGTTTCCCAGACAGCACGCCGGATTGCAAAGCTGGAGCGGCTGCTGAAACAAAGCACTGGAAAGTTGAAAGAAGATTCGACCGGGGCTAAAAAGGTTTATAATACATATGAAGTAATATATATGCAGGAGGCTGACCGTCAGAGAATTGCCAGAGATATTCATGATACCGTTGTCCAGGGGCTGACTGCTTTAATACATAAAAATGAATTTGTGGGAAAGATTTTTGAAACAGATAAGCAGCGGGCACAGTTGGAATTGAAAAAGAATAATAACGTTATCCGGGATTCCATTAACGAACTGCGCAATATTATATTTGATCTTCGACCCATGTCTTTAGATGATCTTGGATTTGAAAAAACATTTTATACAGCAATTGAAAAAATAAAAGGAACAACACAGATGGTTGTGAAAGCTGATTATCTGTGTGATACTGATTCAATGAATCCGATTATCGGAATTACGGTTATCCGGATAATACAGGAATTATGCAGCAATTCTATTAAATATTCAAATGGAACAAAAATCCAGGTTACGATAAAGCAGGATAAGCAGAATGAACTGCTCATTTTGTATTCAGATAATGGAGAAGGATATGACTTGAACAAACCGACGGATTGTACAAAAAACAATACCGGATTTGGATTGAATATGATGCGGGAGAGGATTGCACTGTTACAGGGGAAAATGGAAGTGTGTTACAAAGACGGAGAACTTTCTTATACAATCCGGATTCCTTTAGATACACAGAAAATATGAAACTGGGAGGAATTATAAATGTCTGTTCATATATTATTAGCTGATGACCATTTGATGGTGCGGGAAGGATTAAAACAAGTATTGGAATTAGATCATGATATTGATGTAATCAGTGAGGCAAGCGATGGATATGAATGCCTGAATCTGATTAATAAGACACACCCGGATGTAGTGCTGCTTGATATTAATATGCCAAACCTTGACGGCTTACAGGTGTTGTCGATTATGAAACAGCAGAAAATGAAAAGTAAGGTGATTATGCTTACGATTCATAAGGATGTAGATTATCTGATTGAGGCATTGGATGCCGGATGTGACGGTTACGTTTTAAAAGATTCAGATTCGGAAACATTGAAAAAAGCAATTTTTGATGTATATAATGGAGAAACATTTATTGAACCAAGCTTAACAGTATTGCTTAATTCAAGTCTGGCAGAGCGTGATGTAATGAAAGACAAACTCAGTGAACTGACAAAACGTGAAGTTGAAGTTTTGAAATTAATTGCAAGTGGAATGTTTAATAAAGAAATTGCATCTACTCTTTGTATCAGTGAACGGACAGTTAAAAATCATGTATCAAATATCTTTAAAAAGATAGAGGTATCAGACAGAACACAGGCAGCTGTATTTGCAATAAAAAATAATCTGGTTGATATTAAATAGCTCTCGTAAAAACAGCTTTTATAAAAGAAAATAATTGCTATTGTGTGATTGCAAATATATCGATAGATAAATGATAAATAAAATTATGGAGAATGGTATAAAGGAAATGAGTCTTTGTACCATTTTTTATTTTGCAGAAAAACAGATATGCAATATTTATATCTGAGAAAATATTTCTAAAAAAAATGCAACGGTTATACAATGGTTTGGTTTTTGCAGGTGTTTTAAATTTTGAATAAAACAGGCAGTAAATTAAAATTACATTAAGCAATAAGCAAAATTAAATAAAAAAGTGTTTCACGTGAAACATTGTAGTTTTTTATAGAAATCAAGTGAAAATAAAAAAATGAAATTAAATAAAATGGAAAAATTCTATAGATATCTAATATAAAAAATGCTATAATATTTACGGTATGTCTGGGTCAAAAGCTATTCATGTACATATGAGCATGATAAGACTTTTTGAATTTTTGACCTTAACATTTTTATGTTGGACGGCTAAAGTGTTTCACGTGAAACATTGATTAAGAATGCCGTCGGGATTGGAGAATAAATGGGGAGAATTATAGCAATTGCAAACCAAAAGGGCGGCGTTGGAAAGACGACAACAGCAATTAACTTGTCCGCCTGCCTGGCAGAAGCAAAACAGAGAGTATTAGTCATTGATATTGATCCGCAGGGAAATACCACAAGCGGTCTTGGAATTGATAAAGAAGAAAAAGAAAATACAATCTATGAAGTTATGCTGGGTGAAATTTCGATTGAACAGGCTATCTGTAAGGAAGCATTTGATTGTCTGGACGTAATCCCTTCTAATGTCAACCTTGCAGGTGCGGAAATCGACCTTATTGATATAGAAGACCGCGAGTATATTTTAAAGAAAAGTATTGCTCAGATCCGGAAAAACTATGATTATATTATATTGGACTGTCCGCCGTCTTTAAGTATGCTGACAGTCAACGCAATGACTGCAGCAGACACAGTACTTGTGCCGATTCAGTGCGAATACTATGCATTGGAAGGATTAACACAGCTGATACATACAATTCATCTGGTTCAGAAAAAATTAAATCCAAATCTGGAACTGGAGGGTGTTGTCTTTACAATGTATGATTCCAGAACCAATCTTTCATTACAGGTTGTGGAAAATGTAAAAGATAATTTAAAACAAAACATCTATAAGACAATTATTCCAAGAAATATCCGGTTAGCCGAAGCACCGAGCCACGGACTGCCAATTAATATTTATGATACAAAGTCCAGTGGTGCAGAAAGTTACCGCTTATTGGCACAGGAAGTAATGAACAATAGAAATGAGGGAAAATAAATGGCAGTAGCGAAGAAAAGCAAAGCATCTTCAAAAGGTCTTGGAAAAGGATTGGGAAATCTTATCCGGGAATCGGAAGAAGATGAAAATGTAGTAGTAAAGGAAGTAGTCAAAGAAGTTGTTGTAAAAGAACCGGGTGAAATGAAAGTTCGTCTGTCACAGATTGAACCAAACCGGGAACAGCCAAGAAAAGTATTTGATGAAGATGCGCTGATTGAATTGTCGGAATCGATTAAACAGTATGGCGTCTTACAGCCGCTTCTGGTTCAGAAAAAGGACAAGTATTATGAAATTATTGCCGGTGAAAGAAGATGGCGTGCAGCAAAGCTGGCAGGTGTCAAAGAAGTACCGGTTATTATAAAAGACTACTCTACACAGGAAGTCATGGAGATTGCGTTGATTGAAAATATTCAGCGTGAAGACTTAAATCCAATAGAAGAAGCGCAGGCATATCAGCGTTTAATCAAAGATTACCGGTTAAAGCAGGATGAAGTCGCGGAAAAGGTATCAAAGTCCCGTGCGGCAATTACGAATTCGCTGCGTCTGTTAAAGCTTGATGAACGTGTACAGGAAATGGTTATGGAAGGCAAATTAAGCAATGGTCATGCCAGAGCCATTATCGGAATAGAAGACGGCGACCAGCAGTATCAGGTAGCACAGAAAATTTTTGACGAGCAGATGAGTGTCCGTGAAACGGAAAAATTGATGAAAAATCTGAACCGTCCTGAAAAACCGGAAAAACAAAAGCCACAGAATGATTTTGTGTACCGGGATATTGAGGAAAAGATGAATAAAATTATGGGTACAAAAGTCGTTATTAAAAACCGGGAACACGATAAGGGTAAAATTGAAATTGAATATTATTCACAGGCAGAGCTGGAAAGAATCTATGATTTGCTGAAACAGATAAAAAATGAATAATTCAATATTTTTTACACTTATACTATAAATATAGGAGCAAACGATTATGATAAATTTTTTTGATTTATTTTCAGTGGATACCCTGTATATTGTCTTGGGACTTGCCGGGGTAAGCCTGATTACGCTGATTCTTGCAATTGTTGCGCTTTGTAAGGCAGCAAAGTTAAAAAAGAAATACCGTTCCTTTATGGAAGGTGCAGATGGAAAGTCGATCGAGAGTCTGATTCATGAACATCTCGATGAGATTGAAAGTATCCGGACAGTCGGTGAGAAAAACAGTGCGGCAGTGAAAGATATTTACGAAAAAATGCAGTATACATTTCAGAAGGTGGGCATTGTGAAGTATGATGCGTTTCATGAAATGGGTGGAAAGTTAAGCTTTGCATTATGTATGCTGGATAAAGTCAATAACGGATATATTATCAATGTAATGCACAGCAATAACGGCTGTTTTGCTTACATTAAAGAGGTTGTTGACGGAAAGTCGTACATTGAGCTGGGCGATGAGGAAAACCAGGCATTACAGCAGGCTGTGGCAGGACGCATGGGTGATGCTGATCTGGGCAGAAAAGTCAATGATGCGATTCAAAAAGATGTTTCCGTAGATTAATTATGGGGAAAATTATATAAAAGACTGGAAATGAATAAAAAAACGTTGTATGATGGCAATGAATTGAAAAATTGAAATGGAGATTATGAAAAATGTTAGATTTAAAATTTGTAAGAGAAAATCCGGAAATTGTAAAGCAGAATATTAGAAATAAGTTTCAGGATAGAAAGCTTCCGCTGGTAGATGAAGTGATTGAACTGGACGAGCAGGCAAGAGCAACCCAGACAGAAGCCGATGAGTTAAGAGCAAACCGTAACAAGCTTTCAAAGCAGATTGGTGCATTAATGGCACAGGGCAAGAAAGAAGAAGCGGAAGAAGTAAAGGCAAAGGTCAATGCCGATGCAGAACGTTTAAAGGAACTGGAAGCAAAGGAAAGTGAATTAAACGCAAGAGTAAAGGAAATTATGATGACCATTCCGAACATCATTGATCCAAGCGTTCCTATCGGAAAAGACGACAGTGAAAATGTTGAAATTGAAAAGTTCGGTGAACCGGTTGTGCCGGATTATGAAATTCCATATCACACAGATATTATGGAGAAGTTTAACGGTATCGACTTAGAAGCTGCCGGAAAGGTTGCCGGTAACGGTTTCTATTATCTGATGGGAGATATTGCAAGACTTCATTCAGCTGTTATTTCTTATGCAAGGGATTTTATGATTGACAGAGGATTTACTTACTGTATTCCGCCGTTTATGATCCGCAGCAACGTTGTTACAGGCGTTATGAGCTTTGATGAAATGGATGCCATGATGTACAAGATTGAAGGCGAAGATTTATATCTGATTGGAACAAGTGAACATTCCATGATTGGTAAGTTTATTGATACAATTACACCGGAATCTGAACTGCCAAAGACTTTAACAAGTTATTCACCATGCTTTAGAAAAGAAAAGGGTGCGCATGGTATTGAAGAACGTGGTGTATACAGAATCCATCAGTTTGAAAAGCAGGAAATGATTGTTGTGTGTAAGCCGGAAGAAAGCAAGATGTGGTTTGACAAGCTGTGGCAGAATACCGTAGATTTATTCCGTTCACTGGATATTCCTGTAAGAACACTGGAATGCTGCTCTGGCGACCTTGCAGATTTAAAGGTGAAGTCTATTGACGTAGAAGCATGGTCACCTCGTCAGAAGAAGTATTTTGAAGTTGGTTCATGCTCTAACTTAGGAGATGCACAGGCAAGACGTTTAAAAATCAGAGTACAGGATGAAAATAAGAAGAAGTACTTTGCACATACATTAAACAATACAGTTGTTGCACCACCTAGAATGTTAATCGCATTTCTGGAAAACAACCTTCAGGCAGACGGAAGCGTAAAGATTCCAAAGGTACTTCAGCCATATATGGGTGGAAAGACAGAAATCCGATAAGTACCGTATGTAACCGTGCAGGGGAAAATGCTTAGAAAAGGCATTAAAATGCCTGCGGAATGGAGGTCCGTGTGAAAAATCCTTAAATCTAAGATTTTTCACACGGCACTTTGTGACACCTGTGTCACAAAGCTGCCTTTATCGCAGAACTGAATCAATTCAGTTCGCGATTCCTCCGACATTAAAATGCCTGCGGAATGGAGGTTAGTGTGAAAAATCACACTGATGTGCTGATTGTTCACACGGCTATTTGTTTCTGAGCAAAAACAAATAGCTATGATGGCAGATGAGAAATCGCCTACGCGAATTTCTCACCGCCTCTTCGCAACAAGTTGCTCAGAAATGAGGGTTCGTGTGAGTAAAAAACTATTAGCAGTCATAGATATGCAGAATGACTTTATTACCGGTGCTTTAGGCAATGCACAATGCCGGGCGGTAGTTTCTAATGTCGTTAAAAAGGTAAATCACACCGATGCAGATATTGTGTATACATTGGATACACACGGAGAGGATTATCCGGACACACAGGAAGGCAGAAAGCTTCCTGTGAAACATTGTATAAAAGGAACACCGGGCTGGGAACTGATTCCTGAATTAGAACACATTCAGGAGAAGACACATTTTGAAAAAAATACGTTTGGTTCAACACAGCTGGCAGAATGGATTCGCAAACAGGGATATACAGAAGTGGAGCTTATCGGTGTCTGTACAGATATCTGTGTTATCAGCAATGCAATGACGATAAAGGCATTTAACCCTGAAGTAGAAATCAGTGTAGATGCCGGATGCTGTGCAGGAGTTACACCACAGTCCCATAAGACAGCACTTGATGCAATGAAGGGCTGTCAGATACGGATTGAGGAATAGATGTTTAAAAATGATGACAAGATGTTGACCTCTGATAGACAATGAATATCATGAGCCGGATAAGACAGCGCAGTCTTATCCGGCTCTGTTTTTTACTGCCGGTGTGTGTGTTTAATGCCGAATAATAAAAATTTTATGTAAAAGATATGTAATCCACAATGATTTCAGTATTTGTTAAAAGACAAAATGGTTATAATAAAACAAATGGGAAGTAGTGTGAAAAATAACGCTGATGCGCTTATTTTTCACACAGCACTTTGTGATGCATGCGAAATGAGGATTATTATGGGAAAGTATCATTTTATAATTATTGGAGCGGGCTGGAGAGCCCTTTATTATGTAAGAATTGCAAAGGCAATGCCGGATATATTCTGTCTGGATGCGGTGTATTGCAGAACGCAGGAAAAGGCAGACAAGATTGCGCGGGAATATCAGATACATACCACAACATCAAAAGAGGAATGTGCTGCATATAAACCGGATTTTGCCGTTATAGCGGTGAATAAAGCGGAGATATGCAATGTGGCGGTGGAGTGGATGGACAGAGGCATAACAGTTCTTTCTGAAACACCGGCCGCGCTGGATATAGAAGCACTAAAGAAGCTTTACGGATATTATAAAGCCGGTAAAAAGCAGGTTGTTGCAGAACAGTACAGGGAATATCCATCTAATAAGGCAGCGCTTAGACTGATTGGCAGCGGTATTATAGGCGATGTAAACTGTATGAATATTTCACTTGCACATGAATATCACGGAGTGAGTCTTATGCGTGCTTATCTTGGAATCCGTCCGGATGAAAATTTTACGGTATCAGGTAAAATGTATGAATTTCCAACAACAGAAACGCTCACAAGATATGAGCAGTTTACGGACGGAAGAGTTGCTAATAAGAAAAGGTGTGTTGCGGCATTTGAATATGACTGTGGTAAGACGGCATGGTATGACTTTGATTCTGAACAGTACAGATCCCCTATCCGCAAAAATACCGTTAAAGTTCAGGGCATACGGGGTGAAATGATAGATGACCGCATTTATTATCTGGATAAGAACAACAAAGGGCAGGCGGATCAAATTATAACCGGTTTTCATATTACCCGGACGGATAATCCGAATCCAAATCTGTCAGAAATTTATGAGGTAGAAAAAATATCCTGCGCGGGAAAAGTATTATATGAACCACAATGGGGACTGCGCGGTTTATCAGAAGATGAAACGGCGGTTGCCACACTTATGATAAAAACGGCGTTATATAACAGGGATGAAGCGCCTGCACCGTACAGCGTGGAAGATGCAATTGCAGATGCGTATGCCGCTATATTGCTGAAAGAGGCAGTAAAGACGGGAAAATGTATAAGAAGTGATATGAAACGGATTAAGGAATAAGAATATCGGGATATAGATGATATAGATAAGGAAGGACGGCGGAAAATATGCAGGATAAAGTATTAAAAATGGCACTGATAGGTGTAGGAAATATGGGAAAAAAGTATGCACAGATGATTGTATCGGGTGAAGTTTTGCATATGAAGCTGGCAGCTGTTGTTATAAGGCGGGATGAGCAGATAGCATGGGGAAAAACACTTGTAAATGTTGACGGACAGCCGGTGGAGATATTCAGAAGTGCAGATGAATTGTTTCATGCAGCAGAATCAGACCCGTCTTTATTTGATGCGGTGCTTATAGCAACACCCCATAAGACCCATAAGGAACTGGCGGTCAGAGCTTTTGAATTAAAAAAAGATGTCTTATGTGATAAACCGGCGGCGGCAGATATTGGTGAAGCACTTGCAATGAATGATGCAGCAGAAAAAAATGACAGAATTTACGGGCTGGTTTTTCACCAGAGATTATATCCTAAATATATGAAGATAAAAGAAATGATAGATTCCGGCGAAATAGGGAAATTAAAAAGGGTCAGTCTTATCAATTCCAGATATTTAAGAACTTCACATTATCATAAGTCCGGTTCGTGGAGAAGCAGCTTTGCAGGTGAAGGCGGCGGAGCGCTTATTAATCAGGGACAGCATATTCTGGATATATTCCAGTATCTGTTTGGAATGCCGCAGAGATTGTTTGCAGTGATTCCTTTTGGCAAATACAATCCGTTTGCGGTTGATGATGAAGATACGATTGTGATGGAATACGATACGGGTATGACCGCTTCATTTATTTTAACCACGGGAGAGGCCTGTTGTGAAGAAAGAATGGAAATTATAGGAACAAAGGCAAGACTGCTTTTGGAGGATAACACGCTGTCAATTACAAGGTTTGATGATATTGAAAAATATATAAAAACAGAAGATGTCAACTCAAGAGAGCATCTGCATTTTACGGAAGAAAAAATTATGTATGAAAAGTCAGCAGAGCCTTATACACAACTGCTTGAAAAATTTGCACAGGCTGCCTTAAAACACGACGAAGGCTGTCTGGTGGCAAAAGGTGCGGAAGGACTTCATTCACTGATGCTTTGTGCGGGGGCATATTATTCGGCATGTAAAGGGATTCGTGTTGACCTTCCCCTGGATGCGGTGCGGTATAAAGAATTGATGGATAACCTTATAGAAGATGAGAAAAATACACCTGTTATGTAAAATAGCAGAAGCTGCCTTTAAATCATTGTCCAGACGGGAAAACAGGGTGGTTACGGGATTGCCGTAAGAAAACCGGTTTATCTGGAGGATGAAAGCGGACAGGAGTTTTTTTGGGGATTTACGATTGTGATTATCCGTGTGCCGGAAATTTTTTCAGATTCCGTAAAACCGCTTTCAGATTTTGGATATCAGTACTGCTTATCCAAGACAGGTTCTCCTTGGGAAGAGGCATATGAGGTTGTGGATTGTTCAGGCGGAAGTATCAGTGCTCCGGTTTCCTATACATTTGAAATCGGCGGCAGTGTTTGGAAGCTTGAAGTTATGCCGCAGAACGGCTGGGTGGAAAAAAGCTATTTATATAGTATTTTTGGCGGTGGACTGTTGGTAGTGCTGCTTTTGACAGGATTAACGGCAGCACTGTTGATTCTTGATGAGAATCGTCAGGAGTTAAGAAAACTTGCGCTGACGGATGCCTTGACAGGTATTTATAACCGTCACGGTTTTGATAAGCATGTGACAGTATATATGAAACAGTATCCCGAAAAGCACTGTGTCGGTGTACAGTTTGATATTGATGATTTTAAATTGATTAACGATATTTACGGACATGCTTCCGGGGATAAGGCACTGCAGATTCTCGCGGAAAGCATGCGGAAGTTTTTTCCAGAGCATGCGGTGCTTGGTCGAAACGGTGGTGATGAGTTCTGCATTTTTCTGCCGGACTGCACCTGCAAAGAAGCAGAAGAAAAACTGGTACAGTTTACAAAACAAAAACGTTTCTTTGTTTATGAAGGTGAGGAACGCGCATTTAACATTTCGCTTGGATATGCAGAATATCCGGTTCATGCAAAATCGCAGCTGCAATTAATGCACTGTGCCGATGCGGCACTTTATGAGGTGAAATTGCGTGGAAAAAAGGGAAGCCTGGTATATGATGAGGGATTTGATCCAGAAGTCCGTACACAGCTTGGATTTGCACTGCGGGATATTTCAGAAAATCTTCCGGGAGCCTTTATTATTTACAAGGCAGACTATACGGATGATGAAATTCTATTTGCAAACAGTGAATTAATACGGTTGGCAGGCTGTGAAAATATTGAGGAATTTATGACATATACACAGCGGAGTTTCCGCAGTCTGATCCGTGAGGACGAAAGAGAAGGTGTGGAGCAGAGTATCTGGCAGCAGATTGGAACAGGGCAGTGTAATGATTATGTGCATTTTTATCTGAAAAAGAAAGATGGTACCTATCTTAAGGTGCTTGACCATGGCAGAATTGTGGAGAGCGGTCATTACGGAAAAGTGTTTTATGTATTAATTATGGATTGGGATTCTATGAAGGAAAAGTACAGGGATTCTTTATAAAAACACATTTGTTAAAAAGGTAAAGCAGAAAGCAGCGGCAGTTGACAGTTCCGGACACAAAAAGTAAAATAAATAAAGATTATTTAGAATAGAAGGAGAACAAAGATGAGAATTGGCATTTTAGGTTATGGCAACCTCGGCAGAGGGGTAGAGTGTGCAATTAAGCAGAATCCGGATATGGAACTGGCGGCTGTATTTACAAGACGTGCGCCGGAAACCGTGTCTATCCTGACAGAAGGTGCGGCAGTATGCTCCGTTGATGATGTGGAACAGTGGAAGGATAAGATTGACGTCATGATTCTGTGCGGCGGCAGTGCAACGGATTTACCGGAGCAGACACCAAAGTTTGCAAAGCTGTTTAACGTGGTAGACAGCTTTGATACACACGCAAGAATCCCGGAGCATTTTGACAATGTAGACACAGCGGCAAAGGAAAGCGGACATGTCGGCATTATTTCAGTCGGCTGGGACCCGGGTATGTTCTCATTAAACCGTATGTATGCAAATGCAATTTTACCGGACGGACAGGACTATACATTCTGGGGTAAGGGTGTAAGTCAGGGGCATTCCGATGCAATCCGCCGCGTAGAAGGCGTAAAGGACGGCAAGCAGTATACAATTCCTGTGGAAGCGGCACTTGAAGCAGTAAGAAACGGTGAAAATCCACAGCTTACCACAAGACAGAAGCACACAAGAGAGTGTTTTGTGGTACTCGAAGAAGGCGCAGATGCGGCAAAGGTAGAAGAAACCATTAAAAATATGCCGAACTACTTTGCAGATTATGACACGACCGTTCATTTTATCAGTGAAGAAGAATTAAAGGAAAAGCACAGCGGCATACCGCACGGCGGATTTGTTATCCGTTCCGGAAACACCGGCTGGAATAAAGAAAACCAGCACGTGATTGAATACAGCTTAAAGCTGGATTCCAATCCGGAATTTACTTCCTGCGTTATCGTGGCTTACGCAAGAGCGGCATACCGTCTGTATAAGGAAGGTCAGACCGGCTGTAAGACAGTATTTGACATTGCACCGGCATATTTAAGTGCAAAAGACGGCGCTGAATTAAGAAAGAGCCTGCTGTAGAAAAATTATGACAGAAAAAGAAAAAATGCTCGCGGGACAGATATACGACCCATCAGATGAAGAACTGTTAAAGCTTCGTCAGAATGCGCATATTTTAAGCAAAAAGTATAATGACTGTTTTGAAACAGATGCGCAGAGGACGGATTTACTGCATGAGCTTATACCGCATATGGGTGAAAATGTGTATTTACAGGGTCCTGTCCAGTTTGATTACGGCTGTTTTACGGAAATTGGAAAGAATACATATGCAAATTTTAATTTCACGTGTCTGGACTGCGCACCGGTAAAAATCGGGAATGATGTATTTATCGGACCGAATGTTTCTTTGCTGACACCGGTACATCCGTTTCGGTTTCAGGACAGAAATATGTACCGGCGTGCAGATGGTGTATACGCAGACCGGGAATATGCCAGACCGATTACAATCGGGGACAACTGCTGGATTGCCGGAAATGTAACAGTGTGCGGCGGTGTCACGATTGGAAGCGGTACGGTTATCGGTGCAGGCAGTGTGGTCACACACGATATTCCGGCGGGTGTCCTTGCGGCAGGTGTTCCGTGCCGGGTTATCCGGGAGATTACGGAGGAAGATGCGTTGTCATGCCACCCGGAGTTATTTGGATTATAGCGACGTAACCGTTGAAATTACATCAGCCACATGGTATGCTTATTGCAGAAACGGAGGAGTGCAGATGCAGATTTCAAGCAGATTTACAATGGCAATTCATATGTTTGCCTGTATTGATACATTTACGGAACAGAAAATGACCAGTGATTTTATGGCGGGCAGTATCGGAACAAATCCCGTGATTGTAAGAAAAATTTTACAGCAGTTAAAGGCGGCGGGGCTGGTTGAGGTATCCAGAGGAACCGGCGGTGTGACGATTACAAGACCGTTAAATGAAATCACTTTTTTAGATATTTACCGGGCGGTGGAATGTACACCGGACGAAGAACTGTTTCATTTTCATGAGAATCCGAACATCCTGTGTCCGGTCGGAAGAAATATTCATCATGTGCTGGACGATAAGCTGGCGCGGGTGCAGAGCGCCATGGAAAAGGAACTGGCGGCGATTACGCTTGCCGATGTGAAAAAAGATACGGATATGTGGATTGCAAAAGAAGAAATGTAAAAGAACGTGTAAAAAAAGAATGTACAGAGATGCCGCCTTGGCGATGATTGAATCGTTAAAGCGGCATCTTTTTTCCGACGGCAAAGGGCAAAGCATTTTACAAACAGCTGATGTGCCAGCAGTATATCGCACTTGCGGGAACAAAGGATAAAATTGCGGTGCCCCTGCGTAGAAAAGTAAAAAATGTCAGAAAAAAGAATCTGGACATTATGTTTGAGAAAAATCCGTACAGGTTACAATGTCGGAAAGGATTGTATCGGCTGTAAGCTGTGTTATTCCGCCTTCATTTTCTTCTGAAACAGTTCCGCAATAATTTTTGAGGTATCTTCTACCCCGAAATCATCGGATTTGATGCACAGGTCATAATTTCTGGCATTGCCCCATTCGGTTTTTGTAAAATGACGGCAGTGAACGGCACGTTCATGGTTTACTTTTTGAACTTTTGCCGCCGCCGCGGTTGGTGACAAATGGTCGCGGACTGCCGCACGCGCTGCTTCGGAAGCCGCATCGGCAGAAATAAATACATGATATGTATTCGGTAAATCTTTTAAAATGTAGTTTGCCAGTCGTCCGACAATGACACAGGATTCTTTTTGTGCCAGAGAAAGAATCACTTCGGATTCTTTATGGAAAAGCTGTTCGGCTTTTGGCCGTTCAGATTCATCTAAAGGACCGGAATACCACGCAAAGAAATCGTGAAGTATCGGATTTTTAAGGGACTGCTCATTTTTTTCAACATATTCCGGGGTATAGCCGCTTTCTTTTGCGGCAAGAGAAATAAGCTCCGAATCATAATAATGAAAATGAAGCTGTTCGGCAAGAAGTCTGCCGATTTCACGTCCGCCGCTTCCGAATTCACGCGAAATGGTAATGACATAATTGGAAGCCGCAGTATCGGTATTGTGGGTATCGGCTTCGGTTTTTCCAAGCAGAATATCCCGTTTTTTACCGAATGTCCGGTTAATTACGCCGACCAAAGAACCGACCAAAACGGCAGCAATAATCGTACCGATGCCAACACTTCCAAGCGTATGCAGAACCGTCAGGCAGGTTATTGCGGAAATGAGTACCATGGTACAGTCAAATCCGATTTTTACCTTGGAAAATTCAATATGGGTCACGGAAGAAACTGCCTGCATACAACCCTCTCCGGCAAGTGGAATCAGGTCCGCCGGAAGATATAAAAAGATACCGAATGCAACAAATACGGTGCTGGCAAGAACCATTACAATGCGGATTGCCAGATTGTCCGGTGTCGGAAGATAGGACACCATATAGTTGCAAAATGTCGTAAAGTATCCAAATACAACACCAATTAAAATCTGCAAAAGCTGAACCGGTTTAAATTTTTTGCGTAACAGGAGAATCTGAAGCAGTACCAGTACAATGTGAAAAAGAATCGTTGCTTTTCCCATTTCAATGCCCCAGACACAGGTTATCGTATAAGGAATAGAGCTGACCGGGGAAACACCGAGATTGGATTTGACCGACAGAGCGATTCCGATTGTCATAATAAACAGCCCGATAAAGTACATCGGGATTCTTACCTTTAGATGTTTCATTTGTTTGTTCCTTCTTTCATCATGTTTTCGTAAATGCGTTCTAAAAAATTTTGAAATTCTTGGCACTCCGATGCCGAAAACCCTTCCAGCATATGCGCTTCAATTTCTGCAAATTCCTGCTGTAACCGGCAGGCATATTCTCTGCCGGAGGGCGTCAGGTATACATGCAGTGCGCGGCGGTTGCCGTTGTCTGTCTGACGCGTGATGTAGCCTTTGTTTTCCATGCCGTTTAAAATGACGGTTAAAGAAGCGGGTTCGATGTGGCAGAAGACTGCAATTTCTTTTTGAATTGCACCGTCATGGTGCATCAGGTAATCCAGAATTTTTGGCTGTCCGGACGTCAGTCCGGTATCTTTGATGCGGTTTAACAGTGCCTTTTGAACCATCAGGTGGTCAGACATTAAAAGATAGTGTAGAGATTCTTTCATAAACAGATACTCCTTTTGTTAGGATTCTAATTGTTAGAAATCTAATCAATAATAATGCAACCAAAGTAAAATGTCAAATAAAAATTCAAGCTGCGGCGAAGACAAAACAGCAGTGAAAGCACTGCAAAAGGCAGGACAGCAAAAGATAAAGGTTGTAAAAGATGAGAGGACGGTAAGGGATTGACAAAATAAAACAAAGTTATTATAATTATCAAAGATAATTACCTTTGGTAATTAAAAACGGCGGGTTGAAAGTTAAAATTAGCAGAAAGGAGTTTTCAGGCGATGAATTCAGATAAAATTAAAAGAATGTTAGATGCCTGTTATCTTGCAAAAAGAATCCGGGAACTGCTTCCCGAACTGCCTGAGGGCGTAACACCGGCATACATTCAGTATATGGATGTGATTCATAACCGGCAGAAGGAATGTCCGGATGTAAAGGTTTCAGACATCAGCGATGCGTTAAAGCTGCCAAGACCGGGGGTGACCAGGACGGTTAAGGAGATGGAAAAAAAGGGATACCTTTATAAATATGCATCCAAAGAAGACGGCAGAATCACGTATATTGCGATTACGCAAAAAGGCGAGGAATTGTCCGAGAAGTATGATAAAAATTATTACAGCAGACTTTCAGAATATCTGGACGATATTTCAGAGGAAGAAGCAGACTGTATGATTCAGACGATTCAGAAATTTTATGCGGTCATGAGTGAAAGGAGCGTTGACATTGAATAGTTCAAAATCGGATTTTACACAAGGAAGTATTTTGGGAAAGCTGATACCGTTTATGGTGCCGATACTGGGGGCACTGGTGCTTCAGGCGGCTTACGGTGCGGTAGACCTTTTGGTGGTCGGAAGATTCGGAACAACATCGGGACTTTCGGCGGTATCCACGGGCAGTCAGGTGCTCAATCTTGTAACCTTTGTCATTACGCAGTTTTCAATGGGCATTACGGTACTTATTGCGCGGTATATCGGTGAGAAAAAGCCGCAGTACATCGGTGCGTTAATCGGCAGTTCGATGCTGGTTTTTACAATTATTTCAGTGGTGCTGTTTGTCGTTATGATTGGATTTTCACGTCCGATTGCGGTGCTCATGCAGGCACCGAAGGAAGCTGTCGGACTGACTTCGGTTTATGTGCGTATCTGCGGTGGAGGTATCTTTTTTATTGTGGCATACAACGTGCTTGCAGCAATTTTCAGGGGGTTGGGTGACAGTAAATCGCCGCTGTTGTTTGTTGCCGTTGCGAGTGTCATTAATATTGCAGGCGATTTGATTTTAGTTGCGGGACTGCATATGGATGCCGCCGGAGCGGCAATTGCAACCGTATTTGCGCAGGCAGTCAGCGTAGTGTTCGCCCTGTTTTTACTGGTAAAAAGGCAGCTTCCGTTTAAAATAAGCCGCAAAGATTTCCGGTTTAATAAGCACTGTGTGAGAGCATTAAAGGTTGGTGCGCCGCTCGCATTGCAGGAATTTCTGACACAGATTTCATTTCTGGCGCTCTGCGCCTTTGTCAACAGGCTTGGACTGGAAGCATCATCAGGATATGGTGTTGCCTGTAAAATTGTCAATTTTGCCATGCTGATTCCGAGTTCACTGATGCAGTCTATGGCGTCCTTTGTATCACAGAATGTCGGTGCAGGCAACGAAAAAAGAGCAAAAAAAGCAATGTTTGCCGGTATGGGTGTAGGTCTGGCAATCGGCTGCGTGGTTTTTGTTTTTGTACTGTTTAAGGGCAATCTGCTGACAGGAATTTTTACAACCGATGCAGCTGTAGTGCAGAATGGTTACGATTATCTGAAAGGCTTTGCACTCGAAACGATTGTGACAGCCGTGTTATTCAGTATGGTCGGTTATTTTAACGGACACGACAGAACAGTCTGGGTCATGGTGCAGGGACTTGTACAGACCCTGCTGGTACGTCTGCCGCTGGCATATTATATGAGTATTCAGCCGGATGCAAGCCTTACAAAGATTGGTTTTGCAGCACCTGCGGCAACGATATTTGGTATTATTTTAAATGTTATTTTTTATGTATGGATAAATAGAAGGGCAAAAAATGCTTAAATCTGTTTGCGGGAGGTTAAAAACCTCCCCTTTTTTTTAACCCAGCCGTGCAGTTATATCCATAAGAAATTATGTTGAATCACATTTGCGTGTAGTGGTATGATGTGAGTGGATTTAAGAAAACAATGAATGACTGAAGGAGAAAAATAAAATTTATGTTACTGAGTATTTCGTTCATTCTGCTGGTCGGTATGTCGATGAGTTGGATTTGCAAAAAAATCAGACTGCCGGGGCTGCTTGGTATGCTGATAACGGGAATTGTGTTGGGACCGTATGCGTTAAATCTGCTGGATCAGAGTATACTTGGCATTTCAGCGGATTTAAGAAAAATTGCCCTGATTATTATTCTGACCAGAGCGGGACTAGGACTTGATATAGCCAGTTTAAAAAAGATTGGAAGACCGGCATTTTTAATGTGTTTTGTACCGGCGACATTTGAACTGGTGGGTATGTTGATTTTAGCACCGGGACTAATGGGTGTTACGCTGATGGAAGCCGCAGTGATGGGAGCAGTACTTGCAGCAGTATCACCGGCAGTTGTCGTTCCGCGTATGGTAAAACTGATGGACGAGGGATACGGTGTCAAAGAGGGAATTCCGCAGTTGATTCTTGCGGGGGCATCGGTAGATGATGTCTATGTGATTGTGCTGTTTTCAACATTTACCGGAATGTTGCAGGGAGAAGGCGCATCGGTTATCAAATTTATCAATATTCCGGTTTCCATTATTTTAGGAATTATAATTGGTCTGACACTGGGTGTTTTGCTTGCGGTGTACTTTCAAAAGATACATATCCGGGACACGGTGAAAGTGTTGGTTATACTAAGCATTTCATTTTTACTGGCAGCAGCCGAAGACAGCCTGACAACGCCGGTTACATTTTCGGCGCTGATTGCGATTATGTTTATTGGCGTGGGCTTGCAGAGAAAGCGGGAAGCTGTTGCAAAAAGACTTGCCGTAAAATACGGAAAACTGTGGGTAGCGGCAGAGGTCTTTTTATTCGTACTGGTCGGTGCAACTGTTAATATCGGTTATCTTGGCAGGGTTGGCGTGCGTGCATTGCTGATGATTGCAGGTGCATTGCTGTTTAGAATGGCGGGCGTTTGGGTCTGTCTGCTGGGTACGGGCTTGAAAAGAGGCGAAAAGGCATTTACAATGCTTGCGTATACACCGAAAGCCACAGTGCAGGCGGCAATCGGCGGGATTCCGCTGGCACTGGGTTTTGCGTGCGGCGATACGGTACTGACGGTTGCGGTATTGGCAATTGTGTTGACTGCGCCGCTCGGGGCATTTGCGATTGATTTATCGTACCGGAAGCTGCTGACGAAAAGTAAGTAAGAATGGAGATTAGTGTGAACAAGCCATAAATGAAAGCTTGTTCACACAGCGCTTTGTGTCGCAGGCGCCACAAAGCCGCTTTTTATCGCAGAACTGAATAAATTCAGTCCGCGATTCCTTCGGCATTAGAATGCCTGCGGAATGGAGATTAATATGCAGATAAAAAAAGTTGCGGTTTTAGGAGCGGGAGCGGTTGGCTCTTATGTAATATGGGGACTTTCACAGGCAGAGAATCTTAGCCTTGGCGTGATTGCAGAAGGGGAGCGCGCCGGGCGCTTAAAAGAAAACGGTTGTCTGATTAACGGACAGGTTTACCGTCCGGAGGTCTGGACACCAAAGGAAGCGCACGGCGCAGACCTTTTAATTGTATCGTTAAAATACGGCGCACTGACGGGCGCATTGGACAGCATTGCGCAGGCGGTGGGAGAACACACAATCGTAATGAGTTTAATGAACGGTGTAGACAGCGAAGAAATTATTGCGCAGAAAGTGAATCCCGATAACATTTTGCATGCACTGATTAAAGTGGCATCCCACAAAGAAGAGAACGGTTACTGCTTTAATCCCGAAACGACAATCGGTATCATCTTCGGGGAAATCAAGCCGCCGTTTGAGAGTGAACGTGTACAGGCGGTGTGCACACTTTTTGAAAATGCGCAGATACATTTCCGTGTAACAGACTATATTAAGGAAGAAATGTGGAGCAAATTTCGTCTGAATGTGTGCAATAACCTGCCGCAGGCAATTTTAGGTGCGGGTGTCGGCTGTTACAGTGACAGTGCGCATATGAAAGCCATCAGTGAGGGACTGAAAAAAGAGCTTGAAGCGATTGCACAGGCAAAGGGTATTGACATCGGAAAAGCCGACAAATCATCCTCCCACGGCAGTGCAGTGCCGCCAAAGACACGCTATTCGACATTGCAGGATTTAGATGCGGGACGGCACACCGAGATTGATATGTTTTCCGGGGCGTTAATGCGGATGGGAAAAGAGCTTGGCATTCCGACACCGTATAATGAATATACCTACCACATGATTAAGGCGCTGGAAGAAAAAAATGACGGAAAATTTGATTACAGTAAGGATACGCAGGAACTGACGTGGTCAAAATAAAAATGCGTCTAAATTTACGATTTATGACATTGAACTTCAATGGGTTTGAGAGTATAATTTAACATATGTATCAAAGGTATCAGGGAATGTTTCTATTTTACCTGGAATACGCATATTATATTATGAAATGTTGGGGAGGACATGGTTATGGCTACATGGAAGAATTTAGACACACTGGAAACTTTTAAGGCACTTTCAGAGGTAAAACGCGTGAAGCTGGCAGAGGCAATGTCAGGGGCAGAAGGTGCAGAGCGTGTAAAGAAGTACAGTGTACCGATGGCAGAGGGATTTTCTTATAATTTTGCCGCAAAGCAGGTGGATGATGAAGTGTTAAATGCGTTAAAGGCACTGGCAGAAGAAGCTCAGCTTGCAGAAAAATTTGAAGAACTCTACAACGGTGCGGTAATAAATACCGGGGAAAACAGACTGGTACTTCACCAGCTGACCCGTGGACAGCTGGGTAATGCAGTAGAAGCAGACGGCGTGGACAAGCGTGAATTTTACGTAAAACAGCAGGCGCGGATTGCGGAATTTGCCAATAAAGTACATAACGGTGAAATTACCAATGCCGCAGGCGAGAAGTTTACAACGGTTGTACAGATTGGTATCGGCGGCAGCGATTTAGGACCGCGCGCGATGTATCTGGCACTGGAAAACTGGGCAAAGAAGAACAATACGTTAAAGATGAAGGCGCAGTTTATCAGCAACGTAGACCCGGATGATGCCGCCGCAGTTTTAAATGCAGTGGATGTGGCACATGCCCTGTTCGTACTGGTGTCAAAGTCCGGCACAACCCTTGAAACATTAACCAATGAATCCTTTGTAAAGGAAGCGTTAAAGAAAGCAGGCCTAGATGCTTCAAAGCATATGATTGCCGTAACAAGCGAAACTTCACCGCTTGCAAAGAGTGATGATTATCTGGCTGCATTTTTCATGGACGACTATATCGGCGGTCGTTTTTCATCAACATCAGCCGTTGGCGGCGCTGTACTGTCACTGGCATTCGGACCGGACGTTTTTGCACAGTTCTTAGAGGGTGCGGCGGCAGAAGACAAGCTTTCAGCCAATAAAAATGTTATGGAAAATCCTGAAATGTTAGATGCACTTATCGGCGTATATGAGCGCAATGTACTGGGCTATCCGAGTACGGCAGTGCTTCCGTATTCACAGGCATTAAGCCGCTTCCCGGCACATTTACAGCAGTTAGACATGGAATCTAACGGTAAGTCCGTGAACCGTTTTGGCGAACCGGTGAATTATCCGACAGGTCCGGTCATTTTTGGTGAACCGGGAACCAACGGACAGCACTCCTTCTATCAGCTGCTTCATCAGGGAACGGATATTGTGCCGTTGCAGTTTGTAGGTTTCAGAAACAGCCAGATTGGCACGGATATTGAAATTCAGGGAAGTACAAGCCAGCAGAAGCTGTGTGCAAATGTTGCCGCACAGATTGTTGCATTTGCCTGTGGTAAGTCAGATGACAACCGCAACAAGAATTTTGAAGGCGGACGTCCGTCCAGCATTATTATTGGTGACAGTCTTACACCAAAGTCACTGGGCGCTCTGCTTGCGCATTTTGAAAATAAGATTATGTTCCAGGGCTTCTTATGGAATGTCAACAGCTTCGACCAGGAAGGCGTACAGCTTGGCAAGGTGCTGGCAAAGCGTGTGCTTGCGCATGAAACGGACGGCGCATTAAAGGTTTACAGCGATTTGTTAAACATTTAATCAGACTGTCGTATATACAGTAATTGTATATACGACAGCCTTTTGTATAATGGGGCTGTCGCACTAAGAAATTAGTGCGATGCCCCCTTTTTTATGTTAATGTGGTATATAATCTAAAAAAAATAAATCCCAGGCTTCGAAAACCCTGGGATTTATGGTAAAATATTAGCATGCTACTACATAATAAATTACAAAAAGATTATACTTTAAATCAGAGTGGATATCAACTAAAACTTCCACTCGAATTAGAAACAATTATTCCTAAGAATGATTCTGTGCGGTTACTCAGTCAGTTTGTAGAGGAGATGGATTTGACTGATTTATATTCTACTTATGATAGAATAAATTCTTTATCGCCAAGAACACTTTTGAAGATTGTTTTATACTCTTACATGAATGGTGATTATTCATCCCGTTCTATGGAATTAAACTGCAAAAGAGATATCAATTTCATGTTTCTTTTAGAAGGACATTCTGCACCTGACCATGCAACACTTGCACGATTCAGGAGCATTCATTTTGCCCCTTGTTCTAAGCGTATTCTCGCAGAAGTTTCAAATATCCTTTTTGATTTAGGTGAAATATCCGGTGAAACTATCTTTATTGATGGTACAAAAATCGAGGCAAATGCCAATAAATATACTTTCGTGTGGAAAAAAGCCGTTACAAAAAATCAGGCAAAACTGTTAATTAAGTTAGCTGATTTTGTAGCTGAATGTGAACAACTCTATGACATAAAAATAGTTTATGGAAATGTAATAAAAATCAAACATTTAAAGAGACTACGCAAGAAGCTGTATGCTCTCAAAAATGCTGGAAATATCACATTCGTGCATGGTATAGGCAAAAGAAAAACACCATTACAAAAAAGTATTGAAGCATTAGAAGAAGCTCTTTCTAAACTTAAAGAATACACTCAAAAAATACATATATGTGGGGAAAGAAACAGTTATTCAAAGGCTCATTTGGAGACATAAAACAGGACATGCAGTTCAGAAGATACCTAAGCAAAGGGACTGCGAATGTACTCGCTGAAAGTACTCTTTTAGCAATTGCAAGAAACATAAATAAACTTCATAATAAGATTCAGAACGGGAAGACAGGAACACATTTATTTCCTTTAAAAAGTGCCTGAATTTAGAAATATCAAAATAAAAATTTTTAAAACCTATATAGGTTTATTAAAGTACGCCAATTTTTGGAACATCCCATTCATTTTAATAAATAGTAACTTAAAAATCGTATTTTTATAGGAAAAAGAGGCTGGTACCCTAACGATTTTCAATCGTTAAAGCGACAGCCCCATTATACAAAAGGCACTTCGTGCCAGTGGTGCGCTCTTTTTATGGCAGACACGGTTAATCATTTGGTTGTGACCGGGTCTGTTTATTTGACTTCTGTGGATATACGTTGTGCCAGTTCGGCTACTGTTTCCTGTGGAAGTTCTGTATGAAATGCTACCTCTGTGATACTTTTACTGCTTTTTAGAAGCTTTACAGCAGACTGGACTTTTTTAATTCCGGCAGCTTTGGCATACCGGGTTAAGTCACCCATCTGGAAGAGCCGCCGTAAAGCTGATTTTTTAGTACCTGTGGTATTGATGTTTCTTCACTACTGATAATTTCAAAGCTGGAATCTGTAATCCGTTCCTGCTCACTGCCGTCCGGCATTTTAATAAAATGCTCATTTTGCAGCAGGCAGACGGTTCCTTTTTTTTTATACTGGACTTGTGGGATTGTCGACAAGCATTTCAATGGATTTTCTAAAATTTTTTCAAGTCTTTTGGGATTTCAAACCGGTTATAAATGGTGTCTGAACGAATATAGAATGACATTTCAGAATCCGCAGTAAATTCCAAAAACCGTGAAAAAATACAGACGAAATCTAAAAAACTTAGATTTTAACAGTTAATCAGATTTTAAACACATATTAATTGATATAAAACTGTGCTTAAACTGTGATTTAGAATATATTCTATTGGTATAATAACATATTATTGCACATTTGGCAATAGCAATGGAAAATATAATAAAATCAGTGATTTTGACTAAAATACAACCAAAAATCAGTTGTCGTCTTTTGTCGAATATAGTACTCTAGAACTACATAAGGCTAATTTCTATACAAAAGAAGAATGATACTAAGGGAAAAAATAAACAAAAAAGGAGAGAGAAAAATGGACAGAATTCAACGCAAAAAACCGGAATTCCGGCGGATTGCAGCGATGATTATGGCGGTAGCCATGATTATTTCCGTGATACCGTTTCCGGAAGGGCTGTTTCATGTAACAGCGGCGGCAGCAGTAAAGATGTCGGCAACGTGGACATACACGGATACGATGTATGACAGCAGCAATAATGAGGTTTCAGAGTTAAGTGGAAGTATAGGTATACTGGTTAATACAAATAATGATGTATTAAATGTAGATGCTTCCAGTGGGAAAATGTCAAATCGTAAAAAGCTTGGATATGGAAGTGATTTCCAAATTAATAATGGAACCGTACTTACATTCCCAATTATAAAAGGTGCAAAGAGATGTACAATTACAATTCAAGCATTCAATGAATTGACCACAGAGAATATAACAGCAGCGGGACTTGACAATGTGACGATTACGCCGCTGAGTAACAATGGATGGAAGAAATATGAAATTTCAGGTAATGTAGAAAAGAATACGGAGGAAATTAAGCTCACTGTAGGATTAGATACATATTTTCAAGAAATGACAGTAGATTCTTCAACCAGCCTTGCAGTGACTTCTGCCGGCTTTGCCGAAGGCGGGGACACGACGGCAGAATGGACTTACAGCAACGGAAGTGTAGTAGCTTCTAATTCGGCAAGCTCCATTCAGAAGACAACGGGAACCTATACAAATACAGACGGGGATGTCTTATATGTAGATGCATCTGCAGGTAAATTTGCACCGGATACGACTCAACAGTATAGAATCCAGATTAATGCAACAACCCAGATGACGATTCCGGCAGCGGGAGAGAAAGCAACTTTAACACTTATTATTAATAAAAATAATATTAGCACAGATACACAAAGCGTGCTAACAGATAAATATTTGAGTCTTTCAGGCACAGGTCTTTTAAAGGCAGAATGCACAAAAAATGAAGTGTATTCAGAAGATAAAGATTACAGAAAAGTAGAAATTACCTGCTATCTGGATGGTGATGAAGGTGAATTAACATTAACAGCATTATCAAGTACTTTTTTTAAGTCCCTTGCCATTGCCTGTGAAACACTCGACAAGACAACGATTAAAGGAAGTATTACATCTTCTGCAGAAATCCCTGATGGAACAGCTATTGTTGCAACCAATCAGACAACAAAACTTTCCTATACGGGTGTAATTACGAACGGAACGTATGAGATCGCCGTTCCGGCAGAAGATGAAGAAATGACTTATGAACTGTCAGTCAGTGATGCAGAATATCAGATTGCATCCGGTGTGACAACACATGTTATCAGTAAAGACAAGAATGCAGACATTACAGCGAATTTAAAGCTGGTGAAATTAAGTACCTGTGTTGTAACAGGCAGTATCAGCGGATTTGCTGATGATTATGATATCAGCAGACTGGATGTTTTGTTTAAGGCAGCTGAGGAAACAGAGTATGTGCCGGAAGTTACAGTAGATACAAAGAACAAGACCTATACGGCAAAGCTCGAAAAGGATATGCCGTACAGTGTAGCATTACAGGGGGTTAATGACTATGAACTGACTGCACCGGCAGAAAATGTTACTTATTCAGAAGACAGTACATTGAATATGACGGCAGCATTAAAGCCTACGTATCAGGTATCGCTTACGCTGCCGAATACACCGGATTTAAGCGGTAAAAATATCACGTATACCTATGTAAATCAGGATGACGGATATACTTATATATTTAGTAATAAGGAAGCAATCTCATTAAGAGACGGTACGTATCTGTTACAGCTTTCAGGAGATTTTCTTGCACAGCCGTATTGCGTAAAGAGTGGTTTATATGTAACGGTTGCAGGGAAAAAAGCTGCACAGACACTTACATTTGAAGAAGTGACAAGCTGGTCCTTTGTATACAGTGATGATGGAAACTACTATCAGCAGAGTATCAATGGAACAACCGGTTATTATAACGGACTTTATGTTAATGCAGCAACCGGTCTTCTTGTACCAAACGGTCCTACACCGAATTCAGCACGGTTTACGACAGGCGCAAAGATTTCCGTGCCGGTCAGCGGAAAATGTACGATTTCAGTTGAAGCATATCGGCCACAGGATGCGCTGTATACAATCGGAGGAACTGCGGCAGATACGACAACGGCGGTTTCTACCTATACCTATGATTCAGAAGAAGCCGGAACGGTAGAAATCGTGTCAACAGGAATAGCATATCTTTCAAAAATATCCGTTGTCTATGCAGCAAAGGACGTAGAATATGTTGAACAGCCGGAAATGCCAAAGACATATGATTACGGTACACCGGATGCGCTGGTTGTACAGCCGACAGGTCAAAGACTGGTCGTTACACAGACAGGTGGTACTTTAACCGGAAAAGAAAGTATCAGTGACAGTGTCAGCTACTTTGGATTTAATGAAACAGCGGATATAAATAAGCTCACGGCAGATGTGACGATTTTAGAGTGCGGCACAAGCAGTTCTAACGGCGTGTTCTTTGGCGCATTTAACGGAAACGGCATTGCAACGGCAGGTATCCGTAAAGGTACGGAATTAAAGATGATTTATTCCAAATCTTCATCAGAAATGGTGGGTGCGGCAGGTGCACTGACAGGAAATGTGACTTTAGGAACACGTGTCAGATTTGAACTTGTAAAGACAGATGAAGGTCTGGTTATCAGCATTACACCAAAAGACGATAAAGAGCAGCAGATCGTTTATAAATATAGTTCAACAATGCTGCTTCAGACAGACCGTGAAAATACAGCCGTGTCCTATGGTTTTGTATTTGCAGGGGTCAAGGCTGTGATTCAGAATATGAAATATACGGCAGAAGACGGAACGTGTCTGTATGACCAGAACGCATGTTATTATGCGCAGGGTACGGCACCGGTAGTTGAAAGTGTAACAGCACAGCAGGCAGAAACAAGAGATTATATTACCGTAAGCTGGACGAATTCAGTAGAAGCAGACGGTGACGGTATGTATGTGCTTCAGGTATCAGATGACGGCGGTCAGACATGGAAAAATGTGGACACGGCTATTACAGATACAACATACCGGTATGAGCTGAAAAATGCCGGGAATTATAATTTCAGAGTCTGCGGAAAACTCGGTGTAAGCGGAGAGTACAATGACTTTGTTCAGACCGATGCGATTACGGTGATAGCACCGTTAAGTACACCGGCTGTCAGCATTTCCTCAACGGCAGACAAAGTAAAGCTTGCCTGGGATAAGGTATATGATGCAACAGCGTATGACGTATACCGTTATTCTTATGATGACACAGAGGAAAATGCTAAGAAAATTGCAACGACAACAGAATGTGCTTACGAGGATACGGACGTAACTGAAGAAATGCCGTATTACTATTATATTGTTGCCAATTCTTACATTGGAACCACATTGGATAACTACAGCAATCCGTCAGAAACGGTATGGGCAGTGCCAAGTGCCGGACATAAGGGAGATTATGTATACGAGGATGATGCGGTAGGATTTACGATTACAAAGAGGTCTTATGACACCGTATTTGATGGTAAGATTACCCTTGAAGGTGTCGTTGAAAAGGTGGCAGATGTTTCACTGGTGATTAACGGAGAAACAGTAGACACACAGAGTGTGAAAGCCAAAGAAACCTTTGCATTTGACGATAAGGAGATTGCACAGGGCAGAAATGATGTGGAATTACGGTTCACGGATAAAGATGGCAATGTCACAAGAGAAACCTTTAATTTTGTGTATCTGACGAATTATCAGAAAGTGGTTGATGCTGCTTATGATGGAACAGACGGCGAAGAGGTAAATGGAATTGCAACCTACAAGACCGTACAGGCAGCAGTCAATTCTGTAGCAGCGTCCAATGAACGGCGCGTTGTGATTTTTGTTAAAGAAGGCGATTACGAAGAACATCTTTCAGTGACATCACCGTATATTACACTCATTGGTGAAGACAGTGAAAAGACAAGAATTTATTATGATACCAAAGAATGGGTCGGCGGTGACATGAGCCAGCGCTGTGCAGTCAGCATCGGAAAGGCGGCAGCCGGATTTTCAGCAGAAAACCTGACCATTGAAAATACATACAAATACCTTGGTGACGGTTCGCTTTCCAATGAATCCTGCGATGCATTAAGAAATGATGCAGAAAATACTTTGTATGTTAATGTAAGAATTTTAGGATATCAGGATACACTTTGTGCTAATGCAGGAACACAGTATTATTACAAGTGTTATATTGCAGGAAATGTAGACTTTATTTACGGAAATGAGCCAAGGGCATTCTTTAATGACTGTAAGCTGGTATTCCGTTATAGTGCAGCTAAAAATTCCGGCTATGTATGTGCTCCAAAGACAGGAGCTGATGCGGCATACGGACTGACATTTTACAAGTGCCGTGTGCTTTCGGAAACGGGCTGTTCAGGCAGCAGATATTACCTTGCAAGACCGTGGGGAGCAGATGCCTATATTACATGGATTGACTGTTACATGGGTAAAATTCTCCGTGCCAATACTGCAAATCCGTATTCGGATATGAGCGGAAATCCGGCAGCAGGCGCAAGATTCTTTGAATTTGGAAGCTTTGGACCGGGTTATGCAATTAATGTTAACAGAAGACAGATTTCATCCGCAAAGGCGGAAGAAATGACAACCACCGGTTATTTAGGCTGGGATCCATATACAATCGTAGCGATGATTGGCGGAAGATATGTGGGAACCGTAAATACCGGTATTGAGAACAAATTTGTTGAGAAAGAATACGTATCCGATACCTATTCCGGCATGGAAGGTGATGATACCGGACTGGATAAATATGTACTCGAAGGATACGCACAGAGCGGAAAGACAACCGGCGGCGGATTATTAATGGAATCTTCTAAGGATTATTACACCGCAGGTTCAGCCGAAGAATTTTTACAGGCTATCCAGAGTATAAAAGCAAGCGGCAGACCGTCCGTGCTCGAACTGACAAGTGATATTGCACTGGGAACGAACGAGGTTGAGGGCTTTGAGAATTACAAAGCATTTATTACGGCACATAAGCTTGCACCGCTGACACACCCGACACTGATACAGACAGGTGTATCCATGTTAAAGTTACAGGATATGAGTGACTTGACGATTTACTCAAAGAACGGTGCAAAGATTACACATACCTGCATTGATGTTACAGGTTCAAGCGACATCATTATCAGAAACATCGAATTTGATGAAATCTGGGAGTGGGATGATGAAACTGAAGGCGCATATGACCGTAATGACTGGGACTACATGACAATTGAAAAGGGAAGTTCCAATATCTGGATTGACCATTGTACGTTCTATAAAGCATATGACGGTGTGATTGATGTTAAGACACCAGCAGACAGCAGCAATGTAACCATTTCATGGTGTGAATTTTTACCGGCGAGTGAAGACAGCGTATTTTTTGATACGATGATGAATGCCATGAAGGAAAATCCGGACAACTATCCGTATTATAAGCATTTACTGGAAGCGGGCATGACAGATCAGCAGATTTATAACTATGCATATGGACAGAAAAAGACACATCTGCTCGGACAGTCCGATACAGATACGTCAGCTAAAAACATTACCGTAACACTGGCAAACAATTACTACAAGGATTCAATGGACAGAATGCCAAGACTGCGTTTTGGTACGGCACACGTTTATAATTGTATTATGGATGCACAGGATTTAAGAAATATGCGTCTGGATATCCAGAATACAGTCGGTTCGGCATTTTCACAGAAGATTGTAAGCAACGGCGCTTCTTCAAACTGCGGTGCGCACATGCTTCTTGAAAACTGCTATATGTCCGGCATGACTAACGCATTAATCAGTGGTAACGGTGACAGTGAGGCCGGCTATATTAATGCATTTAACACGATGTATCTGCTGGACGGCAAAGAACAAGAATTAAAGATAACTTTGAACACGCATAAAGAAGGCGAAACGGCATTAGTTCAGGACAGAGGAGAATTTATAGAAAGTCTTCCATACAGCGGCTACACCCTGTACGCAGCATCAGACCTTGAAACACAGGTACAGCCTTACACAGGTGCCGGAAAGCTGACGATGACAACACTGCAGTGGGAAAAGACAGCTTACAATGATGTACATAAAGAACACACAGAGCATACATGGAATGACGGAGCAATCGAAAAAGAAGCAACCTGTACCGAAACAGGTGTAAAAGTTTACACTTGTACAGTCTGCGGAGACACAAAGGAAGAAGAAATTCCGGCAACAGGACATGTATGGGATGAAGGTAAGGTTACAACAGAAGCAACGACAGAAGCCGAAGGTGTAAAGACTTATACCTGTACAATCTGTGGGGATACAAAGACCGAAGCGATTCCGAAACTTGATGATAATGATAACAAAGGTGATACCGATGACGACAACAACGGTAAAACTGATGTAAGCATTGATGTTGTTGCAGGTGAAAATACACCGGCAGTTGCAGTTGAGGGTACAACCGATGACATTGTAAAGAAGGTTTTGACACAGGAAGAACAAAAGTCTGCGGCCAATGGTGCAAAGACAGCGATATCTCTTCATATAACAGATATTACTGCAACCGTTTCAGATACTGAGAAGGAACTGATAGCAAAGAAGTTATCAGATGGACAGAGTGCCGGAATGTATCTTGATATTGTATTAAAAGCGGCAGTTGGAGAAAGTACCCGTGTTGTTACAGATACAAATGAGGCGCTGACAATGAAGATTACAGTTCCTGAGAGTCTTCGCAATACGGATACATCAAAGAAGAGAACGTATGATATTGTAAGAGTTCATGGAAAGGATGCAGTTGTTTTATCTTCTGAATTCAATCAGGATGATATGACCATTACATTTACAACCGGTCAGTTCTCAACTTATGCAGTTGTGTATAAAGATACAGCCGTGACACCGGAGCAGCCGACAATACCGGAACAGCCGACGACACCGGAGCAGCCGACAATACCGGAACAGCCGACAACACCGGAACAGCCGACGACACCGGAACAGCCGACAACACCGGAACAGCCGACGACACCGGAACAGCCGACAATACCGGAACAGCCGACAACACCGGAACAGCCGACAACACCGGAGCAGCCGACGACACCGGAGCAGCCGACAACATCGGCACAGCCGACAACATCGGAACAGCCGACAACATCGGCACAGCCGGAAAATCCGACAATCCAGAATACGGAGAGTACGGAAAAAACAACAGCGGCAGACAATGCAGCAGAGGAAACACAGGTTCAGACAGGTGATTCTGTTTCATCTGGCAAGGTGGCCGGCATCGTGATTATTCTGATTGCCAGCATGGCAGTGATTGGTTTTGTACTTTTTAAAAAGAAAAAAAACGATACAGAAGAATAGTTGCAGATATCATAGGCGGGGAATTTTGACCGCAACATCTGATTGCATAAATAATTAAAAAAATGAAAAAAAGCGGGCGCTAAATGAGAGTTAGGCGCCCGCTTTGTCTTGTAAAAAATATAAATTTATGATATCTTTAATAAAAAGGATTGGATAAAAAATAAAAGCTGTATACAGGAATAAATTTATATGCAGAAGTTATTGGAGTAACGGATTGGAGTTATTATGATACGTGTGGATGTAAAAGATTTAAAAGGTGATGAAATACTGGCAGTCCCTGTGATGTCAGCATCTGATACGGTTCTTGTACAGTCCGATACAGAGTTAAAGGAAGAATATATTCAAAAGCTGACGGACCAGCGGATCGGCTATGTATATGTAAAAGAACAGACCGGCAGCGGACAGATTGTAAAAGAACGGAAAGAAGAAAAAGAGCCGCAGCAAAAGAAAATATACAGGCTGGATGAAACGACAGACCGTTCAAGGGAAATTGTCGCGGGGATTCTTGACAGACATATTTATAAACATAATTCGGATTTAAAAAAGATTGGAGAGGCGGCAGAAAATATTATTGATTCTGTACTTTCAGACCATGATGTCCTGACCAATGTGACGGAAATCCGCAATGTCAGTACAGATATGTATACACACTGTATTAATGTGTGTTCATTATCAACCATTCTGGCATTGAAGCTGAAGATGACAGAGCGTCAGGTACATAATGTGGCGCTTGGGGCGATTCTGCATGATATTGGTTTAAAGTATATCCGCGTACCGTATGAGAATATTAGTATTGAAGATATGAATTACAGGGATTTACTGGAATATAAAAAGCATACCATCTATGGATACAGCTCTGTAGAAAAAGAAGAATGGCTGTCCGATACGGCAAAAGAGATTATTCTTCTTCACCATGAAAACGTAAAGGGAACAGGCTTTCCGTTCCAGCAGAGAAATGGCAAGTTAAAGGCAGAAGTGCGCTTAGTATCCGTTTGTGATGATTTTGACAGCCTGGTGAGTGGAATCGGTAACCGGAAGATGAAGATTTATGAAGCCATCGAGTATATCAAGGTGCATACGGGCATGGAATATGATGCGACCATTGCGAATAAGCTGCTTGAATCGGTAGCAGTGTATCCGGTTGGCATGAATGTCATGACGAATGAAGGAGAAATCGGTGTGGTTGTACGCCAGAACCGGGAGGTTACAGACCGTCCGGTAATCCGTATGCTGCGATATGCAGATGGAACAGATTATAAAGAAGAAGTGGAAAAAGATTTGTTAAAGTATCTGACGGTATTTATTGTCGATACATTATAAGCAGAGGAGTTTATTCAAAAATAATATATGAATTTATATATGAGAGCGCTTGGATTTTCAAGGATGGATTCCAAAGCTGAGGCAGAATTTATACAAGAGGGGATAAAAGAGTGCATTGATGAGGGGCTGGTGCTGAAAAATCAAAAATTAAACAGGGGTTCAATGGTGGTAGCAGCAGGCGAATCCATGGGCGTTTATATTTATGGAAGATATGAGGAAAACCGGTTTGTCTATGAATATCATTTTCCATTTTTAATGGGAAGCGTGGGAACGCAGAATGATGAGATTACGATAGAGCGGCATCTGGATAAGGAGTCGTTTGCAGCAGTCTGTGATGAGGCAAAGACAGGGGTTACGCTGATTTTTTATTTACAGAATATTATGGATTATCTGGATTATCTGGTTAAAGCAGCAGGGAATCAGAAGCTTCCGGAACTGCTGGACACAAGAGGTGCTTCCGTAAAAAATCCGGTTCCGGGTAAACGGGCAGTCATGACGGCATTATCCATTGGCGGGATGATACTGCTTCCAATCCGCAAAAAGCAGGAAAAGGATAAAGAAGCGGAGGAAAGCAGAAGACGGCGTATTGCGGCAGCTAAAAGGGGTGATGAACAGGCAATGGAGAGCCTGACCCTTGAAGATATTGATACTTATACGGAAATCTCACACCGTATTATCCATGAAGATGTGTTTTCCATCGTAGATTCAACATTTATGCCGTGCGGTGTCGAATGTGACCAGTATTCTGTGATGGGGGAAATTCTGGAGTTGTCGGAGGTAAGAAATACTTATACAGATGAGAAAGTCTACCAGATGACACTGGAATGTAACAATATGGTGTTCCGCATGGCGATTAACGAAGCGGATCTGCTGGGGGAACCGGCAGTCGGACGGCGTTTTAAGGGACAGGTATGGCTTCAGGGCAGAGTGCAATTTTAATAAAATGTTAATAAAATATTAATTTTGCAAAATAAATGGCAATTTATAGGAGATTGTGTTAGTATGAAACAGTGAATAACTATAAGAGTTTAAGAATATTAATAGGAGATGAAATTATGAGTAAGAAACTTCGTGGAATCGGAGTGCAGCTTGTCGGATTTTTTGTACTGGCAATTTTGATTCCAACATTGATACTTGCATTCAGGGCAATAGAAACAACAAAATCAGCCCAGACAGAAAATTTGAAGCTGACAAGTGTACAGACATTACAGGAAACCAAGATGGGATTTACTAATTATCTGAAAAATATCAGTCAGCCAATAGACCTTTTAACAAGAAATGATGCCGTAAAGCATCTGGAAGACAGGGGCGATTATGATACGAATGTAACAACAGTACAGGATGCATTAATTGCTTCCGTTAAAGTTACAAACGGTGCAGAAAGAGCGTATTTTTCAACTGTTACGGGACACCTGATCACAGGCTGGACAGAGTGGGATAATACAAAGAATAAGCTGGGTAACAAAAAGTCTATCCAGGACGGTGTGAATAATACAGCAAAAGACTGGTATAAGTCTACAATCGGTTCACCTGCAAGAAACAGCGTATATGCACAGTTTACAGATCCTTATACAGATTCACAGGGAAATACTGTCATTACCGTTTCACAGGAAATCAAGTATTCAGATAACAGCAACTATGGTGCAGTTGCCATGGATATTAATTTTGAAGAAATGACCAATTATGTACAGAGCATTGGTCTGTTAAATACAGGTTATGTGGTTCTTGTAAACAAAGATGGTAAGATTATTGTAAATAACGATAAGAATACATATTCTTCAGACAGCGTAGGCAGCTACAATTTCTGGAGTAAGTTAAACGCAGAGTCGCCGGAAGAAATTTACAATGTTCAGGATTTTGATGAAAAGATTAACGGAAAGACAGTACACGTTGTAGTAGCCAGAGATGAAATTACAGACTGGACACTGGTTGGTTTTATCAGTTCCAATGAAACAGCAAGCGTTGTGAATAAGATTGTTAATGCAACGATTTCATCCGGTATTATTTCATTTATCATCGGTATTGTCATTGCATTATTTGTAACAATGATGTTTACAAAGGAAATCAAGAAGATTAACAGTGTTATGCAGGCTGTTGCAGACGGTGATTTAACACAGAGAATTCCAATTAAGAAGAAGAATGAGTTTGGTGAACTTGAAGGTAACTTTAATGAAATGGTTGATAATGTATCCATACTGATTAAGGATGTGGAAGAACGTTCACAGGTTATTATCAAGGCATCAGATAATATTTCTGAGATTTCCAAGACAACAACCGAAACAACAAATCAGGTTTCTGAAGCAATCCAGAGTGTATCCATCGGGGCACAGGGGCAGGCGGAAAGCACGAACAATGCGACGAAGGAAGTTGAAAATCTCGCAGAGAGATTACACGAAACAAAGGCATATGTCAGTGATATTAACGATATGTCGATTGAAACCCAGCAGATGAGTAACAAGGGTATCACGATTGTAGAAGATTTAATCGGCAAGGGCGAGCAGTCTATTGAAAATTCAAAGATTTCCCAGTCCGTTGTAGATGAAATGATTCAGAGTATTGAAAAGATTAACTTCATTTCCAATGCCATTACAGAAATTACAGAACAGACGAATCTGTTATCACTGAATGCAAGTATTGAAGCGGCAAGAGCAGGTGAGAGCGGCAGAGGTTTCGCAGTTGTAGCAGATGAAATCAGAAAGCTTGCAGAACAGTCACAGCAGTCAACCGATGAAATCAAGCAGATTGTTGCCGAGATTACAGATAAGTCTGCACTGGTAGAAAAGACACTTGATGAAACGAACCAGATTATCACTGAACAGAACCAGTCTATTCAGGATACAAAGGATCTGTTTAATACAATTTCAACATCTATCAATGCCTTAACGGAGGGTCTTGACAATATTGCCAAGTTAAATGAGCAGATGGATAACAGCAGAGGAAATGTAATTGACAGAATGGAAGATGTCGCTTCTATTTCTACAGAAACAGCAGCTGCATCCGAAGAAGTAACTGCTTCCGCAGAAGAAGTTAATGCAACAATGCACAATTTAAATCAGTGCACAGTAGAGCTTGATGAAATCGCAGTTGCATTAAAAGAAGCAATCAACAAGTTCAAGTTACAGTAGGCATAACGAGAAAGCAATTGACCGTTTTAGCTAATTGTGATAGAATAAGGACAGTCTGAAATCTTCAGACTGTCCTTATTTGTTCTCTTAGTTAAATGGATATAACGAGCGCCTCCTAAGCGCTAGTTGTGGGTTCGATTCCCGCAGGGAACATTGATTTTTTGCTTGAAAAAAACAGGCATGGTGGAGTATCGCTCAGATTAGATTAAAAATTCGAGTCTGGGCGATTTTTTTGTTCAGGGAACAGATTCTTCGTTCTATGGTAGGATAAGCTGAGAGAATTTTATGATTACATCATTATTGATTGTATCCAATACAGAAAAGGCAGAGCAGGCACCTAGGAAAAGCAGCACTTATGGGGATGTTATCCAAACATCTGATCTCTGTATCGGATATGTGTATGGATGAGCAGCAGTATTCCAAAGAGCAGTGGGATGAGAAAATTACCGACAGTATTAACTATTTCCTGATTCTTTGTGCGATTGTAGCTTTTGGTTCCACTGGGAGATAAGGAGAACCTCTTCGCAGAGATTCTCCTTGATTTTAAACGGTAGGTTTTGTAGGTCTTACTGTAAGCTGTAAACCGAGATGCTGAAAAATATTAAGCAGTGTTCCGAGATTTGGGGTTGTTTTGCAGGATTCGATCCGTGCTACGGATGATTGTGGAATACCACACATAGCAGCAAGCTCTCTCTGGCTAAGTCCGAGAGAAGTACGCTGTTTTACCATGGCACTTACGATGGAGGAAATATTTTCAACTTCATCGATGTCTTTTCCAATTTCAGGATCAACGGTTCTTACATGTTCTTTATAATCATTCCAGGTTTTCATAATCATTCAGCCTCCTTTCGGGCAAGATAATCATCACGTTCGGCCTTTGCTCGTTCAATTTCACGTTTGGGAGTCTTTTGAGTTTTCTTGCGGAATTGATGTAAAAGCACAAAGGTATCATTTTTGAAATAAAAATATAAAACACGGTTATTGCCTGGGCGAAGCTCCCAGATATCATCATCAAGGTGTTTTGTGATATTTTCATTAAGCCGTGTACCATTATCTTCGAGGAGCTGGATGTACAAACTTATTTGCTTGTATTGAATACGGGCATCTTTGTTTGTAGCTGCTTTGACTCGAAGAGATTCAAGAAAATCCCAAAGCTCTGATCTGCCATTGGAATCTTCGTAAAATTCAATGTTGTACATTAGTATATGTTCTCCAAGTGGAAATATTTATTCTATATACATGATAGCATTTATGCTATCAAAAAGCAAATAAAAAATGAAAGAAGGAAACAAAATTTGAGTGAAAAAATATAAAATTAGTAATTGCCGAGAAACCTTCGGTGGCAGGATTGGAAATGATTAACTTCATTTTCAATCCTGTCAAGGGTTATCCACAAGAAAAATTTTTTCATTTTCGGCACTTTTCATAATGGCTTATGAAGGGGTGTGAACTGTAACCAAATTGATACAAGTTTTATGATAAATTTATATAAAGCTTTATAATTAGATATGAACTTGCATAGCTCAAATTAGAAAATTCCATCTATGCAAGTTTTTCTATATTTTGAAGGAGAACAATTAAATTTTTTCTGAAATACAGTAGCTAAATAATTAGCATTAGAAAAGCCAGTTTTATAAGCTATCTGACTAATTGATAATTGTGTATTTCCAAGTAATAACTGAGCATGTTGCAATTTGGTTGCTGTTAAATAATCAGTATAAGAACAGCCGGTTACTTCTTTGAATAAGCGAGAAAAATGTGATGTTGATAAAGATATGTATTTCGCAGCATCATCTATTGTAGGATTATACTCCAGATTATTTTCAATATAAACAAGAACGTCATGTATTCGCGAATCAAATTTATTAAAAAGCAATTGCGAAGATTCTATAGGCAAATGTTCCTGATATATTGTAAAAAATAATTTATGTAACATACCAGTTAAAATTAGTTGCGAATAAGGAGTATTATTGTTATATTCCTGATACATTTCTTCAAACTGGGATTTTATCTTTATTTGCGATTCAGGTAAAAAATGCAAATAGTCTGTACATAATATGTCAAATTCTGATTGTCCAACTAAATTAATTGCTGGCTGTAATGCTTCAAGTCGAAATTTAATTATGTATCGTTCATAGGGAATATCAGACATTGCACAATTTCGATGATATACATTCGGTTTACTTATCCCAACATCTCCGGAATGTGCAATTTTAATATTTTCATAGGAAAACCATTTACGATCTCCACTGACAAGATATCCTAACATATAATGATCAGAAGCTGCTTGCATGTGTGGCATAGAATATGATGCTTCTTTTATCTTGTGGTCTACATGTATTATCTCATTTGAATTCAGAGGGATTGGCATTTGTATCTCCTTATATTCATTATATTGTACACATAATAGCATCAAATTAGAGAAAGTGCAACAAAATTGATAGTATATTTAATGTAATTATTAATAAAAACTCATATAATTTAATACATACTAAAAGGATTAAACATGGAGGTTATATGAAGAAACAAAATATTTATTTAAAACTATCTGTAAAGTATATTTACTATTTTTTATTATTTACTGTATTTTCTTATTTTTTATCCCATATCTTAGTTGAAGGTTCCGAAATAATATCTGTAGCAATTAATGATATGATTGCGGGTAAGTTTGTTAATCTTAAATCAATTTTTTTTACAATATTGATTTTTGTTATCCTGTCTACGTTAATTTCTTTTTTTAAGAAACTTTGTGGAGAGCAATTTAGTTTGGTAATACAGAAGGAAAGCAAGAATTATATTGTAAAAAAAATTGAAGAGATTGAATATGCATACATTAATGAACATACAGGAACTCTAATTACAAAATTAATTTCCGATATTGAAAAAATAGGCCAACTTTATTCTGAAATAATCCCAGAGATTTTTCAATCAATTATTACAATTATAGCATTAAGTTATTCAATATTTAAAATGGATTGGAGACTCTTACTGAGTATCGTGATTTGCTATCCTTTAGTAATGTGTATAAGCAACAATCTATCTAAAAATATTAATAGATTAGCAAAGTCTAGGAGAGCAAAGTATGATGAATTGACACAAGTAGCTAATGATGATATTGCAGGAATTGCAATAGCACGTAGCTATGGTTTAAATAAAATATTAAATGAACGAGTAGAAAAAATTGCAAACGATATTTTAGGAAATGAAATTTATCGTAATAAGTATCAAGCAATTGGAAACGTAATTCAGAGCTTAGTCAAATGGATTCCTAGTGTTATCTGTTCTCTAATTGCATTGATGGAATTTTTTAAAGGACAGTTATCCATAGGAGATATGATGGCTTTTATTATTTTGTTTAATAAAATATCATCTCCCATGAGTGAATTACCTTTTAAAATAAATGATGGAAGAGAATTATTAATATCAATAAAAAGAATAAATGAGATAATGGCTGCTCCAAAAGAGCATTCAGGAACATATTGTGGAAATGCCTCTGATTTATCAAAAACGGAAAGTGTAATATGTTTTAAGGATGTTTCGTTTTGGTATAACTCTAATCGTGAAAAGAGAATTTTTGATAAATTGAATATAGATATTAAAAAAGGGACTACAACAGCAATTGTAGGATCATCTGGTGTAGGAAAATCTACATTATTTAAAATTATATGCGGTTTAGAAAAAGTAAGAGAAGGAGATTATTACCTATACAAACAAAATTTTAGGAATTGGAATTTAACAGCTGCAAGAAAAGAGATTGCTCTGGTATCACAGAATGTATTTTTATTTGCAGATACAATTTTTTCTAATATTACTTATGGTATGGATGATGTGTCTATAGAAGCCGTGATAGATGCATGTAAAGCTGCGTGTATTCACGATTATATTATTACCTTACCGGATGGATATCAAACTTTTATTGGAGAGAATGGAGTAAATTTGTCGGGCGGACAAAGGCAAAGATTAACTATTGCTAGAGCATTTCTAAAATCATCTTCTATCTTATTATTGGACGAACCAACATCCGCTTTAGATGTAAAAACGGAAGAAGCGATAAATAGAATAATAGAAACAAGAAAGAACAATCAAACAGTGATTATCATTGCTCATAGATTGTCAACTATACGTAATGCAGATGATATTATTGTTTTACATAAAGGTAAAGTCGCTGAAAGAGGATGTCATTTTGAATTATTAGGTAAAGAAGGTTTATATTCAAAATTGTACAATAACGAACGTGAAACAGGAATAGAATAAAATTATTAGTATATAGGAGTAGTGCTATGACACAGAAAAATGTTTTTTGGAAGTTTTTAGGTTTATTAGAAAACAGATTAATGATATATATTGTATCTATAATAATGATGACAACCTTTTATGCTGTATTTGAAGTTACAGGTTCGCTTTTTGTAAAATCTATATTTGATATTGCAGAAAAAGGAAATTATGAAGATGTAAGTGTAACTATGGGATTCTACTTATTGATAGGAATAGTTGCAGTATGTATTGCTTCAATGTTTATGTATATTTACAATAATGAAGCAAAAAAAGGTTCTATAGAAATAAAGAAGAAGGTATTTTCTAAAACATTAAATTTTCCAATGGAATTCTATGATACACATCATAGTGGTGAATTGCTATCACGTTTAATTTATGATACAGATAAAGCAAGTGAAATATATTCATCCAGACTAAGGAGAGTGTTGGCTCCAATAATTTCCGTTTTGGTATATATAATAATAATGTTTATAATCAATCCAGCAATGACATTAGTTCTTGTTCTTTTGAATATTTTACTTTTTTTACTTAATACATTAATATCTAAACCAATGAAAAAAGTAGGAAAAGAGTCCGCAGAAAAAAGTGCAATAATGACAGAAAAATTATCTAATATGTTGACCGGTATAGAGGTAAATAAAATGTACGATTTTATGCATCATAACCGGAAGAAATATGAACTAGCTAATAAAGAATATTGTTATGTACAGAGGAAAAGAATGTACTTAGTTAGTATTTTAGAATCTCTTAATGTTGCTTTTGATATGTTGTGTGCATTACTTTTTTTAGTTATAGGTATTTATTTTTTACAACATCAATTAGTTTCTTTGGGAGATATTGCAGCAGTATATACTATATATGCTGCACTTAGTTTACAATTTATGCAATTAGGTAAATATTATCCTGAATTGATGAATTGTATATCTTTTGCAGAGAGAATATTTTCTTTTCTGGATGAGAAAGAAGAATGTACTGAAATGGTAAATGACATACAAATTAATAGCACTTATGAATCTAGTGCAATTAATATTGATAATTTATCTTTTCAATATAATGTAGCTACACCCGTTTTAAATCAAGTAACAATAACAATACCTAAAAATAAAAATGTGGCATTAATAGGTAGATCGGGATGTGGTAAAAGTACAATAGCAAAACTTCTATTAGGTTTTTATCCAATTTCTTCTGGCGATATTAAATTTTTTGGAAAATCTATTAAAGAGCTTGGATTAGAAAATGTAAGAGCATTGATAGCATATGTTCCTCAAGAAGCATATTTGTTTGAAACAAATATTATCGAGAATATACGATATGGTAAACCGAATGCAACAGATGCAGAAATTATAAATGCAGCAAAATTAGCTAATGCTCATGATTTTATTATGAAGCAAGCCGATAAATATCAAACCATGATAATTGGCAACGGCCACAATTTGTCTGGAGGAGAAAAACAAAGAATAGCAATGGCTAGAGCCATAATAAAAAATTCACCAATTATAATTTTAGATGAAGCAACTTCTGCACTGGACAATGAATCAGAATTTCTTATACAAGATACAATTACAAAATTGAAAAAAACAAAAACTATTATTACGATTGCACATAAACAAGCAACCATAGATTTTGCAGATATCGTAATTGAATTATAACAATTGGATTATCCCCAGATGATAGTGTCAAATGATATATGAAAAAAACAAAAAGACACTTTGCACATTGAAAATTGTAAATATTTTATGATGTGATAGACGGACACCACCCTTGACAGCACGAAAAAATAGCCACAAAGCGGTGGCTGGTTTGTTTACACACAGTCCATCGCAAAGGTAATCGGTGCAGATAAGAGAGAGGACGGCTACCTGGAGGGCAATGGTTATATTGTCAGCTGGTGTGTGGGGCATCTGGTGGAACTTGGAGTATATTACAGTGGATTTTGTAAGACGCATTCCGGTTGATATATTTGAAAAATGGTATGCAGATCAGGATATATACCGCAAGGTCACACATATTCCAACCGCAGAGGAACTGGAGAAAGATTACATTTGTTTGCAGGATGCGGCGGATCTGCTTGGAATTTCACAAGAAAAGCTGGCAAAGATTGTAAGAAGCGAAGAGATCGGAAGACTTCTGGATTCTACAATCTGCAATAATAAAAGGTGGATTACTAGGAAGAGTTTTCAGTTATTCTTTAATGCTCAGAATGTGTATCACATTATAGATGATGAGGTTAAACAGAAAGAAACCCTGATGTCACAGGAAAAAGATGCATTATCCTTGGAGATAAAAGAATACATATCCAGACAGGATGTAGCGGAACTGGCAGGAGTGAATGTATCGATAGTTATCAAGTGGATGCAGTCCGGAGAATTCCAGTGTATCGGAGCCGAGAAGGTTCTGAGAGTTCACAGGCAGCAGTTTCTGAACTGGCTGAATGAAAACAGGGAAGGGGTGATGTGACATGACATGGCTTTTATCAGACACCGAGGAAAGACGTATTCTGTGGTATATAAAATTCTGGATGATAATGGGGAAGAACATACAACATCTGAAACTTTTGCCACGCAGAAAGAAGCAGAAAACCGAAAAAAGGAAATTGAGTACAAGCAGTCTATCGGAAAATTTGAAGTCCCACAGTGTAATACCATAAAAGAATTGCTTGAAGAGTATGTGCAGATATATGGACATGACAAGTGGGGTGTTTCCACTTACTCTGGTAATGTGGCTTTGATAAATAATTACATTCTTCCCACAATCGGAGATACCAAGCTTGCAGGCATCAATACACATTTTATGGAGAAGTATTATAAGGATCTTCTTAAAATGCCGGCGGTAAAGAGTACAAAGAATCCGGATGGTACAGGAACAATCACGGAAAGTACAGTAAATGAGATACATAAGGTATTAAGGAGCTGTTTCCGTCAGGCGGTTAAGTGGGATATGATGGAAAAGAACCCGGCTGCGGATGCAACCGTTCCCAAAGCAAAGAAGCAGGAGCGTGAGATCAGGACAGCAGAGATGCTTATGCAGGCATTGGAAGCCTGTAATAACAAAATGCTCAAAATAGCATTTCATCTTGCATTTACGGCAACACTCAGGATTGGGGAAGTGCTAGGGCTGACTTGGGATGCAATGGATATTTCAGATGAGGCGATTGCTGCCAACCGGGCATATGTTTATATCAATAAGGAAGTAGAGCGTGTATCGAAACAGGCAGTGGAAGAGCTGAATTCCAAGGATATCATACTGATATTTCCAAGCCAGAAGAAAAATAATAAAACGGTCAGGGTGTTAAAATCACCAAAGACGGATAGCAGCAAGAGAAAAGTGTTTATTCCGAAATCTGTGGCACAATGCCTAATCGAACTGAAAAAGGATCAGGAAGAAATTATCGAAGCACTGGGTAATGAGTATCAGAATTATAATCTGGTCATGGCAACAACTTTCGGACTTCCCATAGGAGACAGCTATCTGAGGACGAAAATGCAGGATATCATAGACGAGCTGGGACTGCCGGATGTCGTATTTCACAGCCTGCGTCATACCAGTGTCACCTACAAGCTGAAACTCAGTGGCGGAGACATTAAAGCAGTCCAGGGAAATTCCGGCCATGCACAGGCGGACATGGTAACGGAAGTGTATGGTCATATCCTTGATGAAGACCGAAGGAAGAATGCGGAGCTTATGGAGAATGCCTTTTATAATAAGGAAAATCTTAATCCGCAGATGAAAGAGCAGGATGAAGGCAGCAGTACGATTATTGTACCGAATGGGGTGGATGCAGAGCTGCTGATGAAGGTGTTGGGGAATCCGGAGATGGCAGTATTGCTAACATCATTGGCAAAGACAATGAAAGTATAATAATAGGTAGAAAGACGATATTGTATAGATGGAAAAAGTCTGTGCAGTGTCGTTTTTTTTGATGGGTAGAATTCAAAAACGTTGTAATATTCTGTCGAATATTGTCATGTATATAGTGAAGGGCGGTTTTACATGGCAAAAGATGAAGAAAAAGAAATCAGGTTGATAAAAGAAAAGTTGGACTATTATATGATGGAAGCTGATGATAAGGATTTTGATACCGAAGATGTACAGAAGCTGCTGAAAAGGTTGGATGAGTTGGAACCAATACCATTGCCGTGGAAATCAGTGGATGAAGCATTGAAAGATTTCTGGAAATACTTTGATGAGAGGCAGAGAGAAGAGCGGATAATAACTGTAAAGCAATAATTGGGAAAGCTGTGTTTTGAATCGATTGTATGATAATATATTGTAGAGGTACTGGATTATTATGGGAGGAATATAAATGCTCATAATTAGCTTAAATATCAATGATTTCGGTGGAGTAAATGAACAATTAGCAAATTATAGAAAGATAAATTATTATGGAAGGACCGTAACGGATTGGGATTTTTGGAGAAAAATAGAAAAAACGATTGTTATCAAAAAATTAAAAAACATTATCAGGGAAAAGCAACCAACTATATTTATACTTCAAGAATTTGAATTGAATAATTCTGAAGAGCCAATGTCTTTTATAGATTGGATGAAAGATAATGGGTATAAGGTAAAAGGTGCAATGCCAGAATATAAAATATCAATGACACTTTTATTTGTTAAAAATGAAAAAGTGACACAAATTCATATTTCACATAGTAAAACAAAAATAGATGCAAGGGATTGTGCAATTAAAATTGAAAACTACATAATTTATGGTACACATGTTCCTCTCAATTCTAAATCGAGACCAACTATAAGAGAAGATTATTGGGATGAAATTATTGATTTTTACGAAGAATATAAAACGAACCAAATTGTGCTTATAGGAGATTTTAATACATATGATGAAACATCGAGGGCTTATGTAAAATATAAGAAATTACTTGGTAAAGGGGCTTTGGATTTGTGGTTGCATCAAGGTAAACCAAATTCTACTCCAACAGAGGTAAAATATCATAACCGGTTAGATTATGTTTTTATTTCTCCAAGTGTAGAAGAAAATGTTGTATCAATGGACATTGATGCTAACATAATGGATAAGGATAAAATAAGTGATCATGCGGCTGTTTTGTTAGAACTAAAGTGAAAGGTGGAGAGAGTGTGAAAAAGGAATTCTTTACGAGCGGTGCTAAATTTGTGTATTCAAAAGATGAATTGGGATATCAAGAAGTTTTAGATAATTTTGAAAATGCATTTGAGATTACTATTATTACATTTAATATATCTGAAAAGAAAAACGCATTAGTTAATGCATTGAAAAAAGTGGCAGATCATTGTGTAATTAATGTAATAACAAATATTCCGCATAGATGGGAATATTATTATGGTGATGTTTTTAGGAATAAAGCAAGGCAAAAGATTAACTTATATTTATCGAAGCTAAGACCTGAAAGTCTTGGTAGTAACTCTACAGTTTTTTTTGATTTTTCAAATCATGGAAAAATAATAATGACAGATTCTATTATTTATGTTGGATCTGCAAATTATTCAGAGGAAAGTGTAAATAATACTGAATTTGGATTTATTTCAAGGGATAAGGCATTTATTGATTACATTAATTCTGAAGTATTACCAGATGTTCAGGCTTCTGCGATTCCATATTATGAATATGATTATACGACGCTATTACTTGAGGCAAATGTAGCACTTTCTGCGGTTTATAATATTAAAAATGAACTGTATGAAGAAGTATATAGATTGCACGATGATATAGATGGAGAATGGTATTATTATGTTGAACATGAAGCTGCTTTAACAGTAGGAACTTTGGATAAAGTTATTCAGATTGTAAATGCGGCTTGTAATATTGCAAGTGATATTTATGATGCGATTGATACTATTACATATGGAGATGAAGATGAGATAATCGCAGCTAATGATGTATATGAAGAATTGGTGAATTTATTTTCAAAAATAGAGAAAGTAAGGAGTTGTGATACCCTTATTGAGTTATCAGAGTTTGATACAGAAAATTATGTAAATCAACAGTTGCAAGAGGAATATGCAATGGAGGCATATGAAGAAAATTTAGAGAATTGCATTGAAAGTGCATCAGATGAAGCAATGAGTATTGTTTGGGATTTAACACAAGCAGCTAAGGATGATATTGATGAGTTAATTCAGGCAGTTCAGGATTTTTGCGAGAAATATTCATCATTCATAGATAATCTTCGTGAAAGAAAAATAAAGAAGATAAGTTCGGAAATAGATAACACGTAATTAACGTTATGAGAGAAGAAAATTTAATCAATATGTTTATAAGGTATTATGAGTAAACTAAAGTAAATAATGGTCAAAAACATATCGACATCCGACCTCACACACGTTATAATATAGATAATCTAATAAGAAAACAGTGTTATCATTACCGCATATTCAGTGAGAATGGTAGCCATAAATATGAATTCGCAGGAACGGAATGGTTGAACCCTCAGGGTGACAGTGTCACTCATTTGTCAGCGAGAGGTGCTTAACTTGGATGATTTTCAGTTTTCTTATTTTGACATGGATTTACAGGAAAGTCAGTAAAATCAAGTTGTTGCTTGACTTATGTTGACCAAGAAAAACATAGATTTTCTGTAGTGACTTGAACTCCTAAGCGCTAGTTGTGGGTTCGATTCCCGCAGGGAACAGTTGAAAAGAATGCAGCAATGAATTTAAAATCATTGCTGCATTTTTTGCGCGCTACAAGCACATAGCTTATGCAGATTCAAACCGTCTGCTTCTGATATCATAAAATAAAATATGGATACTTTTTCTGTAGTTCATGCCATAAATCGCTAGAAAATGGCATTAAATTACAGTATTATTATAAGTAGCAGAAATGAATGGATTATTTTATAATAAGGAGTAAATGATGGCAGTTTCACGAAAAGGACAGATTGATATGACGATAGGTCATATTATGAAAAACATTATACTGTTTGCGATACCAATTATTATTGGAAATGTTTTGCAGCAGTTATATACAACAGTCGATGCACTTGTAATAGGTCAATATTGTGGTGATACATCGCTGGCGGCGGTCGGAACGAGTTCGCAGCCGGTTGAAGTATTATTATGTGTTTTCTTGGGAATAGGAACCGGTGTGTCTATTCTGATATCACAATATGCCGGTGCAAAGGAATCCGATAAGGTTGTTTCAATATGTGGAACCTCAATAACATTTATCTATATTATAGGAATTCCGGTTGGAATTCTGGGGTGGTTTGCAGCACCGTATATTCTTGAATTTATGAAAGTTCCGCAGGATGTATGGGATGCTGCACTAATCTATACGAGATTAGTATTCTTAGGTACGCTTGGTAATCTGGGCTATAACATGAATGCCGGAATATTAAGAGGACTTGGGGATAGCAAGGCTTCATTATGGTTTCTGGTTGTATCCTGTATTTCTAATATAGTGTTTGATTTAGTATTTGTTGCAGGATTTGGCATGGATGTGGCAGGTGCAGCACTTGCTACAAGTATAGCGATGTTTATTTCATGGCTTGTAAGTATTGCTTATATAAGAAAGATGTTTCCGGAGATTCAGTTTACATTCCTGCCACGAAGATTTTCAGGGAAAATGATGAAGGATATCCTGGCAATTGGTCTGCCTGTCGGACTTAATAATTCGCTGTATTCATTAGGGCATGTTGCATTACAGACCTTTAATAACTCCCAGGGCGCCGTATTTATGGCAGGGGGTGCAGTAGCAGGAAGAATTACGGGCTGCTCCAATATAGCAATTACCGGCTTGTCTTCGGCAGCCACTACATTTTCAGGGCAGAATTACGGTGCAAAAAAATATGATAGAATTAAGGAGGGACACTGGAAAATTCCAATATGTTCCGGACTTATTACCCTTGGCTGTGGCTTATTTTTCATTATGATACATAAACCGTTGATACGTTTCTTTTCATCAGATGAAATGGTGCTGATGTATGCGAGCAGACATGTTGTTGTCATGTTGCTTTCCCAGTGGTTCTATGCTATTTTTAATTGTATAATATCTATTGTAAATGGAACAGGAAGGGTGCGTTATACGACCATTGTTAATATTCTGATGCTTTGGGCAGTCAGAATTCCAAGTGCATATATTATTAACAGATATTTTGATGGAACATGGGTAATGCTGTGTTTTCCAATATCTTTCAGTTTTGGAATGTTTGCAATGATAGGTTATTACCTGTTCTCACCGGCATGGAAGGAAGTTATGAGACTGGCAGAGAATAAACCACAAGAAGGACCTATAAAAGAGAACTGAAAATAATGAGTTTGTTAAATTGAGATTGAAGTTTATTGACATTTGTTTAACTCCCATGTATGCTGCGGCATCGCTTCCGGTGGGGGTATATGGATGCTATGCTTGTACTTCCGGCTAAAAGCTGTGGATTTATGGAGGAATAGAATAATGTCAAAGGATGAATATTTAATTACAGATGCACCTCTTAAAGCATTGACTGTTTTTGCAATGCCTATGATTCTGGGAAGCTTTTTCCAACAGATATATAATATGGCTGATTCAATTATTGTGGGTCAGTTTGTCGGTTCTTCTGCACTTGCGGCAGTTGGAGCCTGTGCTGCGCTTACGAATGTATTCATTTGTGTGGCACTTGGTGCCGGTGTAGGTGCAGGGGTGCTTGTGAGCCGCTACTTTGGTGCCAGGGATTATAGTAAAATGAAAACAATCGTATCAACATCATTGATTAGTTTTCTGATTCTAAGCATACTTCTAGGTGTATTTGGTTTTGGATTTTCTAATATAATGATGAATGCATTACAGACACCTGCTGATATACTGGATGAAGCAGTATTATACCTGCGTGTTTATTTTGTAGGATTTCCGTTTTTGTTTATGTATAATATCCTTTCAACGATGTTCACCTCAATCGGTGAGTCAAAGATTCCGCTGGGACTTCTGATATTTTCTTCTATTCTGAATATTTTTATGGATTTTTGGATGGTAGCAGGCTTAAGGCTTGGCGTGTTTGGTGCAGCGCTTGCAACGCTGATTGCACAGGGGATTTCTGCTGTTTTTTCACTTCTGATTTTCTTTTGCCGGATGCGCCGGTATAAAAGCAGCTTTAAACGGTTTGACAGGCAGGAGTTATATTCAATGCTTCAAATTGCTGTACCATCTGTTTTGCAGCAGTCTACAGTATCTATTGGCATGATGATAGTACAGGCGGTTGTAAATCCATTCGGTACACAGGCGCTTGCAGGTTATTCGGCAACAATGAGAGTAGAAAATGTTTTTTCCCTGATTTTTGTATCCATTGGAAATGCCGTTTCACCATATGTTTCCCAGAATCTGGGTGCAAAACAGAACCAGCGTATCAAAAAAGGATACCATGCTGCAATTGTATTAGATATATGTTTTGCAGTTCTTGCCTTTATAGTGATTGAAACATTACATACTCAGATTTCTTCGTTATTCCTGGGTAAGGATGGAACCGATTTAGCATATCAGGTGTCCGGGGATTATATGAAATGGCTTGGCTATTTTTTCATTTTTATGGGTATCAAGATGGCAACAGACGGGGTTCTTCGTGGACTTGGAATCATGCGGCCATTCCTCATTGCTAATATGGTAAATCTTGCAATCCGTCTGTTGGTTGCCCTTATATGTGCTCCGCGTTTTGGCATTGCATATGTATGGCTTGCTGTACCGGCCGGCTGGTTTGCCAACTTTCTAATTTCCTATGCGGCACTCAGAAAATCGTGGCCGGCTGAAAAACCAGCCGGATTTTAATAAAACTGCAAATTACAATGTATAACGCCCTGTTAAAAACAGGATTGACAATTGGCAGTATAACAGATATAGTAAAAGATGCAAAAACAAATAGATGTGAACAGAGTAGAAGTCATGCGTAAAGTGTCAATGGACGGGAAGTTGCCATTGGACGAAAAATCCCTGTAAAGCGGATTTGCGATGTGCCTTCGCATCCGCTGTCAGAAAATATAAAGCATTCATTTCCTGAGAACGGGTATGAATGCTTTTTTGTTTACATAAAAAAAGAGGAAAAGATGGAGAGTGAAAAAATAAAAGCGGGTGTCCGGCTGATATTAGAAGGATTGGTGAAGACATGAAACGTGTAAATCTAATATATAGACATCCTTTATATCAGAAAAAATATAATGCGCTGCAAAAGGCTGAGGAACACCGGAAATTTTGTAATCATACGCTGGAGCATTTTCTGGATGTAGCAAGACTGATGTATATTTATTCGGTGGAACAGGAACTGTCCATATCAAAAGAGGTCATATATGCAGCGGCATTTATGCATGATATCGGAAGAATAGATCAGATAGAAAAAGGGATTCCACATGAAATGGCGGGAGCGGCCCTGTGTGACAGAATCCTGCCGGACTGCGGTTTTGCAAAAGAAGAAATCAGCCTGATAAAGGACTTTATTCTACATCACCGGATAAAAGACACCGGCGCGGACACGCCTTTATACGAAATGTTATACTGGGCGGATAAGAAATCAAGAAACTGTTTTGCGTGCGCGGCGCAGGCGGAATGTAACTGGGACAGACAGAAGATGAATCTGGAAATTGATTATTAATAAGCTGCAGGCAGCAGCAGATAAGGAATGGAGATTGTATGAAAATAGGTAATAAAGAGTTTGATTTAAGCAGCCACTGTTATATAATGGGAATTTTGAATGTAACACCGGATTCTTTTTCGGATGGCGGTAAATTTAATACGCTGGATGCAGCATTAAAGCATACAGAGGAAATGATACGGGATGGAGCGGACGTCATTGATATCGGAGGGGAATCCACCAGGCCGGGACATGTAGTGATTTCTGAAGAAGAAGAAATTGCAAGGGTAACACCGGTGATTGAGGCGGTGAAAAAGCATTTTGATATTCCGGTTTCAATTGATACCTATAAGGGGAAGGTCACACTTGCGGCATTGCAGGCGGGAGCGGACCTTGTAAATGATATCTGGGGCTTTAAGCATGACCCGGAAGTCGCAGCATATATAGCAAAATATAATGCGGCATGCTGCCTTATGCATAACAGGAATGAAGCCGTATATGATGATTTTCAAAAAGATTTTATCCGGGATATGCAGGAGTGCATTGCAATTGCAAAGAAAGCCAATGTACCCGATGATAAGATTATGCTGGACCCCGGCGTGGGATTTGGCAAAACGTATGAAATGAATCTTGAGATTATCAATCATCTTGAAATCATGAAGCAGCTCAATTATCCGGTATTACTTGGAACGTCCAGAAAATCCGTGATTGGACTGACACTTGATTTACCGGCGGACGAGCGGGTGGAGGGAACACTGGCGACAACGGTTATCGGTGTCATGAAAGGCTGTTCCTTTGTAAGAGTTCACGATGTAAAAGAAAATTACAGAATTATTAAGATGACAGAGGCAATCCTGTCAAAATAATAACAAAGATGGCAGATGAGAAATCGCCGCTTTACAACAAGCTGTTTAGAAATGAGGATTAACGTGGATAAAATTTCAATTGATAAATTAGTTGTGTTTGGAAACCATGGTGTTTTTGAAGCCGAGAATATGTTAGGACAGAAATTTCTGGTTTCTGTCGTGGTGTATACCGATACCCGGAAAGCGGGATTGACGGATGATCTGGCGTGTTCCGTAAATTATGGGGATGTAAGCCGGGATATTTTAAAGTTCTTTCAGAATAATACATTTAAACTGATTGAAACCGTTGCCGAGAAACTTGCACAGGAATTACTGCTGCGGTATGATTTGGCGGAAAAAGTAGATGTGAAAATAGAAAAACCGTGGGCACCTGTTGCGATTCCCGTAGACAGTGTCAGTGTTGAAATATCAAGAGGATGGCACAGGGCATATATTGCAACCGGGTCGAACATGGGCGATAAAAAAGCATATCTTGACGAAGCTGTAGAAAAACTAAAAAACCATCCGTATTGTAAGGTCGTAAAGGTATCCGATTATATTACGACAGAGCCTTACGGCGGTGTTGAACAGGATGTCTTTTTAAATGGGGCATTAGAGATTAAAACACTGCTGTATCCGGAAGAACTGCTGGCGCTTCTTAACAGAATTGAGGCAGAAGCGGGGCGTGAACGAACCATACACTGGGGACCGCGGACATTGGATCTGGACATTTTGTTTTACGATGACTGTATCATAGATAGCCCGGCGCTGACCGTGCCGCATATAGATATGCAGAACCGCGGTTTTGTATTAATTCCGATGGCACAGATTGCACCGTATCACAGACATCCGGTTTTAGGCTGCACGGTAGGACAGCTGTTAAGCAGACTGGATGGTTCATTATCATAAATTTAAAATCAAGAGGAAAAGTATGATATATACAGAAGCAGAGCATTTTATAAAGGAATCACATAACGGAGTCATAAGGCTTGGTCTTGGCAGAATAGAAGAATTACTGGAAAGACTGGGCTGTCCGCAGAAAAAGCTTAAATTTATCCATGTTGCGGGAACCAATGGAAAAGGTTCTGTGTGTGCCATGACAGCAGAAATTCTTAAAGCGGCAGGATATAAGACAGGGCTTTTTACATCGCCGGTGATATCTGTGTACCGGGAACAGTTCAGGATAAACGGAGAAATGATTTCCGAAGGAGAATTTGTAAGATATGCAGAGTTGGTAAGAAATGCATGCGCGAAGATGACAGATGTTCCGTCTGAATTTGAAAAGGCTGTGGCACTCGCTTTTTTATATTTTAATGAAAACAGGTGTGATTTTGTGGTGCTGGAAGTCGGCATGGGCGGTTGTGATGATGCAACCAATGTAATTGAAGTTCCGGAGGTTGCAGCAATTGTCAATATTGATTATGACCATATGGGATTTCTGGGGACAACACTGGAAGAAATTGCGCAGAAAAAAGCAGGGATTATTAAAGAAAACGGAACGGTCGTAATAGCCGGACAGAGTGAAACCGTCATGAATGTACTGATAAAAAGATGTCAGGAAAAGAAAGCCGGTTTTAAAAGCACGGATGTACAAAATATTAAAATTACGGACAGAAGCATACATGGACAGACCTTTGGGTATAAACAGTATGCAGGCATAAGACTTTCTTTATTGGGAGATTATCAGTGTGAAAATGCTGCGGTTGTACTGGAAATAATGGACTGTCTGATCCGGAAGGGATATCGGATACCGGTAAATGCAGTTTATGACGGAATGAAAAACGTTTACTGGCAGGGGCGGTTTGAAATTTTGTCAGAAGCACCGCTGTTTATTGTTGATGGTGCGCATAACCCGGATGGAATCAATGCGCTGCGCTCAAATTTAGAAAACTACTTTGCAGGCGAAAAGTTTGTTTTTATAACAGGAATCCTGCGCGACAAGGATTACAGTCAGATGCTTAGGACAATGCTTCCATACGCAGCCTCTTTTATCACGATTGCACCGGACAGCCCGCGTGCCATGAGTGCGGATGAGTGTGCAGATGCAGTCAGAAAATGCGGTTATACAGGAGCTGTATCTGTAATGGATACCATAGAGGAAGCAGTTCAATCGGCATATAGGATGAGTCAAAAGAAAAATACCGGCGTGTGTGCGTTTGGTTCTTTATACAGCGTGGGAGCAATAAGCAGGGCAGGGACAATGAAGCTGCGATAAAACAATTTTAATAAATAACCTTCTTGTATAAAAAAATACATTGACATGTTAGCACTGACATGTTAGTATGATGATAACAAAGAAATAAGATATGTATTTTATATTTAAGGAGGTATTTTATAATGGAGATGACGTTAAGGTGGTACGGACCGGGATATGACAGTGTTACCCTTAAGCAGATCAGACAGATTCCGGGAGTAAAGAATGTCATTACGACGCTTTTTGGAAAGCAGGCAGGGGAACTATGGCTGCCAAAGGAAATCGCAGAGCTTAAAAAGATTGTCAACGATGCAGGACTTGGAATTGCAGGGATTGAATCTGTGAATGTGTCAGATGACATTAAGATTGGAACTGCAAAAAGAGATGAGCATATTGATAATTATATTAAAACGCTGCAGGCACTGGGCGAAGCGGATATTCATATGGTATGTTATAATTTTATGCCTGTATTTGACTGGACGCGGACAGAGCTTGCAAGGGTACGGCCGGACGGCTCAACGGTATTGGCATATAATCAGGACACCGTAGATATGATTGATCCGGAACATATGAGGGAATCCGTTGAAAAAATGTCCAATGGCTTTGTAATGCCGGGATGGGAGCCGGAGAGATTAGACAGATTAAAAGAGCTTTTTGAAATGTACCGGGATGTTGATGCAGAAAAGTTGTTTGATAATCTTGTATATTTTCTGGAAGCAATCGGACCGGTATGTGAAAAGTATGATATTAAAATGGGAATTCATCCGGATGATCCGGCATGGCCGATTTTTGGCCTCCCAAGAATTATGACAGGAAAGGATTCAGTTACCCGTCTTCTTGATGCAGTTGATAAGCCGTATAATGGAATTACTCTTTGTACAGGTTCATTTGGTTCAAACCAGAATAATGATATTTGTGAGATTATTAAGGCATGCAGAGGCAGAATTCCGTTTGCCCATGTAAGGAATCTTAAATATAATTCACCGAGGGATTTTGAAGAGGCTGCACATTTATCATCAGATGGCTCAATGGATATGTATAAGATTATTAAGACTTTATATGATACCGGATTTGATGGGGCAATAAGACCGGATCATGGCAGAATGATATGGGATGAAGTTGCAATGCCGGGATATGGTCTGTATGACAGGGCATTGGGAGCAGCTTATCTGAATGGCTTATGGGAAGCCGTAGACAAGTCAGGACAGTAATTTGCTTATACGGTACGTTGTAACGCAGATATTACACAGCCGGTTGTTTCTGAGCAAAAACAACCGGCTATAATGGCAGATGGGAAATTATCTTTGCGGATATCTCATTGCATTTTCGTAACAGGCTGCTCAGAAATGAGGATGAATATGAAACTTTCAATAGATGGAATTAAAGATAAAACAGCATGGGAAGAGGCAGGTATAAAACTGCCGGCATATGATGTCAGAAAGGTAGCAGAGAATACAAAGGCATCACCGGAATGGGTTCATTTTGGTATTGGCAATATCTTTAGAATTTTTATAGGCGGAATTGCTGATTCGTTAATTGAGCAGGGGGTGTCAGATAAAGGGATTACATGCGTGGAGACCTTTGATTTTGATGTTGTGGATAAGATTTATGAGCCGTTTGACAATCTTGTTATGGCGGTTACACTAAAAGAAGACGGAAGTACAGACAAGAGGGTACTCGGTTCTCTTACGGAAGCGGTGAAGGCACAGTCGGCATCAAAGGAAGCCTGGTCAAGATTAAAGGAGATTTTTGCAAATCCGCAGCTTGAGATGATCTCATTTACAATTACAGAGAAGGGATATGCCCTGCGTGATGCAAAGGGTGCATTTTTCCCATTTATCCAGAGTGATATAGATAACGGACCGGATAAGGCGGTATCGGCAATGGCAGTTGTGGCAGCACTTTTATTTGAAAGATTTAATACATGTAAAGCACCGCTTGCGGTCGTTTCTATGGATAACTGTTCACATAATGGAGAAAAGCTGAGAAATTCAATAACGGAAATGGTCCGCGAGTGGCAGAAAAAGGGCTATGTAGGACAGGATTTTGCGGACTATGTCAATGATGAAAATGTAATATCATTTCCATGGTCCATGATAGATAAAATAACACCAAGACCGGCAGATTCAGTGGCTGCAGCATTAGAGCAGGCAGGAGTTGAACAGATGAAGCCTGTGATTACGTCTAAGAAGACTTATATTGCGCCATTTGTTAATGCGGAAGGACCACAATATCTGGTTATTGAAGACAGATTTCCAAATGGAAGACCACAGCTTGAAAAAGCAGGTGTGTATATGACAGACAGGGATACTGTTAATAAAGTGGAGCGGATGAAGGTGACGACCTGTCTGAATCCGCTGCATACAGCACTCGCAGTATATGGATGCATTCTGGGATATAATCTTATTGCAGATGAAATGAAGGATAAGGAACTTTCAGAGCTTGTAAGACGGATAGGATTGGTTGAAGGAATGCCGGTGGTTACGGATCCGGGTATCATTTCGCCTGAAAAATTTGCAGATGAGGTACTTCATGTAAGAATACCGAATCCATTTATGCCGGATACACCGCAGAGAATTGCAACGGATACATCACAAAAAGTTGGCATACGATATGGCGAAACGATTAAAGCATACGTTGAAAAAGAGGGAAGTGCAGAATCACTTACGGCAATACCGCTTGCAATTGCCGGATGGTGCCGGTATCTTCTTGGCATTGATGACAATGGAGAAAGCTTTGAATTGTCAGCAGACCCTATGGCAGAAGAATTAAAGGCACAGCTTGATGGTGTAAGATTTGCAGAACCATCGTCCTATACAGGCCAGCTTAAAAATTTATTGTCAAATGCGAATATATTTGGTATAAATTTATATGAAGCGGGAATCGGTGATAAAATTGAAGAACTGTTTGTTGAAGAAATTGCAGGAAAAGGTGCAGTAAGAGCAACACTTAAAAAATATCTGTAATGTAGAACAGGCGGTTTCTTATGGATGGAAAGGCTGCGAAGCGATGGAAAAATCATTAAATGAAGAAACTTATGAAAAGCTGAAATATGACATCATGAATTTCAGGCTGTTGCCAGGAGATTCCATCAGTGCCCAGAAAGTTGCACTGCGGTATGATGTGTCAAGAACACCGGCAAGGGAAGCCATTGTGAATCTTGAGAAAGAAGGTCTTTTAAAGATTATTCCACAGTCCGGGACCTATGTGGCATGTATTAACTGCAGACGTTCTGCACAGGAGTGGTTTGTCAGAAAAAGTCTTGAGATGGGCATGGTTGATGCTGTTTTTGAAAATGCGGACAGTGAGCTGCTTGACAAAATGGCGATTCTGAATGAAAGACTGATTCATTACACGGAAGAAAATGAAAAAATTCCAAGAATAGAGATTGATAATGCGTTTCATGAGTTGATTTATGAGTGTTCCGGAGAATTGCTTGCCAAAAATATAATTCAGACACAGATGAGCCATTATAACAGAATCAGATATCTTGCAGAGTTGAATAGTTCTATCAGTGCAAAAACAAACGATGAACATGAGATGCTTATAGAAGCTATTAAAAAAAAGGACAAAAGAATGTATCTTAGAGTTATAAAGGCACATATCAGCAGAATTTTTAATGAACTGGACAAATTGAAGGGAATTTATCCACAGTATTTTGAGAAAGAGTAAAAAAAGCATTGAAAACCCATATCTGGGTTTTCAATGCTTTTTTTGTATCAATTCACGGTATTGTGTAGGTGTTTTATTTTTTGTTTTTTTAAACAGCTTCGTAAAGTAATTGACATCATTTATTCCACACTGGACAGCAATATCCTGAATGGGAAGCATGGTAGTATTAAGAAGATAAATAGCATGCTCCATCCGTTTGCCATTGACGTAATTTGTCAGGGTGGTACCGGTTTCTTTTTTAAACAGTGTCGACAGATAGCTGCTGTTTAAAGAAAATTCAGTGGAAATTGCAGTAAGGCTTAAATCTGCTGTCAGGTTAAAGGATATATAATTAATGATATTCTGTACGGGTTTGCTGTATGTCCGCAGCGAATAAGACTGCACAAGCATGCAGTATCGCCGTGTAATATCGCTTTCAAGGGCTTCGAGCTGGGCAATGGAAGTACAGGCCTCAATTTTAATTGCAAATTTGCGCGATATTTCATCCAGATGAACGGGATGTACATAAGCAGACTGGGCAGCTTTGCGGCAGATGGTATTAAGAATAATCATAAAATTCTTTCTGTCGCGTATGGTGTCTGTCAGGCGCGGCTTTATATCAGAAGCATTGAGATGCCTCATATTTTCAATGGATTTGTAATCTCCGTGTGCAATAGATTCCATGAGCAGGGTTTCTTCCTTATACCGCATTTCCAGCATTTCTATAGACTGTCGTGTCGGTTCGGGTGTTTTGTCATTATATATATATTGTTCATTATTTTTTGTCAGAACACGTTTTTTTTCAATTGTAAAATGTGTCCACAATTTGCTGCACAGCGTATTTATAATACTTTCGATAAAGCGCTCATCTGTAAAAACAGGGAGGGCTGCATAGTATAACTGCATAAATTCATTGAAACGGGCCGGGATGGAATTGTAAGTGCATAGCTCCGTTATCCGTTGGTTGGTAAATTTTTCAAACGAAAAAGGTCCGGCGATAAATATTTTATCTGAATCCGGTAATTTTAAATAAATATATTCGCAGCAAAAGCTGTCGTGTATTATTAATATTGTATTATCCTTACTGTAAGTGTTGACGAAACGATTAAAATCATTCATCTGGCTGCGGTGGGCAGCATCATTCCATATCGTTTTTCGAAGACCGCCATCATACTGTTCGTTCCAGATAAATGGTGAATCGATAATATGGCATGAAATTTTCAGATGGGATAATATATCCATTGTATAATCTAAATATATTTTATAGTTCATATTACTCCCCATTTCTGAGCGACTTGTCGCGAAGATGCGATGAGAAATTCGCGTAGGCGGTTTCTCATCTGCAATCATGGCTATTTGTTTTCGCTACTCCCCGATAGTTATTTGTATATTTTGATCCATATGTGTAAAAATATTATAACAGAAGTTTACTTAAAAACCAAATTATAAAAAACATACGGATAATAAGTATAATTTTATGCTGACGGATAAACATTAACATGTCAATAATATAAATCTAACATGTTAGTAGAATATTAATGCATTATAGTATAATTTTTACCATAAAAATTGCACAAACAAAAATTGTACTAATTATACTAAATTTAGTAATAACCGGAATCTGTAAAACACGTTATGATTAAACCATAGAAAAGAAAACAAAATATTTAAGGACGGTCTTTAAAAATTATAAGGTGTACAGGAGTACAGGAAACGGAGGATATTATGAAAGAGAATAACGGAAAGGTAAAGCCTTTCGGGATGAAGGACAGACTGGGCTACATGTTCGGGGACTTCGGTAATGATTTTACATTTATATTGTCAACAATGTTTTTGCTTAAGTTTTATACGGATGTCATGGGTGTTTCAGCAGCAATAGTCGGTCTGATGATGATGGCAGCCAGATTTGTGGATGCGGTCACGGATGTTACGATGGGACAGATTGTAGACAGAAGCAGACCCGGGAAGAAGGGTAAATTCGCTCCATGGATTCGAAGAATGTGTGGTCCGGTTGCTTTAGCATCATTTCTGATGTATGCAACATATTTTAAAGGAATGCCAATGGGATTTAAGATTTTCTGGATGTTTTTCACATATCTGCTCTGGGGCAGTATATGTTATACAGGCGTTAATATTCCTTATGGCTCAATGGCATCAGCAATTTCGGATAATCCAACGGACAGAGCTTCTCTTTCCAACTGGAGAACAATTGGTGCAACACTTGCACAGACAGTGATTGGCGTCGTATTACCGCTTGCAGTATACTATACAGATGCAGCAGGTAATAAAGTATTATCCGGTGAGAAAATGATGATAGGTGCGCTTGTATGTTCTATCGGAGCAGTCATCTGTTATATGCTCTGCTATCATATGACAACAGAGAGAGTAAAGGTTGAGCAGAATACACAGAAGTTTTCATTTAAGGAGCTTATTAGTGAAATCGCCCATAACAAGGCATTAATTGGCATCATAGTATGTGCGTTATTATTCCTGCTTGCACAGTTATCACTTAGCAACATGAATAACTATATATATCCGAATTATTTTGGTAATGTTTCAGCGATGTCGCTGGCAAACCTGGCAGGAATGGTTGTTATACTTGTTCTTTCTACTTTTATAGTAAAGCTGTCAGCAAAGGTCGGTAAGAAAGAATTATCAGTGATTGGAAGTATAATAAGTGCAGCAGCATTTTTAATATTATTCTTTATTCACACAGATAATGTATGGGTATGGATTGTACTGGTACTGATATCATCAGTAGGAACCGCAATGTTTAATATGGTGATATGGGCTATGATTACAGATGTAATTGATGATTCAGAAGTAAGAACAGGTGTCCGTCAGGATGGAACCATATATTCAGTATATTCATTTGCAAGAAAGTTAGGACAGGCCTGTTCGTCAGGAATATCAGGGGTACTGCTCTCAATCATAGGTTATACGGCAGCTACGGCACATGATCCTAAGGTGGTAGACGGCATTTACAATGTAACCTGTCTTGTGCCGGCATTAGGAATGATACTTCTCTTCCTTGCATTACAGTTTTTATATCCTCTTAATAAGAAGAGAGTGGAAGAAAATGCAAAGATTCTTAAGGAAAGAAGAGAAGCGAAGGTGCAGTAATATTTCCGGGCATTTACTGCCGGACATATTGAAGAATAAAATTTATTAATAAGTTTAAATATCAGGAGGAATGAATTATGTTATATCCAATTTTAACACAGTCAAGATTATTAAGCGATTTAAGCGGAGTATGGGATTTTAAGTTAGACAATGGCAAGGGGTTTGACGAAAAGTGGTATGAGGCTCCATTAAAGGATGCAGATACAATGCCGGTTCCTGCTTCATATAACGATTTAAAAGAAGGCGTTGATTTCAGAGATCATTATGGATGGGTATTTTATCAAAGAAATATTTCGGTTCCCGCATATGTAAAGAGCCAGAGAATTGTGCTTCGTTGTGCAGCCGTAACACATTTTGCTAAGATTTATCTGAATGGCAAGTTAATCTGTGAGCATAAGGGTGGATTTCTTCCATTTGAAGTTGAATTAAATGATGTATTAGAAGATGGAGATAATCTTCTTACAATTGCCGTAAATAATGTTATTGATTATTCTACACTTCCTGTAGGCGGCAAGGCAAATATGATGAGTGGATTGATGGGAGGCGTAGGTCAGAGTGATTCCGGAAAGCCTCAGAATAATCCTAATTTTGACTTCTTTAACTATTGTGGTATTACAAGACCGGTTAAAATCTATACAACACCGAAGACATATATTCACGATATTACGGTGACATCAGATATTGACTTTGGAAAAGCTGTACCATCAGCAACACTTCATTATGAGGTAGATATTGAAGGGGCGGATAAAGATAATACAGCATGTAAAGTAGAAGTATTTGATGCAGAAGGCAAAAAGGTTGCCGAAGCAGATGGCATTTCAGGGGAAATAAAACTTGATACGGTAAGATTATGGCAGCCGTTAAATGCGTATCTTTACCGGATTAAGGTAACGGCAGGGGAAGATGTATATACACTTCCTTATGGAGTAAGAAGCGTAAGAGTAGATGGAATCAGATTCCTTATTAATGAAAAGCCATTTTATTTCAAGGGATATGGAAAGCATGAGGACACATTCCCAAATGGACGCGGAATAAATCTTCCTATGAATACCAAGGATATAGCGATTATGAAGTGGCAGCATGCGAACAGTTTCAGAACGAGCCATTATCCATATAGTGAAGAAATGATGAGACAGTGCGATGAAGAAGGCATTGTAGTGATTGATGAAACAACGGCAGTAGGTGTTAATCTTAAGTTTGGCGGCGGTGCAAACTTCGGCGGTGAAAGAATCAGCACATTTGATAAGGAACACGGGGTGCAGACACAGGAACATCATAAGGATGTTATCCGTGACCTCATATCCAGAGATAAGAATCATGCTTGTGTTGTAATGTGGAGTATTGCCAATGAACCGGATTCATCGGATGAGGGAGCATATGATTACTTTAAGCCATTATATGACCTTGCAAGGGAACTGGATCCACAGAAGCGTCCTTGTACACTGGTAAGTGTTCAGGGAACGACGGCTGATAATGACTGTTCCGCTAAGTTAAGTGATGTGATCTGTCTTAACCGTTATTATGGCTGGTATTTTGGCGGTCCTGACCTTGAAGTATCTGAAGAAGGACTTCGTAAGGAACTTACAGACTGGGGTAAGCTTGGTAAGCCGGTTATGTTTACGGAATATGGTGCAGATACAGTCAGCGGACTTCATGATACGACATCTGTTATGTATACAGAGGAATATCAGGTTGAGTATTACGAGATGAATAACAGGGTATTTGATGAATTTGATTATGTAGTAGGTGAGCAGGCATGGAACTTTGCAGACTTTGCTACAAGCCAGAGTTTATTAAGAGTCCAGGGGAATAAGAAGGGCTTATTCACAAGAGACAGAAAACCTAAGATGGTAGCACATTATTTCCGTAACAGATGGAATAACATTCCTGAATTTGGTTACAAAAAATAAATGAAGCGTTCTTTTTAGACAGCCGGTAAAAGCCATAAAAAAGACTTGCGTAAAAAAGGCGGTACCGTAAGGATAAAAATATCCTTGCGGTACCGCCTTTTACGGAACAATGCCGGAAGCATATTACCGGTATTTTCCAAGACGCATTTTAAAATCCGAATAGCCAAAATCGGTGAGTTTTACAAAAGCGCCGTCTGTCTGCATTTTGTAAATATCCGGGAGCGGCATACCGTTAAATGTATTATTTTTGCAGGTAGAATAAATTGCCATATCCTGAAACACCAGCAGACTGCCCTCATGTAAAGGCGCGGCAAACGTATAATCGCCAATCACATCTCCGGCAAGACAGGTAGGCCCGGCTAACCGGTATACAAAATCAGGATGCGTTGAATCTGCGTTTGTGGCAGGTTTATCTGTCACCGCTTTGGCACCATAAAGTGGCGGCATATACGGCATTTCAATCACATCCGGCATATGGCAGGCGGCACTGGTATCCAGAATGGCAATGTGTGTCCCATTGTTTTCAACAATGTCTAAAACGCGGGTAATGAGATAACCGGCATTTAAGGCAACGGCTTCACCCGGCTCAAGGTACACACACAGATTCCATTGATCCTGTGCATAGGTGATACATTTTTCAAGCCGTGTAATGTCATAATCGTTGCGGGTGATGTGGTGTCCGCCACCCATATTCAGCCATTTCATCTGCGGCAGAATATCACCGAAGCTGCGTTCCACGGCGGCGAGTGTTGTTTCCAAATCATCGGAATCCTGTTCACACAGCGTATGAAAATGCAGACCGTCAAGCAGGGAAATCCATTCACCTGTCATTTCACGGTTCCATACGGCGCGCGTTGTACCAAGGCGGCTGCCGGGCGCACACGGGTCATAGATCGCATGTCCGTCCTGTGTGGAACATTCAGGATTAATGCGCAGGCCGATGCTTTTGCCTGCCGCTTTTGCTTTTTGTGCAAATTTTTTAAACTGATGCGGCGAGTTAAAGACAATATGGTCCGCGTAAGTTAAAAGCTCCTCAAATTCATCATCGCGGTAAGCTCCGCAGAATACGTGAACTTCTTTATCCGGCATTTCTTCCGCACCGAGCCTTGCCTCGTAAAGTCCGCTGGCTTCCGTACCCGACAGGTATCCGGAAAGCAGCGGGTAAAAATCATAATTGGAGAATGCTTTTTGTGCAAGCAGAATTTTACAGCCTGTGTGTGCGGCAACGGAGGCAAGAATTTCTCCGTTATGCCGCAGGACATTCTCATCAATGATATAGGACGGTGTCGGTAATGTGCCGAAAAGGTCTGTTATATGCGTTGATTTTTGGCTCACTAGTCCACCAGTACCGGGTTGTGGTTTTCACGGCGAGGCAGACCGTATTTGTCGAGTGCATCAAGGAACGGGTCCGGGTCAAATTCTTCCACGGTGTAGACACCCGGCTTATCCCATTTCTTTGTCAGAAGCATTAACGCGCCGCACATGGCTGGTACGCCGGTCGTAAAGCTGATTGCCTGACTTTCCACTTCTTTGTAACATTCCTGATGGTCGCACACATTATAAATATAGTAGGTTTTGTCTTTGCCGTCTTTCTTTCCGGTGAAAATGCAGCCGATATTGGTTTTTCCGTGTGTACGTGGGCCAAGGCTTGCAGGGTCCGGCAGCAGTTCCTTTAAAAATTTAATCGGCACGATTTCATGCCCTTCAAAATTGACCGGAGTGGTTGAAAGCATACCCACATTTTCAAGGCATTTCATATGGGTCAGGTAGCTTTGTCCAAATGTCATAAAGAAGCGGATTCTTTTGACTTCCGGAATATTGACGGCGAGAGATTCCAGTTCCTCGTGGTGTAACAGATACATATCCTTTTCACCGACACTGTCAAAGTTATATTCACGCTTAATGCTCATCGCAGGAATTTCAACCCATTTGCCGTTTTCAATATAGCTGCCCGGAGCGGAAACCTCACGCAGGTTGACTTCCGGGTTGAAGTTCGTGGCAAAGGCATAGCCGTGGTCGCCGCCGTTGCAGTCCAGAATATCAATGGTATCAATTGTGTCAAATTCATGCTTTTTGGCATAGGCGCAGTAAGCCTGTGTAACACCCGGGTCAAAGCCGCAGCCAAGGAGTGCCGTCAGTCCCGCTTTTTCAAATTTTTCGCGGTAAGCCCACTGCCAGCTGTAGTCAAAGTAAGCGGAAAATCCGGCTTCCTTACAGCGTTTTTCATAAATGGCGCGCCACTTTGGGTCATCGGTATCTTCCGGTTCATAGTTGGCGGTATCCATGTAATTAACACCGCAGGCAAGGCAGGCATCCATAATTGTTAAATCCTGATACGGCAGGGCGATATTCATAACCAGCTCCGGCTGATAGGCTTTGATTAATGAAATCAGTTCGTCCACACTGTCTGCATCAACCTGTGCAGTTGTGATTTTTGTTGCGGTTTTGTCTTTAAGGCTTTCAGCTAAAGCATCACATTTTGATTTGGTACGGCTTGCAATACAGATTTCCGTAAAAATATCACTTGCCTGACAACATTTTCTGATAGCTACATTGGCAACGCCGCCGCAGCCGATAATTAAAACTCTACTCATACGAATCCTCTTTTCTATTACAACTTGTTGTGAAGCGAAAATCTTTGATATAAGGATTTTCGCGTTTAATACAGCGCCAGCAGCATTTCGCGCAGCACCTTACATGCGCAGGCGGTAGAAGCACCGCTTGTATCCAGCATCGGCGCAAGTTCATTGATGTCCGCGCCTACGACATTTGTCCGGCTGACGAGCAGCAGGGAAGTAAGAAGCTGCGGGAAGGTTACCCCTCCGGCTTCCGGTGTACCCGTGCCAGGAAAAACGGACGGGTCCAGACAGTCTAAATCCACGGTCAGATAAACCGGTGTATTATCCTTTTTCAGCTGGGCGGTCAGCGCTTCCAGTCCGTCAAAATCAAACGGGTGCATATCTGTATGTTCTTTTGCAAATGCAAATTCTGACCGTTCACCGCTCCGGATACAAAACTGGTGAATCCGTCCGTCCCCTACAAGGTCAAAACAGCGGCGCATGACGCAGGCATGGCTTAATTTAGCGCCAAGGTAGTCATCACGCAAATCAGCATGGGCATCAAAGTGAATAATATGCAGACCGGGGTATTTGGCAAGGACGGCACGCACATTTGCCAGTGTCACCAGATGTTCGCCGCCGATTAGAAGCGGCAGTTTATTATCGTTTACAATCTGTGCCGCCGTTTTTTCAATGTCAGCCAGTGCCGATTCGGCAGAACCGAAACAAAGCTCTAAATCGCCGCAGTCAAATACGGAGATATCTTCCAGATCTTTATCCTGATACGGGCTGTACGTTTCCAGTCCGAAGCTTTCGTGGCGGATCGCGGCTGAGCCGAAGCGCGCACCGGGGCGGAAACTGGTGGTGGAATCAAACGGTGCACCGAATAAGACAATCCGTGCAGCAGCATAATCCGCGTCACAGCCGATAAATGTTTCAACATTTTGTTTCATGCTTCAACCTCCTCAAGCATTTTTTCAAGATAGGCAGGCAGATAAAACGAACCGATATGTAACTTGGTGGTGTAGTAGTTCGTGCTTAAATGCAGTGCCTGCCACTGACGGGCTTCAAAGTCGTCAACCGGGTGGTATTTTTTGCTGGCAAAGCCAAACAGCCAGTAACCGGCGGCATATGTCGGAATATGTGCCTGATAAACGCGGCTGATTGGGAATGTATTCACAATCCGTTTGTGGCTTCTTTGCATGGCTTCCGCATCGTGCTTGTAAAACGGACTGCCCTGCTGGTTGACCATAATGCCGTCTTCACGCAGTGCGTTGTAGCAGATACCGTAAAATTCGCGTGTAAAATATCCCTCTGACGGACCAAACGGGTCGTTGGAATCGACAATAATCAGGTCATATTCATTGGAACAGCGGCGGATAAACCGCAATGCATTGTCAAAATAAATATGCACACGGCTGTCATCTAATCGGCACGCATTTTCCGGCAGATAGGCACGGCACGCTTCAATTACTTCGCCGTCCATTTCCACGAGGTCAATGCGTTCTACGCGGTCATAGCGGGTCAGTTCCTTTACGACACCGCCGTCCCCTGCACCGATGACTAAAATATCCTTTGCATTTTTATGGACGGACATCGGAACGTGTGTAATCATTTCATCGTAAATAAATTCGTCCCGCTCGGTAAGCATGACGTTGCCGTCCAATGCCAGCACTCTGCCGAATTCCGGGGTATCAAAAATATCAATCTGCTGATATTCGCTTTTCTTTGAATATAAATGGCGGTTCACGCGCAGGCTGTGTTTGACGTCCGGCGCATGACATTCGCTAAACCATAATTCCATGAGGTTTTCCTCCGTCTGTTAAAATGTTGATATGCTCGATTTTCGGGTCTTCCGGACCGGTCATGGAACAGCCCTTTGACTTGGCATATTCAATATAATCAAGAATTTCACCGGTAATACGCTCGCCCGGTGCCAAAATCGGGATTCCCGGCGGATAGCACATGACAAATTCACTGCATACCGCACCGGCGCTTTCACGTATCGGTACGCTTTTCTTTTGTGCGTAAAATGCTTCCTGCGGACTGCATACAACCTCCGGGTCGATATACTCCTGACTTAACAGACCGGCAGAATCTTTCTGATACCGTCTGCGGATTTCCGCAAGCGCGCTCACAAGCCGTTCCAGCTCCTGCGGACGGTCGCCGATAGAAAGGTAGGCAAGAATATTTCCGATGTCGCCAAATTCAATCTGGATGTCGTATTCGTCCCGTAAAATGTCATAGACCTCGATTCCCGCAAGACCGATGTCACGGGTGTGGACACTTAACTTTGTCGGGTCAAAGTCGTAGATAGAATTGCCGTTTATCAGCTCCCTGCCAAAGGCGTAATAACCACCGACCGCATTAATTTCCTCGCGGGCGTAATCTGCCATTTCAATGACTTTACGGAAAACCTCCCTGCCGCGCAGTGCGAGATTGCGGCGGCTGATGTCAAGACTGGACATTAAAAGGTAACTGCCGGAGGTCGTCTGTGTCAGGTTGATAATCTGGCGCACATGTCCGGGATTCATATTCGGACCGGTTAAAAGCAGGCTCGACTGCGTTAAGCTTCCGCCGCTTTTGTGCATGGAAACTGCCGCCATATCTGCGCCTGCCGCCATTGCGGAAACCGGCATATTTTCACCAAAGTAAAAGTGTGTGCCGTGTGCTTCGTCGGCAAGACAGAGCATTCCGGCGCGGTGTGCCATATCGACGATAGCGCGGATATCGCTGCAGATACCGTAGTAGGTCGGGTTGTTTACTAAGACCGCAACGGCATCCGGGTGCTTTTCGATGGCATTTTGTACCTGCTCACGGCTCATGCCGAGTGAAATGCCAAGGCGGTGATCCACATCGGGATTGACATACACGGGAATCGCACCGCATAAAACCAGCGCATTAATTACACTTCGGTGGACGTTTCGTGGCAGGATAATTTTATCGCCGCGTTTACAGCAGGATAAAACCATGCTCTGTACGGAGCTTGTTGTGCCGCCGACCATTAAAAAGGCATGGGCTGCGCCAAAGGCCTCTGCGGCAAGAATTTCCGCTTCTCGGATAACGGAAACGGGGTGGCATAAATTGTCAAGCGGCTTCATGCTGTTGACATCAATGCCAACGCACTGTTGACCGAGAAATTCCGTAAGTTCCGGGTTGCCCCTGCCGTGTTTGTGACCCGGGACATCAAACGGAACGACACGCATTTCGCGGAATTTCTGGAGCGCCTCGTAAATCGGCGCTCTGGACTGGTTGGATAAATTTTTCATAGTACACCTCAAAATAAAAAAAACGCAGGCTGTAATTACACAACTTGCGTTCAATATCTCAAATATAAATATGTCATGATTCAAAATAAACTGCAACCGGCAGGACAAGGTACAAATCCATCCTGTGTACAGCAGAATATTTTTAAGACAGGGATATCATATCAGGCATACAGAGTCTATATAGCAACACTACTTTTACTACTCTTATTGACCATTTCACAAGTTTGCGTAAATACGCATTTCGGTTATAAAGTAACCAACTTATAAAACTGAGCTTCTAACTCAATCAATAAGGCGGCAAGCCGCCAATCGGCAGTGGACCCGGCTGTCCGTATGGCCTTGACTCTGAATAAAAGAGTGGTCCTTGTAAAAATCGCTTGTAAGACTCCGGCAGATACTTTTGCCTTGTCTTGAATCCGTTTTGAGTTTTTCCAAAACGGACAACGTAACATTCAATGTCACAATGGTCGTATTATAATACGCAAAATGTTTTAAGTCAATAGAAAATAAAAAAGTCTTTGTTGTGCAAATTTAATAAAAATTTCAAATATTTCAAAAAAATATGGTAAAACAGTACAAAAATCTTAAAATGTGTGGTACGATATACCCAAAGTTTTTAGGAATTGTATATACGGTAGAGGAGAAAGTGTATGTTTAAAAAGAAAAAGCAGGCGGGGCTGTTACCCGGGCAGGATGCGCATCAATTATTAGAAGCAATGGATAAGATTGCAAATGGGAATTTTGAGGAAGCAGATGTTACACAATTTAAAAATCCGGTATATGCAGAAAAAATCAATGCAATGCTGCACGCATTTAAGAATGCCAATAATCCGGTTGTGATGCGGTTAAATGAAACGATGGGCGTTATCGGGGATAATACACTCATTAAAGACACATTAGATCAGGTCGAAACCCAGACCAAATCAATACAGGATATGGAAAGTGCGAGCCGGCATCTGGAGGACTCCATTGAAAACATTTCAGAAGCCATGGGACATATCCGGGACAATACCCATGAAATTCTGTCGTCCTCGCAGAATGTAACCAATGATATGAATGACAGTATTGAAGCGGTTACGCAGTCGTCTACAAGAATACAGGCGATTAATGACCGTGTGCAGGATTTTAAGGGTAAAATCGGTAAAATCGAAGAAATTGTAGATTTAGTTAAAAAAGTTGCCAACCAGAGTAATCTTTTGGCGCTGAATGCATCTGTAGAAGCAGCCAGAGCCGGTGAATCCGGAAAAGGCTTTGCCGTCGTTGCAGACCAGGTGCGCCAGCTGTCTATTAATACCGCAGAGTCTGCCGAAGATATTGTAAAATACGTATCGGAGTTAAAAACGAATATTGACGAGCTTGCTACGGCGATGGAAGAAACGACACAGAGCCTTGGCGAGGGCAGTAAAAAGGTTGAAAAGTCCCTGGCGGCATTAGAGCAGATGAACGGACAGATGGACAGTATCCGCGGGCGTGTGGACAGTATTTTTGATGATATTGATACACAGACCGGCGTTACAAAATCCTTTGCAATGCAGATGGGAAATATTTCTGAAAGCTACAGTGTTTTATCCAAAGACTGCTTACAGTCGGGACACCGTATTTTTGAGGTGGGCCGGTATCTGGATAAGACAAGAAGTGATCTGGTACGCGGCTGTTCAGAAATTACACAGCAGGACTGGATGCGTGTATTTGAAGTGGATCACTATGTGCTGACCTGGCGTGTATACAACAATATTGTGGGATTTGAACATTTACAGAAAAAGCAGGTGGACAATCCGGCAGGCTGTAAGCTTGGTAAGTGGTTAAACAGGCAGACCGATGAAAGGCTGGTGCGCAGCAGTGAATATACGGCACTGGTAAAGGCACACAACGATTTACATCATTTTGCAACACTGTCATGGCAGGCAAAGGAAGACGGCAATACAGAAAAAGCACTGGCGTATTTTAACAACACTTACGGAGCATTTATGGAGTATGACAAAGCTTTAAAACATTTGCAGCAGAGAATGAAAGAACTTGGCTACAATACCGATACACAGATTGCTGCTTTTGGCGGCAGATAAAACGCTTGAAAATTATCCTATCTTGTGCTATGCTTTCATTGGTTTTAGTATTGAGCGGCATTCGGAGATGAAGCTGCATCAGATGATAGTGCGTTGCCACACGATTACCCCGGCATAAGAAAAGCACAGCGAAGCATCATTACGAAAGTAAGAGCTATCGCGGTGGCAGGACTTGTGCGTAAGCGGGAGAAAATGAGGTGATAGCATAAGAATAGGAATTATCGGCGCCGGGAAAGTCGGTGTGACGTTAGGAAAATATCTTAGCGAAGCACACATTCCGGTAACAGGATTTTACAGTAGAACAAAGGAAAGCGCTGCATGGGCGGCAGCTTTTACAAAGACAGCCGTATTTGACGGTTTAAAAGAATTAATAACAGCAAGCGATACCCTTTTTATTACGACACCCGACGGTGTAATTGCAGATGTATGGGATTGTATTGCAGCGATGGATATGGATTTATCCGGTTATAAGATCTGCCATTTTAGCGGCTCATTATCATCTAATGTATTTTCAGGAATAGAACGCACCAAAGCGTGCGGTTGTTCTATTCATCCAATGTACGCGTTCAGCGATAAAGAAACTTCCTGGTTACAATTTCAAAAAGCATATCTGACAATGGAAGGCAGTGAAAAAGCGGTTGCGGTTATGCGCAGTCTGTTTGAAGGACTGGGACACACCGTATACGGGTTAGACAGTGCGGACAAGGTAAAGTATCATGCGGCGGCAGTGCTTGCAAGCAATGCAGTTGTGGGGCTTTTTTATTCTGCACAGCAGCTTTTATCTGAATGCGGTTTTGCAGAAGAAGAAAGCAGAAAACTGCTTGCACCGCTGATAACGGAAAATGTGTCTTCAATTGTAAAAAACGGGTGCGCAAAAGCCCTTACAGGTCCTGTCGAGCGGGCAGATGTACAGACTGTAAAAAATCACCTTGCGGCATTGCAGGGGAGTGACGAGGAAGCGGTTTACCGGAGTATTTCAAAAAAACTGACAGCGTTGGCAAAGTGCAGAAATCCGCAGCGGGATTATACGGCACTGGAAAGGATTATGGATGAAAAATACAGTACAGACCTTTAAAGAAGCAAAAAAGAATCACATGAAGCTTGCAATGCTTACGGCATATGATTATTCAACCGCAAAATTGCAGGATGAGGCGGGAATCCATGGAATATTGGTGGGCGATTCCCTTGGTAATGTAATTTTAGGATATGAAGATACAATTTCCGTGACCATGGAAGATATGATTCATCACGGAGCGGCAGTTGCCAGAGGTGCGAAAAATGCACTGGTCGTTGTGGATATGCCGTTTATGTCATATCAGACCTCGGTGTATGACGCGGTGGTCAATGCGGGAAGGCTGATGAAGGAAGGCCGTGCCAATGCAGTAAAATTAGAGGGCGGCGTATCCGTATGCCCGCAGATTAAGGCGATTACCGATGCCGGAATCCCAGTTATGGCACACCTCGGTCTGACACCGCAGAGCATTAATGCATTCGGCGGCTTTAAGGTGCAGGGAAAAAATGAAGCGGCGGCACGAAAGCTGATTGACGATGCAAAGGCAGTTGAAGAAGCAGGCGCATTTGCGCTGGTATTAGAGTGTGTACCGGCAAAGCTGGCAAAAATCATTTCAGAGCAGCTGACCATTCCGACAATCGGAATCGGTGCGGGTGCAGGCTGTGACGGACAGATTCTGGTTTATCAGGATATGCTGGGCATGTTTTCGGATTACACGCCGAAATTTGTCAAGCGTTTTGCCGAAGTCGGCAGTGTTATGAAAGAAGCCTTTGCAAATTACATCAAAGAAGTGCAGGCAGAAACGTATCCGGCAGAGGAGCATACGTTTAAAATAGATGATGAGGTTTTGGGAAAGCTCTACTAAGATACAGGGAGTGGATTGTGGGAGTGTGCAGCACGGAACAATCCACAGGTGTCATAGAGATATGTAAATAAAAAAATGCAGGCACAGCATGTTCCGGCGGTACTGTTTTTAAGCAAAAGCAGACGGTCCGTATGGAAAGCAGACAGAATGTGCCTGCGGGAATGGAGATAAAGATTAAAATGAAGATAGTAGAAACGATTGCAGAAGTCAGGGCACAGGTAAAAGAATGGAGAGCACAGGGATTAAGTGTCGGTCTTGTGCCGACCATGGGATATTTGCATGAAGGTCATAAGAGCCTGATTGACAGAGCCGTTGCGGAAAATGATAAGGTTGTTGTCAGCGTGTTTGTCAATCCGATGCAGTTTGGTGTGGGTGAAGATCTGGAAAGTTATCCACGCGACATGGAGCGTGACAGCGCTTTGTGTGAAAATGCAGGTGCGGCGCTGATTTTCCACCCACAGCCGGAAGAAATGTACCACAAGGATTTCTCCTCTTTTGTGGATATGAATACGCTGACGAAAGGTCTTTGTGGAAAAACACGTCCGATTCATTTCCGCGGCGTGTGTACGGTTGTATCAAAATTATTCAACATTGTACAGCCGGATAAGGCATATTTCGGACAGAAGGATGCACAGCAGCTTGCCGTTATCCGCCACATGGTATCGGATTTGAATTTCGGCATTGAAATTGTGGGCTGCCCGATTGTCAGAGAAGCAGACGGACTGGCAAAAAGTTCCAGAAACACCTATTTAAACGAGCAGGAAAGAAAAGCGGCAGTTGTTTTAAACCAGTCTTTACAGGCAGCACAAGACCTTTACGAAAACGGAGAGCGCAGTGCGGCAGTACTGTCTGCGGCAATCCGTGAAAAGCTGGCGGCAGAACCGCTTGCAAAGCCGGACTATGTGGAAATTGTGGACTGGAATACGTTAGAGCCGGTAGAAACGATTCAGGATTCTGTCTTAATGGCGATTGCCGTATACATTGGAAAGACAAGACTGATTGATAACCGCATTTTATAAGAAAAATTTGAAAAAAATTTCGGAAGGGAAGAAAAACGATGCAGCTTACAATGTTAAAAGGAAAAATTCACAGAGCCGTTGTGAAACAGGCAGAATTAAATTATGTGGGAAGTATCACGATTGACCCAAAGCTTATGGAAGCGGCGGGCATTCTGGAATATGAGCAGGTACAGATTGTCGATGTGGAAAATGGAAACCGTTTTGAAACGTATACGATTGACGGAGAGCCGGGCAGCGGCATGATTTGTTTAAACGGTGCGGCGGCAAGACAGGTGCAGGTCGGCGACCATGTAATTATCATGGCATACTGCCAGATGGATGCCAAAGAAACCGCAGACCACAAGCCAAAGGTCGTCTTTGTCGATGAGGAAAATCATATCAGCCGCGTTTCCAATTACGAAAAGCACGGACAGCTATCGTAAGAAACGGTACTTTGCAGATAGATAAAACTCTGATATAATCAAAGAACAAAATAGCTGCACAGACAGCGGATTGGTGATAATGATGAATTATATTGTATTAGATTTAGAGTGGAATCAGAGTGCAAAGGGGAAAAAATATACACTGCCGGGCATGCCGTTTGAGATTATCCAGATGGGTGCCGTAAAACTGGACAATAAATTTGATGTCATAGATGAATTTGACAGGCTGGTCTGCCCGCAGGTGTATCCGGTGCTTCATTCTGTCTGCGGGGAAGTAACGGGCATTACACAGGAAATGCTTGCGGATGGGGAGCATTTTGTGGATACTGCACTGGATTTTTTAGAATGGTGTGGACAGGATTACATTTTCTGCACCTGGGGCAGTACGGACCTGGTGGAATTACAGCGTAACTTAAATCACTATGCCATAGAAGCGGAATTTCCGATGCCGTTTTTATTCTATGATGTACAGAAATTATACAGTCTGTGTTTTTTAAATGGAAAAGAAAGACCGGCACTCCAGACAGCAATCGAACAGCGTGGCATTGCGGAAAAGGAGCAGTATCACATGGCACTGTCTGATGCACGGTATACGGCACAGCTTATGAAACTGCTGGACTTTGAAAAGGTGCGGGCATTTTACAGTATTGACACGTACCGCGTGCCAAAGCGGCGCAAAGATGAAATCTGCATGAATTTCGGCAATTACAGTAAATATATTTCGCGGGTATTTGATACGCGGGAAAAGGCGGCAAATGACAGGCTGGTGCGCTCCTGCAACTGCTTTTTGTGCGGAAAGCCGATGGAGCGGAAAATTAAGTGGTTTGCGACAAACGGAAAGACGTATTACGGTCTGTTTTTTTGTGAGGAACACGGGCTGATAAAAGGACGTTTTAAGATTAAACATACCGATGATGAGCAGTATTATGCAGTGAAAATTTTAAAGCGTACGGACGATGCAGGTGCCGAAAAGCTGCATGCGCGCCAGTTACAGGAGCGGGAACACAGAAGACAGAGAAGGTTAAATAAGCAGGAGTAAGATAGCAGCGTGGATATAGGTGTGGCATATAAACTATGCCACACTAAAACAAATCCAGCATATTATCCAGATACACAGCCTCCCGCACATGAATCTGATATTCGGGTTTTGTCATATAATATAGAAGAAATTCTAAAATCAGTGCGCTTCCCAGACCTCTGCCTTCAATTTTAAAGTTGGAAAATCCCATTGGCAGATAAATATTTTGAATATCATCAATCCCGATAAAACCGGGATTTGTCATGGCTTTGGAAAAACGGTAGCCAGTCTTTGCATCCGGTGCATTACAGCGGTGGTCAGGACAGTCTTTGCCGAGATTGTTAAGGCTTACGGCTTCATAACAGCGTTTTCTGTCCATACAGCCAAAGAAACAGCATTCGTTGCACAAAAATTCCACCTTGTTTTTTTGCAAATCCGGCAAAGTATTGAGTCTGTCAAATGCCTTGTTCAATCGGAAGTCCGGTACAACATACAGAAAATCATCATTTTTTACTTCATTTAAAAAGTCCGCAAAATCTGTCAGAACCTTGGTTGTCGATGACACAAAATATAGGTTTGGATAGTGTGATTTTAAGTAGTCCAGTAATAAATCCGAGTGAATAATCACACCGTTTTGTACACGGTCATTTTCCGAGAACAGGGCACACAGCGCATTGCATTTTTTATCAGCAAGGTGTACGGGTTCTAACTGCGAGTTGCTAAAGGTAAGCCGTGCTGAAATGCCGTATTCCCGCAACAGTGCTAAAACCTTGCGCGGCTCCCGGTTTCCCGATTCAACACGTCCGCCGCCCCAGATACAGTCGGCCGGTGCACCGTAGACAGAAGCAATGTCACACCAGTCGTAAAAATATTCCCGGTGGCTGTAAAACAGCGGCAGGAAAACGCTGTATAAATCGTAAAATTCAAACAGGCCGGGAAGGTGGTAATATGCGGTTTTTGTGGTTGAGTGTTTCATAAATGCCTACAAAATCGCGTAAATAACAGCCAGTCCGATGACAATCTGGATAATCGCAAAACGAAAGACAACCTGAGCGTCAGACCATTCTTTGTTCTTGCGCATATGGTCATGAATCGGTGTGCGGATATTTTTCATCAGATTAATATGAAGGAAACGCATAAACGAAACCTTAATCAGTCCGAGACCGCCGTCTAAAATCAGCATAATCGCCACCGGAATGTATAAAAGCGGGTGGTGCAGCTTTAAGAATACAAATGCAATAAAAATACCGATTGCACGGGAACCGGCATCGCCCATTAACAATTTACTCGGTGAAGCGTTAAACCACAGATAGCCTAAAATACATACAATCATTAAAAGCACTACATGACGGAAATACGGTTCAATGTCAAATACACGGAACAGCACGTAAGCAGTGGAAAGCGTTACGGCAGAAAGTGTGCCGCACAGTCCGTCCACGCCGTCAGAGCAGTTGGTCACATTAATACTTACCCAGATTAAAACGACAATTAAAAATCCGTAAATCAGCGGATGCAGTGTTACGGTTTTTGAAAAGAATGCCAGTTCAAAGGTATTCGGGTTGTAATGCAGATAAGTAAATGCAGCCATTAAGGCAATGACAAAATCAATCAGTCCTTTTTTTAATTCGCCCCACGGAGAAGAAGAACTGTCATCTAAGTAGCCGCTTAACATTGCCGCAAGCGTTAAAATCAGATAAATGATAATTTCCGCATCCAGTTTGATAAATAACACGCAGGAAAGTGTGAAAGTCAGTATAAAGATAATTCCGGCACCACGCGGCTTGCCAACGGATTTGGAACCGTTGATGGCATAGGCACGTCCGGCATCGCGCGGAAGGATATTCTTGCCTAAAGCAATGGCTGCGCAGGTCAAAATAAATGCAAACAGCACACTGATAAAAGTAACTTCTTTTATCAAATCAGAACTGATTAAATTGTAAATCATTGTAATACGTACTCCTTTTTTGTATACATCATTATATATGTTTTTCCCAAAGTATAGCACACTTAGTTTTAGTTTTGTACAAAAAAGCAAAAAAAATATAAATAGTATTTATCTGTAGAGTATGGTACAATTAATAATCATAAACGTGCAGACAGCAGAATAAAATTTGTAAAGGCGGAGGCGGAATATTTATGGCTAAAAAAGACTCAACAGATGTATTTATGACAGAACTGGATGCGTATCTTTTTGGGGAAGGTACGCATTATGAGATTTACAACAAGATGGGCGCACATAAGGCAGTAAAGGACGGACAGGAAGGGGTCTATTTTGCGGTGTGGGCGCCTCATGCAAAGGATATTTTTGTAGTCGGTGATTTTAATGACTGGAAAGCCTACGGATACGATATGAAACCGGTATCAGACGGCGGCATTTATGAATTGTTCATACCGGGTGCAAAGGTTGGTCAGATGTACAAGTTCTTAATTGTGACACCGCAGGGAGAAGCAATTTATAAAGCAGACCCGTATGCCAATGAAGCCCAGCTTCGCCCGGACAATGCATCTATTATTACGGATTTGACAGGTTTTCACTGGACCGATAAAAGCTGGGTTGAAAAGAAGAAAAAGGAAAATCATTTAGAAAGTCCGATGGCAATTTACGAATGTCATCTCGGCTCATGGAAAAAGAAAGAGGACGGTACCAAAGACGGTTTTATGAATTACCGTGAGATTGCGCCGGAGCTGGCAGACTATGTAAAGGATATGGGCTATACGCACGTGGAACTGATGGGTATTGCAGAATATCCGTTTGACGGTTCATGGGGCTATCAGGTAACAGGTTATTATGCGCCAACCAAACGCTACGGAACGCCAAAGGATTTTATGTATTTTGTGGATTACATGCACTCGAAGGGAATCGGGGTTATTTTAGACTGGGTACCGGCACATTTTCCAAAAGATGCATTCGGACTGGCGGAATTTGACGGACAGTGCCTGTATGAATATGCGGATTCCAGAAAGGGTGAACATCCGGACTGGGGAACGAAAGTTTTTGATTACAGTAAAAATGAAGTATCCAATTTCCTGATTGCAAACGGCATGTACTGGGTGGATAAGTTCCACGTAGACGGTCTGAGGGTCGATGCGGTGGCATCCATGCTGTATCTGGATTACGGAAGGACAGAAGGTAACTGGATTCCGAATAAATACGGCGGCAACGGCAATCTTGAAGCGATGAGCTTTTTAAAGCATTTTAACAGTATGATGCGCAAGCGTTTTCCGCAGGCAGTTACGATTGCTGAGGAATCAACGGCATGGCCGATGGTCAGCGGTGACCCGGACAACGGAGAATGCCTTGGATTTACATTTAAGTGGAACATGGGCTGGATGCACGATTTCCTTGAATATATGAAGCTTGACCCGTATTTTAGAAAGTTTAACCACAGCAAGATGACGTTTAGTTTAATGTATGCGTACAGTGAACATTTTGTGCTGGTGCTTTCGCATGATGAGGTTGTTCATCTGAAATGTTCAATGCTTGGTAAAATGCCGGGCGACCGGGAAAGCAAGTTTGCCAACTTAAAGCTTGCATATGCCTATATGTGCGGACATCCGGGCAAGAAGCTGTTATTTATGGGGCAGGAATTTGCCCAGTGGAACGAGTGGAGCGAAGAACGTGCATTAGACTGGTATCTGTTAGATGATCCGTCCCACAAGGAAATGCAGCAGTTTACGAAAAAGTGCATGAAGCTCTACAGCAGTTATCCGTGCCTGTATGCGACGGATTATAAGCCGGAAGGTTTTGCATGGATTAATGCCAATGATGTGGACAACAGTGTGTATTCGTTTATCCGCATCAGTCCGGATGGCAAAAAAAACCTGTTGTTTGTACTAAACTTTACGCCAGTGGCAAGAAAACAGTTCCGTGTCGGTGTTCCGGCAGACTGCAAGTACCGTCTGGTGCTGGGCAGCCACGAAAAGATACAGGCAAAGCAGCTGACTGTGGATAAAGGGGACTGCGACGGATATTCCCATTCCGTACTGGTTGATCTGCCGGAATATGGAATTGCGGTTTATGAATTTACGGCAAAGCAACTTGAGAATAAAACACGGATTTAATAGGATATCAGGGTCAAAAGGAGCATACACATGAAAAAAATCGGATTTATCGGTGTCGGCATTATGGGAAAATCTATGGTCAGAAACCTTATGAAAGCAGGATTTGAAGTGTCCATTTATGCGCGAACCAAGGCAAAGGTTGAAGATGTATTGCAGGAGGGTGCGTTGTGGTGTAATTCTATCGGAAGCTGTGCGGCAGGAAAAGATGCCGTGATTACGATTGTCGGTTTTCCGAAGGATGTGGAAGAAGTATATTTTGCGGAAGGAAATATACTTGACAGTGCCGCCGCCGGTACATACCTTATTGATATGACGACCACCAGTCCACAGCTTGCAATAAGAATCTATGAAAAAGCAAAGAAAAACGGACAGCACGCGCTGGATGCGCCGGTTACGGGTGGAGATACAGGTGCAAAAAACGGAACACTCTCGATTCTAGCAGGCGGTGAGGAGCAGGATTTTCATGCCTGTATGCCGCTTTTTGAAGCCATGGGGAAAACGATTGTATACGAAGGCAGCGCAGGCTGCGGACAGCACACAAAAATGGCAAATCAGATTATGATTGCGGGTGCATTGTCCGGCGTGTGCGAAGCATTTGCTTATGCGCAGAAGGCAGGACTTGATATGGATAAGCTGTACGCTTCCGTAAAGGACGGTGCGGCGGCGAGCTTTCAGCTTAGTTCCCTTGGCGCAAAGATTTTAAAGGACGATTACGCACCGGGATTTTTCTTGAAGCATTTTATCAAGGACATGAAGATTGCCGCGCAGGAAGCCAAAGACCGTGATGTCAATCTGGAAGTTTTAAATACGGTGCTTGAAATGTATGAAACGCTGGAAGACAAAGGGATGGGTGATTTAGGCACACAGGGACTGATGAAGTATTATGAGGAATCCTAAATCGGACTAAATGAAATGTAAAAATGTGACGAAATACTATCTATAAGACGGTGTGTCTATAGATAGTATTTTTTTGAGGTGAAAAGAATGGATTTAACAATTGCAGCATCAGAACTGGCAAAAGGCACCGACAAAAGTCAGGGTGCATCAATTAATATAAAAAACAATACACAGACAGAGGGAAGCACAAAGGCAGCAGACTTTGCCAATGTGCTGATATCCGGTATGCAGGTGAATCAGAAGGAATTAGACCAGAACACATATCATTCTTTATTAAAGGAAACCGATGATGTCAAAGAACAGCTTATGCAGAGCGCGACCAATGCCAAAGCCAATTTAAAGGCACTGTTCCAGCGCCTTTCCGGTGCAGATGCCGTAAAGATTGATGAGGACGGATTTAACCTGAATGATTTGTCACAGGAAGAAATGGTCGGTATCGTGGACCGCATTAAGATTGAACTGGCATCACACGGCAAGAAAGTTTATTTTGCGGGAGAGGGATTAAGCACTGATGAGATTGAACAGGTTGTCGGCAGTACGGGCATGGCAGAGGAAATCTCCAATCAGATGAGCGCAGGCAATCTTCCGGCAACACAGGAAAATGTGGAAGAACTTGCAGGCGCGGTGGATAAGGTTTCACAGATTTCCGATTTAAGTGGAGAAGCGAAAAATTATCTGGTGAAAAACCGGCTTGCACCGACAATTGATAATGTATACAAGGCAGAGTATATGCAGTCACAGGGCAGTCAGGGACAGCAGAACGCAAAGGTGACGGTAACGGAAGATGAATGGCAGCAGTTAATGCCGCAGGCGGCGGCGGTTATCGGACGCGCCGGTCTTGAAGCCAATGGGGCAACACTGTCAACCGCACGGAATCTGCTGGAAAATGACATTCCAATCACCAAAGAAAATATTTTATATAAAGTACAGTTAGACAGCTTAAATATTTCGGATTTACAGTCCGGGGACGGCTTAAAACAGCTGATTGGCAGTATTGTAAACGGTATGGCACAGGGAGAGAATGCATCGGATACGCTGTTAATTAACAGTACGGGAACGTATCAGACGGTTGCCGATGCAATCAGTACCGTATATAATGCGGACATCCGCCATGTGGCCTATGTAACGGAAAATGATGAAACATTTAATATTGAAAATTTAAGAAATGCAATGAACAGTGTTGATGCGGCTTCTTACCGTTTTCAGTTTGAGATTGGAAGCAAAGAAAGCACCATGGATTTTGTGCAGGAGAATGTACAGGATTATCAAAATGAGCAGGTTTATGACCGCTACGAGCAGTTACAGCAGATTCGTATTTTAATGACTGCCGATGCCGGACTGTTTCTTGCAAAACAGGGGGTCAACTTAAATGCTGAGCCGATTGCAAGTCTTATTGAACAGCTTGATGCGTATCATCAGGCGGTGGCACTCTACGCTGAGGATTCACAGGCACAGCAGAATACGGCAGGTGGTATGGCACAGCAGACAGCCGGAACGGCAGGCGCAGCACAGAACAGCCTTGAAGGTCAGACACAGGCCGCAGTGGCAGGACTTTCCGGAACAGACAGCACAATGAATATGATTGTATCGTCTTACCAGACGGTAATGCAGGTCAAGCGCGCGCTGCATGATATTAAATATGCACCGGATGTATCGATGGGAGCGGTTGTCAAAGAAAAAGCCGAAAATGAAGTGATGACGATTGCCGACTTTGCGCAGAAGGGAAGTGCGTTCAGACAGCAGTTTGAGCAGGCGGGACAGGAATACAGGGCAGTCGGAACAGAAGTGCGTAAGGACCTTGGCGATTCGCTCAAAAAAGCCGTAGATGCCAGCACGGAAGACATTTTAAAGGAATTAAATCTTGAAAATACACAGGCAAACCGTGATGCAGTACGTATTTTTGCGGAAAATCAGATGGAGATTACAAAAGAAGGTGTTGAAAATATCAAGGAAATCCACAGCACCCTTCAAAATCTGATTCGGAATATGAAACCGGAAACGGCACTTGCGATGATCCGTGAAAATATCAATCCGATGACAGAAGACATTCATACGGTCAATGCATACCTGACGGAAATGAATGCACAGCAGGATAACGATAAAGAGGAAAAATACAGCCGCTTTTTATATAAGTTAGATCAGACTGACGGAATTAGTGAGCAGGAGAGAAACCAGTTTATCGGCATTTACAAGATGATGAACATTTTTACAAAGGATGCCGGAGCGGCAATCGGAACACTGGTCAAGCAGAATGAAGAAATCACCATGGAAAATCTGTGCAAGGCATATAACAGCAGACGTGCCGCAGGCATGGATTATACGATAGATGATGAGGCAGCAATTCCACAGATTCAGGAAAAGGTGAATTATTTCGGTAATTTATTTGAAACAACAGGGGAGCATGTGACACCGCTGTCGTTAAAGACAGTACAGCAGGAAAAACCGATTGACGAACATTCGGTTGAAGCCTTCTGCGAGGATATTGAGGCAGCTTATGATGAAGATGCAGAAGCGGCTTATTATGATGAATACTTAAATACACTGCGTAGTTCATCTGCCATGGAAGAGGCGGTTATCAAAGAACTGACAGACAATGAACAGCCGGTAACGGTCAATCAGGTGCTTGCAATGGAACACATTATGCAGTCAGGCTATTATAACAGTGTATTTGGTGAAGATAAAAAAGACACTGCAAAAGCAGAGACATTTTTAGAAAAGTCAGGTGACAGACAGGCACTCGAAGCAGCGTATGATGATCTGGAAGAGGATGCCGCAAAAGACCTTGAAACGGCAGTTGCCGCAGATGACAACCAGGATTACGAAACAATCCGCGATTTGAGAATGCGTTACAGGGAAATCGGGTTAATCCGCAATTTAAGCCAAAGACATGATTACCGGATTCCAATGGTGACAGAGGAAGGTGTCGGCATGATTCACCTGACACTGGTACAGGATGCCAAAGAAAAGGGAAGAATTTCAGTTCACTTAAATACGCAGGAGCTTGGAACCGTTTCCGTAGAAGCAAAGGTTGGCAGTGACAGCGCCGAATTATACGGCATTTCCGATACGAGCGCCGATAAGCTTTCCGAAAAACTGGAGCAGGCGGCAGAAGAACTAAAGGAAAACAACGGATTCAAAGAGGTGGAAGTCCACTGTCAGGATATCCGTACCGTACGCCGTGTAATGTATGATAAAGCGGCAGAAAGCGTGGCATCCGATAAACTGTACAAGGCGGCAAAGACGATAGTATATGCTTTGGCGGGAAAGACAGAAAACGCATAAGCGTAAACCGGCAAATGTGAAATTTTATGGAACAGGCTTATGGTTTCTTAGAAATAAACCGATATAATCAACAGATGTTTTATTCAGACAACAGAAAGGACGTATAGACAATGAGAATAGCTACAAATGTTTCTGCGATTGTTTCCAACAATGCCCTGCAGAAGTCACAGGACAGATTAACAAAGTCGATTGCAAGACTTTCATCAGGATATAAAATTAACAGTTCATCAGATGATGCCGCAGGATATGCAATTTCCGAAAAAATGAGATTACAGCTGCGTGGTTTAAATCAGGCAGATAACAATGCGGCAGACGGTGTATCCGTACTGCATACGGCAGAAGGTGCGATGGAAGAAATCCAGAGCATGCTTGCCAGAATGAAGGAGCTGTCTGTACAGGCAGCCAACGGAACAAACTCCGTTGATGAACGCAGTGCGATCCAGAGCGAAATTGACAGCTTAAATTCAGAAATCGACAGAATTTCAAGCAACACAGAATTTAATTCACAGACTTTAATCAGTGGTAATCTTTCAAGACGTGTTTACTCTAATTATGAAGGTGTCAATCAGATTGAAGTATCGGATAATTTTGTGGCCGGAAATTATGGCATTACCATTACACAGGATGCAAGACAGGCAATTGTGGTTGGTAACGGTGCGGTTACCATGAGTGATACTGCAACGGTTACAAAGGATCAGGCAGGAACAATCAGCATGAACGGCTATGGGATTGAAATTTCCGAGGGAGATACACTCGCAGGCATTATGGGTAAGCTGGTTGACGGTGCGGATAAGATTGGCGGACGTGTTTTTGCAATTACGGCAGGTGCCACAAACGATACAAAGGTAAACGGCACAGATTATGCAGGCTATGAACCGCAGACAAGCTATGCCGGTAATAATATTGTATTTATGACAAAAGAAAGCGGCAGTTCAAAAACCATGAATATCACATGCAGTAATGCAGAGTTAGCAAATATGCTTGGAATTGCCACAGCAGCAACAAATGGTGGCATGTATGCAGAAGGCAGTGACGTACAGGCCGAATTTACTCTGGACAATGACGGCAAGCGTGTGGGATTTGCAGACAGCGCAGTTATTTCAACAAGCGGCACAAGAGTAACGGTAAAGGATGTCAACAACAGAACATTTGTAACGGATGTACCGTCAAATGTGGCAGGTACACAGTTTTCTGATACAGTAAAAGCAGATGATAAGTCTACGGCAACAAGCACACAGACTGCAAAGGTTACACAGGAAGTAACAGATGTGGGAACGATGAGCGTTCATGTCGGTGCCAATGAAAATCAGGTGATTCTGATAGACATTCCGGCAGTTACAAGTTATACGCTCGGAACAGAAAATTTAAATGTCATGACATCGGTTACGGCAAGTGAAGCCATTGATACCATTGATACGGCTGTTGCTTATGCAAACCGTGTCCGTTCCCAGATGGGTGCTTACGAAAACCGTTTTGAGCATACAACCAACAACTTAGGAACAGCGTCTGAAAATCTGACATCAGCCATTTCAACCATGACCGATACAGATATGGCAGAAGAAATGACAGAATACACTTCATTAAATGTTATGACACAGGCGGCAACTTCTATTCTGGCCCAGGCCAATGAAAGACCGTCAACCGTACTTCAGATTCTTCAGTAAGAAGGTTTCAGATTATGAAAAGTGATTCGATTAAAACGTATTCTTACCGGGTGTCACAGGCATCAAAGTCGGATTTGATTGTTATTTTATATGATATTGCAATGGAGTCGGTGCAGGATGCGCAGGCGGCGTACCGGGAGAAAAACGATGATGAATATCATGCGTCCTTAAAGCGGGCGAAGCGTGTCGTAGATGAGCTGGAAAGCAGTCTGGATATGCAATATGATATTTCAAAGGAATTGTTTAAAATATATGTTTCCATGATGCGTTTTCTTGTAAAGGCAGATGCAGGGCATGATGTGACGGTACTGGATACAGTGCTTTCCATGCTTTCAAAGCTTCGGAAGTCATTTTATGAGGTCAGCAGACAGGATACAACCGGTCCGGTCATGCGCAATGCCGAACAGGTCTATGCGGGACTGACGTATTCTAATATGGGTACTTCAACCGAAATCGCTGAAAACACATCGGGAAACAGAGGATATACCGTATAGCGGATACAGTATACAAAATACGATATACAACAGGGCAAATACAAGATAAATCCAATAAGATATTTGCGGAATGCAAAAGTATATCGGAAAAACCAAAAAACTCCTTACAGGCTAAGCACCCTGTAAGGAGTTTTTTTGTTTAATAAAGCTGGTTGAATATTTTTTTACAGCTGTTACCGGCGGCGTCTGTGGTGTCTGCGTGCGTGCAGGCTGCGGCGTCTGGACATCTGATAATCCCTAATGAAGCAGATAAGAATGACAACGGCGGCAAAGACTGCCACAATTACCCAGATGCTGATAGAAAAGCACCAGCGCGGCTGAACCGTTTCAGTATCAGCATCCTGTGAAAGATACGGTAGGCGGTTATCCGTGTGTGCCGTGCCTTTACTGAATGTCAGTAAAGAAGTGGCAACCGTGTTATCGCCGTATTTAAAGCGGATCCCTGTTGTATAGGCATTGTCAATTTCTTCCGGCGTGTAATTTTCATTGACCGCCAGCGTAATATCGCTTACATTCGCATGATTTGGAATGGTCAGCGTAGAAGCACTCAGACTGAAATTTTCAGGATAGCGGCTGTATACAGCAGACTGATAATAATTTGAACCCGAAAAATAAGAGGAAATGGTATCGCTTGAAGCGGTAATTTTCTTAAAGTTATCAAATCCCCAGTCAAACAGTGTCCGTGTATCCGTAAAACGGATATTGGAATCGGAACAGTTAAAAACAACGCAGATCAGGCGCATATCATTTTTTTCCGCAAAGGTTACGAGTGTAAAACCGGACTGGTCCGTAAAACCGGTTTTGCCGCCTTTGCAGTATTCATAATACATCGGACGGCCTTTTAACATCTGGTGTCTGTGACGGAAAGTACGGCTTTCACCGGTCAGATTTGTAGGTCCGATGGTGTACGTATCTTCTGTCGAATCAATATTGACGAAAGTAGAGTTGTTATAACAGCCGCGGGCAATCATTGCCATATCGTAAGCCGTTGTATAATGGTTCGGGTCATAAAGACCGCTTGCGTTGGCAAAGTGGGTATTTACCGCACCCAGTTCTCTTGCACGGGCATTCATCATTTCTACAAAATTTTCCAAAGAACCACCGACATGCTCTGCAAGACCATAGGCAATTTCATTGGCGGAATACAGTAAAAGTCCGTACAAAGCCTGTTCAACCGTATACTGTTCGCCGACCTTTGTTGCAAGGTTAGAATCTTCCCATGTAACCGAATTGGCTGCGGCACGTGAAAAAGTAACAGTTTCGTCCATACCGCAGTTTTCCACGGTTAAAAGACCGGTTAAAATTTTTGTGGTACTGGCAGGATAACACTTGGTATAGGCATTTTTTTCATAAAGAATTGCCCCTGTATCGGCATCAATCAAAATCCCGTTCCCCGCTGAAATTTCCGGTGCCTCCGGCCATGAAACCCCAGACTGTGCAGACTGCTGTGTAGAAGCCCCCGCCTCCTCTGCATAAGCTGTTGAAAATGTATAAGAAACCGAAGTGGTCAATGTTGTAAAAAGTAAAGCAACAGACAGCACCCTGTTAATCCATTTGCTGCGCATAAAAACCTCCATATAACAAAAATTCAATTAAAATCGTTTAATTACTAGTTTACGCTAAGAAAAACTTTCTGTAAAGTAGTAGTTGTGTAAATATAGGGGAATATTATATAATGTGCGTAAGCAATGAGCCGTGCCGGCTGAAAGAGGAAAAAAGTGCTGTGCTTGCACAAAGCACTTTTAGACGATTTTAGCCGATAGGGCGAATGCCCGACAGTCCGGGAAAGCTGAAAGCTTTCTCGGACGAGCACGGCGAATAGAGCCAACACCCAGCAAAGCCGGAGGCGAGCGTCCGAGAGAAGCAATAGCGGCTGCGAAGCAGACATTTCCTTTTCTTGCGTTATTAACGAGCGAATATTCTGCGAAGCAGAATGCAGAGCGCGTCAGCGCGAATTCGCGAGTGCGGGTAGAGAGCAGAACTGTGCTTGCACAAATCATCCCCGCATGGCACACAATATACGAAATCATTCAGTTAGGAGAAATAAATATGCGACTTAGAAATGTTCCCGGTGCAAGGGAAGTGATGGTAGAAAATGAATATGTATTTACAGAACCGGAAGGCATGAAAGGCACATGGCATGAAGTGTTTGGCAATGACAACCCGGTGCGGATTGAAATCGGCATGGGCAAGGGAAGGTTTATTTCAACACTTGCCGCACAAAATCCCGATATTAATTATGTAGGAATCGAAAAATATTCCAGCGTGCTGCTTCGTGCCGTTGAAAAACAGGAAGAATTGCAGCTGCCGAATCTGCGTTTTATCAGAATGGATGCAGAAAATATCTGCGAAGTATTCGGTGCGGGAGAAGTTGACCGCATTTATCTGAATTTCTCAGACCCGTGGCCAAAGGACAGACATGCAAAGCGACGTCTGACTTCACGCCAGTTTTTTGCGCGGTATAACGTCATTTTAAAACAGGACGGACAGGTCGAATTTAAAACAGACAACAAGGATTTATTTGATTTTTCCGTGGAAGAAGTCAAAGAGGCGGAATGGAAACTGACAGCCTGTACATATGATTTACACCACGATGCAGCTTTAAATGAAGGAAACGTCATGACAGAATATGAGGAACGTTTTTCCAAGGCCGGCAATCCAATCTGTAAACTGATTGCCAAGCGGTAATACTGCATATAATGATATCGGGGGCAAAAGCCCTCAACTATGATATCTTCGGATGATTCCGTGTTACGCACTCCTACGTCTACATTCCGCTTCAGTTGACGCTAAACATGTGCCACTGGCACATAGTACCCTGATATCATATAATATAGAAAGAACATGAAACCGGAGCGTGAAAACAGTGCGTGTCTGTAAGTCAAGATGGCTCAACAGCCTTTCAAGAGAAGCGTATTGCAGAAAAAAAGTCAATAAAAAACTGCTTCGTTTTTGCAGAAGCTGGAATGAGGTCAAAAAAATGGTAAATACCCGTCCGGGCTGTAAATACAAATAAATGTACAGATAACAATACAAGAAATTTTGAAAAATATACAGAAAAAACGGTCAAAAGACACAGAATATAGGAAAAGATTTACAATAAATTAACAAAAGATATGCCAAAAGTCTCATTTTCATAAAAATAAGAGTATGCTACCATTACCCTTGCGATGACTAAAACGAAGGGAAGGTGTTTATGAAAATGAAAACAAATCGCAAAGTAAAAAAGCTGTTTTCCTATGTGCTGACGGCAGCCATGGTAATAACAGCAGTGACACCGGCTTTTGTAGGAAAAGTAAAAGCGGTGGCAGCAGGTCTGACACTGACAGAACAGTCCGGCTGGCTGGAAAGTGCATATGTGGAATGGCAGCCTGTTAAAAATGCAGAAGGCTATGTCGCATATGTAAAGGAGGCTTCCGCATCAGATGATGCGTATGAGAAGCTTGACGATACGTTAATCCGTCAGTACGCAGATTACTGGAGAGCAGATGCACTCGGTTTAAAAGAGGGCAGCTATGTGATGAAGGTAACAGCCGTATTAAAGGATGGAAAGACGGTTTCTGAATCAACTTCTTCATTAGAGGTTGAAAAGTACGACAGAAGCGGCTTTGCATTTTCTGAAAACTCAAAGTTTCAGACGGCTTCAGGTGCTTACAATGATGACGGTACATTAAAGAAAGATGCACAGGTAATCTATGTGACACCGGAAACAGCAAAGACCTGTACGGCTGTAGTAAACGGCAAGGAAGTAACAGGTTTCCAGTCAATTTTAGATGCAAAGCAGAGTGCAGGAACAAAAGATACTTCGCCGCTTGATTTTCGTATCGTAGGCTGTGTTACGGCAGATGATGTAGACCATTTTTCAAGTTCAGCAGAAGGTATTCAGCTGAAGGGTAAGAGTGCTTATACCGAAATGAATATCACAATCGAAGGTGTCGGTGAAGACGCAGCTGTTCAGGGATTTGGTTTTCTTGTAAGAAACAGTGGAAATGTGGAATTCAGAAATTTTGCAGTAATGGCATTTATGGATGATGGTATATCCTTAGATACAAAGAATTGCAATATCTGGGTTCACAATATGGATATTTTCTATGGCTCAACAGGTGGTGATTCAGACCAGGCAAAGGGTGATGGTTCTGTGGATATTAAGGGTGCATCTACCAATGTAACCGTATCGTATGTGCATTTCTGGGATTCCGGAAAATGCTCTTTATGCGGTATGAGTGACAGCGCAGAATTTCTTGTAACGTATCATCATAACTGGTTTGATCATTCTGATTCCCGTCATCCGAGAATCAGAGTTGCCTCAGTCCATATTTACAATAATTATTTTGATGGCAATGCCAAGTACGGTGTCGGAACAACCAAGGGAAGCTCCGCATTTGTAGAAGCAAACTACTACAGAAACTGCAAGAATCCGATGATGAGTTCAATGCAGGGTACAGATGCATTAGGACAGGGTACATTTTCAGGTGAAAACGGCGGTATGATTAAGGCATACAACAACATTACTGTTGGTGCTTCAAGCTTAATTTATGCCAATTCCGATGCCGGAACAGCCAAGGCAGATGCAGTAAGCTTTGATGCTTATCTTGCTTCTTCAAGAGAAGAAACCGTGCCATCTTCTTATAAGACCGTTGCGGGTGCAACAACGTACAATAACTTTGATACAAGCAGTGCTTATGATTTAGGCGTAGCAGAAGAAGATATTGATGATCCGCAGGATGTACCGTCAATTGTTACAAAATATGCAGGACGTATGAATGGCGGTGACTTTGACTGGACATTCCAGGAATCCGATGATGCCAATTACAGTGTGGATACAGCTTTAAAGGCAAAGGTTGTTAATTACAAATCCTCTGTCCTTGCAATCGGCGGCTATAAAGGTGTAGACGTAGAACCGTCCACAACCGAAAAGGCAACAGAAAGCACAACAGAAAGCACAACAAAGGCAACAGAAAGTACAACAGAAAGCACAACAAAGGCAACCGAGAGTACGACAGAAGCCACAACAGAAGCTCCGACAACAGCACCGGCAGAAACAACTGCAAAGGTACATAATTTCTCAACGGACGGAACAAGCAGTGATTTCTATATGATTTCCGGTAAACTTTCTTCCAATAAGGGTACAGTAAGTTATAACGGACTTTCGTTAGATACCTGCTTAAAGATTGAAAGCAAGACAAAGATTACATTTACAACGACAGACAAGGCAGAACTGGTACTGGTTTTCAATCAGAAGAACAGCAGTGACATCAAGGTAGACGGAACTGTTTACACATTGACAGACGGTATTTTAAGTCTTGAAATTGAGGCAGGCAGCCACGAAATTACAAAGGAAAGTACAGGTAATCTGTATTATATGTCTGTTTCACAGCAGTCAGAAACACCGACAACACCTGTGACACCGACAGAACCGACACAGCCGGAGCAGCCGACAACACCGTCTGAACCGGAAACACCGATAACTCCGTCAGAACCGGAACAGACAAAGTGTGATTTATACGTATCTCCATCCGGAAAGTCAACAGCAGCCGGTACACAGAATGCGCCGATGGATTTACTGACAGCGATTAACAGCATTTCAGCCGGATATACCATCTGGATGGAAGAAGGAACTTATAAGGCTTATGAACTGTATGGTGCGCCAATCGTAATTGCCGAGAGCAACAGCGGGGCAGAAGGCGCTTATAAAACCATCAGCAGCATAAACGGCGGAACAGTTACCATTGACTTTAGCGGAATGGCAGAACTCGGAAGCAACAGAGGAATCGTGTTAGACGGTTCTTACTGGCATTTTTACGATATTGATATCTGCAATGCAGGTGATAACGGTATGTTATTATCCGGTGATAACAATATCATTGAACTGTGCCAGTTCTATGCAAACCATGACTCCGGTCTTCAGATCAGCAGATACAACACTTCTGCCGATACGATTGACTTATGGCCGTCGAACAACCTTATTTTAAATTGTACGGCATTTGATAACAAAGATGAAGCAACCTGTGAAAATGCAGATGGATTTGCAGCAAAGCTGACCTGCGGTGAGGGAAATGTCTTTGACGGATGTATTTCTTACTGCAACAGCGATGACGGCTGGGATTTATACGCAAAGCCGGCAACTGGTTCTACAGGCGTTGTAACGATTAAAAACAGTGTAGCTTTTGGTAACGGTAAATTAACCAACGGCGAAGGTTCGGCAAACGGCGATATGAACGGATTTAAGCTGGGCGGAAGCAATAAGCAGTGTCCGACACCGCATGTTGTTACCAACTGCATTGCATTTAACAACGGTGCAACAGGATTTACAGACAACGGAAACGGCGGTGCAGTGACACTGACCAACTGTACTTCTGTAAACAACGGTATGTATAATGCTGCAAAGGCAAATTATATGTGCTACAGAACATCAAAGGATGCAGCCTATACCAATCTGTTATCCTTTGCAGAGAAAAAGACTACGGCAACAGACCAGTTCTTAGGCACTGTAAGCCATACATTATATCACTATAAAGGTGTGGGTACATACTGGGTAAATAACTGGTTATGTACAGACGGTGCAAAGACCAAGTACAGCGGAAGCGAAGGCGCAGATTACACAGTCAGTGCATCGGATTTTGTAAGTACACAGATTCCGGGCTATGATGCTGCAACCGGTGCTTATACTGCAGATTATCACAGCATTTTCAGAAATGCAGACGGAAGCATAAATCTTTCCGGCTTATATGAAGTAAGCAGTGACAGCCCGCTGTATACAGCAGGTACACAAAATACAGCACTGGGTGCTTCCTTTTCAAAGTAAATGTCTGACTTGAAAAACACAAACCAGTAAACATAACATAAACAAATAAAACTGCCACAGAAAGCAGGCTTGCGGGACAAACACCCGGAAACCGCTTCCTGTGGCTTTTATTATTGCAAAAGTATTTCTGCAGAAATTACATTTCATCCGTATTGTCATACGGCGTAATATAAATATTTTTCTTTTTTAAAAAATGTTCGATTGCCAGATTTAAAATATAGCTTAGTACGGCAACACACGGAACACCTAAAAACATACCGACAACGCCGAATAAGCTGCCGCCGACGGTAATGGAAAAGATAACCCACAGCGGGCGCAGTCCGGTCTTTTCGCCAAGTATTTTCGGACCCAGATACAGACCGTCAAATTGCTGGATAATTAAAATTAAAATTGCCCAGAAGATGACCTTTACGGGGCTGACAATCAAAATGACGACACCGCCGATAACACCGCCCATGTACGGACCAAAGTACGGAATAATATTGGTAATGCCGACAATCACACTCAGCAGCACGGCATATGGGAAACGGAAAATTGTTGTACATACAAAACAGATAATACCGATAATCAGGGAATCAATTGCTTTGCCGATAATAAAGCTGGAAAAAATATTACCGCTTTCACGTAGAATACTGCGTGTCGTATCAGCCGTCTGCTTTGGCATAATCGTGTACATCAGCCGTTTAAAATGGTAAAAAATAATCTTGTGGTCTGAAATCATATAAACAGACACAATAATTGCAATAACAAAATTTAATACGCCTTTAACAATTGCCATGGAGGCAGAAACAATAACAGGCAGAATATTAGTCATAATGCCGGTCAGATAATCTACGATTTTAGGCAGGGCGGAGTAAATTTTTTCATTTAATACATTATAATCAATAAAGGAAAGTGCTGTGTGTGTTTCCTCAAACTGTTCTAAAAAGGCAACGGCATTGTTATACCATACCGGCAGCAGCTGTGTTAAATCACTCAGACTTTCGTATATCTGCGGAATGATAAATACCAGAAGAACGGTGATGATACCGATTGCCAGCAGATAGGATACTAATATAGAAAGCATTTTTGCAGGGCGCACAGCCATCTTAAACCGTTTGATAAAGACATCACGGTAAAGCAGATGCACCAGAGGATACAAAACAAATGCAATAAAAGCGCCGGTAATAAACGGAGAAAGCAGATGCGTAATCTGTCCAATCAGCCGCAGTGTCACATTAAAATGTCCGATAAAAATATAAATTAAAATCGCACCCAGAACAAAAGCCAGTGCATAGACTAAAATCGTAAAATACCGGCTGTTCGGTGTAAAATGATTTTTTGGAATGGGTTCATCGGTATGGTTTTTATCTTGATTTTCCATAGTAACTCCTATCTGTCATCTATATTTGTTAAAGACATTCACACGTTTATAAGCAGGTTTATATGGGCGAATGGCTTTGGAATTCTTGCTATTATAAAAATTATACGTTCTTTATTATATAGAAGCAATAGGGAAAGGCAGGAAAAGTATTAGAAATCTAAGAAAACTGTAAAAAAAGCGTGATTGTTTTTAAATAAATACAAAAATGGGGTTGCAATTTATAAAATTCTTTCGTATAATACCTTTTGTGCTTGAGAGAAACAAGCTGATGAATTAAATAAGCGCCGCTAGCTCAGTTGGTAGAGCACCTGACTCTTAATCAGGGTGTCCAGGGTTCGAACCCCTGGCGGCGCACTAAGGAAAGAACCGTAACTTCTGTATGGAGGTTGCGGTTTTTGTTTTATGTGCTTTGCACATTCTTTCTATACAATTACAGGAATTGCCGAAAATTTTATTGCATAACGGAAAAGCTCCGGTTTGTGGACTACCGGCAGAAATGGAGAAAAAGAAAGATATGAAGATACAGACAGAGATTGCGGCAGTCCTGCTGGCAGCAGCAGTGGCTGCGCTTTTGCTTTACCGCCGCCATAAAAGACGGCAGTATCCTTACCGGCAGAAGTTTCTGCTGACAAAGACAGAATATGCATTTTATAAGATATTAGAAGAAAAATGTACAAAAAACGGACTGCGGATATGTCCCAAAGTACGTCTGGAGGATTTTATATCCGTTACCGGAACGAAAAATATCGGAAAATACAGAGGGTATATCAAATCCAGACATGTTGATTTTTTAATCTGTGATAAAGATTTACATATTAAGGCGGGGCTTGAATTAGACGATTCATCCCATGAAACCAGACAGGCGGCACAGACTGATAAATTTAAAAATGAGCTGTTTGAAAGCATCGGACTGCCGCTTTTCAGGATTAAAACCATCCGTTCCGAGTATGAGCGGCAGATTGATAAAATGATTTCGCAAATCCGGCGGATGCGGTAAAGGCAATGCTGTTTCCTATAAATAATGCAGGCATGGCAAATCCAAAGGGAATATTCGTAAAGAATCTATAAAGATTTTATAATTTCTTTTCTGTACGAATTGACGGCAAATCAAACTTGTTATATGATAGGCACAGACCGGAGTACAAAGAAGCGGTACTCCGGTTTTTGCGTAAAAAGATACAGAAAGATATAGAAAGATTACAGAAAAATTAAAGGAAAAGGAACCGCTCGGCATGTATGGATATGTGATTGTCAACAAACCGGAATTAAAGTTTAAGGAATATGACAGATACCGTTCCTATTACTGCGGGCTGTGTGACATTTTAAGAGAGCAGTATGGTATCCGGGGGCAGGTTTCTTTGAGTTATGATATGACGTTTCTGGTGATTCTGCTCACCGGGCTTTACGAGCCACAGACAGCGTATTTAGAAGAACGGTGCATCGTACATCCTGTGGCAAAACATCCGGTACGCAAAAATGAAGTGACATCGTATGTTGCGGATATGAATGTGCTGATGGCATATTATAAATGTGTGGATGACTGGAAAGATGAAAAGAAAGTTACAAGACTGACCTATTCCAGACTTTTAAAAGGGCAGGTAAAAAAAATCTGCGGAAAATATCCGCAGAAAGCAGAAGCAATCAGGCAGGCACTTTCCGGGCTTTCGGCTGCAGAAAAAGCGGGAGAAGAAAATATCGACCGCGCAGCGTCCTATTTTGCCACAGTGATGTCCGTTGTCATGGCAATGAAAGAGGATGAGTGGACAGAAGAACTGCAGAAAATGGGATACCAGTTAGGCAAGTTTATTTATCTGTGTGATGCGTATGAAGATGCAGAGGAAGATATAAAAGCCGGGCGGTATAATGTGTTTTGTACCCATGTGGACCAGCCGGGATTTGATGCTTATTGTGAAAGTATATTAAATGCCATGATGGCAGACTGTGTAAGGATATTTGAGCGGCTTCCGATAGTGGAAGAAGCGCAGCTTTTAAGGAATATATTGTATTCCGGTGTCTGGATAAGGTTTCAGGCGGCGAAGGAAAAACGAATAAAAGTTAAAAAGCAAGAAGGAGAAAACAGTGGCAGATCCGTATAAAATTCTCGGCGTATCAAGAGATGCTTCCGATGAGGAAATTAAAAAAGCATATAGGGCATTGAGCCGGAAATACCACCCGGATGCCAATATCAATAATCCGAATAAAGCGCAGGCGGAAGAAATGTTTAAAACCGTCCAGCAGGCGTATAATCAGATTATGAAAGAAAAGGAAAATGCCGCTTCCGGCGGTTATGGTTACAATGCGGGCGGCTACGGCTATGACGGAGATGCGCAGAACCGCGGGCAGGGTGCGTATGGCGATTTCGGTGATTTTGGCGGATTCTGGGGGTATGGCCCTTTTGGCTACGGGTATAATCAGGGCGGACAAAGCAGGCAGAATACCGCAGATGACAAGAACAGCAATTATTTAAGAGCTGCCGCCAATTATATCAGAAGCGGCAGCTTTGCTGAAGCGTTAAATGTGCTTGACGGAATTGAAGACCGTGACGGGCGCTGGTACTTTTACAGTGCGCAGGCACATGCCGGAAAGGGTGAACAGGCAACGGCGATTGAACACGCCCAGCGTGCAGTGGCAATGGACCCGGATAATATGCAGTATCAGATGCTCTACCGCCAGTTAGTCAGCGGCGGTCAGTGGTATGCCGGACAGGGCAGGGCATACGGACGTTCCTCCGCAGATAATGGCACGTGTGATTTTTGTGTAAAACTTCTGTTATTAAATATGTGCTGTAATTTGTGCGGCAGCGGATTGTGCTGTACAGGCGGCAGATATTACTAAAAAATAATGCCGGAAAAGTTTCATTGACAATGTGTGATAAAACTTTTCCGGCATTAAAGCTTTGTATGGCTTACTGTGCGGACTGCACACTGCACCAGTCCTCTAAGCGGTCAAACAGCATATCAAACGGCACAGACCCCATATCTAAAATATATTTGTGAAAGTCCGGATTGGAAAACGCGGAACCTGTCTGCGCCCGGGCTTCTTTTTTTAATTCTGAAAATCCAATCCAGCCAAGCACATATTTGCAGTAATTGCCGGGGTTGGAAACCATGGACAGATACATTTCATGCGCAACATTCTTGTCTGTAAATCCAAAATCAGCAATATAGGAAGCTACGTCATTTTCCGTCCAGCCAAGGGCATTAATTCCGAGGTCACATTTCGCATACAGACATAGAATTGTGGCGTAATTTGCCTGTGCAAGCGTGTTGAGCAGGGGTTTTCCGGTGTCGGCATACGAATAGGAAAAAAGCTCACAGTATGTAGCCCAGCCTTCCACATAACCGTCCGGTGCAATCAGATAGCGGATAAGGTCCGGGTCAGAATCCGCAAAATACGTAGTCTGATATAAATGCCCCGGATATCCTTCATGTGCCAGTGTCGGATAAAGCTGTGAGGAACGTGTGCCTTTCGGATTAATATAGATAGAATTAATATTCAGATTATCCAGCTGTGGCAGAAAGTACATGGCGGGACTGACCGAATCCTGCAGCGCTTCGGTAATATATTTAATATCATAGCTGACATCCGGTCCCTGCGGGAAATCTGCAGCAATTTTTGTCTTTAAATCAGTAAGGACCGCTGCCGGTTCGGTTATGGAAAACGAAAAATTGTTAAACTGGCTGGAAAGAGAAGAATCCTTTGCCATCAGTGTCTGCATTGTCAACAGGTTGGAGCGGATATAGCTATCCAGCAGCGTATTGTATTCATCGACAGACTTTGACCAGCCAAGCGAATGGTTTAAAAGATACCGGAAATACTTTTCGCCGTCCGGGTAATTGCAAAGACCGCCCTGATAACGGTTCGTGCCGGTAAGTTTTTTGAGTCCGTCTGTCAAAATGCGGTAGCCTTTTATAAGATGCCCGGTGACTGCCGCCTGATTGGCAGTTTTGTAAGCCGCTTTATCGGCATCGGAAATGCCGGTTAAAGCATCTAATTTTTCATCAAAAGTCGTAATCAGATAGCTGTCCGGACTGCCGGCACTTTCGATAAAATTTTCACATTCTCCGACAATCTGTGTGGCAAGCGCATCCTCCATAAAATAACCGTTCCGGCTGCGCAGGGCTTCGTAATCGGCAAGGCTTTGAAAATAGCCGTCCGAGTCTTCTAAAAGTGCTAAGTATTCTTTGACGTCTTTTTCTTCTTCAAAAGTGTATTCTGCGAGAATCAGCGGAAATTGTACGTGAAAACCGGTCGTTGTGCATAAGCTGGTCTGGAAAAGGAATAAATCCGAGTATTCCAGTTCATTTTGCAGGTAAATAAGCAGTTCATCGTAGGTAATCTGCTGTTTTGGGGACAGCGTTGTGCGGTCAAAGCTTTTTAGAGCCGTGAGTTTACCGGTAATATCAGATGTATTGTCAAGACCGGCAAGGTCATACCGTCCGAGTGTGACCTCGTAATTGTCAATGCCAAAGTCTGACGGATGTTCCATGTAGGAATGAAGGGTTATGGTATCTGTTGTGACGGTTTCCGTAAAAAGACGGTTTACATAGTCATTGAAGGCTTCATTACGGGTTTCAGAATGCGGGCTGTCTGTAATCTGTCCGGTATCATTGCCGGGATTTTTGGCTTCCGGAGAGTTAAAGCAGGCACTGCACGGCAGCAAAAGAACCGCACAAAGCAAAAGTGCCGCTGTCTTCTTAAAAAATAGAAGTTTTTTGTTCATAAATGGGGATTCCTCCATAAAACTAAAATGATTATACTGACGATGAAGTTATTATACTTGATATCAATGAATATGACAAAGAAGTCAACTGTTTTTCGGGGCTGCAAACTTGACATCTTACCATAATTTCACTATCATTAGTCTATGTGTAAAAATGCGGGGAAATGCACCGCAATGGAGATTTGAAAGGAGAAAATAATATGCCACAGAATAAGGGACCGTTTTACATGACAACGGCAATTGCATATACATCAGGAAAGCCGCATATCGGCAATACTTATGAAATCGTGCTTGCAGACAGCATTGCAAGATTCAGAAGACAGGAAGGATATGATGTCCGTTTCCAGACAGGAACCGATGAACACGGACAGAAGATTGAATTAAAGGCAGAAGAAGCGGGCGTGACACCAAAGGAATTTGTAGACGGTGTATCCGGTGAAATCAAGCGTATCTGGGATTTAATGAATACTTCTTATGATAAATTTATCCGTACCACTGATGCAGACCACGAAAAGCAGGTGCAGAAGATTTTTAAGAAGCTCTACGATAAGGGTGACATTTACAAGGGACATTATGAAGGCATGTATTGTACACCTTGTGAATCCTTCTTTACGGCATCACAGCTGGTAGACGGCAAGTGTCCGGACTGCGGACGTCCCGTACAGCCTGCAAAGGAAGAAGCTTATTTCTTTAAGATGAGCAAGTATGCGGACCGCTTAATCAAGCATATTGAGGAACACCCGGAATTTATCCAGCCGGAATCCAGAAAGAATGAAATGATGAACAACTTCTTAAAGGCAGGTTTACAGGATTTATGTGTATCGAGAACTTCCTTTAAGTGGGGTATTCCTGTAGATTTTGATGACAAGCATGTTATCTATGTATGGATTGACGCGCTTTCAAACTATATCACAGGACTGGGCTATGACGTAGACGGTAACAACGATGCGTTATTTGAAAAATACTGGCCGGCAGACTTACATCTGATTGGAAAGGATATTCTGCGTTTCCACACCATTTACTGGCCGATTATGCTGATGGCACTCGACCTTCCGCTGCCAAAGCAGGTATTTGGACATCCTTGGCTGTTACAGGGTGACGGCAAGATGAGTAAGTCAAAAGGAAATGTAATTTACGCAGATGACCTTGTAGATTTATTCGGTGTCGATGCAGTCAGATATTTCGTGCTTCATGAAATGCCTTTTGAAAATGACGGTGTTATCACATGGGAACTGCTTGTAGAACGTTTAAATTCCGAGCTTGCCAATACACTCGGAAACCTTGTCAACAGAACCATTGCCATGTCCAATAAATACTTTGGCGGTGTTGTGACAAAGACCGGTGTGACCGAAGAAGTCGATGACGACTTAAAGGCAGTTGTGACTGCAACAAGAGCAAAGGCACAGGAAAAGATGGCAACCCTGCACGTAGCCGATGCAATTACAGAAGTCTTCTCATTATTTAAGAGATGTAATAAATATATTGATGAAACCATGCCTTGGGCGCTTGCAAAGGACGAAACAAAGCAGGACAGACTGGCAGAAGTACTTTACAATCTCGTAGAGAGCATTACAATCGGTGCAAACCTTTTAACATCCTTTATGCCGGAAACATCAGAGAGAATCCTTGCACAGCTTTATCCTGAAAATGCAGAAGACGGTGTGCGTGATTTTGATGATTTAGACAAGTTCGGTTTAAGAGCATCCGGTGTCAAGGTAACGGACAAGCCGGAAATTCTGTTTGCAAGACTGGATTTAGAAGAAGTTTTAAAGAAGGCAGAAGAAATCCAGGCAGCACAGAAAGCAGCCGTAGGCGGTGTGCAGTACCCACAGGTAGAAGAAAAGCCGGAAATTACCATTGATGACTTTGATAAGATTCAGATTCGTGTCGGTGAAGTCTTAAAGTGTGAACCGGTGCCAAAGGCAAAGAAGCTGCTGGTTTCACAAATCCGTATCGGCGATGAAGTGCGCCAGATTGTATCCGGTATTGCAAAGTATTACAAGCCGGAAGAAATGGTTGGCAAGAAGGTTGCCGTGATTACAAACTTAAAGCCGTGTAAGCTTTGCGGCGTAGAATCACAGGGCATGATTCTGGCAGCAGCCGATGATGCGGACAACTTATCTGTACTGACAGTAGATAAGGACATGATTGCCGGAAGCGAAATCCGCTAGGCGGTGTCTGTTTTATAAGACACAAAAAGTATCAGAAGCACAGATTCAGGATTTATGACGGAAAGTTGTAAAAGTCAGGAGTGAGCAGATGATAAATAAAACAGATACAAAAAGGGCAGTGCCGCTGGTTTTAACAGCGGCGCTGCTGTTATCCGGGTGTGGTGTGAATGGCACATCTGCCGGACAGAATCAGAAGCCGGACGGCGTACAGGAGGAAACACAGGTACAGACCGCAGAAGTCAAAGAAGTTGCAATCCTTTCCACGGCAGAGAGCCGGATTGTGGCAGACAGCACGGATATAAAGGCGGGCACGGGAATTGCATATCAGGATACCGATTTTAGCACGCCGGAGGATTATTTTTACAAATATTCCAATGTGGATTACGGGGAAATAGACGACCGTGTGACGTATTACAGCTCGACAATCGGTGAGGACAAGCAGTGCGGTGTCCTGCTCCCGCCGGGGTATGATACGTCTAAGAAGTATCCGGTCGTGTATCTTTTACACGGCTTTGGCGGCGACCATTTTGACTGGAACCGCGGTGACTGCTATGTGCAGGACATTTACGGCAATATGCTGGCAAATAATACGGCAGTTCCGGCGATCGTTGTCATGCCGGATATGTATACCGCACCGGCAGACACCAAAGAAACGGCGGACGGTGAGCAGAAGCGGGCGGCATACGACAAACTGGTGTACGACCTTGAAAATGATCTAATGCCGTATATTGAAAGTCATTATGCTGTAAAGACCGGACGGGAAAACACAGCGATTATCGGTACTTCGCAGGGCGGAACAGAAGCGCTTGCAATCGGATTTTTATTGCAGGATAAAATCGGCTATATCGGTTCGCTTGCACCGTGTCCGGGCGTGATTCCCACACCGTATAATGAAGGAACATACTGGAACACGCCGTTAATGGACGATTTTACGATAGAAAGCCCGGCGATGGCACCGTACTATTTGCAGCTGGCAGCCGGAACGACAGACCCGTGGTGCTTAGAGCCGACAAAGTATTATGAAAATGTGCTGACCGATGAGCAGATTGCACACACATATTACCTGTTAGACGGTGCGGGACACGAGGATTCCGTATGGGAAAACGGACTGTATCAGTTTTTTAAACGCATTTTTAAACAGTAGCGGAGAAGAATAAAATTATGAAAATATTTGAAACACACGCACACTACGATGACGAAGCTTTTAGAGAAGACCGCGAAGCGCTTTTTGATGAAATGTTTGCAAACGATATTGATACGATTATCAATGTCGGCGCCAGCTTTGCGGGATGTGAACAGTCCGTAGCTCTTGCAGACAGCCATGAAAAAATTTATGCGGCAGTCGGAATCCACCCGGAAGATGTGGAAGAATTAACGGAAGCACGCATGGCGTGGTTAAAAAAGACGGCATCGGAAAATGAAAAAGTGCTTGCAATCGGTGAAATCGGACTGGATTACCACTACCCGGAGCCGGCAAAAGAAATACAACAGCAGTGGTTCCGCAGACAGTTAAATCTCGCGGCAGATGTTAAAAAAACGGTGATTATCCATTCACGGGAAGCCTGTCAGGACACGCTTGCCTGCATGAGGGCAGAACATGCCGAACAGATTGGCGGCGTGATTCACTGCTATTCGTATTCCAAAGAAGCGGCACAGGAATTTTTAAAAATGGGCTTTTACTTCGGTTTTGGTGGTGTTGTGACGTTTAAAAATGCAAAAAAGGCAGTCGAAGCAGTAGAAGCCATTCCGATAGAGAAGATTCTTTTGGAAACAGACTGTCCGTATATGGCACCCGAACCCAACCGCGGCAAGAGAAATTACAGCGGCTACCTTCCGTATGTGGCGGAACGGATTGCGCAGATTAAGCAGATGACGGCACAGGAGGTCATTGATATTACCAATGCAAACGCAAGGAAGCTGTTCGGGCTTTCTGCGGTACAGGACTAAGAAAGGAAATGCAGCATGGCGGAAAAAGATTATAAAAATGTAATGCACCTCGGAAATCCCACCAATACAATCGCCGTATTGAACCGCTACGGATTTTCATTTCAGAAGAAGTTCGGACAGAATTTCTTAATTGATGAAAATGTGGTCGAAAAAATTGTGCGTGATGCCGGTGTGACAAAAGACGACTTTGTACTGGAAATCGGACCGGGTATCGGAACGATGACACAGATTTTATGTGAAAATGCAAGAGAAGTCGTTGCTGTTGAAATTGACGATAAACTCATTCCGATTCTGATGGAGGATACGCTTTCGTGGTATGACAATGTTACGGTTATTCACGAAGACATTTTAAAGCTGGATATTGTAAAGCTTGCCAATGAGCGTAACGGCGGAAAGCCGATTAAGGTCGTTGCCAATCTTCCGTATTATATCACGACGCCGATTATTATGGGACTGTTTGAAAGCCATGTGCCGTTAGACAGCATTACGATTATGGTGCAGAAGGAAGTGGCAGACCGTATGCAGGTCGGACCGGGAACGAAGGATTACGGTGCGCTTTCGCTTGCGGTGCAGTATTATGCAAAGCCGCAGATTTTATTAAATGTTCCGGCAAGCTGTTTTATGCCGCGTCCGAATGTGGACTCCGCTGTTATTCAGCTTACGCGTTATGAAAAGCCGCCGGTAGAAGTTGCTGACGAGCATCTGATGTTTCGTTTAATCCGCGCATCTTTCAATCAGCGCAGAAAGACGATGACAAACAGTGTCGGGAACAGTCCTGAGCTGTCCGTGTCCAAAGAACAGATGGCAGCAGCTCTTGAAAAATGCGGACTTTCTGCAACCGTGCGTGGAGAAGCACTGACCCTTGCGCAGTTTGCCGAACTTGCAAATGTGCTTTCGGAAGATACAGGGAAGTAATGTGAAGTATAAAAATCCGTCATATTTTAAAAATCCAATTCATAAGGTTGCGTTAGGAGTTCACTGCAAGCAGTCTATTAATAGTATGAATTGGAGGAAATATGGCGGATTATAAAAGACTGGTTTCATATATTTATGCGTACCCGGGCGGTGTCCGGGATAAAAATGTCGGGTTTGCCAAAGCGGAGGTCAGAAACGGACAGTTTAAGCTGACAGTTTCCGTAAAAGGTGTCTATACAGATACCCCTGAGTTATTTGGCGTTTATGTGATGGTTGATGGAAAGAAACATCAGCCGGGCGGGTTTACCCTGCTAAAAACAGGAACAGTCATGGTCAATCAGGGAATCGGACAGTATCAGGATTTATTCAATCCAATGAATATCAATCAATCGGGTTATACATTTGAAGATATCAGCGGCATTGCGCTTGCAAGGGAAAATGAGGACTTTTACCGTATGTTCAGTCTGTGGGAGGATTGTATACTGAATACAGAGGACATTACATTTGCACAGCCGGAAGCAGCGGCGGCTTCAAATCCGGTGGTGCAGGCAGATTCAGAGGAAGTGTCTGTGAAAGAACAGGTAAACCGGACAACAGGGCAGGAGGCGGAGAGAAAATCCGCGGAAATGTCTGGGAATGTGCGTGAATCTGAAACAGTGCGGCGGAACGCGGAAGATGTTTCAGAAAATGAGGTAGAAGAAGCGGCAGTAACATCAAAGCCGGCAACACCCGAATCCGCACAGTCAGCCGGTCGGCAGGCGGATTTGCAACAGGAAACGGCACAGATGAAGGCACAGCAGGTACGCGCCATGGAAGCGGTGCAGGAGTTATTGTTCCGGAATACAAATCCGCAAGGCACAATGCCACAAAATACAAAACTGCAACACACAACGCCGCAAAATGCAAAGCCACAAGAGGAAATGCCGGCATTTGAAAAAGTATTTATTAACCGGGATTTTATAGATGCGTTTGAAGATGACTACTTTTATGACTGTGTGGAAGTGACACCGGAGCTTTTAAAGCAGCTTCCGATTGAGGACGACGCTGTTGTAAACAACAGCTTTCTAGTGCATGGATATTATAATTTTAAGCATATTCTTTTTGGAAAAGTCTGTGAAAATGACAACAACACCCGGTATTTTATCGGAGTTCCGGGAATGTACTGTAACCGGGAGCGGTTTATGGCATCGATGTTTGGCTTTTGCAACTTCAAAAAGAGCCACAGAAGCGACTATTCCAATCCATATTTCGGATACTGGTATCAGGAAATATAGACAAAGCGCAGGTGGTCTTCCCATTTGCCACGCAGATATACATAAGAGTAAGCAGTGCCTTCTGGAATAAATCCAAGCTTTGTGGCAAGTGAAATGGAAGCGGTGTTCTGCGGTGCAATATAGGCTTCTACGCGGTGCATGTGCACTTCCGTGACAAGAATTTTTAAAGCCATGGTCAGCATACGCCGTCCGTAACCTAAATGCTGGAATTCTTTGTCAATTTTATAACCGGTGGTGCAGGAACAAAATGCTCCCTTTTTGATGTCAGAAAAGGACACCGTTCCGATAATCTTGTCGGGGAAATTCGTATCAAACAAAAAGAAGCGGATGTGTTTTCCGGCAACAAAAGCGTTGTATTCCGCAGTTAAAAGGGACTGGATAAATGCTTTGGTGTAAAAATGGTCCGGCTTATCCGTTTCATAAATATCAAACTGTTCCCGGTTGCGCCGGTAAAAAGAAAGCACGGCATCGGCATATTCGGCGGTGAGAACGCGCAGTATCAGATGATTGTTTTTGTACTCAAATTTCACGATGGTTCCCTCCGCTTTGCTTTTTCCTGACGTAACTGTTTAAAAAAGGAAGAAAGCATGGTGGAACATTCTTCTTCCAGTACACCGCGGGTCACTTCACAGCGGTGGTTAAACTGCTCCATTTGAAGAATATTTAACACAGAACCGCCGCACCCGGCTTTCGGGTTCATCGAGCCGATAACAACCCTTGGAATCCGTGCCTGTACAATCGCCCCGGCGCACATCTGGCACGGTTCAAGTGTAATATAAATCGTACAGTCTTCCAGCCGCCAGTCGCCGATAACGCGGCTGGCTTTTTTGATTGCGGTAATTTCTGCATGTCCGAGTGTGGTCTTGTCGGTATTTCTGCGGTTGTACCCGCGCGCAATAATTTTGTCCTGATAGACAATGACACAGCCAATCGGGACTTCTTTTAATTTTAACGCTTTCTTAGCCTGTTTTATGGCTTCTTTCATATATTTGGTATCTAATTCATTCATAATAGAATTATTATAGTATATTTGACGGGAGATTGCCAGTGGGGAGAAGATAAAAAAGGACAGCCGCTCTAAAAATGAACAGCTGTCCTAAAAATATGTGAATAAATTTTTTATATCTTACTGAAACATATTCGCATTAATATGTACTGCCTGACGTTCTTCTTCAGAGGCGGCTAAAAGGTCTTTCTGGCGGAAGCCGAACAGTCCCGCAAAGATAGAACGCGGAAACATCATAATAGCGGTATTGTACTTTGTAACCGTATCATTGTAAAACTGGCGCGCCATAACGATTTTATTTTCCGTTTCCTTTAACTCCGACTGGAGCTGTAAGAAATTCTGGTTGGCCTTTAATTCCGGATACTGTTCACCCACAGCAAGAATGTGGGAAATTTCCCTGCCGAGTGCATTTCCGGCTTCAAAAGATTCTGCGGCAGAAGACGCATTTAAAACACGGCTTCTTAATTCGGTGATTTTTGATAAGGTTTCCTGCTCGTAGTGGGCGTAACCTTTGGTAGTTTCAAGTAAATTCGGAATCAGGTCGGCGCGGCGCTTTAACTGCACTTCAATCTGAGCCCCCTGATTGTCGACACGGTTTCTTAAAACAACCATGTGGTTATAAGTTTTGATAACGGCAATAATCAGCAGTATTACAACGACTGCGATGATACCTCCGATAAATGATGCATTCATAATGATTTCCTCCTTTTAATAATGTCATTGACAATCTGCTGGTTTTCTTCGAGAACAACAGCATAAACTAAATAATCGTCCCACAAAACCAATTCATTTTGTGTGGCTTCACTTAAATTTGAAAAATCGTGAATAAAATTTTTCATGCCGTAAATGTATTCGGTCATCTGATTTCCAAGGGTTGTCCGCTTAAAATGCACTTTTGTAAATCCTGAACTAATCGTTCCTACAAAGACAAGCAGCGGAATAATAAGGCACAGGAAAAACAGCAAAACCATAATCATCAGGCCTGCCAGTACGGGGAGGTATTCCGGGTACTGAAGCAGATAATTGGTCTGTTCCCCAAAGGAAGCCGTTTCGGGAAGCGCATCTAAAATTTCAAAATAAGCATTTACACGGTCTTTGAAGGCGTAAAATACAAAGCTCATAATGACAATAAAAAACAGCGGTGCCGAACAGCCTAATACACAGCGGCTGCAGGTGGAAGTGGTTTCTTTCTGCTTGTCGGTGGAAGAGAGGCGGCTGGTTAAATAACCGTCTGCCACGGCTTCCTTTTGTAACATATAAATCCAGTTGCCTTCCTTCTGGGCGTTAAAAGTACCGTTGCATAAAGCATTTAAAAGAAAACGGTCACTCTCCCGTAGAGAAGCAAATTCGGGAACATCGGTATTGACGATATAGCGGTTTTCTTCCATTTTAAGAATTCCCATATTTTCATATTTTAAAATACAGGCGGCACGGTCTTTTTTCGGCTCGATTTTTAAATCTGTTAAAAGGCTGATTGTGCCGGGAGAAAGTCCGGTGAGCTTATCCCGGTAATAGTCCAGATCCTCAACGGTAATAAAGGAGTTATTTCGCATAATCTGTTTTCTTGCAAAATGAAAAAGCACCTTTGCAAGCAGAAACCAGAATCCGGCCTGCAAAGCGGTAACAAAAAGTATAGCAATAATTAAAGCTATAATGACCGCAGGGGAAGGGGAATCCTGTAAAACTTCCTCGATTTCAGAGTGTGTGTAAATGATTTCGCGCACAATAAATCCGACAGGAATCAGCCATGTCAGCCGTTCCAGCACAGTCAGCCGGTTCAAAGCCTGACTGTGAAAAGTCTTTTTACGGTTTGAATCAAACATAATCATCCTCGTTTCTGGGTAATTTATTTTTTATACAATTTTAAGTGTATTTTAATATAGTATAATGGAAAAAGGAAGTATTTGGCAATGGTACTTTGTGTGCATTTTATATACAAATGGTATTGAATCATGTGGAAAGCTGTAGTATAATTATTACTATAGTGAACGTAATACTAAAAATAAACAGCAGACTTTTGCGAATTTTTTATCGCCTCTTCGCAATAAGTTGCTCAGAAATGAGGAATACCATGGATAAAAAGAAAAAGATACTGATTGGAGCAGTGCTTACGGTGGTTATTCTGCTGGCAGGTGTGATGGCAGGATTTTTGATTGCCAATGCAGAAAAAAAAGGAAGCAGTCCGCAAAATGTTGAAAACGGTGCGCTGACAAATAACGAAAGACCTGTTTACGATGAAAAGGAAAGCACCGAAAGTCCAAAGAATCAGGAGGCACAGGCGCAGTTTACGCCGGGCAATGCATGGGAATCGGACGGGCGGAAGTACATACAGTATGAGTTAAATATTTTCAGTACCGGCAAAAAGAATATTGAAAGCTGGAAGATTACATTTCCGGCGGGAAGCGGTACAGTGATGGAGCAGAGCTGGAACTGCGGCGTTGAGAGCAGTACGGCAGAGGACGGAACGGTTTCATTTACATTATCGCCGGTGGACTATAACCGGGAGATTCCGGCGGGAGAACATACGCAGGGAATCGGTTTTATCATCAGCCGGACGGAAAACTATGAATTAAAGGCGTATCAACTGGAAGCTGTGATTGAAGGCGTTGCGGTTACGGTAACAGATGACGGACAGTCAGGGGACAGTCTGGCAGAGCAGGGGCAGGATAACCATCAGAGTGATGACAGTCAGACAGGTATTATAAAGGAAGAAACACAAAATGGACAGACAGGCGGCTCATCAGACGGTTCGCAAAATTCAGACAGTTCAGGTAAATCCGGCGGTTCATCGGGAACGGGGGGCAGTCCACGGCCGGCATCAGGCGGACTGCGGGTTTCCGGTACAATGCTTACCGATGCTTCCGGCAATGCCGTACAGCTTCGCGGTGTCAGCACACACGGACTGGCGTGGTTTCCTGAATATGTCAATAAAGAAGCATTTGAAACACTGCGGGACGACTGGGGCGCCAATGTAGTGCGCCTTGCGATGTATACCGAAGAATATGGCGGATACTGTAACGGCGGTGATAAGGAAGCTTTAAAACAGCTCATTGATGACGGTGTATCCTATGCGACAGAGCTTGGCATGTACGTCATTATTGACTGGCATATTTTAAGTGACGGGAATCCGAACCGGAATAAGGAAGAAGCCAAAGCATTTTTCTCAGAAATGGCAGATAAATATGCAGGGCATAACAATGTAATTTATGAAATCTGCAATGAACCGCAGAATTCTGACTGGAACGGCCAGATTAAACCGTATGCCGAGGACGTGATTTCCTGTATCCGGCAGTATGACAGCAGTGCGCTGATACTGGTGGGAACGAATACATGGTCGCAGGATATTGACGCAGTAGCGGGAAATGAGCTGGATGACGATAATGTGATGTACGTGCTTCATTTTTACGCGGGCACACATAAAGCTTCCCTGCGCAGTAAACTGGAGTCTGCGTTAAATGCTGGTGTGCCGGTATTTGTCAGTGAATGCAGTATTTGTGATGCTTCGGGAAACGGCGGCATTGATTATGATTCGGCACAAAGCTGGCTGGATTTGTTAAATGACAGAGGTGTCAGCTTCTTAGCATGGAGTCTTTCCAATAAAAATGAAACATCGGCACTCATCCAGCCGGGCTGTAGTAAAACCGGCGGCTGGACAGAAGATGATTTATCGGAAACCGGACGGTGGTTTAGAAAAGCAATACAGGGATAAGGGCGGCAGAGCCGTTTGGGAAAGGAGCAGCATGGCAAATTTATTTACACGGGTCAGTATCCGTAAATTTCAGGATAGAAAAATAGAAAAGAAAGATTTGGAATATATCCTGCGCGCGGCAATGGCGGCGCCGTCTGCGGGCAACCAGCAGCCGTGGGAGTTTTATGTCACGGACGATAAGATGCTTTTGCAGGAGCTTTCAAAGACAAGTCCATATGCAGGACTGCTTGCAGATGCACCGCAGGCAATTATCACGGCATACCGGAAAGATTGTAAAATACCGGAATATGCGCAGATTGATATGAGTATCGCCATGGAAAATATGTGGCTTGCGACTGATGAAATCGGACTGGGCGGCGTGTGGATCGGCATTGCGCCGGTTAAAGAGCGTATGCAGGCGGTAGAAGCAATTTTAAAACTGCCGGAAGACCAAAGTGCGTTTGGCATTTTTGCACTGGGATATCCGGCAGAAGAAAAGAAGCAGGAAGACCGGTACGATACGGAAAGGGTACATTTTCTTTAAAAATAATGAATAGAGCAGGCAGCAGATATCTGCTCACAGGAGGAAATCTGATGAATAAACATATTGAAAAAGCAATGGAACTTAGAAATGAAACACCGATGGTCAACAACTGTGCGCAGACGATTATGCGGGTTTACGCCGATGAACTGGGGATTGACGAAAATCTCTGTGCGGCGATTGGCTGTAATTTCGGTGGCGGCATGAAATGCGGCGGTACATGCGGTGCAATCACGGCAGGACTTATGGTGCTTGGCGCAAAGGGCGTTGATTCGCCTATGGCAGTCCAGCAATTCAGAAAAGGAATCGCAGAGAAACACGACGGCATGACAGATTGTGCGGATTTGTTAAGAGCCAATGCACAAAAAGGCGGGGATAAAAAGACCCACTGTGATAAAATGATTCAGGAAGCGATTGAACTGGCAGATAAGCTGATAGATGAAAAGCAGTAAAATGTTAAAAACGTATCTTTTTAGTTTAGGTGTTCAGACTGTATTGTCGACAGGAGTTTGAATGATTTTTCTAAATGTTTAGAATGTAAATTATCCAAAAGTTTTTGTATAAAGAAGTAAAGTGAGGGGATAAAATGGGAAAGAATATTACTGATGATGACATCATAAAACACAAAAAGAATGCTATAAAGCAGTTAAATAATACTTTTGAGGTATTTATCAACAGTCCTAATCCAAAACATAAAAAGAAAGCTGATTTAGTTGCATATTGGATTGAGAGTTATAGTAAATACTTACTTACCGAAGAAAAATTTGATTATAAACTGATTCCAAGATATAAAAGAGGAGATGTTATTTCTTTGAATTTTGGTTTTAATATCGGTAGTGAACATGGTGGTTTACATTATGCCATTGTATTAGATAATGATAATAAACAATCTTCTCCTGTCGTAACTGTAATTCCACTTTCATCAGGAAATGAAGAAGACACATATGATAGGGATGTTTTTTTAGGAAATGAATTGCATGATAAACTTAATGCAAAGTATATTAAGTTAATAACTCAGGTCGATGAAGAAATTTCTGAATTAACAAAAACATTAGAACTTTTGAAAAAAACGATGAAGGCTAATTCGGAAACAGAAAAAAGTTTAGCAAAAGATATAACAGCTCATCTTAGTAATTTGGAAAATCGTGTTGATAAACTTAAGAGAGAGAAAAAGACGTTGCAAATATACGAGAAAGAAATCTTAAAGTTAAAATCTGGAAGTGCCGCTCTTATGGAACAAATTACTACCGTAAGTAAAATGAGAATATACAAACCAAAGAATAGTTCAGATTTACTTTATGGGGTAAAATTTTCGGCTGGTGCAATGGATAAAATAAATGAAAAGTTAAAAGAATTATACGTATATAGTAAATAATTATTGACATTAATTATATACTATAGTATAGTCAATCTATACAAGATTTAATCTTGAAACAGCGCCTATAGGGCATTTAATAAGACAGATTTATTATGTGAAGGCTCCACCTTATGTGGAGTCTTTTACGTTATAGAAAATAAATTATATAAATAGCGTGAACTCCTATGCTGTGCTGTCTGCGGCACAGAGTGCAAACGTCAAGCGCAGCAGAAAAATTGTAAAAAAAGGTGTAGAAGCCATAAGACTTCCACACCTAGAATACCTAAAACACTCTATTAACAACGTAGTGTCAACAATTACCCGAAGTATCTCTTTAACAGACCCTCAAAAGCCTTTCCGTGTCTAGCCTCATCGCGTGCCATTTCATGCACGGTATCGTGGATAGCATCCAGATTTGCAGCCTTAGCACGCTTTGCTAAATCAGTCTTACCGGCAGTTGCGCCGTTTTCAGCTTCAACTCTCATTTCAAGGTTCTTCTTTGTGCTGTCTGTTACAACTTCACCAAGCAGTTCTGCGAATTTTGCAGCGTGTTCAGCTTCTTCATAAGCAGCCTTTTCATAGTACATACCGATTTCAGGATAGCCTTCTCTGTGAGCAACTCTTGCCATAGCAAGGTACATGCCGACTTCTGAACATTCACCTTCAAAGTTTGCTCTTAAATCAGCTAAGATGTCTTCGCTGACACCCTGTGCAACACCGACAACGTGTTCAGCTGCCCATGTCTTTTCGCCGGACTGGACAACAAACTTGTCAGCGCCTGCATGACAGACCGGACATTCAGCCGGTGCAGCTTCTCCTTCATAAACGTAACCACAAATAGAACATACAAATTTCATAGCTTTAATCTCCTTTGCTTTTTATTTTTAAAATAGTAATTATTATTGTTTTGCTGTGACTATAATATATCATGCGCCAAGTCATTTGTCAATAGAAAATAATAATAATTCCTATTTTTAATTCCTGCTTATAGTATGCCCAGTTTTTCGGGACATCATTAAAGCTTATTTGATATTTTATCAAAAATTTTAAAAGCGTTTACTGCTCGTTTTTATGTGCGCAGGAAGGGCATTTTCCGTAAAAGAAAGTGACGTTGCCCTCAATCTGTCCGTCGAAATTGCTGGCGGCGGCAGTACAGAACTGTCTGCTTTCTTCTGCACCGTCAAAATCCAGATCAATTACTGCACCACATTCTGTACATTGAAAATGATAATGCGGCATGACATTTCCGTCAAAGTGGACAGAGCCGTCTTCACAAGGAACTTTGACTGCCTGACCGTTATCAACCAGAAAAGAAAGATTGCGGTAAACTGTTCCAAGGCTGATATTCGGAAAAGCCTTTAAAACATGTTCATATACAACCTCAGCAGTCGGGTGGTCCTTGCGGGACATTAAAAAATTCTTAATCGCCTCACGCTGTCTGCTATATTTAACCGTAGCCATAAATCCTCCTTGTTTTACAAAATTCTAGTAACTATTCCTATTATTAGTCTAGTGCATTTTTACGGGAAAGTCAAGTGACATTTGAACAGGAAAAAACGACAGTTCACGGATTATGTGTTGTTTTTTGGCAAGGCTGCGATATATTTAAGAAAATAAAAGAGAGTGTATCAGACACTTTATCAAAGAAATGGGGCGAGGGTAATGAAAAAAGAAATGATAAAGCGGGCAGGTGCGGGCATATTATCCGGGGTAATTTTAGCAGCGGCATTATCGTGCAGTCTGAGCGGGTGTAACACCGTACAAAATCAAACCGAACACCAAACAGAGCAAAAAACAGAACAAGAAGTGTCACAGGCGGCGCAGGGAGAAAATCAGGTTTCCGGCATCGAATTCAGACTGCAATATCCGCAGGCAATGTGGCAGGGATTGAATCTGACATATGCCGATTATGGAAATGAGGAAGAATTTGAAAGAAAATTTCATAATGCGGTGCAGAAAATTACCGGGCTGACAGGAAATGCGGACTGGTATACAAAATACAATCCGAAGGCGGTTTATATCCGTGTTCTTATAAAAATAGCGGATATGAGTTACCGGAGCATAGGTGGACAATGTGATTTGCCGATAGTGGATGCGGCGGACGGGCTGTTTACGACCGTTTATATGGATAAAGATATGCAGGAGGCAGGTCAGCCGACCCTTGAACATGAACTGACACATATGATATGTGGCGAAACATTTTCAAACAGCCTTATGGACGGACTGGCAGAATACTGTGAACGGCAGGTTACGGGAAAAAGCAACAGCACTTTCAGCGTGTATCCGGCAGATGATTTGTTAAAGGTTATAGAAAAGTATAACGCGGCAGAGGAGGAAGCGGGTGTGACAGGAAAGATTTCCCTAGAGGAAATCATGGACAAAATCGGAGCAGGCGAGAAAGAATATCCGTATAAAGATGTGAGTAAAGAGGCAAATCATCTGTGGTACATTTACAGTGAGTCTTTTGTGACGTGGCTCATAAACACATACGGTATGGAAAAAGTTATGGATTTATACAATAACGGACAATCCGAAGAAGATTATGAAAAACTTGAGACAGGCGGTTATGCGGCGGTGAAGGAAAAATGGAAAACGTATCTTTCAGAGTATGAGCAGCAAAATAGCACAGAGGATATTTTAGCGGAGCAGGAAGTCATTGCACAGCAGATAAAGGAAATCAAACTGCGTTGACGGCAAAGCTGTTTAAACCGTCAAAAATAAAATTTAAAATAAAAACAGAGTGTGATAAAAGCGGCAGTTGTGCCAATCTATTGTCACACTCTGTTTTATATAGATTTATAAAATTTTACATGAAATCATTTTAAATCCCTGATTTTAATTAAAAATCCCTACCGTTTTCCGGTTGATTTAAAATTACTTGGAATTTGTCGTAATCAGTTCCATGATTTTGCCGATAGCGTCATTCTGCTCGCTTAAAGCCATGTTATTGACATAAGTCATGCGCTTCTGATACAGGTCGCGCACGGCCGCAAGCAGTGTTTCCGGTGTAATGTCTTCTTCCATTAAAACGGCGGAGTAGCCGTGTTTTTTAAAGGAGTTGGCATTTAAAATCTGGTCGCCGCGGCTTGCATTGGCAGAAAGCGGAATCAAAAGATTCGGCTTCTTTAAGGCAAGCAGTTCGCAGATTGCATTGGCACCGGCACGCGAAATGACAATATCGCTCATTGCAAATAAATCGCGCATTTCCTTGCTGATATATTCAAACTGGACATAGCCTTCTTTATTTTCAAAGCTTTTATCGGTTTTGCCCTTGCCGCACAGATGAACCACCTGGAAATCCTTTAACAGCTCCGGTAAAATGGCACGCACGGCATTGTTGACCTTTACGGCGCCGGTGCTTCCGCCGACAACAAGAATAACCGGTTTTTCTGTGTTAAAATGACACAGATTCAGTCCGGCAAGTTTATTGCCCTGTAACAGTTCCTTCCGGATAGGAGAACCGGTAAGCACAGCTTTCTGCTGTGGGAGATACTGAACCGTTTCCGGGAAATTACAGCAGATTTTCGTTGCGGAACGCATGGCAATTTTATTGGCAAGTCCCGGTGTCATATCAGATTCGTGGATAATAACCGGAATCCGCTTATGTCCTGCCGCTAAAACAACCGGCACGGATACAAAACCGCCTTTGGAAAAGACGATATCCGGCTTGATTTTGCGCATCAGCGTCCTTGCCTGAAAATACCCTTTGAGAACGCGGAACGGGTCGGAAAGGTTTTTAAGGCTTTTGTAGCGTCTTAATTTTCCGGAAGAAATGCCGTAATACGGGATTTCAAGGTCTTCAATCAGCTGTTTTTCAATGCCGGTATAAGAACCGATGTAAAAAACTTCATATCCGGCTTCCTTTAAGCTCGGAAGCAGTGCAATATTCGGTGTAACGTGTCCGGCAGTACCGCCGCCGGTAAGTACAATCCGTTTCATAATAATCCTCATTTCTGAGCAGCTTGTTGTAAAGAGGCGATGAGAAATTTGCGAAAGCGGTTTTTCATCTGCCATCATAGCTATTTGTTTTTGCTCATAAACAATATAGCCAACGTCAAGATACGCTTGCCGTGTAAAAAATAAATAATCCGTTAAATACTACATTTTATGGGAAAAACGTTCTTTAAAGCTGCAATGCCGGCACAGTGGTTCAACGGCACGTTTGGCACGGAAGCCTTCTATAAAACGCACACTCCGTTCCCCGGCAAGAATGTCCTTTAGCGGTGTTGTAAAAATATTGCCGAGCGCCATGGCGGCATTGCCGTCTAAGCAGCACGGAACGACCGTTCCGTCACTTAAAACCGCCATATGCTGGCGCAGTCCCTGACAAAAGCCCCTGTCGTTGCAGTACGCATTATCAAGTGCAGGCCATTCAAAAGGTGACTGCACATTGACGTACAAATGTCGTTTAATCACGCAGTTTTTTTCTCCAAACAGTGTTGGAACACCGGTGGTATTCCACAGCCGTAGGGAAATCTCAGTATCCGTCTGTGCAAGCAGTGTTTCACAGGAGGCAAATAACTGCGCAATGTAAGTATCCATGTCAATGCAGTCATTGTCGTCTGCGCTGTGCAGGGAAACATTCATCTGATGGGGAGGCTGTGCAAGCAGTATGGGAAGTTTTTGCGCAAGCAGTGTCCCGTTTGTTGTAAGATTTACGGTTACACCTGCCCTGCGGCACAGCGCAAGAATTTCATCAAGCTGCGGATGCAGCAGCGGTTCGCCCTTTACATGCAGATAAATGTAGTTGGTGTACGGACGGATCTGCTGTAAGGTATGTGCAAATTCATCGACAGACATAAAATGCGGACTGCGCAGGGTTTCCTGACAAAAAGAACATTTTAAATTACAGGAACTGGTGATTTCTATATAAATGCGCTTAAAACGCGCCACATTTCCCATAATTAATTCTGAGCCTTATACTGCTTTAAAGCCGTTGCAAGCTGGTCCGGGCAGGAAGTAGACTTAAATCCGCAGCGGATACCTTCCATACGGCGGATGGCTTCATCAATATCCATGCCTTCTACTAAAGCAGCAACACCCTGTGTATTGCCGGAGCAGCCGCCCTCAAAAGCTACATTGGTTACTTTATTATCAACAACATCAAAATGAATGGCCCGTGAACAGACGCCCTGTGTTTTATAATTCATCATTTTCTCTCCTTTGTTTTTTGCATTGTCATGGTATCATAAAATGAAGCGGGATACAAGAAAATTTATCTAAACAAAGGATAATTGTGCCATGATGTCCGGTAAGGAATCAACAGGATAAAGTTGCAAATTACGAGTGGTATGGGTATAATTATTAATATGCGGTAAAAGCCGCACAATGAAGAAAAATTTGTATAAAATGCTATGAGTGTCAAATCTACATTTTCCGCTCATAGAAGGATTGAAAACGGAGTAGCAAATGGCACGGAAAAAGAAGAAAAAACGACGCCTGAAAAAGGGGGCTGCACTCGTTTTAAAATGGTCCATTGCAATGATTATCATAGGAACTGCCGCATTTTTTCTGATGAATATGGTATATAACCGGGGCATTTATGTAAAGACACACCCGCTGGTACTCGATATGGAAGAAGATGTATCGGCAGAGGATTTTATTGAAACGTATGATGACACAGAGGTGCTGGTCACTTTTGTAGATATGCCGGTGCATCAGATTGGAAAGCAGACGGTTGAGTTTGTAGTGGAAAATAAAAAGGGAAGAAGTAAAAAATATACACAGACACTCGAATGGGTGCATAAAGATAAAACAGCGCCGCAGATTAACGGTGTACATAACATCACAGTGACCATCGGGGATACTGTTTCATATCTGGACGGGGTCAGTGCCGTGGATGATGTGGACGGACCGGTGAATGTAACGGTTGAAAAGGTGTCTGTCAATACAAGACAGACGGGAACGTACCCTATCGCTTATCTGGCAACAGACAGTGCGGGCAACCTGGCAAAGGTCAATGCAAGCGTAACCGTGGTGGAACGCGCACAGGACTGGCAGGAGGCATATGCGCTGGTTGACAGTGTACTGGCAAAGATTACAACACCGCAGATGTCACTCGGACAAAAGGCAAAAGCCATTTTTGATTATGCGCATAACAATATTACGTATGCGGGCGTGCGCCTTGCAGATGACTGGGATGCGGAATGGTATGCAGGACTTCAGAATATTGAGCAGAACGGCACGACAGGCGGCGACTGCTATACGTATTATGCTGTTGCAAATGTGCTGTTACAGCGTGCCGGAGCGGAAACCATGCGTGTGGAGCGGCAGAACGCAGGGGACGGCAGCCACCACTACTGGATTTTGTGTAATGTTGGGACAGGCTGGTATCATTTTGATGCCACACAGATTTCCAACGGATTTACGTGTTTTATGCTGACGGATAAGCAGGTGCGCGACTTTACACAGATAAAGCCGAATTTCTATGATTTTGCCGCAGACCGGTATCCTGCAACACCGCAGACGGAATTTGTCCTGCAATAAGCAATCCGTTTATTATGGAAGGAAAAGAAAATGAAGACACTGGGAATTTTAGGCGGAATGGGACCGATGGCGACTGCCTGTTTTATGGAACGGATAACCGCAATGACAGCGGCAGATACCGACCAGGAGCAGATACCGGTGATTGTATACAGCAATACACAGATTCCTGACAGAAGTGCGTATCTTTTAGGCAGACCGCAGGCGGAAAATCCTGTGACGGCATTACGGCAGACGGCGCATTTTTTAGACGGCGCATGTGATTATATTGCAATGCCGTGTGTGACAGCACATGCGTTTTATACGCAGATACAACAGGAACTTTCCCATGCCGTGCTTTTCAATATGGTTGAACTGACGGTGCAGTCCTTAAAGGCACAGAACATAAAAAAAGCGGGACTGCTGGCAACGGACGGCACGATTGCAGGCGGTGTATTTAAAGAAAGTTTAAAAAATGCAGGAATCGAGAGTGTTCTGCCGGGTGCGCTGTCACAAAAAAGCCTTATGGCGCTGATTTACCGGATAAAAGCGGGAAAAGAGCCGGATATGGCGGCGTTTAACCGCATTTTACAGGAACTCGTATCCGGCGGCGCAGAAAGAATCGTACTTGGCTGTACGGAAATTTCCATTTTAAATTTAAAAGAAAAATGTCCGTGTGCCGTACCGTATACAGACTGTATGGAACTGCTGGCGGAGGCGGCGGTGGCAGCGTGCGGCGGACAAGTCGCTCAGAAATGGAGGCAAATGCGAAAATCCATAAATTAAAGATTTTCGCACATCAAGCGTAGCTTGATGTTTCACTTTGTGCCGCAGGCGTCACAAAGTCGTTTTATCGCAGGGCCAAATAAGATTTGGCTCGCGATTCCTCCGGCATTAAAATGCCTGCGGAATGAGGTAGTATGAGAAATGTATTAGAATATCTGGAAGCGGCATATCTGAAAGCACCGGAAAAGACGGCATATGCCAGTGAAACGGACAGCCTTACGTTCCGGCAGGTTTATATGCAGGCGCGGTCTGTCGGAACAGTGCTTTTAAAAGATGGATTGTATAAAAAGCCGGTGGTGGTTTTTATGGAAAAAAGCCCGCAGACGATTACTGCATTTTTAGGTGTGGTTTATGCGGGGTGCTATTATGTGCCGGTTGATGAGGAAATGCCGTCTTACAGAATGGAACTGATTTTTAAGACACTTTCGCCGCAGGCGGTAATCTGCGATAAAGCAACAACAGATAGGCTTTACAAAATGGGCTATCAGGGACAAGTATATTTATATGAGCAGATATCAGCTACACCGCAGGATACGAAAGCACTGTCGGCAGTCCGTGAAAAAAGCATTGATACCGATGCACTGTATATTGTATTCACATCGGGTTCAACAGGCATCCCAAAAGGTGTTGTAGCCTGCCACCGTTCAGTCATTGATTATATTGAAAATCTTTCAGCAGTGTTGCAGGTATCGGAGGATACCGTGTTTGGCAATCAGGCGCCGCTGTATGTCGATGCCTGTTTAAAGGAAATATATCCGACCTTAAAATTTGCGGCAACGGCATACCTGATACCAAAGCAGTTATTTATGTTTCCGGTGAAGCTTGTTGAATTTATCAATGCTCATCAGATTAATACCATCTGCTGGGTTGTTCCGGCACTGACGATGATATCGGGACTGGGCGCATTTGAAAAAGCAGTGCCGTCATCTTTAAAGACGATTGCATTCGGCAGTGAAGTGTTTCCGGCAAGACAGCTTGCACTCTGGAGAAAATATGTCCCCAATGCACGGTACATCAATCTGTACGGACCGACGGAAGCAACCGGAATGTCCTGCTATTATGTTGTGGACAGGGAATTTAAGGAAGATGAAGTGATTCCGATTGGCAGACCGTTTCCCAATACCGGCATTCTGCTTTTAAATGAAGATGGAAAAGAAGTAACGCAGGGAGAAAAGGGCGAAATCTGTATCCGTGGAACGGCGGTGACCATGGGATATTACCGCCAGCCGGAAAAGACTGCCGGGAATTTTGTGCAGAATCCGCTCAATAAGGACTATCCGGAGATTATTTATAAGACCGGAGATTTGGGTTATTATAATGACCGCGGAGAATTAATGTTTGCTTCCCGTAAGGATTATCAGATTAAACATATGGGACATCGTATTGAACTTGGTGAAATTGAAGGCAGTGTAAACTGCATGGAAAAAATCGCAGGCGGCTGTTGTATTTATGATGAGGAAAAGAAAAAAATTGTATTATTTTATGCGGGAGAAGTACAGCCGGCAGAGGTGCTTGCCTTTTTAAAGGAGCGTCTTCCACGCTACATGGTGCCGGGCGTTTTACGACAGGTGGATAGATTGCCGCTGACCTTAAACGGCAAAGTTGACCGCATGAAATTAAAAGAGATGTATGCTGGAGAATAGAAGAAATATGGAACAATTAATTGAAATTTTAAAAGAACTGCATCCGGATGTGGATTATGAAAACTGTACCACATTGATTACGGATAAGATTCTGGATTCGTTTGACATGATTACGATTATCGCCGAGGTGCATAACCGGTTTGATGTTGTCATTCCGGCAGATGAATTAGGACCGGAAAACTTTAATTCGGCACGGGCGCTGTATGCGCTGATTACACGTTTAGAGGATGAATAACCATGCTTTTTACATCATTTGAATTTGTGGCATTTCTAGCGTGTGTGCTGGTGCTGTATTATCTGATTCCGGTGCGGTTTCAGTGGATTTTACTGCTTGTTGCAAATGTATTTTTTTACGCACGTTCCGGGCTTTACGGGCTGCTGTTTATGGGAGTTACGATTGTGACCTCATATGCCGCCGCCCGTATCATGTCTGCGGTGCAGTACCACATGGATGACACGGTAAAGGCACACAAAGAAGTCTGGTCAAAGCAGGAGCGCAAAGCGTACAAACAGCAGATAAAGCGTAAAAAGCGCATGATTTTTATAGGTTGTCTTCTTGTGAATCTTGGAATTCTTGCGGTTTTAAAATATACGAATTTTGCGATTGCCAATGTAAACAGCATTGCGGCGCTGTTTACCGGCAGACACTCCATTGCCCGTGTGAATCTGGTACTGCCGCTTGGCATTTCCTTTTATACGTTTCAGACAATGGGATATGTGATTGACGTTTACCGCGGTAAGGCCGAAGCAGAAAAAAATATTTTTAAAATGGCGCTGTTTACGTCCTTTTTTCCGCAGCTGATACAGGGACCCATCAGTCGTTTCGGCGAACTGTCACAGACATTGTATGCGCCGCACCGGTTTGATTTCAGGACGGTGTGGTTCGGGCTGGAGCGTGTGCTGTGGGGCTATTTTAAAAAGCTGGTCATCGCAGACCGTATCGTGGTGGCGGTCAATGCCATTGTGGGACAGCCGGATATTTACAGCGGATTCTACGTATTTTGCGGCATGCTTTTTTATGCGGCAGAATTATATGCCGACTTTACCGGTGGCATTGATATTACAATCGGTATTGCGCAGATGTTTGGCATACAGCTTGCCGAAAACTTTGAACGACCGTATTTTTCAAAAAATATTGCGGAATACTGGCGCAGATGGCACATTACCATGGGAACGTGGTTTAAGGATTATCTGTTTTATCCGCTGTCTGCGTCCATGCCGGTGCTGTCGATGTCTACATTCTGCCGGAAACATTTCGGCGCGGCGGCAGGCAGGCGGATTCCGGTGTATTTTGTAACACTGGTGGTATGGTTTGCCACGGGAATCTGGCACGGTGCAAGCTGGAATTTCATTGTGTGGGGGCTGTTAAATGCCGTAGTCATTCTGCTTTCACAGGAATGTCGTCCGCTTTATGAAAAATTTCACGCACATTTTCCTGGCATACAAAAAAAATATGCCTACCGTATTTTTCAGGTGGTGCGCACGGTGCTTTTGATGTCCTCACTGCGTATGCTGGACTGTTACCGGAATGTCGGGCTGACTTTTAAAATGTTTGGGACGATGTTTACGGACTGGAATATGACAGCGGCGATGAAGGGACTGTTACAGCTCGGTCTGACAGCGGCGGATTATGCGGTTGTGGCAGTGGCAGTTGTTCTGGTGCTGTGTGTCAGCTTAAAACAGCGGAGAGGCAGTATCCGGGAGCGGCTTTATGAAAGAACAGCGGCAGTGCAGTATCTTGTCGTTTTTGCGCTTTTATTTGCCATTTTAATTTTCGGCGCGTACGGAATCGGGTACGATGCGAATCAGTTCATATATAACCAGTTTTAAAAAATGTTTGTACATAAAGAGGTTTGGGAAGACACGGCGGTTTCATGCTTTAAACCGTGTATTATAATGAAGAAAGGACAGAAATGGTACGCAGTAAAATAAAAACTTTAGGCATTGTGGCAGTTCTTATGGTGCTTTCTGTCCTTGCCCTGTACTTTGCCCAGGCATTGCTCATGCCAAAGTATATGTCAAATGTAAAGGAAGGCGCACTCATTGCCGAGTATTATAAAGCACCGAAAAACAATGATGTCATATTTATCGGGGACTGTGAGGTTTATGAAAATATTTCTCCGGTTACACTCTGGCAGGAATACGGCATTACAAGCTATATCCGCGGCAGCGCGCAGCAGCTGATCTGGCAGTCGTATTATTTATTGGAAGAAACCCTGCGGTATGAAACACCAAAGGCGGTCGTGTTTAACGTGCTGTCCATGAAGTACAATGAACCGCAGAATGAAGCGTATAACCGCATGACCTTAGACGGCATGAAGTGGTCGGACAGCAAGGCGGCATCCATACGGGCTTCCATGACAGAAAAAGAAAGTTTTATAAGCTATGTATTTCCACTGCTTCGGTTTCATTCGCGGTGGAGTGCATTGACAAAAGAAGATTTCCGGTATATGTTTTCAAAAGATATGGTTTCGTATAACGGATATTTATTGCAGACGGAGAGAAAGGGTGTGACGACACAGCCGAGAAAGACGCCGCTTGCCGATTATTCGTTTGGTGAAAATGCGTGGGACTATCTGGATAAAATCACGCAGCTTTGCAAGGAAAAAAATATCCGTCTGGTGCTGATGAAAGCACCGACAATTTATCCGGTGTGGTATGATGAATGGGAAGAACAGATAAAAGATTATGCCACGCAGAATGATTTGACGTATTACAATTTTCTGGAGTCCATGCAGGAATCCGGGATTGATTTGACAACCGATACTTATGATGCGGGACTGCACTTAAATGTGTGGGGCGCGGAAAAGCTTTCCCGCTATTTCGGACAGATTCTGCAGACAGAATGTGATTTGCCTGATCACAGGCAGGACAGTGCGGTTTTATCCTACTGGCAGGAAATGGAAGAACGATATGAAGCAGAGAAAGGAACAGCAGATTGATGAAAAAATTTTGGATAACAGCGCTGTGTATTGCAGTGACCGTAATTTCACTTGCGGGCTGTGGCACAACGTCTGGCATCAGTGCAAAAAATCAGCCAGGCGGTTATATTTTTACGGCGGGTGAACAGCAGATTTATATCAATGAAGAAGCCCAGAAGGTAACAGATGCACTCGGAGAACCGTCCGGCGGTACATATGAGGCATTAAGCTGTGCATTTGAAGGAAAAGATACCTTTTATTATTATGATGGCTTTACCTTGCAGACGTATGAAAAAGACGGTAAAAAGTATATCTATACAATTACGCTTGAAGATGATACAGTAAATACGGCAGAAGGTGTTAAAATCGGTGACAGCTTTGCGGCAGTGACCAAGGCATATGGTACAGATTATGTTGCCGCAGGCAACACATACGCGTATTCTAAGGACAAAATGACATTGACATTTGTCATGAATAACGATAAAGTCAGCACGATTTCATATGCACTGCTGACAAGTAAATAAAAAGGAGAATATTATGATAGGAATTATCGGAGCAATGGATGAAGAAGTGGAACAGATTGTAGCAGTCATGGACATTGAACGCGAGGAAACAAAGGCGCAGATGACATTTAAAGCCGGAAAGCTTGCCGGAAAAGATGTTGTCATTGTAAGAAGTGGCATCGGTAAGGTCAATGCGGCGGTCTGCACACAGATTTTAGTGGACGATTTCGGCGTGGATTATGTGATTAATACAGGCATTGCCGGTTCTTTAAAAAATGAAATTAACATTGCAGACATTGTTATTTCGGATGATGTACTGCATCACGATATGGATGCAACAGGCTTTGGCTATGCACCCGGTCAGATTCCGAGAATGGATACGCTCTCATTTAAGGCCGATGCAAAACTGATTGAGCTGGCAAAGGAAAGCTGTGCAAAGGTTGTGCCGCAGATTGGCGTGCATGTGGGCAGAGTTGTCAGCGGCGATCAGTTTATTTCAGACAAGGCGGTAAAGGAAAGAATCAGTGCCAATTTTGACGGTTACTGCACAGAAATGGAAGGCGCGGCAATTGCACAGGCAGCTTATTTAAACGGTGTGCCGTTTGTCATCTTACGTGCAATTTCTGATAAAGCCGATGACAGTGCAACAATGGATTATCCGACATTTGAAAAACAGGCAATCCACAACTCTGTTCTTTTATTAAAGGAACTTGTTTCACGCATTGCCTAGTCGCAAAAGCTTAAAATAAGACGAATATCCCCGATATTTGACGAACGATTTATCGCAGAAATGCTTTTCATTTTAGCATTTCTGCGATATTATTATGTTACGTAATTGAAAGGCAGTATGGCTTATGGGAAAGGAGTGTAAACAAGCCTTAAATGAAAGCTTGTTTGCAACAAGTTGTTCAGAAATGGGGGAAGTATGAAAATAATAGTAGTGTTGATGGCAGTGGCGTTTATGGCGGGGATGGCTATCTGGCTGTTTTTATTTAAAAATTGCTATGAGATGATACAGGATATCCGCAGCGGAACAAGAAAAGTGCCGGTGATCCGCAAGGCAGTCGACAAGTATGATGACTGCTGTAAGCTGGAGATTGCGGTGAATAACACCGAAGTTTTTGTGGAAAAGATTATCGAAAATGAGAAAATTTGTGGACTGCGCATGAAAGCATGGCAGCGGATTGCGGGAATGGTCAAATATGGGATTGCTTTACTGGGAATATTTTCGGCGGTTCTTTTTAAGGGAAATACAGATGAAGTCTATATCTGTGCGGCGGTCGCGGCGATGTGCTGTGTGTCCCTGCATTTTATGGACTGTATGGCAGATGTGGACGGCTATTTAAAGGATACGGTTGTGGAACTCGTGGATTATCTGGAAAACAGTGGCGCCGTGCGCAGTGAAGCGGGAAAAGTGATGGCTGCAAAATTAAAAGGGAAAGCCGCCAGTGAGTTTATGAAAATGAACAGAAGATATGATAAAATCTGTGCGGCAAAAGGACATTTTTCTTGAAAAAACAACGTCAAATGTTATAATTTGATTAATAAAAGAACTGTACAAACAGACGAAAGGAGTTTTGACAATGAAGATACTGATACTGGATTCAATTACTTTGGGAGATGACATTTCACTGGATAAGTTAAAGGAACTCGGCGAAGTGATTACATATCCGCAAAGCAGCAGGGAAGAAGCAAAACAGCGGATTACAGAACACAATCCGGAAGTCATTATTACCAATAAAGTTGTGATTGACGAAGCGGTATTATCCGGTGCACCGGCGGTAAAAATGATTGCAGAAACCGCCACAGGCTATAACAACATTGACCTTGCCTATGCAAAGGCACATGGCATAACGGTTGCCAATGTTGCGGGATATTCCACACAGTCTGTCATTCAGCATACCTTTGCGCTGTGTTTCTATCTGCTTGAAAAGTTGAGCTATTATGATAACTATGTAAAATCCGGTGCATATATTAACAGTCCGTGTTTTACGCATTTTGATGCAAGATTCCATGAACTTGCAGGCAAGACATGGGGCATTATCGGACTCGGTGCTATCGGCAGGGGTGTGGCAAAAATTGCAGAAAGCTTTGGCTGCAAGGTGATTTATTATTCAGCAAGCGGACATACTTATGATGTACCGTATGAGCGTGTTGAATTTGATGAAATTTTAGCGCAGTCAGACATTTTATCCATTCATGCACCGCTGAATCAGAATACGGAAAATCTGATGAATAAGGCGGCATTTGAGAAGATGAAAAACAGCGCCATTTTAATTAATGTCGGACGTGGTCCGATTGTAAATGATGAGGATCTGGTAGCCGCTTTGAATGAAAATCAGATTGCGGCAGCAGGACTGGATGTGCTGACAAAAGAACCGGTTGAAGCAGACAATCCGCTCAATTCCGTAAAAGACAGTACAAAACTCATTGTAACGCCACACATTGCCTGGGCAACCGTAGAAGCCCGAACAAGACTGATGGATGAAGTGTACGAAAATATTAAGGCATTTACGGAAGGCAAAGCACGCAATGTTGTCGGATAAATTTTAATTGTTGAATGAAAAAACGGCTGTTCACCCGGATTGCAGGAGTGGACAGCCGTATATATAAAAATGAATACGGATTGACTTCCTCATCGCAGTCCGTTCTTTTTTATATTGCAAATAAAATAAAAGTATGTTATCTTATTAATAGAATATATTCTAAAACTAAGTTTTAAAGCATGATTTTTATAAATCAGTATGTCTTTAAAATCTAAAATTTTCAGTTGAATGTGTATTTAATATTCAGACTGAAATTTCTATTGGCATTTTCTGAGGATTTTTATACGAAAAAATCCGGGCTGAATCCAATAAAATATTCAAAAAATCAGCAAAAAATCTTGCCGGCAGTTCCACAAGTCCAGTATAATAAAAGAAAGGAAGAATGCATGGATAATACACCATACGATGACGTATTCCGTACACTTTTAACCGACTGTACGGAGTTAATGATTCCGGTTGTGAATGAAATTTTTCATACAAAATATACCGGAGAAGAAACTGTCTGCCTGCTTCAAAACGAGCATTTCATCAAGATGCCGGACGGCAGAGAGCAGGAGAGAATCACCGATTCCAGTTTTGAAATAATCAGTAAAGAAACGGAAACGGGATTTTACACGAGGGAAAAACAGAAAGAAAAGGAAAGCGCAGCACAAGCTGTCAGCCGCAGTGCGGTACAGCACAGGCGGTATCATATCGAATGCCAGAGTACGGAAGACGGCAGTATGATAATCCGTATGTTTGAGTACGATACGCAGCTTGCACTGGAAAATAAAGAGCTGACAGCGGATACCCTGACGGTGCGGTTTCCCGATTCTGCGGTGGTATCGCTAAGACATACGCAAAATACACCGGAGGAGATGACGGTAAAAGTGCAGACACCCGGCGGAAAAGTTTCTTATAAAGTGCCTGTATTAAAAATAAAGCGATACACCGTCAACGAACTGTTTGAGAAAAAACTGTTCTTTCTGATACCGTTTCATATCTTTGTGTATGAAAAGGATTTTAAAGAACTCGAAGAAAATAAGAAAAAGTTAAAACAGCTGGAGGAAGAATATGCCGCAATCCGTGAACGGCTTGAAATTGCCTGCCAGATGGGTGATTTAACGGAGTATCCGAAAGTTGTAATTCTTGCAATGTCACGCAAAGTAATAGAGCATTTAGCGGCAAAGTACGAAAAAGTAGCGAAGGGAGTGAGTCAGCAAATGGGCGGAAAAGTATTAAACTATGAAGCAAAAGACATCTTAAACCGGGGACGCGCGGAAGGACGGCGTGAGGGAGAAGAACAGACCAAAATCCAGATTGCAAAAAAACTGCTTGCATTTGGCAATGACATTCAATCGGTAGCAGACTTGGCAGAACTGCCAGAAGAAACAGTTGAGAAGCTGGCACGGTCGACGAATCAGTCAAAACGCTGATACACAGATATTTTTGTTACAGTCTAAAAAGTTCCAATACACATTTACAAAAATAAATGTGTATTGGAACTGTATTTATTAAAAAAAATTATTGCAAGAATAGTCTTTTGTATTAGTCTTCTTCAATCACCTGAATTTCCATATAAGAAAAGTCAATGCTGTCAATAAAATTATCCTGATAGAAACGGACTTTGGAATGACGTTTAAACTCCGCAACATTGGAATCCAGCCAGATAGGCTCGCTTAAATCAAAGGCATAGCAGGCACTGTGGATACCGTCAAAAATTTTTCGGGTACGGTTTGTGGCCGCATCATCATTTTCCACCACCATATCCTTGAGCAGATGATTGCTGTCATCAAATAATTTACACCATAATCGGAACATCTTAATTTTCCCGCCTTTCATTTGAGGATTCTTTGAAAAAATCACGGCTGTCTAAGACAACGGTAAACGGACCGTCATTTTCAAGGTCAACACGCATATGTGCACCGAAGCTTCCGGTTTCTACTTTGGTGACTTTTTCGCGGCACAATGCAACAAATTTCTCGTATAAAGCATCGGCACGGTCCGGTTCAAGGGCATCAAAAAAGCTTGGACGGTTTCCCTTGCGGCAGTCTGCGTAAAGTGTAAACTGGCTTACGACAAGCAGTTCGCCACCTACGTCCAAAAGGGAAAGATTGATTTTGTCATTTTCATCAGAGAAAATCCGCAGCTTTGTGATTTTATCCACAAACTTTGGCAGCATTTCTTCAGTATCTCCTTTTCCGGCGCCGAATAAAATCAGCAGTCCTTTACCGATAGAACCGACCGTTTGACCGTCAACGGTGACACTTGCGTGATTGACACGCTGTATTACAAATTTCATTTTTAAATCTCCATTCTTCAAAAAACAGCCGGCAGTCCGTTAAAAGAAGCGGCTGTCCGTGTATGTTCATATTTTTAGGATACAGTGATTGTAATGGATAATCGGGAGAATGACAAGGGGAAGAACAAAAAATTATTATATTGGAAAAATTTAAAAATAAAAATCCCCGGTCAGCCGCGACACGGGTTTCCGGGGATTTCACCTAAAATGTTATTCAGTTTTAGAAATTGACATTTAAATGTCTTGGAAGACCGTCAACCATAATTGGTGAAAGTTCAGCCTGAATGAGTGGTCTGATATAGTGAATCAGATCATCTGTAACATAGTCGTCATCTGTAATCCATTCTAACGGAATCTTCTTTTCCACATTGGCAATATCATGAACATCATGTGTTTCTGTAATGCACATATATGGGTCATCAGAAATTCTCTTTAAGACAACGACCTGTCCTGTAGCACCCTCAAAAGCTGCCTTTACAGCTGCACCACCTACGTTGAAGGCCTCTGTGATATCCGTACGGGAAGTCATGTGTGCGGCACAACGCTGCATGGTAGAAAGTTCAATTGCTCTTGTCTTGATGCCGAGTTCAGAACCAATCTTGTTTGCAAGGAACTTTGCAGAACCTGCTAACTGCTTGTGTCCGAATGCATCGACAAATTCTACGTGGTCAGAAAGTTCAAATACGTATCTGCCGTCAGCAACCTTAATACCTTCTGAAATCGCAATAACCATAGAACGACCCTGTTCGCTTAAAGATTTTACTCTTGCCATGAACTTGTCAATATCAAATACCTTTTCAGGAAGGTAAATCATATCTACGCCTTCACAGTCTTCACCCTTTGCAAGAGCAGCAGCAGCAGTCAGCCATCCGGCATTACGTCCCATGATTTCAACAATTGTGATTGTCGGATAATCATAAACAAGACCGTCACGGATAATTTCTTTCATCGTTGCCGCAATATACTTGGCAGCACTACCGTAACCCGGTGTGTGGTCAGTAACAGCGAGGTCATTATCGATAGTTTTTGGAACACCCATAAATTTAATGTCACTGTTTACAAGATTTGCATAATCGGAAAGCTTCTTAATGGTATCCATGGAATCGTTACCACCGATGTAGAAGAAGTATTTTACTTCCAAATCTTCAAGTGTCTTAAAGATTTTTTCATATACAGCTTTATCTTCATTTACCTCCGGCAGTTTGTAACGACAGGAACCCAGATAAGAAGATGGGGTTCTCTTTAACAAATCGATGTCAATATCAGTCTTAATCTTTTCAGAAAGGTCAACATACTGTCCGTCCAGCAGCCCCTTGATGCCGTGAAGCATACCGTATACTTTTTTTGCCCCTCTGTCACGTGCAGTTTTGTATACACCTACCAGACTTGAGTTAATTACTGATGTTGGACCACCAGACTGACCAACGATTACATTTCCAATCATAAAATCCTCCATTCCTCCGCATTTGCGGTAATATCATCGTGGGACGACACAACTTTAAAAGGCATAAAACCCCCTTGGAAAGGCGGAAAATATGTAATCTTTTCTATGATGTTCCACGAATTCTTATAATTGCATTGTAGCATAAATAAATAAGATGTACAAGTAGCATAAAATAGAACTAAAAAAAATAAAAATTTAATAAAAACTCAAAAAAGACAGAAAATAAAAACAATTGTAACCACAGGGATTTAATACAACCCCCATTTGTGGTAAAATGTGCGTAAGCAATGAGCCGTGCTTTCCCGCACATGCACGGCGAAAAAGCATAAAAGAGCGGAATGGAGAGAAATATGTATTTAGATAAAGAAAAAGCTGTAAAAGCATTTATGGGAACGGGAGAAAAAAACGCAGCCGGAGAAGATTTAGTCACATTTTTGGAAAAATATGACCCGCGTAAATACCAGAATCCGTGCAATACCGTAGATATGGCGGTATTTGCCTATAATGAATCCGAAAAGAAAGTGACCAAAGTACTGCTGATTCAGCGGGGAAACCACCCAAGCATCGGATGGTGGGCGCTGCCGGGCGGATTTGTGGAGTACAGGGAAAATCTCGAAACGGCGGCAGCAAGAGAATTACAGGAAGAAACAGGAATTGAGCATTTAAGCTTTGAGCAGTTAAAAACATATGGTGCATATGACAGGGACCCGCGTACGCGGATTATCACAACTGCCTATATTGCGCTGGTGCCGGAGGGACTTCTGCATGAAAAAGCTGGCGATGATGCTAAAAATGCAGGCTGGTTTACAATAAAAGATACCGAGATTTCAAGAAAAAACAACGCAGACGGTACAGTCTGCGCGACGCATCGGTTATGCCTTGAAAATAAGGAACTGGCGGTCCGCACGGAATCCCAGGTCCGTGTAGAGTGGAGTCCGGGTGCGGTACTTGAAAATAAAACCTATACGATGGAACACACGACCCTGCTGGCTTCTGACCACAGTGCCGTCATTCTGGAAGGATATGAGTATCTGGTAAAAAGACTGGCGGACAGACCGTAGCTGCCATTTTGCGGGTCGGAAAAAAGACCGATGTGCGGTGGATAAAAGGTAAAAAGCATGAATAAAAATGTCACAAATACCAGTACAAAAACAGGCAGAATCAGCGGAACCGGACGATGCGGTTTGTGGTAGGAAAATGTATTATAATATGGAAGACACGCATACCGGTAAAAGGTATAGTGGGCGTATAAAACAGCAATAAAATAAATAGCGATGTTTACCCAGTCCAGATTAAAGCCTAAAATGCCGTTGATGCCGTAAAATAAGACGACAACGGCCGCCATGCCGCAGAGTTCGCCAAATGCCGCGCCGTCCCAGTAGCAGGATAAAAACATTTTTTTCAGACTGCGGTTGGAAATAGGTGCATTGCCGCCTGCAATACCGGCAAAACAGCCGATTACAAGCAGTAAAAGAAACGGAAAAAACAATAGCTTTAAATGTTCCCATGTAGACTCATTGACAGGAACAAAAGGGGCAATCAGACGGCTCTGACCGAAAAAATCAAAGGCAAAGTGACAGGCAGTGCCAAGCGCCGCAGTAAGGATAAAAGAAACTGCGGTAAATATTTTTAAGCGCGTAAGTTTCTGGGTGACAGTATTCATAAAACTCCAATCCGCCGGAATACGGCATATACAAAGGTTTGATGATGACATCATAAGATAGTGTATCCATAAAAGAATGCAAATATAACACAGAAACCGAATACAAAAATCAGAAAGGACATTTAAAAATGGCAAAACAGACGTGGAAACCGGGAAATATGTTATATCCCGTACCGGCAGTGATGGTGAGCTGCCAGCGCGAGGGCGGAAAACCGAATATTATTACCGTGGCATGGGCAGGAACAATCTGTTCAGACCCGGCAATGCTTTCAATTTCCGTAAGGAAAAACCGATATTCCTATGACATTATAAAGGAAACAAAAGAATTTGTTGTAAATCTGACGACAAAGCAGTTATGCCGTGCAACCGATTACTGTGGTGTGCGTTCCGGCAGGGATGTTGATAAGTTTCAGGAAATGCACCTGACACCGCAGCCGTCAGAAAAGGTAAAAGCACCGGGCATTGCGGAAAGTCCGGTCAATATAGAGTGCCGTGTGACACAGGTGCTTGAACTGGGCACACACGATATGTTTCTGGCAGAAGTCGTGGCGGTGCGGGTTGATGATGATTACATGGATGAAAAAGGCAGATTTGACTTAAATGCGGCAGATTTAGTGACATATTCCCACGGTGAATATTTTACACTGGGTAAAAAGCTTGGCACATTCGGATATTCCGTAGCAAAAAACAAACCCCAAAGCATTGCCGGAAACAACCCGAAACACAAGTCTAAAAGCAGCACAAAAAAAGGTGTAAAAGTGAAAGGCAGAAGCGGTAAACATACCCGAAAAGAAAAAGGAAAAAAGTAAGACAAAAAGGGGGCATTTTCGTTGAAAATCACACAGTTGTCCATTAAAAATTTTAAATCCGTAGAGGAACTGGTAATCCGCGATATTGAAGACGTACTTATTTTAGTCGGAAGAAACAATGCCGGAAAATCTGTCATGCTTGATGCAATCCGCGCGGTATCCGGCGATTATGCCATATCCGAAGTGGATTTTCACCACCGGGACGGCAATATTACCATCGGCATACAGCTTCTGATTACAGATGAAGATTTAGAGTATCTGCATCAGAACGGCATTGTCGGTAATTTCAAGCAGTTCTCACTGTGGAAAGAAAATTTTTGTAAAAAGCTGCCGTCCTATCAGGAAACGGAGGATGGCGGCACGCTTGAATTTGAATACATTTACGGCAGAAACGGCATCGTACGCTATAAAGACGGTTATTTTAAAAACAACCGTTATATCAAAAGTATTTTTCCGAAAATCTATTTCGTGGACCAGTACCGTGACAAAGAAGATATCAGTCAGGATTTGATTTTATTACAGCAGGATACCGGACTGCAGGCACTGCGGGACGACCGGTGCATTTTTGATGAAAAACGCAAATGCCACCAGTGCTTTGAATGTATCGGCGTAATCCAGAAAAAAACGCCGGAACAGCTGACACTGATGGAAACGAGCCGCCTGTTGCAGTACAAATTATTTACGTGTAATTTAAACCGGTTGTCAGAGCGTTTAAACTACTATTTCAGCCGCAACGGCGGGCAGTCCCATGAAATTCATTATGAGATTAAATTTGATGCGGACGAACTGTTTAAAATTGATACCGTTGTGCGTATGCGCGGCAGCAAAAAAGAGGGCGGACTGGATGCGCTCGGTGAAGGCTTAAAAAGCATTTACATTTTATCCCTGCTTCAGACCTATGTGGATACAAAAAACACAGCACCGTATATTATTATGGTAGATACACCGGAAATTTATCTGCACCCGCAGTTAAAAAAGGTTGCGAGTGAAATCCTTTACCGGCTGTCCAAAAAGAATCAGGTTATATTTTCCACGCACGAGCCGGAAATGCTGTTTAACTTTACATCGGGACAGATCCGTCAGGTGTATTCCGACAGCAGGTACAATACGTGTGTACGTGAAGATACCGACTTGGATGCCATTTTAAATGATCTGGGTTACACGGCAAATGACTTGATGAATGTGAGCTTTGTCTTTATTGTTGAGGGTAAGCAGGATAAGAGCCGCCTGCCGCTGCTGCTTAAAAAATATTATTCCGAGGTCTATGATGAGTCCGGACAGCTCAAGCGCATTGCGATTATTTCCACCAACAGCTGCACGAATATCAAGACGTATGCCAATTTAAAATATATTAATTCCGTTTATTTAAAGGACAGTTTTATGATGATCCGGGACAGCGACGGCAAAAACAGGATGCAGTTAGGACAGCAGCTCTGCAAATATTACGGCGACCGGTCACATGAAGATAAAGGCAATCTTCCGCGGGTTACGGAGAAAAATGTGCTGATTTTAAAATATTATTCGTTTGAGAATTATTTTCTGTTTCCGGAAGTCATGGCGCAGATTGGTGTTGTAAAAAGTGTCGATGCGTTTTACGACATTTTGTGGAGTAAATATCAGGAATATCTCTATAAATTAACAAGTGTGAAAGCCATGTTAAAAAAAACGGGGATAAAGCTACAGTCCCGTCAGGACATTGTGGATAACATTGAAAATATCCGGATTTACGTGCGCGGTCACAACCTGTACGACATTTTCTACGGTCGTTATAAAAAGCAGGAAAATGAAATCCTGACGAAATACATTGAAGCTGCGCCGCGGGAAATTTTCGCGGATATTCTTGAAAAAATAGATGCGTTTGTCTACTTTGATTCGCGTAAAAAAGAAGAATAACACTACAGGCTTAAAGGGGCGGACATCAAAGATGCCCGCTCTTTACAAATTGCTCTGGATATGGTAACATGACAAATATTACAAAAGTGTTACAAAACAGTAAACTACACAGTTTATGGATTATGTTATAGATTATGATAGAAATGCCGTCACACGGCAGAAATGGAGAGAGTCATGTCACATTTTACCAAATATGGGAAAAGAATGAGACTGATGCTGCTGACAGCAATGTTTGTTGCCAGTATGGTATGCTTATTTGCAATACCGTTTGTAGAAAAGAATCTTTTAAATAATCAGGTAGCGTATTACCGTATAGAAGTAAACGGAACAGAAGTCGGGGCTGCAAATTCCCGCGCAGATGCGGCAAAAGCGCTTGCAGATGCAAGAGGACGGCTTTCCGGCATTTATCCTGATGTTGTATATATGGAGCCGGAGTATACGGTAATTAAAGAGAGCCATCTTACGGCGGAACGCATGAGTGAGGAAGAACTCTCAGACAGTATCTATAGTGCATTATTTTCCAGTATAACAGATGTGAATTCACAGATTGCCTATATGGTCAGAATGGACGATGCAACGGTTACACTTGCAAGTCTGGATGATGTGTATACGCTGCTTTCCCGTGTGGAACAGCAGTATGACACCCAAAAAGAGTATACGGTGCAGTTAAATGCCACAGGCAGCAGCGGAGATTATACTGTCAGCTTTGAAAAGACCCAGACGGATGCCAGCAAAGACATCGTATCTGCGGTACTAAGCGGACAGGCATCCACGACACAGGAAGACGGAACGGTCGTGCATGACGGGATTACATCCATTGATTTTGCGCAGAATGTAACTGTCAGCGAAGTGCTTCTTGCAAAGACCGGGATTGTCAATGTGGACACGGCTTACGAAGCAGTGACAAAATCATCAGAAAACCGTGTGTTATATGAAGTAAAGGCGGGAGAAACCGTTGAATCCGTCGCTTCCGATTACAGAATTGATAAAGAACAGATTTACGAATGGAATACGCAGCTGGATACGGATTCGGTGCTTGCAGAGGGTGAGATGATAACACTTTCTGTACCGGAAACCCTGCTGTCTGTTGTGATGACAAAGCGTGAAACATATGATGAGGCGTATCGTGCAACACCGCAGTATATACAGGATGAGGAAGCACAGAAGGGTAAGAATACGATAGAGGAAGAAGGAAGCACAGGAACCAGAAAGGTTACGGCAGAGGTTTCCTATATTAATGGAAGACGGACAGATACGAAGATTATAGATGAAAAAATCCAGACAGAATCGCAGCCACAGGTGATTTCAGTGGGTACGAAGTCAGACAGTGCGTATGGGTTACCGGTTTCCGGACAGTTTGGCGGAAATGTAAATAACGGTGTCATCTGGCTTGCAAAAGAGCGGACATCTGTTTATGCGGCGGCAGAGGGTACGGTGACACGTACCGGATGGTATGCAGATTACGGATATTGTATTGACATTACACATAAAGACGGCTCCGTAACAAGATATGGACACCTTGATGCAATTGGTGTGGTAAAAGGGCAGAATGTGACAGCAGGACAGCTGATTGCCAACAGCGGCAGTACCGGAAACTGCGATGAACCGTGTCTGTATTTTGAGCTGTGGATAAACGGCAGCACCGTAAATCCACTGCGCTTTATTCAGTAAAAGATAGTTCTTATGTATCAGATAAAGCATATACTGTAAATGCGCCTTTGCAAAACAAAGCTATTTTCGCAAGGTTTTTTTGGCTGTGCTCTTTACAAATGTGATGTTTATGTTATAATTTAACAGAATATGTTGAAAATAATAATGAAGTTGATATAGATAAGATAGAGGTGCATAACAATGGAACAGTATGTGATTAAGGGTGGAGTACGCCTTCAAGGAGAAGTTTCCATAGGTGGAGCAAAGAATGCAGCACTCGGCATTCTCGCTGCTGCGATTATGACAGATGAAACGGTAACGATAGAAAACGTGCCGAATGTACGGGATATTCGTGTACTTTTACAGGCAATTGAGGGGATTGGTGCAAAGGTTACTTATGTATACAATAATTCCGTTCAGATTAACGGTGGTTCTATCAGTGATATTAATGTAGATTACGAATATATTAAGAAAATCAGGGCGTCATATTATTTACTGGGCGCACTGCTTGGAAAGTACAAGGAATCCCAGGTGGCTCTTCCGGGCGGATGTAATATCGGAAGCCGTCCGATTGACCAGCACATCAAGGGCTTTAAGGCTCTGGGTGCGGAAGTGGATATTTCCTACGGAAAGATTCATACAAAGGCAGAAAAGCTTGTGGGCAGCCACATTTATTTTGATGTCGTGACAGTCGGCGCAACAATTAACCTGATGTTAGCTTCCTGCATGGCAGAAGGCGATACGATTCTTGAAAATGCAGCAAAAGAGCCGCATATCGTAGATGTAGCGAACTTCTTAAATGCAATGGGCGCGAATATCAAAGGTGCCGGAACAGACGTTATCCGTATTAAAGGCGTTTCCCGTCTGCACGGTACGACGTATTCGATTATTCCGGATCAGATTGAAGCGGGAACATTTATGTTTGCGGCAGCAGCAACCAAAGGTGATATTACGGTAAGAGATGTCATTCCAAAGCATCTGGAATCTTTATCTGCAAAGCTGCTTGAAATCGGATGTCAGGTCATTGAAGGTGATGACAGCGTACGTGTTATTGGCAGTGAAGAATTAAAATCTACCAATGTAAAGACACTCCCGTATCCGGGATTTCCAACGGATATGCAGCCACAGATGGCAGTTGTTCTTGCGCTTGCCAACGGTTCGAGCATGGTAACGGAAAGTATTTTTGAAAACCGTTTTAAATATGTAGACGAATTAAACCGCATGGGCAGCAAGATTAAGGTAGAGGGTAACACCGCTTATATCGAAGGTGTATCCGGATTTACAGGCGCACAGCTTGCAGCACCGGATTTACGTGCGGGTGCGGCACTTGTACTTGCAGCACTTGCAGCGGAAGGCATTTCCGAAATTGAGGACATTGAATATATTCAGAGAGGGTACGAAGATTTTGAAGGAAAGTTAAGAAGTCTTGGTGCTTTAATTGAACGTGTCGATTCAGAAAGAGATGTACAGAAATTTAAATTAAAAATCGGCTGATGAAAACTGGTATACACTGATGCGTAAACGTGGGTGTGTACCAGCTTTTTTACTTTTATTACTAATATTTAATAAAATTTATTGTTTGTTTTGATAAAAATAAGACAATTTGTGATATGATAAATTTGGTATTTATCTATTTCACACACGCATTTTGTGTCCGTGCGCACAGAACACAAATTCATTATGCGGACCGGAATCATATAGGCTGCAGAATATAGCTAAAATAGACGTAGGGCGTGCGCAGAAATGAAGATGACAATGAAACTGAAAAATAAATTAATATTAACTTTTTGCATTATGAGTATTCTTCCGATGGTTCTGTGCGGACTGGTTATCTGCGGCATGTATAAAATCCATGCACAGAATATGTATCAGACCTATGAGATAGACAGTCAGACATTTCTGATTGATTTTTACTCGCCGATGGAACTGATGGGAAAGATTACGGAAAATATTTATGACGATATCCGTGAAATTGCAGAGGAAAATCCGGAAAAGTTTAACGAGGAAAGCTATCTGGAGCATATTGATTACAGACTGTCAGAGAAGCTCTCAGAGCTGGTTGTCCGTAAAAACGGGGTCTATACATATCAGTCAGAGGTGCTTAAAGGAAAAAATATTGATGAGCTGCTTCCGGCATATGATGAAGATGAGAACATTTGTGATGTGGCACTTTATAAGGGCGGCGACTACCAGACACTGGTAAAGCAGATTAATTTTTCTGACAGTCAGGGCAATGAATACAGTGTATCCATTCTGACATCATTAAATCAGATTGTACCGCAGCTGAAAATGTTTGCAATCGAACTGTTTGCGGCAGTTTTTCTGATACTGGTGATTACAAGCCTGATACTGAATCTGTGGATATACCGTTCCGTTGTGACACCGCTTAATAAGCTGAAGCTGGCGACACATAATATACAGGCGGGTAATTTTGATTTTGAAATGCCGAATGTCCCGAAAAATGAAATCGGTGATGTGTGCCGTGATTTTGAGGAAATGCGTGTCATTTTAAAGCAGTCGTCCGAAGACAAGATTCGTTCCGATATGGAAGAAAAAGAGCTGATCCGCAATATTTCACATGATTTAAAGACACCGCTGACGGCGATTAAAGGTTATGTGGAAGGGATTCAGGACGGTATTGCGGATACACCGCAGAAGCAGGAAAAGTATCTGCGTACAATTGCCAATAAGGTCAATGATATGGACAAGCTGATTGATGAGCTGACGATTTATTCCAAGTTAGATACCAACCGTGTGCCGTATTCCTTTGCAAAGATTCCGATTAAGGGATATTTTGATGACTGCTGTGAGGAGATTAAGATTGACTTAGAAGCGCAGGGCATTGATCTGGATTACCGTTGTTATGCGGGGGATGATGTGTTTATCGTTGCAGATGCGGAACAGTTAAAGCGTGTCATCAACAATATTGTCAGCAACTCCGTAAAATACCGCGACGAAAGCCGGAAAGAAAAAATTACAATTGCCGTTTATGACGAGGGTGATTATGTACACATTCTGCTGGCAGACAACGGAAAAGGCATTGGGGCAAGAGAACTGCCGCGTATTTTTGAACGTTTTTACAGAACGGATTCATCAAGAAACAGCAGGCAGGGCGGAAGTGGTATCGGACTTGCCATTGTTAAAAAAATTATTGAAGACCACAAGGGAAAAATCTGGGCAGAAAGTGTGGAGGGCGAAGGAACAGCCATGCATATCAATCTGTTAAAATATAAAGATAATTCCCATTATTGTATAGAAGATAAAAGTGGAAAAAAGAGTGCAAAAGGACTCAGATAAAATGTAACACGAAATGTAAAACAGAAAGGAAATTGGAGTATGAGCAGAGTATTAATAGTAGAGGATGAAGAAGCCATTGCAGAAATTGAAAAAGACTATCTGGAATTAAGTGATTTTGAAGTTGTCATTAAGTCAGACGGTACACAGGGACTGGCAACCGCTTTAAATGAAGATTTTGATATTATGATTTTAGATGTCATGCTGCCGGGAACGGACGGTTATGAAATCTGCCGTCAGGTCCGTGAAGTCAAAAACACACCGATTATCATGGTATCGGCAAAGAAAGAAGACATTGATAAAATCCGCGGACTGGGTGTCGGCGCAGATGATTATATGACAAAGCCGTTTAGTCCAAGCGAACTGGTGGCAAGAGTAAAAGCACATCTGGCAAGATATGAGCGCTTGGTCAGCAGTGCAAAGCAGGAAAATGATGTGATTGAAATCCGCGGCATTAAGATTGACAAGACGGCAAGACGTGTTTTTGTCAACGGTGAGGAAAAAGTTTTTACGACGAAGGAATTTGATCTGCTGACATTCCTTGCAGAGCACCCAAACCACGTATTTACAAAGGACGAACTGTTTAAAGAAATCTGGGATATGGATTCTATCGGTGATATTGCAACCGTTACCGTGCATATCAAAAAGATTCGTGAAAAGATTGAGTATGATACGTCAAAGCCGCAGTATATTGAAACCATCTGGGGTGTCGGATACAGATTTAAAATGTAATATAGGGTATGATAACAGCCTGTGGTGTTTTGCATCATAGGCTTTTACTATGAAAATGAAGAAAAGGGTATGGATAAAATGGCTAGGAAAACAAAATATGAGATACGAACGTTAAAAACGGAAACAGATGATGTCAATCAGTATAATGCACTGCTTAGGTATGCTTTTCAGGTGACGGAGCAGGAACTGGCAGAAACCGGCTGGCGGGACGATGAGATTAAACAGTCCAAGTTCCCGGTGTTAGACCGTGCGGACGTATTGGGGTGCTTTGACGGAAAAACACTCATTTCACAGTTTGCGGTTTATCCGCTCAAAATGAATATATACGATACAGTCTTTCAGATTGGATTTGTAACAAGTGTCTGCACCTATCCGGAGTATTCGGGACACGGTATTATGAAAAAACTGATGGTAAAAAGTTTGACCAATATGCGGCATAAGGGACAGTCTTTCGCACTGCTTTATCCGTATTCCATTCCACTTTATCACAAGCTGGGCTGGGAAATTGTATCCAATAAAATTTCTTATACGGTCAAGGACCGCCAGATACCGGCGAAAGCGACCGCACCGGGCTATGTGCGCCGCGTGGACTGGGAAAATGCGGATTTTATGAATCTTCATTCGACCTTTGCTTCCATCACACACGGCTGTCTGTTCCGCAATGCGCTGGCATGGGAAGAATACTGGCGCTGGGACGAGGACGACACCAACGTGGCAGTCTATTACAATGAAGCGGACAAGCCGTGCGGTTACATGGTTTATCTGATCAAGTCCGACATTATGCACATAAAAGAAATGATTTATTTAAACCGTGAGGCACAACAGGGCTTGTGGGAGTATATCCGTGCGCATGAATCCATGATTGATGAAGTCCGCGGAAACACCTATTTTAGCGAGCCGATAGCCTTTGAAATGGATGACGGCGATATCCGCGAAATGATTCGTCCGTACTGCATGGGCAGAATTGTCGATGTGGAGCAGTTCTTTGAAAATTATCCGTGTGACCCGGACGAAAAACCGGTGCGGATTGCATTTGAACTGCATGATGAACTGCTTTCATGGAATAATAAGACGGTGACGGTGCTGTTTGAGGACGGACACTGTAAAATTACAAAAGAACCCGCAGATTATACCTTAAAAATGAGCATTGCGACACTCACAACCCTGCTTTTAGGATACAAGACCGCAGAACGTCTGTATGAAATGGAGCGGATAGAAGGCACGGAGGAAGCTGCAGAACATTTAGATGATGTATTGTTTCACAAGATTCCGTATATTTCGGATTATATTTAATGAGAATTTTATATTTAACCAGTTCTGTCGGCAGCCTGAAAGATGCACTGCGTTTTTCCTTTGAAAACCGCACATAAAGAGGTGCCGGATTTAGACAGAGCCTAGGGAATATAAGAACAGGGGGAGTTGACAGCATTGGTATAATAAAAGATAGGGAAAAGATTAGAACTTGCCGTAAAGGCAGAAAGGAAGATAATCATGACAAAGGTAGATATTATTTCAGGATTTTTAGGTGCAGGAAAAACCACTTTAATCAGTAAATTATTAAAAGAAGCATTAAAGGACGAGCAGGTCGTTCTGATAGAAAACGAATTTGGCGAAATCGGTATTGACGGTGGATTTTTAAAGGATTCCGGCGTGGAAATCAGGGAAATGAATTCCGGCTGTATCTGCTGTTCACTGGTAGGCGACTTCGGTACATCTTTAAAGGAAGTTGTTGACAAGTACCATCCGGACAGAATCATCATCGAGCCGTCAGGTGTCGGCAAGCTCTCCGATGTCATTAAGGCAGTAAAGGACCTTCATATCGAAAATGAAATCCGCTTAAACAGTGCATCAACTGTAGCAGATGCTTCTAAAGTAAAAGTATACATGAAGAACTTCGGTGAATTCTTCAACAACCAGATTGAACATGCAGGCACAATCATTTTAAGCCGTACACAGAATGTCAGCGAAGACAAGTTAAAGAAGGCTATTGAACTGATTCGTACAGTCAATGCCAATGCACATATTATTACGACACCTTGGGATGACTTAGAGGGTACACAGATTTTAGGTGCCATGGAAAACGTAACGAACCTCGAACTGGAAATGCTTGCAGAAGCAGCTGAAAAAGCGCATGAAGAACATGAACACGAGCATCATCACCATCATGACGGCGAGGAGTGCTGCTGTGGTCATCATCACGATGAGGACGAACACGACCACCATCATGACCACGATGAGGACGAACACGAACATCACCATCACGGACATGACGAGGAATGTGGCTGCGGACATGACCATCACCATGAAGGACATCATCATGCAGATGACGTATTCTCAAGCTGGGGTACGGAAACACCGAATAAATATGATAAAGCAACACTTGAAGGTATTTTAAAGAAGCTGGCTGAAACAGAAGAATATGGTAAGATTTTGCGTTCAAAAGGTATGCTTCCTTGCACGGACGGCACATGGATGTATTTTGATTTAGTACCGGGAGAATACGAAATCCGTGACGGCAAGGCAGATTTCACAGGAAGAATCTGTGTCATCGGTGCCGAATTAAAAGAAGATGCGTTAAAAACATTATTTGAAATCGCCTAAGCTCTGCGGCAATTCACAGGGATAGAAGTTGAAAGGAAGGACATATGGCAGAAGAAGAATACCAGATTCCGATATTTTTTATTAACGGACAGTTAGACAGCGGAAAGACCCGTTTTATAACAGAAACAATTGAGATGGGACAGTTTGCGGAAGCAAAAAATAAGCTGCTCATTGTATGCGAAGAAGGCGAGGAGGAGTACGATGAAAAAATGCTCAAAGATAACGGTGTGAGCATGGTTGTACTTGAAAAAGAAGATTTAACCGAAGAAAAGTTAAAAGAACTGGATAAGCAGTATGACCCATGGATTGTTATTGTCGAGTACAACGGCATGTGGGACCCGGCACTTTTAATGGGAACTGCAAAGCCGTTTGGCTGGCAGATTTACCAGTCCATTACACTGGTGAACGCAGAAACCTTCGGTGTACAGTGGGCAAATATGAAATCCATCATGGCTGAAATGGTTAAAAATGTAGATATGGTTATTTTTAACCGCTGCAGCAGCGGCATGGATCTTGGCAGCTACAGAAGAAGCATGAAAGCGTTAAATTCATACGTACAGATAGTCTTTGAAGACAAAAACGGCGATATGATGTCCATTGCAGAGCAGCTTCCGTATGATGTCAATGCAAATGTGATTGAGGTCGATGACTGCGATTACGGTATCTGGTACATGGACGTTTCCGAGCGCCCTGAAGTGTATAAGGGTAAAACCGTACGCTTTAAGGGGCAGGTTTTAAAAAATAAATATTTTAAAGACAAAAATTTTGTACCGGGCAGAAAGGTCATGACCTGTTGTGCAGAGGATACTTCCTTTATCGGTTATATCAGTTTTTACGATAAAATATCTTCTCTTGAAAATAGACAGTGGATTACGGTAACGGCACAGATTGCATATGAGTTCCAGATGGCATATAAGAAAAAAGGTCCGGTTCTTTATGTGCAGAAGGTAGAGCCGGCAGAAGCACCGGCAGACGAACTGGTTTACTTCTAAATAAAGAGAGGACAATACCGATGATTCAGGATATTTTACCACGCCATCTGGACAATCAGTTCAGGTGGCTGACACCGCAGAAAAGCGATATTATTCTTTTATTTGAGGGTTCCAGTGTGCTTGCAAAATGGCAGGATGAAAAAATTTATTATCCCGATTACGAAGAATTCTGCACACAGACAGATGCGGCAAAATACACGTTTATTTATGTATTGTCTGTCGATGAAATCCAGTATTTTCTGGCAATGCGCAAAGGAGAAGTGCTGGAGGGCAGCTTTCAGGGAGAGCTTTCCGATGCGAAAGTGCATGAGGAATATCAAAGCGAATTAGACGGCTATGATTTTTTAGGTGTCAATATCTTCCGCAGTGCCGTACCGAAATACAGGGCATTTGCAGCGATTACGGCATATCATTTATATGGCTGGTACCGTGACAACCGTTTCTGCGGCAGATGCGGAAAACCGATGGTACACGATAAAAAGGAACGCATGGTGCGATGCATGTGCTGCAACAATATGGTGTTCCCGAAAATTTGTCCGGCGGTGATTATCGGCGTGACAGACGGGGACAGAATATTGCTCACCAAATATGCGGGAAGAACATATAAAAATTATGCGCTGGTTGCCGGATTTACGGAAATCGGAGAAACGCTGGAACAGACCGTAGAGCGGGAAGTCATGGAAGAAGTAGGGCTTCACGTAAAAAATATCCGGTATTACAAGAGCCAGCCGTGGGCGTTAAGCGGTTCGCTGCTTGCGGGATTTTTTTGCGAACTGGACGGTGACGATACAATCAGCTTGCAGGAAGATGAGCTGTCTGTCGGAAAATGGGCCTATGCAGATGACCTTGAACTCGAAGATGACGGCATCAGCCTGACAAGAGAAATGATTTTAAAATTTAAAGAAGAACACGCCAAAAGATAAACGGATAACAGACATGCGGCAGAAAATTTACGCATATATTGAAGATGAATTTAGTATATTTCATGATTTCATGTGGAAATGGAGCAGCATGTTAAATTATTTGTGGGCGGCAATGATTGTAATCGGAATTGTATACGGCGCTTTTACCGGCAATATGACAGCTGTATCGGACGGAGCGCTCGATTCGGCAAAAGAAGCGGTTACGTTGTGCATTACCATGCTTGGTGTGATGTCTCTTTGGACGGGGCTTATGGAAATTGCCAATCGCTCAGGACTGATTGATAAATGTACCAAAGCGATTCTGCCATTGATGCAGTGGCTGTTTCCGGGTGTACCAAAAGACCACGATGCGATGCAGCATATTACCACCAATGTCATCGCCAATTTTTTAGGGCTTGGCTGGGCGGCGACACCGGCGGGACTGCGTGCAATGAAAGCGCTTTCAGAGTTAAACGTGGAAAACAGCCGCGCCAGCACAGATATGTGTACCTTTCTTGTAATTAATATTTCTTCGATTCAGCTGATTCCGGTCAATATTATTGCATACCGCAGCCAGTACGGCAGTGTGAATCCGACGGCAATTGTAGCACCGGCAATTCTTGCGACCACAGTCAGTACACTGGCTGCGATTGTATTTTGTAAGATAATGGCAGGAAAATCGGCATAACATTTGTACTGACGTCATATATTTATAATAATGTACAAAATGACGGTGGTTTCATGGGATTTATCGTTGCAGTATCCGCATTTATTATTCCACTCATTATTTTTTATGTGGTTGTGGACGGAATCATACATCAGACGGATGTCTATGATGTATTTGTTGAAGGTGCAAAAGACGGCATGAAAACGGTGGTGTCCATTCTTCCGACACTGATTGGACTGATGATGGCAGTTGGAATTTTGCGGGCATCCGGTTTCCTTGCGTGGATTTCCGCAAAGATCGGAATACTGACAGACCTGTTTGGGATTCCCTCACAGATGATTCCTCTGATTATCGTCAGAATGTTCAGTTCTTCGGCGGCAACGGGGTTATCACTGGATTTGTTCCGGGAATATGGAACGGATTCTTACATAGGACTGATTACATCCATTATGATGAGCTGTACAGAAACGATATTTTATACAATGTCGGTCTATTTTCTGGCGGCAAAGGTGCGAAAGACGCGGTGGACGCTTGCGGGAGCACTTGTATCGACAGCAGCGGGAATTGCAGCAAGTGTTTTTCTGGCACGCCTGATGAGTTAAAAATAAAAAATGGAGGATTACAGGAAAATGAAAAAATATCTGGCAGAATTTCTCGGCACATTTATCCTGACATTTATGGTATGCGGGGCAGTCTCATTCACGGGTGGATATGCGGGGTATCTCGGTGTTGTCGGCATTGCGCTGACAGCCGGTTTTACGGTGGCGGTGCTGTTATACGTTTTTGGCACGGTATCGGGAGCACATTGTAATCCGGCAGTGTCGGCGGGCATGCTGATTGCCGGAAGGCTCAGTGTCGTGGATTTTATGGGTTATGTGGTATCACAGGTGTTTGGCGCACTTGCAGCGGCATTTGCCCTGTATGGATTGTCAAAGTCATTTGACGCACAGGTAATATCCCAGTATCAGTCCTATGGATATGATTTGGTCGGACTTGGCACAAATGGTTATGCAGATACATCAGCTTTCTTAAAAATTGATGTCTGGGGTGCATTTGTTACGGAGCTGCTCTTGACATTTGTCTTTGTGCTGGCATTTCTCTGTGTGACGGCGAAAACAGCGTACAAAAATGTGGCAGGGCTGGTAGCCGGTATGGCATTTTGCATGGCAGAACTGTTTGGACTGGTACTTACAGGCGCAGGAATCAATCCGGCAAAAAGCTTTGGTACAGCCTTTGTAAAGGCAGTTTTTGGTGATGTAAAGGCTCTTTCACAGGTCTGGGTATTTCTTGTGGCACCGCTTGCGGGCGGCCTGCTTGCGGGACTTTGCAGCCTTTATTTTTACGGAAAGCCAAGAAAAAAGATTTCCCGGAAGGAAACCGATGAAAAAGAAGCGCTGGAGCTTTTGGAAAAAGAAGAAACGACAGAATAACACAGACGGATAAAATGCAGTGTTTTTTGTGAGCGTATCACGAAAATCATTCATTTTATCCGTTTTTTTGCTTTTATTATAATATACTCTGAAAATATAAGAATAAGTATTGACAAATAGATTTAAAAGGTGTATTATACGCATACAATACATCATACATCTGCGATATGAACAGCCTTTGCAGATGATTTTTCATATTCTTTTGCTTTTTGCAGAAGATATTTATAACGCTTCTGTTCGGAGTTGACCTGATAGATATAGCAGTCAATCAGATCCGGGTCGGTAGCGTTGTCAAAGTTTGAATAAGCGGCGCTTAAAGCTCTCTTTGTCAGGGCGATTTCCTGCAAGAGGTACTGGTTTTCCTGCGTGACAGGCTTATTATTCTTTTTTAATAATTTCACTAAGAATCCCTCACTTTATAGTTCGTTAATAGAATGATTTGCAAATATAATCGACGACTATATTATATTTTCAGTATAGACAGACAGCCGTCTGAATATACAAAAAAAGGAAAAATTTTTAAGGAGGAACTGGATGGTTTCGTATTTACCGGAAATCCGTGCAGGTATGGCATTGTTACTGGCGTTTTGCGCCATGGTTCAGGATCTGCGGAATTTTAAAATCGGCAACCGGCAGATTTTAGTGGGGTTACTCGGGGCAGCAGGATGTATGGCGTATGAGTGGATGATGGGAGGTGTGTGTGCAGAACAACTGACAGCGGGATTTAGTGTATTGGGTGTATTGTATATGGTTTATCTGATTGGAGGTATCGGAGCAGGGGATGTAAAACTCCTTGCCGTGACAGGATTTATATGGGGCAGACCGGTCTGGAAGATTACGGTGCTTGCATTTTTAATCGCATCCGGCATGGGGCTTGCAGGGATTTTAAGTGGAAAGCTTAAAAAACGTGAAATGAATGTGATGAATTGTACATCAGTCCGTCTGCATGTTATGCATTTTGGAGCAGCAGTTTTTGTGGCGGAACTGGTAACGGGGTGGCTTATGTTTTAATAACACAGTTACAAAAAGTAAGAGGGGCACAAGACAGCAGGGAAAAACAGAGGAGTAAAAGGCGGGGTGAGAAAAGACAACGGAGTAAAAAGATAAGGAAGCAGAGAAATAGCGGAAAGGAGAAGGTAGGTGTGCAGGAAAATTGTATTATTTTTGATACGGATGAGCAGTATGGAAAGCGGCTGATGTGTGCCATCAGCAGACACAAAAATCTGCCGTTTGGCGTTCAGTTATTTACCCGTGCAGATGAAATGGAGATTTATCTGGAGCATCATACGGCAGATATGATGGTTGTCAGTGAAACGTGCTGTGAATACGGCGCAGAAAAGCCATGTGAAAAACAAGCAAAAAAAATGCTGGTGCTGACAGAAGAACAAAAGACAGCAGGGGAAAATAAATCCGGAAATACCGTAGAAGTGCGGGAAATATACAAATACCAGCCGGCAGATTCAATTTTAAGGGAAATTATCCAGTTTTTCGGCGGAAAAGAACAAAAGCAGGAAGATGTTGAACTGATAGGCGTATATTCTCCGGTCTATGAACCTTTGCGGAGTGCATTTGCACTGAGTCTGACACAGGTAATGGCAGAAAGCGGCAGAACATTGTATTGTAATCTGGAAGCATTTTCAGGGCTTGAAGAAGTGCTTGCCGCACAGGACAGGGAAAACTTATCAGATATGATATATTACTACAGAAACGCGGGTGCAAAAGTGACAGAACAGATGAAACAGATGATTGTGAGTCTGCCGGGTTTTGATTATATTGCGCCGGTGGAATTTGCGCAGGATATCAGCAGTATGCAGACACAGGAACTGACGGAATTTTTCTTGAAAATTGCAAAGGAGTGCGGCTATCAGAAAGTTGTTCTGGAAATTTCGTCTGCGGTCGCATCACAGTGGAAAATGATTTTTGCGTGCAGCAGGGTCTATATGCCGGTCCGGCAGGATTATATTTCGGTCAGAAAGGTGCAGGCATTTGAAAAGTATCTGCTGATGGCAGGAATGGAGCATTTGTGGAACCGGATTGAAAAAGTGGAACTGCCGCAGAATAATCTGCAATTTAATGCGGCGTACATTGGAAGCAGGGAGGGAGAAGAAATGAATGGATTTGTTAGGACATTATTTACAGGACAGGCAGCAAAAAATCCGTAAAACAACAGATGGAATCAGAAGTGAAATTTATGAACAGTTAGACTGTGGAGAAGAAATTTCCGATGAACGGCTCGGACAGATAATTGATGAGAAGATCAGACAGAAACAGGATATACAGCTTGCGCTTGAGGAGCGGGAAAGTATCCACCGAGAAATATTTGCCGCAATCCGTGGATTGGATGTATTACAGGAACTTTTGGAAGACGATTCCATTACAGAGATTATGGTCAACGGAACGCAGGATATTTTTCTGGAAAGGTGTGGCAGACTGGAACGGTGCAGTAAGCATTTTGAAAATAAGGCGCGGTTAAGTGATGTGGCACAGCGGATTGCGGCAGTGTCAAACAGACTGGTAAACGAATCTGTTCCGATACTGGACACCCATCTGGAGGACGGTTCAAGAGTGAGTATTGTACTGCCACCGGTTGCGCTAAACGGGCCGGTCATTACAATTCGTAAATTTTACGACACACCGCTGACCATAGAACGCCTGACCGGTATGGGAGCAATAACCAAAGAGGCGGCACAGTTTTTGGAAAAAGCGGTGCGTGCAGGTTACAATATCTTTATCAGCGGAGGTACAGGGTGTGGAAAAACAACCTTTTTAAACGCACTGTCTAATTTTATTCCCAAAGATGAACGCATTATTACCATAGAAGATTCAACAGAATTACAGATTAAAAATGCAGCAAATCTTGTGCGGCTGGAAGCAAGAAATGCCAATGTAGAGGGGAAAAACGAAGTGACTATCCGGGATTTGTTAAAGGCAAGCCTGCGTATGCGTCCGGACAGGATTATTGTTGGTGAAATCCGCGGGGCAGAGGCAATTGATATGCTTCAGGCAATGAATACGGGTCATGACGGAAGTCTTTCCACGGGACACAGCAACAGTGCAAAAGATATGATTTCCAGACTGGAAACAATGGTGCTTATGGGAATGGATATGCCGTCGGCAGCCGTTAAACAGCAGATTGCATCAGCAATTGATTTGATTGTACATCTGGGAAGAATGCGTGATAAAACAAGAAAAGTATTGCAGATTGCAGAAGTTTTAAATTTACAGAATGGAGAGATTCCGCTCCGGACAATTTATGAATTTGAGGAGCAGGGGAAAGGAGAAGATGGAAAAGTGGAAGGAAAATTGGTACGAAGGGCGGAAACGCTGGAAAACAATGCCAAAATGGCTGCGGCAGGAATTACCGGATATTAAAAAAAGTACCACAGCCGCATGGATTTACAGACGTTATGACATTTCTTTAAGGGATTTTTTAAAGATTACCCTGTCTGGCATTGGTTTGTTATTGATAACAGCCGATATCTTTTATCACAATTTACTGGCAGCAGCAGTGCTGTGTCCGTATTTGCATTTCCGTTTAAAAATCAAATCGGAAGAACTGCATAAACAGCGCAGGGAGCGGCTGAAAATGCAGTTTAAGGACGGAATGCAGTCAGTGGCTTTTTCTTTAAATTCAGGGTACTCCATAGAAAATGCGTGGAAAGAAGCAATTGTGGAAATGCGTCTTTTATATGGGGAAAACAGTGAAATCGTTACGGAATTCCAAAGAATTATCAATCGTCTGGAGAGAAATGAAAATATCGAAGATGTTTTAGAGGAATTCGCTAAAAAAAGCGGAGTCGCAGACATTGAGTATTTTGCGGCAGTATTCCGGTATGCCAAACGGTATGGCGGTGATTTAATTGCAATTATCCGTCATACGGCAGAAACCATTCGTGAAAAAAATGAAACCTATAATGAAATACAGACCATCATCAGCGGAAAGAAGATGGAACAGAAGGTCATGAGTGCCGTTCCGTTTTTTCTGCTGGTGTATATGAAACTGACAGCGTGGGATTTTATCTGCCCACTATACGGAAATCCGGCAGGTGTGCTGATGATGAGTATTTCTCTTATGGTATATATAGGAGCGGATTATATTGCAGGAAAAATTGTCGAAATTGAAGTATAAGTTTAAGACAGAAGTAAAATCCGGAAAGTCAGGTTATATGCTGTATGCGGCAGTGCTGGCGGGGATACTCTGTATTGCGATTTTAAAGACAGGCGGAAAAGAGCAGTCGCAGACACAGACAATTGTACGGCCGGATTATACAGACAGTGCAGACAATATCGAACTGGAGGTGCTTGCAGAAGGAGAGGAAAAGCCTTTTTTGGTGGAACTGGAGGTATCACCCAGACAGTATGATGCACAGCAGATAGAAGGTATTTTTGATACAGTGTATGAACAGATTTTACAGGAAATGGTTTCCGGCAATGAAAGTCTTTCCTGTGTGCGGCAGAATTTAAAACTTGTGACAGAATCACAGGACTATCCGGTAACGGCAGAGTGGTATTCAGAGGATACTGCGGTTATTGATACAGATGGAACCGTGTACAATACAGAATTTGAGCCGGGACAAAAAGAAACAGTCCGGTTAGTTCTGATATTAAAATACGGAGAGTACCGGTGTGAATATCCGATAGAGGCAGTTGTATGGGAAGCACAGTATGATACGGCAGAACAAAAGCAGACAGGAATTGTAAATGTACTGACACAGCTTGAAAAGAACTCACAAGAGGAGGTACTTACACTGCCGGATACCATACACGGCATGAAGGTAACTTATCAGAGCAGTCCGGTACAGAAATCCGGCATTTTAGGATTATGCGGACTGCTGCTTGTACCGCTGTTATTAAGCTTTCGTAAAAAAGAACAGAAGATGCAGGCTGAAAAGAGAAGAAAGGAGCAGCTTACGTATGACTATGCCGAAGTGATTTCAAAGCTGGTGCTGCTTGCAGGAGCGGGAATGACGATTCGCAGGGCATGGGAAAAAATTGCCGGTGATTATCAGAAAAAACCATGCGGCGGAAAAAGGTATGTTTATGAAGAAATGGTAAGAACTTGTGCAGAGATGAATACGGGAGTCCCGGAACGAAGCGCATATGAGCGGTTTGCAAGGAGGTGTGATACAAAAGAATACTTAAAACTGGCATCGCTTTTGTCCCAGAATGTAAAAAAAGGTACGACAGATATTTTAAAGCTTTTAGAGCAGGAGTCGCAGTCGGCATTTGAGCAGCACAAAAATCTGGCAAAGAAAAAAGGTGAAGAAGCAGGAACAAAACTCCTGTTTCCAATGATTCTTATGCTGATGACAGTAATGGCGATGCTGATGTTTCCGGCAATAGTGTCTTTTCAGACATTTTAAAATAAACATAGGCCAAACGGCGGAAAGGAGCAGTTATGAAACGGGGATTTAAAACATTTTTAAAAGAGGAAGATGGTATGGGAGTAGTAGAAATCATACTCATTATCGTAGTACTGGTGAGTCTTGTGGCGATTTTTAAGAAAGAGATTACAAGCGTTGTAAACACGATCTTAAAAAAGATATCATCGCAGGCAAAGGTAATTTAAATAGGAGTGCAGACCGGATGAACAAAAAAGTAAAAGCACAGATTACAGTATATGCGGCACTTTCAGTTTTTCTTGTCATAACACTTATTTGCACCTGTATCCGGTCGGCGGCAGTGTCTGCCGGCCGGGTAAGAGTGGAAATGGCATCAGTGCTTTCCATGGAAGCTGTATTTGCAGGGTATTCAAGTGAATTACTGGAAGAATTTGACATCTTTGCTCTGCAGGAAAGTGAACAGTTACAAAGTGTATTTTTACAGTATTTAAAGAAAAATACACAGACCGCAGCCGGACAGGAAAATGTACAGCCGGGCAGCCGGACGCGTGTGACTGCGGGCAGTCTGGATTCATTTACTTATATGACAGATGACGCCGGGGAATGTATCAATCAGGAAATTCTGTCTTACATGAAGTATGGTGTTTACAATATACCGCAGGAAAAGATTTTACAGCAGCAGGAGCTGGAAAAGCAGAAGAAGCAGTCGGAAGCCCTTAATGAAATAACACAGGAAATCGGAAAATGTGAGGAAGTATTTTGTGAACAAGAGGAAGCGGTGCTGGGGATAATAGAACGGACCGGACAAATTTCTGTGGATAACGCACTGCAGTATGTGTCGGATGTAAAAGAGGATATCGATCTATATGAGGAAGTATCAGACGAGGAAGAACCACAGGATGTACAGGATTTTTATAAAAGAAACCGGACCGCATTAAATAACGAACTGGAAGAAATACAGGAAAAAATACAGGCGGCACTGGAACAGACAGAAGTGTATGAAAACCAGCGGGAAAAGGTACAAAAGCAGGCAGAATTTTGTAAAAGTAAGGCAGAGCAAAAAAAAGAACAGTTCAGTGATGATTTATATAATGGGCTGATGCAGGACATAGATTCTTTTATCAGGAATGATGACAGGAACGGGCAGTGTGATATAGAAGCAGTTAAAAATGCACTCTATGCAGACAAAGAGGGGATAGAGACAGTCAGAGAGCAGATGCATGGCCTGCCAAAAGAACTTACACAGGAAAACAGTATGCAGGTAGAGGAGGTGCTTTACAATCTGGAAGAATGTCTGCCGGATTTGAATGGAGAAGAACTGGTTTCACAGTATTCAGCAATCAATGTGCCGCAGAATACAGAAGGATTAAAAAGTGTGCGGAATGTATTCAAGCAGTTAAAGAGCACAATGGTGGAACGGATAACGGGTCAGCAGGTTTCGGATAAAGAAATCGCTTATGAAAATCTTGCAGATACATTATATCAGCGCGGGGCGCAGAAAAAATCAGAAAGTATCTCCAATAAGGTTTTATACAACGAATATCTGTTTATGGAATTTGCATCGTATACAGACTATCTCAAAGAAGATAAAACACTTGAAACACAAACGCAGAAGCAGCTTGATTATATGCTTGAGTATATTTTATACGGAAAAACCTCTGATGAGGAAAACTTACAGCAGGGAATGACAGAACTGTCCATGATGCGTGAAGGCGTGAATATGGCATATCTGCTTACCGATTCAGAAAAAAAGGCAGAAGCTTATGCAGTTGCTGCTTCGCTGGTCGGATTTACAGGAAATATGGCGGCAGTAAAAGCGGCGCAGTATGTCATTTTAGGTGTATGGGCATATGGGGAGAGTATTGTGGAATTAAAACAGCTGTACCGGGGCGGCAGCATTGAACCGGTGAAGACAAGACAAAATTGGAAGCTGTCCTTACAGGAACTGCTGTCTATGGATTTGAACCAGGAATACAGTGATGAGAAAGGGCTGTCATATGAAGAATATTTAAAAATGCTGGTTTTACTGCAAAATGAACAAAAAAAATATTACCGGACAATGTCAGCCATGGAAATCAGAATGATAGAACTGGGAAATACGGACTTTCGCCTGAAAAACTATATTTACGGTGCACAAAGCAGGGCGGCTTTTAAAATCGGAACAATACCGCACAGCTATGAAAAAACGTGCAGTTATCATTACGGTTAAAATATGGGAATTTAAAATCCGGATAAAACACACAGGCAGGAGGTGGTAGACATGCCCTTTTATTACCGTACATCAATTTAAGAAAAATAAAAAAGAAAAGGATAAACGGATAGTCCTGACTGTATTTGCGCCAAAACGGAGTAAAAGGGTGTTTTTACCGGCTTCTGCAACAGTGGAAGCGTCACTTGTTATTCCACTCTATATCTATGCGGTGCTGGCAGTTGCTTATGTTATTCAGATTATAGGAATTAAAAGCACAATGTATAAGGCAATGTATAACAGTACAAGACAGCTTGCAGCATATGCTTATGCAGTAGAAAGGACAGAGCGTTTTTCCGGTGCAGCAGCTAAAAAAGCAGTGACTTCGGCGCTTGCAAAGCAGTATTTATTAAGCAGTCTGCCCGGAGAGTATATAAGTCAGAACAGAATCAGCCGGGGACAGTCCGGCATACGGGTTTATGCAGGATTTTCAGAAGAATTGAATAATGAAATCAGCATAAAAGTGTCATATCAGTTAAATAATCCGTTTGATGTGTTTGGCATTGGAACGGTAGACATTACCCAGCAGTGTTCAAGTGCAGCGTGGCTGGGGCAGACATCAGGAGAAGATTTTGCGGATACAGACAGCAGTAAAGAGCGGGTGTATATTACGGAGCAGGGAACCGTTTATCACAAGAGCCGTCAGTGTACATACCTGAATCCGTCCATACGGCAGATTACACAGGAACAGCTGAATACAGCGCGTAACAGTTCCGGGGCAAAGTATTATCTGTGTGAACGGTGTGGAAAAAGAAGCGGCAGCGGTATTTATATTACAGATTATGGAGAAAAGTACCATTATGATAAAAACTGCAGTGGCTTAAAAAGAAGCATTTTTTCCGTACCACTGTCAGAAGTGCAGGATAAAGGCGCCTGCTCAAAGTGTGCGGGATATAATTCCGGATAAAGGGAAAATCGGAAAGAAATACAGGATGAAGGAGGGAGAAGTGGTAAATGGCAGGTGTAATTATGGCAGTGCTCGGACTGCTGGCAGCAGAGGATTTAAAATATAAGGCAGTAACGGTGTGGAAGCTGGTGCTGTTTGGACTGGTGTGTACCATACAGGCAGTCCGGACCGGCATTTTAAGACAGTCGATAGAAGCAGATACATTTCTGGGTGTGTTGTTTGGTGTTATGGTACTGCTTATTTGTGTATGGACAAAACAGCTGGGAGCAGCGGACGGTATTATTATATTGTTTTTGGGGCTTGTGGGCGGAATTGTCCGTATACTGGGCATATTTCTTGCGGCTTTACTGCTGATGGGGCTTTGCGGGCTGATTCTGATGATGACTGGAAGAGTGGACAAAAAGACGTCAATGCCGGTCATTCCGTTTGTCTTTCTGGCAGTAGTCTGGAGGGGATTGTAATGCAAAGTAGCGTAGCGACAAAGAAGCAGTTTAAAAGGCCGTGGGCAAGGGTGCGGGCATCTTTTACACTTGAAAATGCATTTTTAATTCCGCTATTTACAATGATAATTGTCTTTCTAATGGGAGCGGGGCTGTATCTGCATGACAATATAATCATAAAAAATGCACTCATTCAGGGAACGGTTATTTTAGAGAAAAATATTTTAAAAGAAGCAGGGGAAGAACAGACGGGAAAGCAGCAGCTTTGCGGACAGATGCAGTCCTATATTTTAGAAAAAGCAGTCATGCTTGAAAATGTCAATATATCCTTTCATGTAACGGGAGAAGAAATTGAGGCGGAGTGCAGTGCGCGGTTTCAGCTGACATTTGTGCCGGGACTGGGAAAAAATATTTGTAGAAAGGAAAAGCTGAAAAGAAGTTATCCACCGGATGATATCCGCAGACTGCGGGCAGTAAAAAAGATGCTGGGGGATTCATAGGCGGGGAAATGAATATGGATAAAATCGGATATGAATATGAAAATAATACAAGTTATCTTACAATACAGGCGATGGAAAATCAAAAAACGGGGTATCAGATTAAAATGCTGTTGAATAACGATATTCCGGGGCTGTTAGATATCAGTATGAGAAGTATGAATAACCAGACTTATTATTATTATGATGTCACGTTCAAAAAGCCGCTTTCAAAGCTATATGAGTTTGGAAAGATGACATGGGAAGATGTTGTGTGTATTTGTAAAAGTATCGATACGCTTACAAAAGCGGTGGATATGTATCTTTTGGATATCAGCTGTGTTTTGATTCTGCCGGAGTATATGTATCTGAATGTATCGGATAAAGAGATAAGGTATGTATACTGCCCGGATGCCAACAGGGAATTCCAGACGATGTTAAAAGGATTGTTTGAATTTATCCTGGAGCATTATCAGCATGGAACAGATTGTAAGAATCAGATGAGAGTTTATGAAATCTATCAGAAAATTATAGACGGTAATTATAAAATACACTGTCTGGAGCAGCTTACAAAAGAAAGCAGTCATTCATCGGAAAAAGAAAAGACAATTGAATTTCCGCATATACAGCAGGATGAACCGGTAGTAATTGAAGAGGTTGCACCGGAGCGTGTAGTGACAGAAGAAGAAAAGCAGCCGGTTCACAAGATATGGGGAATAGAAGTGGGTATAGGTATCTGTGCAGTACTGACGGTTTATGCGGCAGCAGTGCTGCTGTTTCCGGAAATGGCAGTTATTGATATGAGCGTATATTTTTGTGTCTTTTTAATTCTGGCAGGTTGTGCGGGAGGTGTTTTCCTGCAGAAAAAAAGAAAAAAATTAAAAGAAATGGGAGAACTTACGCAGCTTACACAGGAAAAGAAATATTCATTTGTTCCTGAGGAGGAAGAAGAGCCGAAAAATAATGAAAAAGGGCAGAAACCGTATGAACCTCCAAAAGAAGCAGCGGGAAGCAATACGATACTGCTTTCCGATTATCTGCAGAAAAAGAAAGATCTGAATCTTACACTGGTGCTTCAAAACGGACAGGAACTGGAAAGCTATTATGAAGAACGCCTTTTGCCGGATACATTTCCGTGTGCAATCGGAAATATGGCGGCATATTGCAGTATAGTGATTCAAAGTGAATTAATCAGCAGGCTTCATGCGTGTATTTACAGAGAAGACGGTGCTTTCTATCTGGAAGATATGAACTCTACAAACGGCACATTTTTAAACGGCAGACGGCTTTTGCCAAAGGAACGGCAGCTTTTATCTGACGGAGATATGGTAGGTTTTGCAAACCTCCTGTACAAGGTTGAAAAAAGCTAGTATTTATGCTATATTCTCCATAGTTGTGCTGCATTTAAAAGCAGTAACTTGATGTTGGCTATATTGTTTTTGGGCGAAAGCAGATAGCCCTGATGGCAGATGAAAAACGGGCGGAGTTTTTTCATGGATGCATTGTGACAGGTTCGCTCAGGAATGGAGAATTTGATGAAAGTTAATATTTATTATGGCGGCAGGGGTATGGTAGATGACCCTACAATTTTTGTAATGGGTAAAATCCAGGAAGTATTAGAAGAACTCAATGTAAATGTTACAAGATACAATCTCTACGAGATGAAAAATACAATTACGACATTGTCACAGACAGTCACGGAAGCAGATGCAGTCGTACTGGCAACAACAGTTGAATGGCTTGGAATGGGCGGATATATGCAGAGTTTTCTGGATTCCTGCTGGCTGTATGGGGATAAGGACCAGATTGGAAAGGTCTACATGTTCCCGGTTGTTATGGCAAAGACATATGGCGAACGTGAGGTTTCGCTTGCTCTTGCAAATTCGTGGGAAATTATCGGCGGACGGGTAGCACCGGCGCTGAATGCCTATGTAGATGATACGACGGAATTTGAATTTAATTCAGATTATGTGGGGATTATCGAAAATTATGCGGAAACAATCTACAGAACAGTTTCACAGAAAAGAAAAGGACTGCCGACAAGCAGCCAGGCAATTAAAAATAATGTTATTAAAGATACGATTAATTTTACACCACAGGAAAGTGAACAGCTGTCAAAGTATGCATCAGATGATGAATTTGTACAGACACAGAAAAAAGATATTGAATCACTTGCAAGCATATACAAAGAACTGCTGACCGATGAGAAAAACGGCGGGGATCATTATTATATTGATTCTTTTATGCAGCATGTTAATCCGCAGTGCCGTGTTAACAGTTCGTATATGCTGACAATTACAGATAAGAACAAGAATATTCTGATTGATGCGTCAGGCGGACGGGTCAATGTATCATTTGGTGAAAATCCGGCAGCAGATGTAATCTGCAGAATGGATAAAGATACTTTTGATAAATTGATTGACGGAAGAAGTTCATTCCACAAAGCCTTTATGACAGGTGAGATGACAGCAAGAGGTAATTTAAAAACACTTCGTATGTTAGATGAATTATTTACTTTTACCGCCTAGACCCAAACTTGTGTTTAAATGGTATTATGCATATCATCCATTGCAAGAATCGGAAAAGTGATGCCGGCAGTTGTAAAGCCGTTCCGGCTGTAAAGTTCAAATCCTGCGTGATGTGTGTGGCAGACCTGGGCTACAATGGACAGACCAAGACCGGCGTGATTTTCTTTTGTGCTGAAAAATGGAGTGCTAAGCTGTGCGGTCAGCGGTGCATCAGCATCAATCAGCGGATTGGTCTGCATTTCACTTGGATTAATTTCAGAAAGACTGCCCTTTCCGGTGACAGATACTGTCACCGTATGACCACAGGCATTGACATGGGAATGAATCTGTATACTGCCGCAGGAATTGTCTGCTTCGGCGGCATTGGAAAGCAGTTCCAAAAATGCGGACAACAGTCGTTTGGAATCGGCACAGATAAAGATATTGCGTGTATCCGTATCAAACTGAAAGGCATTTGCGCGGTTTGGGAATTGTTCATCAAAGACATCAGGTAGTGAATAAAGAAATTCCGTAAGATTTAATTTTGCAGGAACATATTTAAAACTATAACGGTACAGACCGGTGCGTTCCATATAAGAAATGATGTGGTTTACGGCATCGCCCAGTTCTGCCCAGAACGGAAAGTCTTTGGTTTCCGGGTGCTTTTTGGAAATCAGCTGATAGGAACTCCTGATAAACGAGAGCTGGTTATTGATTTCGTGAGAAGCAAAGGAAAGTTCACTGTGGCACTGTTCTGAGAGATGATTGATAAAATCAAAGGTTTCAGGCTGTGTTTTTTCTAATGTGTCCATGTAAAAAGAATCTTCTTTGTTCATATTATTACTTTTCTCCTTGTTTTGCAGGTGCTTTTGGGAAATAATTTCAGGTTTATCGGTGTTTGGTGTAAAAATACATTGCGATAAATACTGGTTTACGTTATCATAGTAAAGTATATACTTGTCGAAGAATCCTGTAAACAAAAGGATTTCGACAAAAAGTTACAAATTTTATGGAGGCAAGGACGATGAAAAAAGACGATTGCATATTTTGTAAGTTAAGCAATGGGGATATTCCAACCAATGCATTATATGAAGATGATGTAGTAAAAGTGATTTTTGATTTGAATCCAGCATCAAAAGGTCATGTACTGATTCTGCCGAAGAATCATTTTGATGACATTTACTCAATGGACGATGCAACAGCAGCACATGTATTTCAGGTAGCGGTAAAAGTCGCAAAGGCAATGAAAGAAACACTGGGCTGTGAAGGTTTAAATATTGTACAGAATAATGGTGAAATTGCAGGACAGACAGTATTTCATTTCCATATGCACATTATTCCAAGATACAAGGGCGATACCGTAAACATTGGCTGGACTCCGGGCAAAGCAGACGATGATGAAATCAACGAATTAAAGGAAAAAATTGCAGCAGGTCTGTAAGGTCTTGCACAAAAAAGATTTTGATAGTAAAATAATAGATATGAAGTTGTCAACTGACAGGAAAGAGGTAGAGAATGATTGAATTAAGCAAAGGCGGCGCTTATCTTTTAAATGGTACAGAAATCATTGAAGATGGCAGCAATGCAGCAGCAGAACTCTCAGCAAAGCTGGGAAACGCAGCACCTTCTAAGGAAGAAGCAGCAAAGAATACAATTGCCTATGGTATTTTAAATGCACATAATACTTCCGGCAGCATGGACAAGTTAAAGATTAAGTTCGATAAAATGACATCCCATGATATTACATTTGTCGGTATTATACAGACAGCAAGAGCATCAGGATTGGAAAAGTTCCCGATTCCTTATGTTTTAACCAACTGTCATAACAGTCTTTGTGCCGTTGGTGGAACAATTAATGAAGATGACCATATGTTTGGTCTGACCTGTGCAAAGAAGTACGGCGGAATTTATGTACCACCTCATCAGGCAGTTATCCACCAGTTTGCAAGAGAAATGCTGGCAGAAGGCGGTAAGATGATTTTAGGCTCTGACAGTCATACCCGTTATGGTGCATTAGGTACTATGGCAATGGGTGAAGGCGGTCCGGAACTTGTTAAGCAACTGCTGAATAAGACTTATGATATTAATATGCCGGGTGTTGTGGCAATCTACCTGACAGGAGAACCGGCAAAGGGTGTAGGACCTCAGGACGTTGCGCTTGCAATTATCGGTGCGGTATTCGGAAACGGCTATGTAAAGAATAAGGTTATGGAATTTGTAGGACCGGGTGTTTCTAATTTAAGCGCAGATTTCAGAATCGGTATTGATGTTATGACAACTGAAACAACATGTCTTTCTTCTATCTGGAGAACAGATGAAAAGATTCAGGAATTTTATGATATTCACGGAAGAAGCGAAAGCTATAAGGAACTCAATCCGGGCAGTGTTGCGTACTATGATGGTGTAGTAAAGGTTGATTTAAGCAAGATTAAACCGATGATTGCAATGCCGTTCCATCCAAGCAATACATATACAATTGATGAGCTCAATGCAAATCTTGAAGATATCCTCCACGACTGTGAAAAGAAGGCTCTTGTCAGCTTAGACGGACAGGTAGACTTTAAGCTGACAGACAAGATTCATGACGGTAAGCTGTATGTGGATCAGGGTATTATCGCGGGCTGTGCAGGCGGTGGTTTTGAAAACATTTGTGCGGCAGCAGATATTTTAAGAGGACGTTCTATCGGTGCAGACGAATTTACATTAAGTGTATATCCGGCAAGTACACCGATTTATATGGAACTTGCACGGAACGGAAGACTTGCGGACTTAATGGCAACAGGTGCAATCGTAAAGACAGCATTCTGCGGACCGTGCTTCGGCGCAGGTGATACACCGGCAAATAACGCATTCTCAATCAGACACTCTACAAGAAACTTCCCGAACAGAGAAGGTTCTAAGCTGCAGAAGGGACAGATTGCTTCCGTTGCATTAATGGATGCACGTTCTATTGCGGCAACAGCAGCCAATAAGGGGTATCTTACAGCAGCAACGGATTGTGATGTGGAATTTACAGGTCCGACCTATCATTTTGATAAGACAATTTATGCAAACCGCGTATTTGACAGCAAGGGTGTTGCAGATCCGGATCAGGAAATCCAGTTTGGACCAAACATCAAAGACTGGCCGGAAATGGTTGCATTACCTGAAAATCTGATTATTAAAGTGGTTTCAGAAATTCACGACCCTGTTACAACAACAGATGAACTGATTCCTTCCGGAGAAACTTCTTCGTTCCGTTCTAACCCGTTAGGACTTGCGGAGTTTGCATTATCTAGAAAAGACCCAGCATATGTTGGCCGTGCAAAGGAAGTACAGAAGGCAGAAAAAGCAAGAGAAGCCGGACAGTGCATGGGCGAAGCTTTACCGGAGCTGCGTGATATTATGCACAAGATTAAAGAAACTTATGACGTATGTAAGGAAAATGTCGGTGTCGGAAGCACTATCTTTGCGGTAAAACCGGGCGATGGTTCAGCAAGAGAACAGGCAGCATCCTGTCAGAAGGTTCTCGGCGGATGGGCAAATATCGCAAATGAATACGCTACAAAGAGATACCGTTCAAATCTGATTAACTGGGGTATGCTTCCATTTATTATTGATGAAGGCGGTCTTCCGTTTACAAATGGAGATTATATCTTTATTCCTGAAATTGCAAAGGCAGTAAAGGAAAAGACTTCGGAAGTAAAGGCATATGTTGTAAATAAAGAAATGAAAGAATTTACACTGCGTCTTGGTGAACTTACAGATGATGAAAGACAGATTATTCTTGATGGATGTCTGATTAATTTCTATCGGAACCATCAGTAATAGACGTTTTATCCATAAAGTAACGTGTAAGAATGGAGAAAATGATGGCAGAGCAGAATATACTGGCTGGTGATGTAAATGTTCTTGACCAGATGATAAATGATTTAAATGTGCATAAAGAAACCATCGAGCGGCAGGGCAGACTGGCTGAAAGCATCGGGGATATTGCAAAGAACACAAAAGAAGCACAGCAGGCTGTACAGGATGAAATTGACAGCAGAGTCAAAGATAGTTCGGATGCAGTCTGCGCAGGCTTTGACAAGGCAATCGCAGGTGACAGGGAAAAGTTAAAGGAAGTCCAAAACAAGAGGGATAAAGCAAAGCTGGCAGGCGTAAAAGAACGCATTGCCGCGGAAACAGCACATATCCATAAGGAAAATGAAGCATTAAAAAATCAGGTAAAAGATGCATTTGCACAGGAAAACATACCGATGTTTTGTAACAGCCGCATTTATATTGCACTTTACAGAACAAAGCGCATGACAGATGTATTGATTTACCTGTTGTGTATCGCATTAGTATATGCGGCAGTTCCTTTTTTGTTAAGCGTAATACCACAGTTTCCGTTGTGGGGAATGATTTTGTACTATGTTGTAGTAATTTTAATCCAGTCCTTTACCAATAAGATGATTGTGGAAAAGACGCTTGTACGTCATGCGGAAACGATTGACATGGCAAAAAAACTCAAAGAACAGATACGCAGCAACCACAAAAAGATGAAGAAGATTGCAAAAAATATCAAAACGGACAGTAATGAAGAAATGTATGGACTTCATGAGTTCGATGACAAAATGAACGAAATCCGAGAAGATATGAAGCGTATTGAACAGGAAAAGGAAAAGGCGCTGGAAGATTTTGAAATGACGGTGAAGCCGGATATCATTGCAGAAATCGAAGGCAGGGAGAATGAGCGGATTAATGCAATGAAGGCAGAGCTGGATAAAAAATCAGCCGAGAACTTAAAGCTGGAAAATCTGATAAAGGAACAGCGCATCTATATTTCATCGAATTATGAAGCATATCTTGGGAAAGAATATGTGACAGTTGAAAAACTGACGGAATTAAAACAGGTTATGATATCTGGCGGTGCAGCAACGGTTGCGCAGGCACTTGCAGTGTATCGGGAGAAGCATTTGTAAGAAATGTCTGAACCAGCGCAGCAGTAATCGTATCTGCCAGTGTCATAATCATGGATAAACGGGTTGTCTGAAGCAGGACATGATCTGTAGCGCCGGAATTGTTTACAATGCCGGTAATATGGATATCTCCTACTTCGGGCAGCTTTTTTTTTACCCCAAGTCCCGGTTTTAAAGGACCTGTCCCGATGGTGATAAAACCGATGTGTTCTTTTTTGCCAAGAGATGCATCTAAGGCGATGATAAAAGGGCGCGAGTGTTGTCTACGGATTTTATCAATGGCGGCAGAAAGGTTAGCTGCATGAATCGGTGACTGCAGACAGCCGTAAACATGTACATTTTCAAACGTAAATTTAGACAACTTATAGCCGACAAGCGGACCTAAACTGTCACCGGTAGAACGGTCACTGCCAATGCACATTACAATGACAGGCTGACCGGGAAGTACATATTTTTTTAGCAGTATATTCAGGTGGAAACATATCGAATCAACAGCAGTTAAGCGGGAAGCGTCAAAGTAATGAATCATAAAAGTCGTCCTTTCACATAGAGAATATAACTTTAATGTATGTAATTTTTGAAAAATTTATGCGGCGAAAAAAAGAAAAACAGAAAAAATTTTAGCGGGTGACAAAATGTGATAAGATTTTTGTTTTATCAGTGATAATATGCAGGATAGATACTGTATGGCAAAAGGAGGAGCCGCTATGATAGAAATAATTTGTAATGGAGATGATGAAGCAAAAGAGAAAAACGAAAAAAATGAAAAAAATACGGCAATCAGAAGACCAAAAAACATTAAGCAGATTGGAGATGTCAGTTCAGACCGCAAAATTTATATAGAAGATTATGCTTTTACATATATTCGTTCAATTGCTTATGGAACACCGCAGGAAGAACAATCGGGGGTACTCCTCGGAGAATGTCAGAAATCCGGTGAAGAAAAATGTCTGTTTATTAAAGGGGTTATTAAGGCAAGACATTCAGGGGAAGACGGCAGACAGGATATCTATTTTGATGAAAAAGTGTGGAATGGCATTTATGCAGATGTTGAGAAATATTTTCCGAATTTGCAGGTTGTGGGTTGGTTTGCTGCGCTTCCGGATGTTACAACAGAACGGATGCAGTATCTGCGCCGTGTACATCTGGATAATTTTGCGGGAAACATGAAAACGATGTACCTTATTAATAAGGCAGAAAAAGATGAGAATTTTTATTTGTTTGAAAACGGAGATTTGAAAAAACAAAAAGGCTATGTGTGCTTTTATGAGAGGAATTATGAAATGCAGGAGTATATGCTGCAAAAACGCGGTGTAAAATCTGTGGAGGCGCCAGAAAAAGATAAAGTGATGAAATCAATCCGTGCCATTATTAACGAAAAAGAAGAACAGAAGCTTCAAAAGAAAAATGCCGTTTTTATGTACGGTATCAGTTCATTTATGGTGGTCGTGGTACTGGTAATCGGTATTAACCTGATGAACAGCTATGAAAAAATGAAAAATCTGGATCAGTCATTAAGCAGTATTGCATTGCAGATGTCCAACATGAATGACAATGGCAGTGAGGGGGAGGATACAGCCGGAGGCGTTGTATCGGTAAATAAACTGGATGGAAATGTATATCCGACCCGGCAGGCAGAGTCTGCACAGACGGATGTGCAGCAGCCACCGGTGCAGACAGAGGGAGTCGTGCCGGATACCCAGCCTTCCGGTCAGAGCAGTATAGCCGCAAATCCGGAAATTAATCATGCAGGCAGTGGACAGGTACAGAATGGACAGGCTGAGGAAACAGATACAGCACCGCAGGTACAGACAGAAGCAGCACAGGATGTACAGGCTGGCGCTGCGTATGAAACTTATACGGTTCAGGATGGGGATACGGTCATGGGCATCTGCAAAAAATATTATGGCACCATTTCTAAATTCAGTGAGGTCATTGCGCTGAATCATTTAGAAGATGCGGATCAATTATATGTGGGACAAGAGATAAAACTTCCTTGAATATTTTGTCTGATACTGTATAATAAATATCAGTATAGGGTGCAATGCCTTTGATAGAAAGGAATAATCGGATGGCTGATATTATATCAGGAAAGTCCAGATTTAATGGACAAAAAAAACAGACAGATTCTGGCAAGGTAATCCGGCTTAGAAGTCCGGAAGAAGAAAAAGATACATTGGATGAACAATATGTCAAGGAAAAAATAAAGCGGCACAGACGAAATGTACTGGTTGGCTGTCTGATTACGGCGGCAGCGGTTTTTATTCTTGTGCTTGCAGCATTGTTTTTGCTGGACGGACGTACATATTCACAGTACACCGTGCTTCATTCTGTCAACAGGGATGATACAGAATCTGCAAAATATGAAGCTTTTGCAGATGGTTATATCCGGTATAGCAATGATGGTGCGGCATATTATAATGCGAAAGGTATTGCGGAATGGAACCAGACATTTTCCATGCAGAATCCGCACATCAAAGTGTGTGGTGAATGGGCAGCCGTCGGAGATGTGAATGGAAGCACAATTTATATGTTTGGCGTGCAGGGGATGGTGGGTTCTGTAGATACATCGCTGTCAATTTCCCAGATAGAAGTTGCAAAACAGGGAATTGTTGCGGCAGTATTAGAAGATACCACAGCAAATTATATCAATCTCTATAATACGGATGGCAGTAAGATTTACACTGTTAAGACTACGCTTGCAGGGGATGGATATCCGCTTGATATCAGTATTTCAGAAGATGCAACAAAACTGATTGCTTCATATCTGTATGTCAGCGGGGAAAGCATCAAGACCAATGTCGTTTTTTACAACTTTTCGGAAGTCGGACAAAATGAAACGGAGCGTGTAGTAGGTGGATTTAACCATTATGACAGTACAATTGTCGGTGATGTTGAATTTTTAAACAGTACGACAGCAGTTGCGGTTGGTGAAGATGTATTGAGCATTTATCATATTAAAGAGTATCCGTCGCTGACCAAAGAGATTCGGATTGACAGTGAAATCGAGCGGGTCTTTTTTGGAAACGGTTATATTGGGATTGTGTTAAAAAATTCTGATTCAGGGGATATTTATAAGCTGGTTGTTTATGATACATCCGCAAAAGAAGTCTGTGAAACAACATTTAATACACAATATGATACAATACAGTTTGACGGAAAAAGTGTATTGATGAGTAATGCATCTACTTTTGCGGTTATGAATCTGAAAGGGAAAATGCTGACTACCCAGAATTTTGATCTGCCGATTGAATCCGTGCTGCCGATGGGAACGCGTGGCAGATATATTATGGTGAATTCTAAATATATTCAGGATATCCGGTTACAGTAGAAGTCTGTTATAACTTATATGGTAAAAGTCTTACGGGAAATTCCGTACGAGGATTCTGACATAAAAATGTTGACAATCTTTAAAAGACATTGTAAGATAACAGACGTTACAACAGAATAATTGGTTATATTGGAAACGACACATTCTCCTTAGAATGATAACGAACAACACAGAAATTCTGATGATGTACGTATTATTTTAAGGAGGATTTTTTTATGCCAAAAACAAAGTTTCAGGAAGTAGTATTTACTATATTAATGGTGTTTGTCATGGTATATGCCATGATCTGTTATAACATTGCATTAAATATAGGTGGAATGAGCAACGAGGTCTTTTTATCAGCTTTTCATGAACTGGTTATTATGGGACCGGCTGCATTTGTATTGGATTTCTTTATTGTAGGAAATCTTGCAAAAAAGAAAGCGTTCCAAATTGTGCGTGTAGGACAGGACAATCCTTTTCATCTGGTGCTGGCAATTTCTGTAGTATCTGTAATATGGATGTGTCCGCTGATGAGTCTGGTGGCAACACTGTTATTTAAAAATGCCGGTTCACAGATTATTGCCGTGTGGTTAGAAACGACGGTATTGAACTTCCCGATGGCATTCTGCTGGCAGCTGTTTTTTGCCGGACCATTTGTACGTTTCCTGTTTAGAAATATCTTCAGGGGAAAAGAAGTAGAAAATGAAAATGTATATGCAGCGGATGCATAATAATATATAGAAGAAACACCAAGAATAAAATGATTTGGCAGACAACTACCAGGATGATTTCCGGTAGTTGTCTGTTTTTTTATGTAATAGGAAATTACAATAGAATTCCCTATTACATAAAAGGCATTATGTGCCGGTGATGTACACACGCGCGAAGCTGTAGTTTGTCGCAAGTGGCCGCGTCTGGCGAGGGAATGCGCTTTACACATTCGTTTTAAAAAAGTAAAAATGCCGCAAACCCGCATAAACACTGGAATTCTTGATGGCAAGGCAAAAACTTTCAAAAAAAAACTAAAAAACTTGAAAAATAATGTTGACAACCTGACCCAATGGTGATATTATAATCAAGTCGCCGCGAGCGAGGGCAACAAAAACAGCCCACAGC